>Ga0134127_10001462_pt1 | contig 17549 bp, 11 predicted proteins | sample KB31753_FD_96459 | JGI IMG/M metagenome (GOLD analysis project Ga0134127, IMG submission 96459) | Terrestrial soil microbial communities with excess Nitrogen fertilizer from Kellogg Biological Station, Michigan, USA - KB3-175-3 | ecosystem: Environmental > Terrestrial > Soil > Unclassified ... | reverse complement strand
GCCCACGAGCGCATGAATCTCGCCCTTGTTCAGATCAAAGGATACGCCATCCAACGCCCGAACTCCGGGGAAGGTCTTGGTGATGCTTTGCATCGCTAAGAGTTTCGAGTTTCGGGTTCCGCGTTCCGCGTTCCGCGTTTCGGGTTTCGAGTCATCCATTGCCGTGTGATTAATGTTCGTCAGGGCTCACTGACGCGAAATTTATTACCTTTGTAACTTGAGCGACGGAGGTAATTCATTAGGCCGCCAATCAAACCCTGCGTTTCCAAAGCTGTGCGCACAAGTTCGGCAAACTCATTTTCGTCGATGTACCCCTGATCGAGGGCGATATAAAGTTGGCATCTAACTTCACCTGCCGAACCCTTTGCAGTTGCCAGAAACTGAACGAATTCTTTCGTTCCGCTTCTATCGTAGCCTTCAGCAATGTTCGACATGATCGAAATGCACGCACGCCGAACCTGATCCTTAAGGGTGAAATCTTTAGAGAAATCTCCTTGCTTTGAGACTTGATAAACTTTGTTCGTTAATTCTCTTGCGCGCTTCCAAGACTCAATCTCCTCGAACCTCTTGAATGTAGCCATGGATGTCCTCCTTCGAAGGTGTGAGAAATGGCTTAGGCTGAAGGTGATTTCAACCTCTTGATTATCTTTACGATGTAGAGCGCACCGACTTTGAAACTTGAAACTCGAAACTATGAACTCGGAACTCGAAACCGCCCTATGGGCGCGGGCATTTATCGGGAGGTACGCCGGCGCAGATTTCTTCGAGTTTGTGATAGCCGTCCTTTACCACTGTATCCAGCAGGTTGTTACGATCAACGGCGACGGGTGCCAACAGGATCGCCGGGACCTTCTTATAACCGTTATCGATCGTATCTGTAGTGTCTAACTTTTCACCACGAGCAAGTTTGATCGCGGCGTCAACTGCGCCGTTAGCAAGAGGCTGCAACGATTTGTAGACCGTCATCGTTTGCTTCCCCTCGACGATCAGTTTTAACGAAGCCAGATCGGCATCCTGACCTGAAACCAAAACCTTGCCCGCCAGGTTTTGTCCTTCGAGAGCCTGCACCACCCCACGCGCGGTTCCGTCATTAGAAGCTACAACCGCATCGACCTGGTTGTTCGCACGGGTCAGGGCGTTCTCCACGATGTTGAGCGCCGCACTCGCCTGCCACTCCTTTGCATACTGATCCGCAACGATCTTCACGTCGCCACGGTCTATTGCTGGTTTGAGAATGTTCATCTGTCCTTCGTGCAGAAGGATCGCGTTGTGATCTGTTGGCGAGCCGCCAACGATCACGAAATTCGCTGGCTTCTTGTTCACGTGATCGAGCAGGTACTGCGCCTGCATCTCACCCATTTTTACTACCTGGTGCGAGATGTATAGATCGACATCTGAGTTTTGGATCAAACGGTCATAGGCAATCACCGGAACACCCTGGCGATGCGCCGCTTCAACAATCGCTGCCGCAACTTCGCCGTTGTGAGGGGCCACGATCAAAACATCGACGCCCTGCGTCAAAAGGTTTTCCGACTGTTTCACCTGCAGACTATCGTCTCCATTCGCAACCTGGATGTTCACCTCCATGCCAAGCTCTTTGGCGCGCTTCTCCACCAATTCCTTGTCGCGCTGCCAACGCTCTTCTTTGAGCGTGTCCATCGAGAAACCAATCTTGACCGGGTCATTTGGCCCCTTCTTCGCTTTCGCGGCACCGGTATTCGTCTGTTGAGTGCTGGACACGCATGCGCCGGAGAACAGCGATACAAAGATTAAACAAAACGCCAAGGTTCGATGTTGCATTGGGCTTTTCCCTTCTATTGTTAATTGGACAACAAAATCTCTGGCAGTTACAGCGTTTCTCGTAACTGTCATCGGCGATAGCACACTCGTTTCAGCGGCCAATAAGATTTCTTAGCTCGCCATTTGCTGAGGAAGTCGCGTTCCATCGATTGCTGGAAACAGGGGGTAGTCAACTTGTGCGATCGGGCGCCCAGCTTAACAGAGTCCATTCGGGAAATATATTGAAGTTTTGCATTTTTGGGTGTAATAACTACTCCTGTATGTGGGTTAGCACACATACAGAAAACTTCCTCCACGAAATAATCCCCCACGAATTTATCTCGCTCCCTAAGAAGTCAAGACTTCCCCCCTTTGGAGTACTTCCATTGACGGCCTTGCTCTCTATGGCGAGCGCAAGCTTCGACGAACCTAAGTAGTTCAAGCAATCTACAATCTCGAGTGGGGTTGCCCCTGCCCGAGAGGATCGGACTCAGGAGGCTTCCAAATGAATCGCAGTATGTTTAATTCTGCTCGCATCTTGCTAAGCGGCCTTTTTCTTTTGTGTGCGGTAGGAGCAGCGAGTGCTCAATTCAAGGCCGGCATTCAGGGAACCGTTACTGACTCCGGCGGGGGTCTGGTACCAGAAGCGAAGATGACGCTTACCAATAAAGAAACCGGCAAGACTCAAGACACCACGAGCAGTTCAGACGGGTTTTACCAAATCTCCGGATTGGCGCCCGGCCAGTACAAGCTCACTGTCGAAAAGTCCGGGTACAAACAAAAGGTTTTCGACGATGTGGCAGTCAATGCCGAGACAGTTCGAGGTCTTGATGTGGAGTTGGAACCAGGTGACGTGTCCGCGAGTGTCACCGTTACTTCAGAGGCCGAGGTTCAGCTGGGCACTGAGAATGCAAACGAAACACGAGGAATCAGCACCGTGGAAATTCGCGGTCTGCCTCAGGTCGGCCGAGATCCTTATGAGTTGCTACGGCTGACACCGGGAATCATTGGTGATAGCTCTCGTGGTTCAAATGGAAACTCAGTTTATTTGGGCGGGCAGAGTACAGGTCCCGGCGGCTCGAATACTTCAGTCTTTCAAACTGAGAACCAGGTCCAGGTTTCCGCTAATGGGCAGCGCGTGACTTCTAACAGTTATCAGGTAGATGGTGTCAGCGTGAACAGCCTCGGCTGGGGTGGGGCTGCGGTGATAACTCCCAACCAGGAGTCGGTCAAGGAAGTTCGTATTCTCTCCAGCACCTACACGGCCGAAGTCGGGCGTAACTCCGGAGCACAGATCCAGGTCGTTTCTCAGAATGGAACAAACCAATTCCACGGTAGCGCATTCTTCAAATACGACTCACCAGGCTTGAACGCCGTCAATAAATTTCCCGGATCGACAACAGCGACCGGCCGCGTTAACCGCGCCTTTCGCAATTATGGAGGGAGTATCGGTGGGCCACTTTACTTGCCGCGTTTCGGTGAGGGTGGGGAATCCTATACAAGCGGCAAGGATCGCCAGTGGTTCTTCTTTTCGTTTGAAGGCCTACGTGAGAATTTGTCTAGCGTGACCTTTAATGTGCCAATTGAAACGGCAGCTTTTCGGAGCTACATCATCGCTAACAGACCCAATAGTCTGGCGGCCAGATTGTTCAGCACTCCAGGAATAGCGCCCCGCATCGCCGGTCTAAGATCAACAACATGCCCCGGCCTCCCTCCGGGATCTGTTTGCCAGCAACTTCCCGGAGGTCTCGACATCGGATCCTTAAACTTGAGCCGGCCGACAGGGGCTTTTTACGGATTCAACACCGTCATTGATGGGATGAACCAGGCCGGCGGCGGTCTCGATGGCATTCCCGACATTCAGTTTGCCGATCTATTTGTCCCGACCCAAACTCGCGGCCAGCAATACAACCTGCGCTTGGATTTTAACAGAGGCAAGAACCAGTATGCCGTGAGCACCTATTTTACCAAGCAGAACAGTCTTGGAGGCGCAGCTAACGGGCGACCGCTCGGCGATATACCGTTTAACCCGCAAAATAGTGCCGTGACTGTAACGTGGATTCGGACCATCTCTCCGACAATGTTGAATGAAGCTCGCGCGAATTTTACTCGCTTCGCTTTCGACCAGGTGGCTAACTCCCAGACGGCAAACTTTGGTATTCCGCGCTTCAACATCTTCGACTTTGATACCCCGGTTCGATGCTGTATGACCATTGGAGCTGATCGCTCCGCAACAACGCCAGGTATCTTCGCTCAGAATACATATGAATTTCGCGACACCTTAACGAAAGTCTTTGGCAACCAGTCCTTGAAAATAGGCGGCGAGATTCGCAGAGAGCAGGACAATAACAATTTATCGGGTGGTTCGCGTCCACTTGACCAGTTTGCGGGATTCTGGAATTTCGCCAATGATGCGGTCCAGTTTCAAGCGATTGACTTTGACCCGGTGACCGGCGGACCGGTCAACGGCCAGCGTTATTTTCGCACCAACGCATATGCTCTCTTCATCCAGGACGACTGGAAGTTTCGACCCAATCTTACAATCAATCTGGGCTTGCGCTGGGAGTACTTCACCCCATTCAAGGAGAAAGAGGATCGCCTTAGCAACTACATATTGGCGGGCGAGGGACTCGCAGGAATCGTAGGCGGACATGTAGCCGTAACACCGGAGCAACTCTATTCGACCAGCAAGAAAAACTTTGCTCCACGAATCGGCGTTGCCTACAGCCCTGGGAAGTTTCACGACAAAGCGGTGGTTCGCGCTGGATTCGGAATCAGCTACAACCGTCTTTACGACAACATTTTTTCTGACAGTCGGTTCAATCCGCCATTTGCGGCAAGCGCGGGTCTTTGCTGCAACGACATAGGGAATCCGACAGCACAGCCAATTCTCTACGCCTTCGGATCCAGCAACTCCCCATTTAGTTTTCCAATAAACCCGGCCTTCGTGAATAAATTTGACCCCGTGACCGGATCCATACGAGGGATTCTCGTCGACGTTGTGGGTACGCCCCCAGACATGCCAACACCCTACGTATACAACTATTCGCTCGAGCTTCAGTACAGCCTTCCGTTCCGCCTCGTGGCCTCCGCAACTTATCTGGGCAGTAATAGCCACAAGTTGGTCCGTACAGTAGACCTAAACAGATTCTATCCGGGCGATACCTTCGATTTTAACCGCGATAGGTTCCAGAACGTCGGCAGCAATGGACTTCCATGCGGGCCGACCAATCCAACTTGCACTGCGCCACACGCGACAGGTAATGCGCTGTTTAATCGCATTCTCTTCCGCCTACCCGACGTGAATGCAAACTACAATGCACTGATCGTGAGATTGACTCGCAACTTCTCGAAAGGATTTACGTTCGACGGGAATTACACCTTCGGCAAGAGCCTCGACACTCAATCCTTCGAACTCGGCGCTCAGCAAACTGACCCGAGCATTCCCTCTCTAAATCGAGGACCGTCAGATTATGATGTTCGTCACAATCTAGTCCTGTCCGCCCTGTATAGTTTGCCGTTCTTCGCCCATGACAAGGGTCTGCTTGGAAAACTCTTAGGTGGTTTCGAGATAAGCGGAATTGCGACAGCTCACTCTGGTTTCCCCTGGACTCCGTCCGTGTTCGGCGATGAAGCCAGGGATCTTAATGGAGACGGCTTCAGGCCCGATCGTCCATTGGGCTACTTAGGCGGCGCGATAGAAGATCCTGGGAACGACGACTTCATTACCGGTATTTTCCCGCGCAACGCATCGCACCCGAACGGCGGTCCAGACTACTTCATCATTAACGGTCATGGCCCTGCAGGTATTGGTCGTAACTCTTTCCGTGGACCTAAGTATTTTTCGGTCGACATGAGCGTGGCGAAGACTATTGGGTTAGGCGAAACCTCTAACTTTGAGATCCGCGCCAACTTTTTCAACATCTTCAACAAGCTTAACCTCGCTCCTATCGGTCAGGTAAGTCCGAGTACGGACATTCAGAACATTGGCAACTTCGGTAAGTCCACCAGCGGTTTGGCAGGTCGTGTGATCGAGTTTCAAGGGCGATTGAGATTTTAACGAACCATCATTTCGGGCGCGAACGAGGTGACCGTCAACTTCGTTCGCGCCTCTTCTTCTGCCCTCTAATCTTCTGGTCGACAACTCAACTGCTGTAAGGATGCGTAAATGAGAGTTGCAAAGATTACGAGACTGTTGCTCTGTCTGGCCTTGCTTGCATTTGTCATCCCTGCTGGAGCCCAGCGGAGGGCCAACACCGAACAGAAAATCGATGCCCTGCTCGCCAAGATGACGCTCGCAGAAAAACTCGGACAGCTTCAGCAGCTCGATGGGCACGCCGATGGGCGTTACAAAGATGAGCAACCACAACTCGTACGTTCCGGTTTACTTGGTTCCACCCTGAACGTGCGTGGCGCGCGCCAAACCAATGAGCTCCAACGGATCGCGATTGAAGAATCGCGCTTGAAGATTCCTTTGCTCTTTGGCTTCGACGTCATACATGGCTACCGCACTATCTTTCCGATTCCCCTCGGCGAAGCAGCAACCTGGGATCCCGCGACAGTTGAGAAGAGTGCGGCCATCGCCGCTAAGGAAGCGCGAGCGGCAGGAGTCCACTGGACCTTTGCGCCGATGGTTGATATAGCGCGCGACCCACGCTGGGGAAGAATTGCGGAAGGTTCGGGCGAAGATCCATTCCTTGGATCCGTTATGGCGCGCGCGCGAGTGGTGGGATTTCAGGGCAACGACTTCAGCGCCGCAGACAAAGTGGTCGCCTGTGCCAAGCACTGGGTGGCCTACGGGGCGGCCGAAGGCGGCCGCGACTACAACACAACGGATCTTTCAGAAAGAACGCTGCGTGAGGTCTACTTTCCGCCGTTCAAGTCTGCCCTGGATGCAGGTGTCGGAACGTTTATGAGTGCCTTTAACGATTTGAATGCCGTGCCGACCTCCGCTAATTCATTCACTCTGACAACGGTCTTGAGAGGAGAATGGAAATTTGATGGCCTCGTTGTTAGTGATTACGAATCTGTCAAAGAACTTATCAACCACGGAATCGCGGCCAACGAGAAGGAGGCCGCAGCGGCAGGTTTGAATGCAGGCGTTGATATGGAGATGGTAAGCCGGCTCTATAACAAGTATGGAGCAGACTTGCTCAAGGAGAAAAAACTCTCTCAGGCCACGCTTGACGAAGCCGTGCGACGGATACTACGCGTAAAGTTTCGCCTGGGTATCTTTGAGAAGCCTTACGCGGACGAAGCCCGGGAGCGCGAGTCAATCTTCATACCTGCACATCTGCTCGCCACCCGCGAAGCAGCAGCGCGATCAATGGTGCTTCTAAGGAATGAAGGAAACGTACTTCCATTGAGTAAGAACCTGAAATCAGTTGCGGTCGTAGGTCCGCTCGCGGATAGCCAGAAGGATGTCATTGGATCTTGGACAGGCGACGGAAAACCGGAAGATGCGATCACGCTGCTTGCGGGTATCAAATCAAAGGTTTCCTCAAACACGATCGTAAGCTACGCGAAGGGCTGCGATATCAACGACGACACGACGTCAGGATTTGATGAAGCAGTTAGGATTGCCCGCGAATCGGAGGTGGTAATCGTTGCCGTCGGTGAGTCTGCGGAGATGAGCGGTGAAGCCGCATCGAGAAGTTCACTTGATCTTCCGGGGCGACAGTTGGATCTCGTGAAAGCTATTCGGGCCACCGGCAAACCTGTAGTGGTTGTGCTGATGAATGGTCGACCGTTGAGCATCAACTGGATCGCTGAAAATGTTCCTTCTATCCTGGAAACCTGGTTTGGCGGCACACAGGCCGGTAATGCTATAGCAGATGTTCTATTCGGTGATGTGAATCCCGGTGGAAAGTTGCCTGTCACATTTCCACGTTCTGTCGGCCAGGTGCCGCTCTACTACAACCACAAGAACACTGGCCGGCCCCCGGACGCAAATAACAAGTACACATCAAAGTATCTTGATCTACCGTGGACGCCGTTATTTCCGTTTGGTTATGGACTGAGTTACACACAGTTCAAGTTCACTAACTTGCAACTAAGTGCGCAGCGGATTGGACCCGAAGGCAGGTTGACGGTAACTGTCGAATTGGAGAACGTGGGCCAACGCTCTGGTGACGAAGTCGTTCAACTCTACATCCGAGATGTGTCTGCAAGTGTCACGCGACCGGTAAAAGAATTGAAAGGGTTTCAGCGAATCACACTTCGCCCTGGCGAGAAGAAGCGAATCGAGTTTACGCTCGGGCCGGAGCAGTTGGGATTTTACGACAGCGCCATGAAGTTCATAGTTGAGCCCGGCGAGTTTAAGATCATGGTTGGCTCAAGCTCCGAAGATTTCATCGAAGCAAAACTGGAAATCGAGAAGCCCTAGAGATGGTTTGGCGAACAAGCGGACAGGACGACCCCCTAGATTCGAATTAGTGCGTGTTGCTTCGTGAGCTTTCGTGTTCATTTCGTGGATCGGTCCTCGGGTCAGAGCCATACGATCCAGGAAATAACACTAAGCGACACGAAAGAATACGACGGTGAGACGTCCTGTGCATAAACGGCGTCCCGGAGAGTCTCGTTTCTTGGAGGGGTATCGTGAAGCTGCAAAAAATAGCCGTCTGGGGGTTCTTGTTAGCAGGAGTGCTCGGTATCATCACGGGAATCAGGGATATCGCGTCTCCAGGCTTTTTCAATGTTAGCCCGCAAGTGAAGGATAAAGCTGACATAGTCCTTCAATTTGTAAGCGCTGCATCCTTCCTTGCTCTCGCTTATTTGCTTAGTTTGCAGCGTTTCGACACCAACCAAAAGAAGTAGTCGGCCACAATGATTTGATGCCCGAGAAAATGCCTTCCGTTAAAGTTGTCTCGCTCTGCGCTCTGCTTTCGATCCTCGCAGCTTTCACACTAGTAACTTTCTCAGCAACGCCCTCGCAATCGCCTCAGGGGGCGCCCACGGAGGGACTCCCCTACAGAAATTCCCAAGGCGCACATAAACTCACACGCGAGGACGAGGTCTTCATTGAAGATCTCGAGCGACGTTCCTTTAGATATTTTTGGGAGCAAGCGGATCCACAGACAGGCCTGGTACCGGATCGCGCACGGATGGACGGAGCTCCACTAGATGAGAGCCATCGCAATGTAGCGAGTATCGCCGCGACCGGATTTGGTTTGACCGCTCTTTGCATCGCGGCCGAGCGAGGATGGATAACTTCGCAACAAGCCCGCGAGCGCACGCGTAACGCGCTTCACTTTTTTGCGAATAAAACCTTTCAAGAGCACGGCTGGTTCTATCATTGGATGGACGCTAAGACGGGAGAGAGGAGATGGAACAGCGAAGTCTCGTCCATTGATACTGCTCTTCTGCTTGCAGGTGTTTTAACAGCGCGCCAATATTTTCGGGACGATCGCGAGATTGTTGCCCTAGCTAATAAGATCTATGACCGAGTCGACTTCACCTGGATGCTCAACAGAGACCGTTTTCTTCTTTCTCATGGCTGGAAACCTGAGACCGGCTTCTTAAAACCCCGCTGGGACACTTACAGCGAAGACACGATCCTTTATCTAATGGCGATCGGATCGACGACACATCCGATATCTGCTGAGTCGTGGTACACCCTTTGGCGCGACCGTTATCGATATGAGGGTCATAGTTACTTCACAACCATAGGCGTGCCTCTATTCATGCATCAGTACTCGCATGCCTGGGTGGATTACCGTAACCGGCGCGAGGTTAGAGGTGATCGCATCGACTACTTCGAGAATTCAATCAGCGCGACACTCGCCCATCGCGCTTTCTGTATCAACCTCGCGGGAGAGTTTCCGGGTTTTGGACCAAACATGTGGGGAATAACCGCATCCGACAGCGCGAAAGGTTATCTAGCGTGGGGTGGACCGCCGCGGGATCCGGCGATTGACGGAACAATCGTGCCTTCCGCAGCCGGCGGCTCATTGATGATGACACCCGAAATCTCCGTTACAGCGTTGCGCACTATGCGCGAAAAGTATGATCGAACTTATGGGGTTTATGGGTTTGTCGATGCCTTCAATCCCAGCAGTGGCTGGGTCGATACCGATGCAATCGGCATCAATGTCGGCATCATTCTGTTGAGTGCTGAGAACATGCGAACAGGAAACGTCTGGCGGTGGTTTATGAGAAATCTTGAGATCCCTCGAGCAATGGACAGGATCGGTCTGCGCAGATACAGCAAACCTGCCCGAGTTGCACAACCCCAGCGGAGGAAAGCCGCGTAAAGGACAGTGGTCAGTAGTCAGTCAGTAGCAGTGCGAGTTTGGAGTTCGGGTTTCGGGGTTCGAGTCAGAAGCTTCGGTCCATCCTTAATTGTACGTAGGGTCCATTCCCTACTACTGCCTATGCCTTCTGCCTACTGACTACTAACTACGAATCACTAACTACTGACTACTATCGACCACGGCGAGCCACTGCTGACAGGCAGTGATTAGATCTCGATCCATAGGGTTCGCTGTCACACGCACTTCGCCCCGATTTCGCTGCGACCCGGTTAGAGCTTTTGCGCTGATAATCGAACCGCTTTTGACAGAGTTGAGCCTTCGTGAATTTTTGGCCAGCCACGCGATGATTGTGGCACCGGAGGTCAGCATGGTCCGATAACGAACACTGCTTTTGGCTCCGCCGAGTTCGTTCGCTGCTACCTGTTCGATTACCTGCCACATGTCTCGCGCGCCGTAGGTCGTCACGATCTCTGGAGCGGAGAGCAACCGAGTGATGTCGTCGATCTGTTTCTGGAGCTCGGTTGCAGCAAAACCCGCCCACCCGAACCCATGAAGCGAAAGGTTGACCGCTAGTTCCCGCGCGGCCGCCTTGATGTCTTCGGGGCTAACCGTTTCCGATTTCAAGGTAGTCGATTCCGTCGTTTCTTCCCGGGCACCCAAATGAGCAACGCTTGCAAGAAACCGAATCCACAGATCGTTGAACTCTCTATTCGGAACGACCTCCGCTTCGCCTCCCGGAAGACCAAAAGTTCGCGCGTACAGACGCTTTCGCTCACGTTCAGACATCCGAGACGCTGACTCTTTCCAATACTTGAATAGGTTGCGTCCTGCTCGGCCACGTCCAATAGGCAATACGCCTTGTTGAAAGAGTTCCACCAGCCGATCTACCACCTGAAACGCTTTAAGTTCCTCTAGCAAAGCCGCGGAGTAGATAGCTTGAACGGCGCGAATGTTGTCGGCGACTATCTCGTGATCGGCGTTTCCTTGTTCTTGCAGGTCAGGCAAGTCTGCAGTTTTTTTGGTTCGCATAGAAACTCCTCGGGAAGTCGCGTAGACGATACATCAATTTGTAACGCAAACCGTTAGTTTGCGATCAATGAATGGCATTCAACCCCACGCAACCTGACAGTTTGCGTTACAAGACGTTTCCCATTCGCAAGCATTTCAGGTATCTTGCGACTACAAAGGTCGACGCCACATGAGACTACAAGGCTGGATCAGAAAAATGGGTTTCTGGGGATTTTTGTTTTTCCTCGTCAAGGGGTTGTTGTGGCTCACCGTTCCCGCCCTCGTCGCGCTCTTCGCTCAATAATTTTTTTCAGGTTTCAGGTTTCGGGTTCCAGGTTTCAAGTATTGTTCGTCGGGCTTGAGACCTGTGACCGCGCACTTGAGACATGAGAGTTTGGAACCTTGAACTTTGAACCCGAAACCCGAAACCCGGAACCTGACGGATGGACCGTGTGGTCCGATTGACACTTCACTTTCTGAAGCCTAGAATTCACTCAACCCCGAAGACAGAACAATTGAAGTTATCAAGGAGGTCAGTTGCGTGAAAACAACTATTCGTGTCAATCGAAAACGGCCGGAGTCTCTCACTAAACAGATTACCGACCAACTCACAAGCTTGATCGAATCCGGTGCCATGACTGTAGGCAGTTATCTTCCGAGCGAGCGTGAACTCGCTGACTCGGTGAATGTAGCTCGCAATGTAGTTAGAGGAAGTTACGAAAACCTGATGCGTGCCGGAAAAATTCAGAGCGAAGGCCGTAAGGGAAAAACAGTCAGGTCAAGCGGATCAAGAAAGAAAGCAACCGGCAGCAAAGCCCGGAAGAAGTAAATTGCTGGCGCTCGTGTTAGTGTGCTGAGTACCTTCCCCCTCTCCCCCCTCGCACAATCTTAAATAAGTCACTGCGTAGCCAGCGTAACCGGAGCGATCTCGTGGTCGAGCGCCATGATTTCGTTTCGAATAGCGTTACGCTCCGCCATCAAGCGCACAAAGAACCTTCTTCGCCGCAGGAAGAAGACGAGCGCCCGCAACCCACCCAGAAAACTATCAAGCTCCTCTGTAAATCGAATCGTCACATAACCTGCTGCCGGCACCACAAGGATCGACAGCAGCGCCAACGGCAAGCCAAAGAATTTGTAGATGACGACGGCAAATACGATCCACGTTAAAGGGAACAGCAACATCGCCGAAATTATCTTCACAGTTGAAACCACATCTTCCGTGTCGCTGTAGATTCGCGTTGCCAGGAACCCGCCGATCCTATAGGCGGGATAGTGAATCACAGCTCCCAGCAGGGCCGGGCCTAGCAACAGCAGAAACAACAAGCAGCGTGTCACGAGATGTCCCAGGACCTGACGTTTAGACGACGGCGCTGAAAGGTCGTCAGTATCCATTCCGATATGTCTTAGCTCTTCTTCAAAGCGAATCATTCTCAATTCGAGCCGCTCTAAGCGCGCTGGCGCGCGTTCCCGCAGAATTTTGTAACCTTTCACGAAACGCTGTTGTAACTGCAACTCCTCGGTGAGACTGTCCTCACTTTCCTCCTCGCGCGCTGCTGAGAAGATTCGCTCCGCGCGAGATACGGTGTGCAAAGCTTCTTCGTGTTCAGCGTCGAGTATCACTTCGCGTAGCGCAGTTTCAATTTGATCCGACAGCTCACGGACCGCCGCGCGCGGCGGATTGCCGTCTGGTTCGAGTTCAGTTGGGGTGACGGGAATAGGCTTGCCGCAATAGAGCAATACGGAACTGCGAAATGTGGTCTTGGAAGTGTAGTAAAGACCAGCGGGAACAATTTGCAGGTCGCGAACTTCGCCGGTGGAGACCGCGCCGAGTGCAATTCGTGCAGCGCCAGTCTTGATGGGTCGCAACCTTGGCTCATCATGGGAGACGCCTTCTGGGCAGATTCCAATCGTGCCGCCGCTCGCGAGAAGTTTGCGCGCCGCCACGAAGGTCTCGACGTTCTTCGAAACATCTTCCCCTTCGTCTTGCCGTCGATAGACAGGCAACGTATCAATGGCACGAACAAAGAAACCAAGAATTGGCATTCGGAACAGTGTTGACTTACCTAAGAAGGAAACCCTACGAGGAGCCAGGCAGAGCAGGAATACCGGGTCGACGAGCGCGTTCGGATGGTTTTGAACAAAAATCACAGGGGTGTTCAACGGAACATTTTCAAGCCCGGCGACTTCCACGCGGCGGAAGTAGATTCGAATGGCAAATCTCAGTATGGCGACGATGATGCGGCGGGTCATTGCGGGGCATGATACAGCGAACAGCGGACAGCGGACAGCTAACAGCGAACAGCAATCAGCGAACAGCGAACAGCAATCAGCTACTCGAGGAACGGTTCTTCTTGATCTTGGTGTTTGAAGTTCGAATTCGCCTATGAAACTCCCAGTAGGCTGTGGGCTGCTCGCTGTGGGCTGCTCGCTGTCTGCTGTTAGCTATCTGCTGTTCGCTGTCTGCTGCTTGCTGTCCGCTGCTTGCTGTCCGCTGCTTGCTGTCTGCTGCTTGCTGTTCGCTGTTATACTGTCTGCGCTTTCCCAACAAATCCTGATAGCCATTTCTGAGAGGTTCCCAATGAAGCGCTTTGTAATCCTGATCTCTGTTCTCATCCTCGCGTTTGTGTCGGTCGCAAGCGCTCAAAACAACCGCCGTTATTCGGTTGAAGACCTGCTGAAGGTACGTCGAGTCAGCGATCCACAAGTTTCGCCAGACGGCCGTCGCGTTGCCTTCGCAGTTGGCGACGTAAACCTCGACGGCAACCGCGTAGTAAACCAAATCTATGTCGTGTCGGTCGGCGGTGGCGACGCTAAGCAGTTGACGAACGCCGCCAGCTCGTCGAGCGCGCCGCGCTGGTCCCCTGATGGCAAGAAGATCGCTTTCACAACGGGCGGTCAGATTTGGGTGATGGACAGCGATGGTGACGACAAGAAACAGATCTCGAAGATCTCCACCGGCGCTGGTGGACCCGTTTGGTCGCCCGATGGCAACTGGATCGCGTTCACCTCAGAAGTTTATCCGGACTGCAACAACGACGATTGCAACCAGGGAAGAGATGAAGCCGCCGAAAAGAGCAAAGTCAAAGCGCACATCACTGAGCGACTGCTCTTCCGTCACTGGAATGAATGGCGCGACGTCAAACGCACCCACGTGTTCGTTGTTCCCAGCAAAGGTGGCGCGGCTAGAGATCTGACACCAGGCGACTTTGATTCACCGCCATACGCGGCATCGAGCAGCGTTGATTACTCCTTCTCCCCGGACGGAAAGGAACTCGCCTTCGTCAAAAACCCTGACAAGGTAGAAGCCACCTCTACGAACAGCGACGTATATATCGTCGCGCTGAGCGGCGGCGCTCCCAGAAACATCACGTCGCGCAATCGCGGATACGACGCCACTCCCGTCTATACCAACGACGGCAAATCGATCATCTACCGTTCGCAGGCGACTGAAGGCTTTGAGGCCGATCGCTGGCGTCTGATGAGATACGACCGGGCCAGCGGCGCCTCAAGCGAAATCACCAGAGGCTTTGATCTGCAGGTGGATGACTTTGTCTTCTCGCCGGATGGAAACACAATCTACTTCGTCGCCGGGGAACGCGGTCGCAGCCCGATCTTCAAAGTCGCTGCGACGGGCGGCACCGCTACCAAGGTTGTGGATCACGTTTCAGCAGGCGGGCTCAACATCACGTCCGACGGCCGCACATTTGTCTTTTCGCATAGCTCGATGTCAGCGCCGCCAGAAGTTTATCGGGCCAACAGCGACGGCAGCGGTGTCAGTGCCTTGACCACCTTTAATCGCGATCAGATGTCGCGAGCGAATCTTCCCGCAGCCGAGGAGATGGAGTGGACCGGCGGACTTGGTGCCAAGGTTCACGGGTTCCTGCTGAAGCCTGCTGATTTTGATCCAGGCAAGAAATACCCTCTCGTTGTCCTGATTCACGGCGGACCACAAGGCGCATGGAATGACAGTTGGAGCTATCGTTGGAACCCGCAGGTCTTTGCGAACGAGGGTTACATCGTGTTCGCCCCCAACCCGCGAGGTTCGACCGGCTACGGACAGAAGTTCGTAAATGAGATCAGTGGGGATTGGGGTGGGAAAGTCTACACCGACCTCATGAATGGTGTTGCGGAAGTAGTCCGGCGAAACAAGTCGATCGATCGGACGCGCATCGGCGCTGCCGGTGCTTCATACGGCGGCTACATGATCAACTGGATCGAAGGACACAACAACGATCCACGCGCGCATTTCAAAGTGCTCGTCTGCCATGACGGCGTTTACAACCTGACCAGCATGTACGGCGCCACGGAAGAGCTTTGGTTTCCTGAGTGGGAATTCAAGGGAACACCCTGGACCAACAAAGCGATGTATGAACGCTGGTCGCCGCACAATTTCGTGGCAAACTTCAAAACTCCAATTCTTGTCATTCACGGTGAGCTGGACTATCGCGTACCTATCGGCGAAGGGCTCCAACTTTATACTGCCGTGCAGAGACGCGGGATCGATTCCAAGATGCTGATCTTTCCGGACGAGGGCCACTGGGTGTTGAAGCCTCAGAACTCGCAACTGTGGCATCACACAGTGATGGGATGGTTGGCGAAATATCTCAAGTAACGATAGTCAGTGGTCAGTAGTCCTTGTTGGAAAAACGATCCACGAAGTCTCTCAGTAGAACCAACACTCTCCTGACTACTGACCGATTTGAGAGACAGGAATGATCCATAAGACGCTTACCGATCTCGAACGACTTGCGGTCAGGGAACGACCAGGCGGTCAGCCGCTGATGCATCAAACGTGGGGCAAGCTGCTCTTCATGCACTGGCGCATTGATGCGAAATTGCTGCGGCCACTGATTCCCCACGCGCTGGAGATTGACGAATTCGATGGCTCGGCATGGATCGCACTCGCGCCATTCACGATGTGGGACATCCGAGCTTTCCCGCCTTTCATACCGCCAATCCCTTTTCTTAGCTCCGCACACGAGCTCAACGTGCGGACCTACGTCCATTATGACCGCGTTCCCGGTGTTTGGTTTTTCTCCCTCGACTGCAATAGCGCCGCTGCAGTGTTAGGTGCACGGACGTTTTTCCACCTTCCCTACTTCAACGCAGATATCGATCTCGAACAGGACGGAACGAGGATCGACTACTCCCTTGCAAGGACAGATGATCCGGCTGCTGACTTCGAAGCGTCGTGGAAGATAGGCGACACGATTCCCTACTCGCATCCCGGCTCGCTCGAGTTCTTTCTCACGGAACGCTATTGCCTCTACAGCGAAGACGACGGAGAACTGTATCGAGCGCGAATCCATCATCAGCCGTGGCCACTGCAAAAGGCTGAACTCATCTCGCTTGAATCAAGCATGATCGAATCGCACGACCTAGCCACCCCTAAGGGCGATCCGCTACTGCACTATTGCGAAGAGTTGGACGTGAAGATCTGGCCCTTGGAATCACTGGACGATGAATAGTGGGCAATAGTCCGTGGTCGGTTGGCAGTGCAACCGCCCACTGACCACTCACCACTGACCACTGACAACTGCTATTCCGCTCGTTCAAGCGCGGGCAAGAAAGCGGCGAAGTCTTCTGCAAAGCGTAGCGAGTAGGTCTGCAGTAGCTCCTGGACGCGCTCGAGTTTTGGTGAGCGCACAATCAAGCCGGCATGGTGTTTCTTCTTCACGCGATACACGATCTCAGGATCGTCGTAGGCAGACGTGTCAGGCGTCTCCTGTTTCGCAAGCGACAAGACGATTCCCGCATACTCTTTTCTAGCCGGAGTGATGCTTCCTACTTTGCCGTCCGCTAGCTCAATCTTCGCCCATTCGCGCCAGAGGTTGATCCCCGAAGCGGCTTCCAGAACTTCCGCGATATAGGCACCGCCAACGCGAGCGGCAATCTCGAGAAAGTAAAACTTGCCGTCGACCGCGCTCTTAATAAACTCAGCGTGAGCAGCACCCTCTTTCAGACCAAGAGTCCTAATCAGCTTGCGGTTGCTGGCCAGCAGGATCCTTTCGTCAGGCGAATTGCGCGGAACAGTGTGCGACATGTATGCGCCTCCCTTGTGCGCAACCTCCATCGGCGGCCGCCCATATTGATTGGCGCCCGCAAAGATCACTCGACCATTACTGACTAGCGAGTCCACATGAAAAACCTCGCCTTCAACAAAGCGAGCCAATAAATGATGCGCGGCGCGCTCGCGCAAACGTTCGCGCCGATCCAGTTCATCGAGCATCTGCCAAACTTCGCCGGGTTCGTTCACCTTGCGGATGCCAATCGCGGAAACGTCGGAGCGCGGCTTAACGATCCAAGGGGCCGGCACTCGCTCCATGAACGATCGAATGTCGTTGTAGTTCAAGAGAGGAACAAACTCGGGCACGTTAATTCCTGCCTCCCGTGCTTTGTCGCCCATCACGCCCTTGTCACGGAAAAAGCGTGCGGTGGCGCATGGCTGCCCGGGGAGGCCAAAATGATCGCGAATCTGTGCTGCAGTTAAGACGTCAAACTCTTCGAGCG
>Ga0134127_10001461_pt1 | contig 17559 bp, 15 predicted proteins | sample KB31753_FD_96459 | JGI IMG/M metagenome (GOLD analysis project Ga0134127, IMG submission 96459) | Terrestrial soil microbial communities with excess Nitrogen fertilizer from Kellogg Biological Station, Michigan, USA - KB3-175-3 | ecosystem: Environmental > Terrestrial > Soil > Unclassified ... | reverse complement strand
CGCCCGCGGGCCAGCAGGGCCGCGGTCACGCCCACGCGCCCGCGCAGGTGCAGCCCGGTGAGCACGTTCTCCCGCACGCTCAGCCCGGGGAAGAGGCTCGTCTTCTGGAAGGTGCGCACGAGGCCGCGCGCCGCGATGCGATGCGGCCGCCAGCCGGTGATCGGGAGGCCGTCGTGATGCACGGTGCCCTCGGTCGCGCGCTGAAATCCGGTGATCACATTGAACGCGGTGGTTTTCCCCGCGCCGTTGGGACCGATCAGGCTCGTCACGGTGCCCGCGGCGACCGCGAAGCTCACCCCGGCCAGCGCGGCCACGCCGCCGAACCGCACCGTGAGATCCCGGGCCTCGAGCGTCACGACGCCCGCCACCGCCGGCGCAGGGCCGGAACTATCCCCTCCGGCATGAAGAACAGCACCGCGACGAGCAGCACGCCGTAGAGCAGCATCTGCCACTGATAGGACGTCAGCTCGCGCAGCGCCTCCGGCAGCACCGTGAAGAGCACGGCGCCCACCACGGGCCCCGCCAGCGTCCCCTTCCCGCCCGCCACCACCATGATCACCATCGTGACCGTGTAGGTGAAGAGGAACACCTCCGGGCTCACGAAGCGCGTGTAGTGCGCGTAGAGGCCGCCCGCGAAGCCCGCCATCCCCGCACTCGCGACCGCGGCGAGCACGAGATAGTGGGTCGCGTCGATGCCCACCGAGGCCGCGAGGGTCTCGTTCTCCCGGAGCGCCACCAGCGCGCGGCCGACCCGCGAGCGGATGAGCGCGAGGCAGAGCAGATAGGCCCCCGCCACCGCGGCCAGCACCAGGTAGTAGTACGCGCTCTTCGTGCGCAGCGAGAGCGGGGCGAGGCCGGGCAGGGCGATCTCGACCGGGGGCACCCCCGGGATGCCCAGCGGGCCATTGGTCAGGTCCATCCAGTTCACGCTGACCAGCGAGACACAGCCCGCGAACGAGATGGTCAGCAGCACGAAGTAGGCGCCGCGCAGCTTCAGGGCCAGCCGGCCGATGACGTAGCCGGCCAGGCCGGGCAGCACGATGGCGGCGAGCAGGCCGAGCCAGGGCGACCACTCGAGCTTCACGGTCAGCAGGGCGGACGCGTAGGCGCCGATGCCGAAGAAGGCGGCGTGGCCGAGCGAGAGCTGTCCGGTGTAGCCCAGGAGGAGGTTCAGGCTCAGCGCCAGCACCGCGAAGATGCCGGCCATGATGAGGGTGTGCAGGTGATACGGGTTCCACACCCAGGCGGGCGCGGTCAGGGCCACCGCCAGTCCGATCGCGGGCGCGAGCCGCCTCATCCGACGCGCTCGGCGCGGGCGAAGAGCCCCGACGGGCGCAGCAGCAGCACCGCCACGATCATCAGGAAGCCGACCGCGTCGCGGTAGCCGGAGGAGATGTAACCGGCGCCCAGCTCCTCCGCGATGCCCAGCACCACGCCGCCGAGCGCCGCGCCGCCGAAGTTGCCCAGGCCGCCCAGGATCACCACCGAGAAGGCCTTGAGCGAGGCCAGGTCCCCCATCGACGGGTAGAGCAGGAAGACCGGGCCCAGCAGCGCGCCCGCCGCCGCGGCCAGCCCCGCCCCGAAGGCGAAGGTCACGGTATGGATGCGCTCGATGCTCACGCCCATGAGGGCCGCGGTCTCCCGGTCCTGGAAGGTCGCGCGCATCGCGCGGCCGAGCTTGGTGCGGCTCAGCAGCAGGTGCGCCCCCAGGATCAGGAGGCCCGAGACCGCGAACACGAAAATGCGGAGCGGGGCCACCGACACCGCGCCGAGCACCACCGGATGCGTGGGAAAGGGGGTGGGCACGCTCTTGGCCACTCCGCCCCAGCCGAGCAGCTCCGCGTTCTGCATGGCGATCCAGAGCCCGATCATGACCAGCATGACCGTGTCGATGGATTGCCCCCGCAGGGGCCGCAGGAGGACCCGCTCGCAGAGCGCGCCGGCGAGGGCGCCGGCCGCGATGGCGAGCGGGATCGCCAGGAAGAAGTGGACCGGGGTGAGCAGGAGGGCGGCGAACGCGGCGTAGGCCCCGAGCGTGTAGAACTCGCCGTGGGCGAAGTTCACCACGTTCATCAGCCCGAAGACCAGCGTCAGGCCGATCCCGAGCAGGCTGTAGGTGGCGCCCAGCAGCAGCCCGTTCAACAGGTGCTGGAGAAGCTGGTCCAAGCGCCCGCGATCGCCGGTCGCGCTACTTCTTCGCCGAGAACGCGGGCAGCGCGATCTTGCCGTCCTTCACCTGGACGATGAAGATGCTGGGCTTGCTCTGCCCGCTCTCCTTGCCGGCCGGACCGTCCTTCTCGAACTTGATCGGCCCGTTGAGGCCCATCACGCTCACCTGCCAGAGGGCGGCCTGCACCGCCTTCGGCTCGGCTTTGCCCGCGAGGCGAACGGCCTCCACCGCGGTCAGCACGCCGTCGTGGCCGCGGAAGCCCTCGGTCAGCCCCTCGAAGGGATGGCCGCGCTTGGCCCACTCGTCCACGAACGCCTTCGCCAGCTTGCCGTCCGGCATCGCCTCCGGGAACCAGGGCAGGAAGAAGAGGATGTGGTACGTCCCCTCCGCCGCCGCGCCCGCCTGCTTGATGAGCTGCGACGGCGACGAGCTGCCTCCGGTGGTGATCACGCGCCGGACCAGCCGCTGCTCCTGCGCCTGCTTCAGGACCAGGGTGATCTGCTCCACGCTCGTGGTGAGAAAGAGCGTGTCGCCGCCGCCCGCCTTCACCTTGGTGATCTGGGCGTTCATGTCGGTGGCCGCCTGCTCCATGAACTCGGCGCTGCCCACCTGCGCGCCGGAGCGCTTGAGCAGGTCGCCGAAGGCGCCGACCGCTCCGCGACCCCAGTCCGTGTTCACCGCGAGGAAGTCGGCCTGCTTGATCCCCAGGTCCTTCATGTACTTCTCGAGGCCGAGCGCTTCCATCTCGCTGGGCGGGCTGATGCGGAAGACCCACGGGTTCCCGCGCTTGGTGATGGTCGAGGCGCTGGACGTCTCCACGATCATCGGCACCCCGTACTCCTCGAGCTTCGGCATCGCCGCGAGGGTCATCGAGCTGCCCCAGGCGCCGACGATGACCGGCACCTTGTCGCGCACGATCAGCTTCTCGGCCGCGGTGGCGGCCTCCTTCGGGTCGGACTTGTTGTCCTCGATCAGCAGCTCGACCTTGCGTCCCAGCACGCCACCCTTGGCGTTGATCCAGTCCCGGCCGATCTCGGCGCCCATCCGGACGTAGTTGCCGGACGCGGCGACCGAGCCCGAGAGCGGCTGGATGACGCCGACCTTCACGGCTTCCTGGGCGGGCGCCGGCGCGGCGAGCGCGGCGACGACGGTCAGCGCGACGAAAAGGGCTCGGATTACCTGCTCCATGACGACCTCCTCTGACCCTTGCCTGGTTTAGCTGCGTCCGCCACGCTGCGGAACCTGGAATCGCGTACTTATCCTACGTTTCATGTCTCATGTCAAACGAAGGCCCCGATTGACATTGGCGCGGGCCGCCCCAAGAATACGGCACCATGCCACCCGCGAGATCCTCCGCCCCCCGCGCCCCGATCGCCCCCCTGTTGCACGAGAGCCTGGGCGAGCGGGTCTACCGGACCGTTCGCGACCTGATCCTGAGCCAGGTCTTTCCCCCGGGCTCCAAGGTCAACGTCGAGCAGATCTGCCGCGACCTGGGGGTGAGCCGCACCCCGGTCTGGGACACGATGCGCCGCCTGGAGAGCGAAGGCCTGGTCAACACGGTGCCGCGCCACGGAGTCTTCGTGCTCAATTACGGCGCCGACCAGATCCGCGACCTCTTCGCGGTGCGCGGCGCACTGGAGGCGCTCGCGGTCCGCCAGGCCGCGGAGAACCTCGAGGACGACACGCGGGCCGCGCTCGAGGCGACCATGAAGGAGATGGAGCGGGCGGCGGGCGCCGGCCAGATGGACCTGTACTCGCGCGCGGCCATCGACTTCCATGACCTGGTCCTGGTCGGGGCGCGGAACCCGGTGCTGAGCCGGCTCCTCGAGAACGTCTACGCCCAGATCCTGGTGCTGCGCCTGCGATCCCTCTACCTGCCCGAGCGGGTCGAGTCCAGCGTGGCCGAGCACCGCGAGATCTTCGAGGCGGTGCTGGCCGGGGACGCCGAGCGCGGCGAGCGGCTGGCCCGGGCCCACGCGGAGCATGTGCTGCAGGACGCGCTCGAGTTCACGCGCCGGCGCCCCGAGCACGCGGGAGCCACGCGATGAGCGCGGAGGCCCGGACACCCTGGGATCGCTACGCCACGGCGCTGCCGGGCATCGCAGCCGCGGTGGGCCGCACCCCGCTCGTTCGTCTCAACCGCATCACCCGCGACGTGACGCCCGCGATCTACGTGAAGGTGGAGTGGTACGGGGCGACCGGCAGCCTCAAGGATCGCATCTACCTGCACATGTTCGAGCGGGCCGAGGCCCGGGGCGATCTCAAGCCGGGCATGCAGGTGCTCGAGTGCTCGACCGGCAACGCGGGGATCGCCTGCGCCTGGGTCGCGGCGGTCAAGGGCTACCCGTGCACCATCGTCATGCCGGAGGGCATGAGCGACGAGCGCAAGAAGATCATGCGCGCCTACGGGGCCGAGCTGGTCTTCACCCCGGGCGGCGAGAGCGACGTGGATCTCTCGCTCGACCGGCTGCGCCAGATCCGCGATGCGGCGCCCGGCCGCTACTGGGTGCCCGGGCAGTTCGACAACCCGGACAACGTCGAGGCCCACGTCCTGACCACCGGCCCCGAGCTGTGGGAGCAGTCGGGCGGCCGCATCGGGGCCTTCGTGGACTCGCAGGGCTCGGGCGGCCTCCTGACCGGCGTCGGTCGTTACCTCCGGAGCCGCGACCCCCAGGTGAAGCTCTACGCGGTGGAGCCCGCCGAGTGCGCGCTGCTCTCGCGCCGGGCGTGGGGCCACCACGGTATCGAGGGCATCGGCGACGGCTTCGTCCCCCGAAACCTGGACGTCTCGCTGCTCACCGGGGTGATCACCACCACCACCGAGGAGAGCGTGGACATCGCCCGGCGGCTGGCCCGGGAAGAAGGTCTCTTCTGCGGGATCTCGAGCGGCTGCAACGTGGCCGCCGCGCTCAAGCTGGCCCGCCGCCACCCCGAGCTGCCGTCGGTGGTCACGATCCTGAACGACACCGGCCAGCGCTACTTCACCACGCCGCTCTGCGGAGAGGCCAAGCACGTGGACATCCCGGAGCGGGAGCATCCGCTCGATCCCTACACCGTCGAGCAGCTCGACCGGTACCAGAAGACCTGGGAGGTCCTGGCGTGACCATCGCGCCGCGCGAGTACGACTTCGTTGCCGCGCGCGAGCGCCTCGAGGCCAAGCCCAAGTCCGCCGGCCCGAAGCTCGGCTCCCTGGGGGACGCGGTCGCGCGGGTCAAGGACGGCGATCACCTGGCCATCGGCGGCTGCCTCTACTCGCGCACCCCGCTGGCGCTGGTGTGGGCGTTGCTGCGCCGCCGGCCGGCGAACCTCACCTTCTCGCGCAACCTCATGTGCTACGAGGGCGAGTGGGGCATGGTGTCGGGCGCGGTGAGCAAGGTCGTGACGTCCTGGATGGGCATCGGGCTGCCCTGGGGTCTCTCGCGCATCCAGCGCGAGTTCGTCGAGGCCGGGCGCGTGGAGTTCGAGGAGTGGAGCCACCTCGGGCTCGGCCTGCGCTACCGCGCGGCCGCCATGGGCGTGCCCTTCCTGCCGTCGCTCACCATGCTGGGCTCGGACCTGATGGGCGTCGGCGGCTCGAAGACGATCGAGTGCCCGTATACCGGGGAGACCCTCCACGCGGTGCCCGCCCTGTTCCCCGAGGTCGCGCTCATCCACGTGCAGAAGGCCGACCGGCTCGGCAACTGCCAGATCGACGGCTACCCGCACATGGACGCGGACATCGCCCGGGCCGCCGCCACCGTGCTCGTGACCGCCGAGGAGATCGTCTCGGAGGATGAGATCCGGCGCCATCCGGACCGGACGGTGATCCCCGGCTTCCTGGTGGACGCCCTCGCCCACGTCCCCTACGGGTCCTACCCGCACGAGTGCTACGGCGTCTACGACTCCGAGCCCGAGCACTTCACGACCTACGTGGACGGCATCCTGGCGCGCGGCGCGGCCGGAGTGGCCGATTATCTCGAGCGCTACGTCTACGCCCCGGCGAGCCACGCGGACTACCTCGGCCTCTTCGGCGGGCCGCGCCGGGCGGACGCGGCCGCCCGCGCCCGGATGCTGACGACGTGACGGTCAGCGCGAACGAGCTGCTCGCGGTGATGGGGGCGCGCGAGCTCCGGAACGACACCACCGTGTTCACCGGCGTCGGCGCCCCCATGATGGCCTCGGTGCTGGCCCAGCGCACCCACGCCCCGCGGCTCACCATGATGGTCGAGGGCGGCGTCATCGGGCCCACCTGGAAGCCGGGGGAGCTGCCGATCTCCACCAACGAGATGCGCGCGGCCTACCGCGCCCAGATGCTCCCCGGCATCACCGACGCGTTCCTGCTCGCCCAGCGCGGCTTCTTCGACGTGGGCTTCATCGGGGGCGCCCAGATCGACCGGCACGGCAACCTCAACACCAGCGCGATCGGCGGCTACGCGCGGCCCAAGGTGCGGCTGCCCGGCAGCGGCGGGGCCAACGACATCATCTCCCTCTGCCGCGAGGTGATGATCCTCACCGTCCACGAGAAGCGGCGCTTCACCGACCGCGTGGACTTCATCACGAGCCCCGGCTATCTCGAGGGCGGCGACGCGCGGCGGCGCGCCGGCCTGCTCTTCGGCGGCGTCTCCCGCGTGGTCACCACCCTCGGCATCTTCGGCTTTCACCCCGAGAACCGCCGCATGCAGCTGCTGGCCCTGCACCCCGGCGCCACCGTCGAGCAGGTCCGGGAGCACACCGGCTTCGAGGTGCTGGTGAGCCCCGAGCTGACCACGACGAAGCCGCCCACCGAGGAGGAGCTGTCCATCCTCCGCATGCTCGACCCCAAACGACAGTTCATCGGCTAGAGGCCCCATGACCGACTTCGGCCTGGCGATTCGCAACTTCGTGGGACCCGGCGAGGTGCCGGACATCCCGGGCGTGTACGCCTACTCGGAGCGGGCCGAGGCCCTCGGCTTCGAGTCGCTGTGGGCGTGGGATCACGTGCTGCTGGGCGTGGAGCCCTCGTTCCCGATCGTGGACTCCATCACGATGCTGGGCGCGGTGGCCGCGCGCACGCGGACGATCAAGCTCGGCACCGGGGTGCTGGTGCTGCCGCTCCGCAACCCGGTGGTGGCGGCCAAGGCCCTCGGCAGCCTCGACGTGATCTCGGGCGGCCGCCTGGTCCTGGGGGTGGCCGCGGGCTGGTACGCCCGCGAGTTCGACGCGGTCGGGGTGCCGTTCAAGCAGCGCGGCCGTCAGTTCGAGCGCAACCTCGACATCCTGATGCGCCTCTGGACGCAGGACCGGGTGACGCTCAGGGTGGACGAGTTCAACCTGCGCGAGGCGGTGATGGTCCCCCGCACCGCGCAGCGGCCCCGCCCGCCCGTGCTCATCGGCGGCTACGTGGACGCGGTGCTGAAGCGGGCGGGCACCGTCGGCGACGGCTGGCTCACCTACTTCTACACCCCGGAGAGCTTCACCAAGTCGTGGGACAAGGTGAAGGCCTTCGCCCGCGAGGCCGGGCGCGACCCCGCGAAGCTCACCGCCACCAACCAGCTCGCGGTCTACGTGGGACGCTCGCGCGAGGAGACCACCGCGGACATGCGCCAGTGGCTCTCCACCGAGTGGGACACCGCGGCCTGGAGCGAGTCCACCATCGATCACGCCATCCACGGGTCGGCCGCGCAGTGCATCGAGCAGCTCCGCGCCCACGTGAAAACCGGCGTGCATCGGATTATCCTGATCCCCTACCGCTATCAGCCCGAGCAGGTGGAGCGGATCGCCAAGGAGGTCTTGCCCAAGCTATGAGCCAGCCCATCCACATCGACATCAACTGCGACATGGGAGAGAGCTACGGCCGCTGGACGCTCGGTCACGACGAGGAGGTGATGCCCAACATCACCTCCGCCAACATCGCCTGCGGCTTCCACGGCGGGGATCCGCACGTGATGCGCCGCACCGTCGAGCTGGCCATCCAGCACGGCGTCGCGGTGGGGGCGCACCCGGGGCTGCCCGACCTCATGGGCTTCGGCCGGCGCCGGATGGACGTCTCCCCGGCCGAGCTGAAGGACATCCACCGCTACCAGGTCGGCGCGCTGGCCGCCTTCGCCCAGGCCGCGGGCACCCGGATCCAGCACGTCAAGGCCCACGGCATCCAGTACCACATGTTCGAGGAGAACCTCCCGCTCGGGCGGGCCAGCGCCGAGCAGGTCCTCGAGCTGGATCCTCAGATCATCCTGATGACCATGGCCATGACGAAGTACGACGCGGAGGCCCGAAAGGTGAAGGGCGTCCGCATCGCCGCCGAGGGCTTCGCGGACCGGGTCTACGCCGACGACGGGCAGCTCGTCACCCGCAAGCTCGGCAAGGACGCGCTGATCACCGATCCGGCCCGGGCCGCAGAGCAGGCCGTCCGCATGGCCATGGAAGGCAAGGTGCGCACGATCACCGGCAAGGTGATCGACGCCAAGGTCGAGACCATCTGCATCCACGGCGACAGCCCGGGCTCGGACAAGATCGTGGCCGCGGTGCGCGAGGGCCTGGTAAAGGCCGGCGCCATCGTGAAACCGCTCAGAGACTGGCTGCCCCGGTAGCATTTCCCGACGCAGATCCTGCGGGGCGGGGTCGGACCGTCCGAAATGGGTACACTGTATTCCGTTAGTCGTCACCCGCCTCCGGCGGCCCCGCCGGGCGGTGTCCTGTAACTCATCATCCCAGCGAGCCTTTCTCCCCTCACGGAAATGGCACCGAGTTTGCCCTAGGGTAGATCGGCGCAACCATGGCGGACTACGCGGACGGCAGCAGCGTGAAGGGCGAGAGGCACGGCGGATGCCGGCCCGGCGAGATCAAGTCGGGCACGGGCTCCCGCGGGCATCGGCTCTCGAACCCCCACGGCCCCCGCGGAACCTTCCGGGAGCGCCATATCGGCCAGATCGCGCGGGCTCACCGGCTCCCGCATCACCAGCGTGGTCTGGATCGATGAGTCAGGCGGAAGCCGGGAACGCCATAGGGGAGGAAATCATGTCAACCACCACACTGAGACTGCTGAGCGGATCGGGTTACCGGCGCGAGCCGAGCGCGATGCCTTCGGACTCGCAGATCGCGCATGCCCTGTATGACGCGCAGAGTGCCCAAACGCAGAGAAGCCTCGACGAGATCCTGGCCATGGCGCAGCAGAGCTCCGGCTGGACGCAGGTCTTCAAGCAGCTCAAGACGGAAGGCCTGATCGAGGAGCAGACGCTTGGCCACGTGGTGGCCCGCTGGACCAATCGCACGATCCGTACCCGGCGGCCCTCGCTGGCGCCGGTCGAAAACATCTCCGCCTAGCTTCCCGCATCAACCGCTACCGCGCGGCCAGGATCGACTCCAGCCGCGCGGTAGCGCGTTCCCAGTCGAACTGAGTCCCCACGAAGTTCTGCCCCTGCCGCGCGATCCGAGTTCGAAGCTCCTCATCCTCCACCAGCCGGGTGAGCCCCCAGGCCAGTGCGTCCAGATCGCGCCGGGGCGACACCACCGCGGTGCGGCCGTCGATCGCGTAGTCGCGGCAGCCCCCGTTGTCGTAGGTGCACAGCGCCGCCCCGCAGGCCATCGCCTCCATCGCGGGCATGCCGAGCCCCTCGTCCCATGACGGGCACAGGTAGATCGGGCAGCGGCTGTACAGCCACGCCAGACGCTCCTGGGCCAGGTTCTCGTGGAACTCGGCGAAGGGCAGCTTGCGCGGCGGCGGCTTCACGCCGAAGCCCACCAGGGTGAGCTCGGGGTGCCGCGCCCGCACGCGGGCGAAGGCCTCGAGGCCGTCGGCCACGCCCTTCCAGGGGTACTCGTGGAAGAGCATCAGCACGCGGAGGCGGCCGTCGTCCTCGACCGGCACCGGGCGGAAGAGCGCGCCGTCCACCGGAGTGACCACCACCGCGGCCGGGGTGTCGAAGCGCTCGGCCATGATGTCGGCGAGCCACGTGGAGATCACGATCTTCCGCAGCGGGACCCGGTAGGTCGCGTCCACCCGCGCGGCCTCCCCGTGATAGAGGCTCTCGTAGTGCTGGATGAAGTAGAACTTGCGCCCGCAGCGGGTCGGCGCCGCCGCCGCCGGCTCCACCGACTGCCAGGAGGTGGCGATGACCGCATCGCCGTCGGGCAGCGCCGCCGCGCTCCACTCCGTGACCCACCGGACGCGGGCCTCGAGGACCGGCATCCAGTCGGGCGCGCGCTGGAAGCGATTGCGCCACCACGCGGTCAGCCCGCGGCGGGCCGGGACGACCAGGGTCACCTCGTGGCCGCGCCGGGCGAGGCGATCGGCGTGGATGAGGATCGCCCGCACCCCGCCCGCGATCCGCAGATGCGGGCAGAGGAACGTGATCTTCATATCGCCATGCTGACCTGCCCGGTGCGCCGGTAGGCGGCCGGGTCCAGTACCACGTTCACGCAGTAGACCTCCCCCGAGCCCAGCGCGCGCTCGAGCGCGGGTCGGAGCTCGCCCGGCTCGGTCACATGAAGCCCCTTGCCGCCCAGCGCCTCTACCATGCGGTCGAAGCGCGTGAAGGGCAGCGACGTGCCGACCGCCCGCTCGGCCCCGAAGAAGGAGAGCTGCGGGTTGCGGATCTGGCCCCAGCCGCCGTCGTTGCCGATCACCACGGTCACGGGCAGGCCGAAGCGCACCGCGGTCTCCATCTCCATGCCGTTGAGCCCGAAGGCGCCGTCGCCCGCGATGAGCAGCACCCGCTGGGCCGGTCGCAGCAGCTTGGCCGCGATCGCGAACGAGGGCCCGACACCAAGGCACCCGAACGGTCCGGGATCGAGCCACTGCCCCGGGCGCGACAGCGCCACGACCTTGGACGCGCAACCCACCACGTCGCCCCCGTCGCCCACCACCGTGGTCTCCGCGTCGACCACCGCGGCGATCTCGTGCGCCAGGCGGTAGTGGCTGATCGGCACGTCCACCGAGCGCCGCTCGGCCATGAGCCGGGCCTGCGCGTCCGCCTCCTTCTTCCGCACCGCGGCCTGCCAGGGCTCGAACCGCGTCGCCAGCGCGCGCGGCAGCGCATCGGCGAGAGCCCGTAGCGTCAGCCCGATGTGGCTCGCGAGGCCCATCGCGAGCGGACGGTTGCGGCCCAGCTCGACGGGGTCGCAGTCCACCATCGCGACCTGGACGTTCTCCGCGAAGGACGGCGGGCGCCCGTAGCCCAGGCGGAAGTCGAGCGGCGTGCCGAGCACGAGCGCGACGTCGGCCTGGCCCAGCGCGAAGCCGCGGGCCTGCGCGAAGGCTTGCGGATGATCGTGCGGGAGGCTGCCGCGCCCCGCGCCGTTCATGAACACGGGCACGCCCGCCCGCTCGGCCAGGCCCGCGAGGTCCTTCGCCGCGTCGTCCCAGTAGACGCCGCTGCCCGCCACGATCACGGGCCGCTCCGCGCGGGCCAGCAGCGCGGCCAGCTCCCGGACGGACTCGGCATCGGGCGCGGTCGGGCGCCGGTGCGCGTAGGCGGTGGGGATCGGGGCCATGCGGTCCTCCACCACCGTCATCAGCAGGTCCACCGGGATCTCGACGAAGACCGGGCCCGGCCGCCCGGTCAGCGCGTGCCGGATCGCGGTGGTGAGCACCTCCGGGATCTGGCGCGTCTCGCTCACCGTCCACGAGCCCTTGGTGATGGGCCGCAGCAGGTCCACCTGCTCGACCTCCTGGAGCGAGCCCAGCCCGCGCAGCCCGAGCGGGGCGGCCCCGCCGATCAGGAGCACCGGGCTGCGCGCGGAGTACGCATTGGCGATGCCGGTGACCGCGTCGGTGACGCCGGGACCGGCGGTCACCACTGTCACGCCGATATTGCGGGTGAGGCGCGCGTAGGCGTCGGCGGCGTGCGCGCACGCCTGCTCGTGGCGCATGTCGACGACCTGGACGTCCTCGGTGATGCAGCCGTCGTAGATCGGGAGAATGTGGCCGCCGCACAGCGTGAAGATGTGACCCACGCCCGCCTGCTTGAGCGTGCGCGCGACGAGGTGCCCCCCATTCAGCTCCGACATGCTAGGCGAGATCCGGCATCGTCAGGCCGGCGGCGCGGGCGGGATGTGCACGATCTCGAGCTTCAGCCGGTCCGGGTCCTCGAAGAACACCGCGTAGTAGCCGGGCCGGTACTCGGGGAATTCGCGCGGGGTGCCGTAGAGCGCGGCGAGCTTGCGCGGGGCCATGAACTCGGCCCGGAAGCGATCCACGTCCTCGCGGCGGTCCACGCGGAAGGCCAGGTGGTTGAGACCGGCCCGCTTGCGGTGAAAGCCGGGGCCGGTGTGCTCATGGGCCGCCGCGCCCACCCAGATGTCGGTCCCCTGGCCGGAGAAGCCGGCCATCGCGTCGGCCTCGTAGACCGTCCGGTACTCGAGATAGCCCAGGAGCGCCTTGTAGAACGGCATCGACCGCGCCGTGTCGGCCACGTTGACCTGGAGGTGGTAGAGCCGGGCCTTCACCAGAACTTCTCCCACTTGACGCTCTTGCGGTCCATGCCCTTCTTCACGAGGACATCGCGCACCTTGTTGATGGTCTCCCCGCCCCCGCATACGTAGACCACCAATCTGTCCACCCCGTACACGAGCCGCTCCACCGCCTCGGCGGGCTCGCCCTTCTCCCCCCGCCAGGTCGGAGGCGGCTCGCGCAGCACCGGCAGGTAGGAGAAGCCCGGGTAGCGCCGGGCGAGCGAGCGGAAGTCGGCGTCGTAGACGAGCCAGCCCGGGTTGCGCGCCCAGTAGATCAGCGCGGTGGACCGGCCGTAGCCGGTCTCGTACAGGTGACTCAGGATCGAGCGGATCGGGACGATCCCGATCTCCTCGGCCACGAAGACCGCGCGGCGCGGATCGGCGCGGGTGAAGACGAAGCCGCCGGTCGGGCCCTTGAACTGCACCGGGTCGCCCGGCTTGAGCCCGCGCGCCCACTGCGAGCCGATCCCGCCGGGGGCCACGTCGATCGAGAGCGTGAACGCGCCCCGGCGGGTGGGCGGCGAGACCATGCTCCACGCGCGCACGATCTTGGGGCCGAAGGGCACCGAGATCCATTGCCCCGCGTCGAAGGTGAACTCGGCGGGCTCGAGCACCCGCAGGTCCACTTCCATGATCTCGGGCGTCACCGCGCGGACCGCGGCGACCTCCGCCTTGCATTCGCGCGGCTTCATGCCACCGTCTGGAAGCGCGGGATGACCTCGCTCGCGATGGCCTCGAGCTGCTCCCGCTCGTCCTGGGGATCGCCGATGGGGTTCATCACGAAGTAGTGGCAGCCCGCGCGCGCGAAGCGGTCGAGCTGCTCGGCGCACTGCTCGGGCGTGCCGATCACCCCGTACTTGCGGGCGAGCGGCCCGAAGTCCTGCGCGTAGCGCCGCGAGAGGACCCGCACCCAGCTCCGCTCCGCGCTCTCGTAGTCCCGGCCCACCGTGATGAACGTGAGGTGGGCGGCCACGAAGGCGTCCAGGCGGCGGCCCGCCTGCTCCGCGGCTTCGCGGATCTTGGCCAGGCTCTGGGCGTATCGCTCGGGCTGGACGACGTACGACACCCAGCCGTCGCCCTGACGCCCGGCCCGTTTCAGCGCCGCGTCGGAGCGCCCCCCCACCCAGATCGGCGGCCCCGGCCGCTGCACCGGCTTGGGATCGACGCTCACGCCCTCGAACTCGGTGAAGCGGCCCTTGAACGAGGCCGGGGTGTCCCGCCAGAGCGCCCGCACCACCTCGATGCCCTCGCTGACGCGGGCCCCGCGCTCGGTATGGGGAATGCCGCAGGCCTCGAACTCCTTCGGGTTCTCGCCGCCCACCCCGACCCCGAAGATCAGCCGGCCGCCGGAGAGCGCGTCGAGCGTGGAGGTGATCTTGGCGACCACCGCGGGCTGACGGAGGGCGAGCAGGTAGACGCCGCTGCCCAGCTTGATGCGCGTGGTGATCCCCGCGTAGGCGGCCAGCAGCGTCAGCGACTCGTAGATGGGGCCGTGGAACGACACGTGGTCACCCGTCCACAACGAGTCGAGGCCGAGCTCCTCGCAGCGCCGGGCGAGCGCGAGCTGCTCCTCCGGCGGGTGGAGCGAGAGGAACGCGCCGAATGTGGCTTTGCGAGGGGCGGCCGAAGGTGAGCCGAGCGGATTCATCGTCCGGCTAGCGGGGGAAGGCATCCTTCACGCCGCCGTCCACCGTGATCGTGCAGCCGGTGGTCTTGGCCGAGCGGTCCGAGGCCAGGAAGAGCACCGCCTCCGCCACGTCCTCCGGCAGGATCGGCCGCGCGAGGATATTGCGCTTGCGGTAGAAGTCCTCGAGGTCGTCCACCGAGATGCCCTGGGCCCGCGCGCGCTCACGCCGCACGTCCTCGGACCAGAGCTTCGAGTCACGGAAGACCGCGTCCGGGTTCACGATGTTGGACCGGATCCCGTGGGGCCCGCCTTCGAGCGCCAGGACCTTGGCCAGCTGGGCCTCGGCCGCCTTGGACGCGGAGTAGGCCGAGAAGTCCTTGCCGGGCGACATCACGTTCTTGGTGGCCACGAAGACGAAGGCCCCGCCAAGGCCCTGGGCCTTCAGCGCCCGCATGCCCTCGCGCGCCACCAGGAAGTGCCCGGTGGAGTTCACCGCGAAGGAGCGCTCCCAGTCGGCGAGCGCCATGCGGTCAACCGGGGCGGAGTGCGCGGTCCCCGCGTTGGAGACCACGATGTCCACGCCCCCGTAGGTCAGCACCGCGGTCTCGAAGGCCTCCCGCACCGAGGCCTCGCTGGTCACGTCGAGGCCGAGCCCCACCGCCCGTCCGGAGCCCACCGCGCCGACGATCTCCTCGGCCGCCTTGCGCGCGCCCGCCGCGTCCAGATCGGTCACCACCACGTGCGCGCCCTCGGCGGCCAGCCGCTGGGCCGCCGCCCGCCCGATGCCGCCGGCCCCGCCGGTGACCAGCGCGATACGGCGGGCCAGCTCTTTCTCGGGCGGGGCCAGCGAGAGCTTGTAGAGCTCGAGCGGCCAGTACTCGACGTCGAAGGCGTCCCGGGCGGTGAGCGAGACGTAGCCGCCGAACGAGGTGGCCGCCCCCAGGACCGAGATCGTGTGGTGGTAGATGTCGTTGACGATCCCGGCGGTGCGCCGGTCCTTGCCGGTGGCGAAGAGGCCGAGCCCGCCCACCACGACGACCCGCGGGAACGGGTCCGTGAGCTTCGCCCCGCCGGTGTTGTGGGCCTCGAAGTAGGCGGTGTAGTCGGCGACGAAGCGCTCCACCGCGGCGGAGACGCCGGCGCGGACCGACTCCGGATCCGCTGGGTTCTCGACCGGCGCGAAGCACGGGAGCCGCTTGGTGAAGATCGTGTGGTCCGGGGTGGCCGGCCCGATCCGGCAGAGGGCCTCCGCCTCCCGCGAGCCCGCGAACTCCAGCACGTCCGGCGCATCGTCGAAGAAGAGGACCTGGCGCCGGTCGCGCCCGACCAGCCCGCGCAGGTGCGGGGCCACCGCGAGGGCGACCCGCCGCCGCTCCTCGGCCGGCGGGCTCGCGAGCGCGGCGCCGCCGAATCGCGCTCGGCCCCGCGCCCGATGGGCGATCGCCTCCTCGGCGCGGCTGATCAGCTCGATGGTGGCGAGGTAGGCCTCCTTGACGGTGGCGCCCCAGCAGATCGTCCCGTGCTTCTCGAGCAACAGCGCGCGCGCCCCCGGATGGGCCGCGAAGGTCTGGGCGACCTCGCGCGAGATCAGGAACCCGGGGCGGCGGTACGCGAGCGGGATCACCTCGTCACCGTAGACCTCGCGGAGCACGTCGCGGCTGCGGTCGTTGTTGGTGAGCGAGACGACCGCGTCCGCGTGGGTGTGGATCACCGCGGTCGCGGGCAGGAAACCGTGGAGCAGGGTCTCGATGGAGGGGCGCGGGCTCGAGGGCTCCTGCAGGGCGTGGGCGAGATAATCCACCATCTCCTGGTCGCCCATGTCCTGCCGCTCGAGGAGGGCCAGCACGTCGTCCATCCGCACGCCGGGGAAATCCTTCGTGGCGATGGACTTGAGGTCGGAGCCGCTGCCCTTCACGCGCAGCACCCGCGTCGGCCGATTCCGGTGATCCCGCTCGTCCTGCTTGACCGAGGTATTGCCCCCGCCCCACACCACGAGCGTGGTCTCGGCCCCGATCAGGCGGGACGCGTAGACGAGGAGATCGAGCTCGCTCTTGCCCTGCGCGTCCGCATCGCTCCATCGCGAGTTCATGGCGCCATCACCATACCCGAAACTTCCCGGCAAATCACCTGGCGCCGCGCCGAGGGGCGGAGCGCGCATTGACACCCCCGCGCGCGCCTCCTATCGTAGCCGCGTGGACGCGGCGGGGCCTCGCGCTGGGCGCCACGCTGATCGTGATGGGGCCCGGCGCGCCCGCGCCCCCGGCCCGCCCGCGCCGACGGGGTCATGCTCATCCAGGCGGGCGCGTTCTGGATGGGCCGCGCCGACCGCGCCCTCGACGGAGGGTGTTCGGACGTCCCTACCACGCCACCGCGCGGGGCGGCCGGCGCCCGGCCGGCACCGGACCGACGGGGGTCCAGGACCTCCTCGGCAACCTGCGGGAGTGGACACGGGGGGCCAGCCACGACGATCCCGAGGAGACGTTGCGGGTGACGATCCGGCACTTCTACTCGTATGATGGACCCCATCGCGGCCTGGCCCGTGGGCACCACCACGTCGGGTTCCGCTGCGCGACTTCAGAAGACCTGGGAGGATACTGAGGCGATGAAAGGCCTGATGATGGACTACCCGCTCACCCTCACCCAGTTCTTCGAGCGCACGCGCCGGCTCTTCCACCGGAAGACCATGGCGACGCGGGTCCCCGGAGTGGGGCTGCAGTGGTACAGCTACGGCGACTACGCGGACCGGGTCTGCCGGCTGGCGGGAGCCCTCAAGGGCTTGGGTCTGGCCAAGGGAGCGCGCGTCGGCACCTTCGCGTGGAACTCGCACCGGCACATGGAGGTGTACTTCGCGGCGCCGCTCATGGGCATGGTCCTGCACACCGTGAACATCCGGCTCTCCGCCCAGGACATCACCTACATCGTCAACCACGCGGGCGACGAGGTGCTGATCGTCGACGCGAGCCTCTGGCACATCCTCGAGCCGATCCGCGAGGATCTCACCACCGTCAAGCACGTGATCATCATGAAGGACACCCCGGACGCGGCGATGCCCCCGGGCGCGATCGACTACGAGCAGCTCGTGATGGCCACCGCGCCGGTCACCGAGTGGCCGCGCATCGAGGAGACCGACGCGGCCGGCATCTGCTACACGTCCGGGACCACCGGCCATCCGAAGGGCGTGCTCTACACCCACCGGGCGATCTACCTGCACTGCTTCGCCTCGTCCACCGTGGACGTGCTCGGCATCTGCGAGCGCGACGTGATCCTGCACATCGTGCCGATGTTCCACGCCAACGCGTGGTGCGTGCCCTTCGCGGGCGTCATGAACGGGGCGACCCAGATCTTCGGCGGG
>Ga0134127_10001460_pt1 | contig 17564 bp, 20 predicted proteins | sample KB31753_FD_96459 | JGI IMG/M metagenome (GOLD analysis project Ga0134127, IMG submission 96459) | Terrestrial soil microbial communities with excess Nitrogen fertilizer from Kellogg Biological Station, Michigan, USA - KB3-175-3 | ecosystem: Environmental > Terrestrial > Soil > Unclassified ... | reverse complement strand
TCAATTGACGACCGCGATCGCTCCGACCGGGCAGCGGGCCTACTCGCGATCGTGGGGGTCGTGAACCTTCCGATCATCCACTACTCGGTGTACTGGTGGAACACGCTGCACCAGGGTGCGACGCTCACGAAGCTCGGCAAGCCATCGATGTCGGGCGCCATGTTGTGGCCGCTGCTCACGATGCTGCTGGCATTCACGCTCTATTTCGGAGCGGTCCTGCTGATGCGCCTGCGGGGCGAGATCCTCCTGCGCGAGCGGGACGCGTCCTGGCTCAGGACGGAGCTGGCCCCATGAGCGGGTTCCTCGGCATGGGCGGCTACGCTGCCTTCGTATGGCCGTGCTTCGCACTGGCCGCCGTCGTGCTCGCTTGGAACATCGCTGCAGCACGGCGCCTGCACGCGGTCGCCCGCGAACGCGCGCTCCGGCGCGCGACGGCGGGGAAAAGTCGGCCATGACGCCGCGGCGAAAGCGCCTCTGGGCCGTACTCGCCATCGTCGTGGGCGTCGGGTCCGCGACCGCGCTCGCGATGCTCGCGTTCCGCGACAACCTCCTGTACTTCTATAACCCGACCCAGGTGCTCGCCGGCGATGCGCCGAGCGGCCGCACCTTCCGCATCGGCGGCATGGTCACCGAGGGCAGCCTCGAGCGGACGGCAGGAACGCTTCTCGTGCATTTCGTGGTCACCGACTACCAGCATTCGGTGCGCGTGCAGTACGAAGGGCTCCTGCCCGATCTTTTCCGCGAAGGGCAGGGTGTCATTGCCCACGGCCACATGACGGACAACGGCGAATTCGTCGCAGACGAGGTGCTCGCCAAGCACGACGAGAATTACATGCCGCCGGAAGTCGCCGAGTCGCTGCACACGCCGACGCCGGCAAGGGTGGCAAAGTGATTCCAGAACTCGGCCAGTTCGCGCTGATCATTGCACTGCTGCTGTCGCTCTCGCAGGTCGCATTCGGCCTCGCAGGTGCCGCCCGAAACAACGGCGCATGGATGGCTGCAGGCCGGTCCGCGGTCGTCGGCCAATTCGTGTTTATCTCGCTTGCCTTCGGCGCACTCGCCTGGTCGTTCGTCGAGCGCGATTTTTCCGTGCTCTATGTCGCTTCGAATTCGCACTCGGAATTGCCGCTTTTCTATCGGATCGCCGCCGTCTGGGGCGCGCACGAGGGCTCGCTGCTCCTGTGGTCGCTCTGCCTGGCTGGCTGGACGCTGGCGGTCACGGCGGGCAGCGGCTCGCTCGATCCGCCGTTTCGCAGCCGCGTCATCGGGTTCCTCGGCGTGATCAGTGTCGGCTTCCAGCTTTTCATGCTGACGACCTCGAACCCCTTCACTCGGCTGATTCCGGCCGCTGCTGAAGGAGGCGATCTCAATCCACTCCTGCAGGATTTCGCGCTTGCGGTGCACCCGCCCATCCTCTACACCGGCTACGTCGGTTTTTCGGTCGCCTTCGCGTTCGCCTGCGCGACCTTGCTCGAGGGACGGCTGGACGCGGCCTGGGCGCGCTGGACGCGTCCCTGGACACTGGCTGCCTGGCTGTTCCTCACCATCGGAATCGCGCTCGGCAGCTGGTGGGCCTACTACGAGCTCGGGTGGGGCGGCTGGTGGTTCTGGGATCCCGTCGAAAACGCATCGTTCATGCCCTGGCTCGCGGGCACGGCGCTCATCCACTCGCTCGCCGTGACCGAGAAGCGCGGGCTGTTCAAGAGCTGGACACTCCTGCTCGCCGTCGCTGCATTCTCGCTATCGCTCCTCGGCACCTTCCTCGTTCGCTCAGGCGTCCTGATCTCGGTGCACGCGTTTGCCACCGACCCGAAACGCGGAATCTTCATCCTGAGCTTCCTGACGGTTGTGATCGGCGGCGCGCTGTTGCTCTACGCCTGGCGCGCGCCCCGGCTCAAGTCGACGGCGGCGTTCGAGCTCGTCTCCCGCGAGAGTTTCCTGCTTCTCAACAATGCGTTTCTCGTCGCTGCGCTGAGCCTGATCCTGCTCGGCACCCTGTATCCGCTGCTGGTCGATGCCTTCGAGCTCGGAAAGGTCACGGTCGGCTCTCCGTGGTTCAACCTCATGTTCATGGTCCCGATGCTGCCGCTGCTCCTGCTGCTCGGGGTGGGGATGCACGCGGCCTGGAAGCGTGGGCAGCTCGCGTCGCTGAAGACGAGGCTATTCACGATTGCAGGCATCGCTGTGGCGGCGTCGATCCTGATCGGTGCCGCCGCGTACGCGAACCTGAGGCCCATGACGACGATCGGCTTTGCACTGGCCATCTGGGTGATGCTGTCCGCGCTCCTCATTCCCGTCGCGCGGCTGCGCGCGCGGCAGCCGTTGCCTGCCGCCGTGCTAGGCATGGTGATCGCACATTTCGGAATCGGCCTCGCGACGCTCGGCATCACCGGCGTGCAGTCGTACAAGATCGAGAAGGACTTCGCGCTTGGAGTCGGCGAGGCGGCAACGATTGCAGGCTACGACTTCAGGCTGAGCGCACTGCGCGACGTTCAGGGACCCAATTACAGCGGCATCGAGGCCGACATCGTTGTCTCGCATGGCGGCAAACCGGTCACCACGCTGCATCCCCAGAAGCGGCTGTACGACTCCGGCGGCAACCCGATGACCGAGGCAGGCATCGAGGTTGGGGCCGGGCGCGATTTATTTGCGGCGCTGGGTGACGACCTTGGCCAGGGGCGTTGGAGCGTTCGCCTCCAGTACAAGCCCCTGATCCGTTACATCTGGCTTGGCGCTATCCTGATTGCGCTTGGTGGTGCGATTGCTGCATTCGACCGGCGCTATCGCGTACGCGTGGCGGCAAGGTCGGCTGAATCGACCGTGGCGGCGGTACCGTGAAGCTGCCGCTGCGGTTCCTGCTGCCCGCGATCGGTTTCGCGGTGCTGGTCGGGTTTTTCGTCGTGGGCCTGCAGCGGGATCCCGGCCAGATCCCGTCGCCCCTGATCGGCAGGGCCGCTCCCGATTTCGCGCTTGAGACCCTCGAGAATCCCGGCTCCAAAGTGGCTCCGGCCAACTATCGCGGCCACCCATGGCTGCTGAACGTCTGGGCGACTTGGTGCGGCGGTTGTCGCCAGGAGCACCCGGTCCTGCTTGCCATGGCGCAGGAAGATCGCGTGCCGATCGTCGGTCTCAACTGGCGGGACGACCGCGCACTCGCGCTGCAATGGCTCGCACAGCTCGGAGATCCGTACACCACGGTCGCTTATGACCCTGAGGGGCACGTGGCGATCGACTGGGGAGTCTACGGCGCACCCGAGACGTTCCTGGTCGATGCGAACGGCCGCGTCATCAAGAAACAAATTGGCCCGATGACCCTAGAAATCTGGGAGCGCGAATTCCTGCCCCTGTTGCCAGCCAAGGCAGCGAGCCCGTGACGCGCATCGCGATGCTGCTTGCGCTCGCGGTGTTCACCATGGCCGTGGGTGCCGTCGATTCCGGCCAGCGCTTCGACGATCCGGCGGAGCAGTCGCGCTACGAACGCCTGATCCGGGACCTGCGCTGCCTCGTCTGCCGGAGTGAAAGCATCGCCGACTCGAACGCCGCGCTCGCATCCGACCTCCGCCGTGAAGTCGAGCGTCTCATGCGCGACGGCAAGAGCGATGACGAGATCTACCAGTTCATGACCGACCGCTACGGCGATTTCGTCCTGATGCGCCCGCCCGTCGCCCCGCGGACCTGGCTCTTGTGGGCTGGACCGGCGCTCTTCCTCGCCGGCGGGTTGGCGGTTGTCTTCGTCGTGGTCCGGCGGCGCGCAATCGCCGCCGCGACCAACCCGTCCGCACTTGACGAGGAGCCCGACCGACCGTGAACTTGTTCGTCGGGATTTGCGCGCTGTTTCTCGCCAGCGCCATCGGCCTGCTTCTGTGGCCGCTCGTCGGCAGGCGCAAGTCGGGGGATACGCGACCCAGAGCTCCGGGCGCGGCAGCCGTAGTCGCCGCCGCGCTGCCAGTCGCCGCATTCGTAATCTATTTTGCGGTGAGCAACTGGGACTGGAACGCGCCGCCGCAGGCGGCCGCTATGTCCTCCAGCGATATTCATCAGGCCGTTGCGCAACTGCAGGCCAGGCTAAAGGAGCATCCCGAAGAAATTGAAGGCTGGAAATTGTTGGGCCGCTCCGCCATCGTTCTCGGCGACGTCGCGCTCGCGCGCACTGCCTTCGGCGAGGCTTATACACGCACGCAGGGCCAGGACGCCGATGCCGTCGTGGGATATGCGGAATCGATGGTCCTGCTCGATGAGGGGGCAATCGACGGCGACGCAGCTCCGCTCTTCGAGCGGGCACTCGAGCTGGCGCCGGACAATCCACGCGCCCTCTGGTACGGCGGCGTCGCGGCGTACCGGCGCGGCAACATGGCGTTGGCTCAGCAACGCTGGGTCAAGCTGCAGAATTACGACCTGCCGGACGACGTGCGGCAGGTACTCAACCAGCGGCTGGCCGAACTCGGTCAACCGGGCGTGGCGTCAGCGCGCCCCGGCCCAGCCGAGGCGCCCGCACGCCAAGCTGCACCGGCCGGGGCAGCGGCGATCAATATTGCGATCGGCATCGAGCCCGGTCTGAAAACACGCATTCCGGCCAATGCGATGCTGTTCGTCATCGCGCGGCGCGGCACCGGCGGGCCGCCGCTCGCCGTGCAGCGGCATCCCGTCGGATCCTGGCCTGTTCAGGTCCGTTTGAGCGATGCCGATGCGATGATGCCGGGCGTCTCTCTCGCCGCCGGCGGTCCGGTGACGCTGATTGCGAGAATTTCTGCTAGCGGTCAGCCTATCGCGGCCAGCGGGGACCTCTTCGGTGAGGTCGGCTATGATTTCTCTTCGGCCAATCCGGCGAACATCACGATAGACCGGATCGTTCCGTAGTCCAGCGGCCGGAGGAGTGCGATGGGCCCGGCCGTCGTCAGCTATCGCTTCCAGCGCATGCCCGCGGCGTCGCGTTACTTCCCGCGTGCCCTGTTCGGACGGCGGAGCGCGCTCGTTCCGGACGGGCAAACTGTCCCGAGGCTGGAGGCGAGCGTTGCAAATGTGCGCGCCAGCCGCCGCCACCTCGATCGCTATCGCGAAGTCTGCGGATTTACCGACGACGGGCTGCTGCCGATCGCTTATCCGCACGTCGTTGCGATGCCGCTCCAGTACGCCATCCTGACGCACCCGCGCTTCGTCGTGCGAATCATGGGCCTCATCCACGTCGCAAACGAGATCCGGCAGGCGCGGCCTCTTTCGGCTGATCGCCCATTCAGCCTGCGTACCTGGATCGAGGGTCACCGCGCAGTAGATCGCGGACACGAGTTCGACCTCTATACCTCGGTCGAAGATGCGGAGGGCACGGCCTGGCAGGAAAGGTCGACGCTGCTCGCGCGACGGCCCTCGAGCGGCAAGCCGGCGGCGCGAAGTGCGCGCCAGGCGCTGCGCTACGAGAAGCCTGGGGCATCCGACGCCGTCGCGCAGGCGGAAATCGACGTCCCGCGCGCGGTAGGGCGGCGCTACGGCTGGCTCTCGGGCGACCTCAATCCGATACACCTCGCGGATCGTGGCGCACGCATGTTCGGGTTCGACCGCGCGGTGGCCCACGGCATGTGGTCCATGGCGCGCACGCTCGCGGCGCTCGGGCCTGGAGCGCTTGCGCCGCCGGTGCAGGCACACGTGGAGTTCAAGTTCCCGCTCTTCATGCCCTCGGTCGCGAGGCTCGAGCATTGGGCGCACGAATCTCGGCGCGTCTTCGTGCTGAAAGATGCCGATAGCGACCGGCCGCACCTCGCCGGCTCGACGCGGCACGGCTGAGCGATGTCGGGCCCGCTGGTCCGGACGTTGCTTCGTGCCCAGGCGGGCGAGGAGCGCGCCGTCGGCCTCGCCTTCGCCTATTTTTTCGTGCTGATGTGCTCGTACTATCTGCTGCGTCCGCTCCGGGACGCGCTCGCGATCGACACGGGGCTCGAGAACCTTCCGCGGCTGTACCTCGGAACGTTCACGGTCATGCTGCTGCTGACGCCGTTCTATGGCGCGCTGGTCGCGCGCGTACGAAAGCAGCTCCTGCTGCCGACAACTTACGCGTTCTTCGCCTCGAACCTCCTGGCGTTCTACCTGCTCTTCAAGCTGACACCGGAGGCCCGCTGGCTGCCGGCTGCGTTTTTCATCTGGGTTTCCGCATTCAACATGTTCGTCGTTTCGGTGTTCTGGAGCTTCATGGCGGACGTTTTCCGGGACGAGGAGGCAAAGCGGCTTTTCGGCCCGATTGCGGCAGGCGGCGGCGCCGGGGCGATCGTGGGCCCGTTCCTGATGCAGCTCCTGCTGCCGCGCATCGGCGTCGACGCCGTCGTCGGTCTCTCGATGCTGTTCCTGCTCGGTACGCTGCCCTGCATACGCGGGCTCGCGCGCTGGGCCGAAGCACGCCACGGCCGCTTCGTGTTGCCGCCGGGGGAGCCGGGGGCGCGCATCGGCGGCGGTATTCTCGCCGGCTTCCGGCTCGTCGCTCGCTCGCGCTACCTGGTCGGGATCACGGCGATCATCGCGATCGGTTCGATCGCGGGCGCCTTCATGTACTACGAGCTGCTTCACCTCGTCGAGGCGCGCTACGCGGACCTCGGGTCGCGCGGGCAATTCCTGGGCCGGCTCGAGCTCACGGTCAGCGTGGCTTCCTGGGTCTTCCAGGCCTTCGTCGTCGGCTGGCTGATCCGCCATTTCCAGCTCGCGGGCGCGCTCGTGACGGTTCCTCTCGCGTCGCTCGCCTCATTCCTCGCGCTCGCCGCGGCGCCGTTCCTCCTGGTGTTGGCCGCCGGGCAGGTCGTGCGCCGCGGTGGCGAGTACGGCATTGCGAAGCCGAGCCGCGAGGTGCTCTTCACGGTCGTCGACGCCGAAACGAAATACAAGGCGAAGAACTTCATCGACACCGTGTTGCAGCGGGGCGGCGACCTCGTCGGCATCTGGCTGTTCTCCATCGTGCAGGCCGCGGGTGCGGGAATCGTCGGGTTCTCGTACACCTGCGCGATCCTGATGGTTCCGGCGATCGCGATCTCCTGGATGCTGGGCGGTTCCTTCGTACGACGGCAAGCGGGCACTTCATGAGGAGCGGCCGGTCCAAGCGCGGGAACGGAGGTGCGCATGGAAATGACGCGGCGGCAGGCGCTCGGACTCGTGGCATTGCTGGCCGCACCCAGCATGGCGCGCGCTGCTGAACCCATCGAACGCGCGATCCCGCGCACCGGCGAGAAGCTGCGGGCGCTCGGCCTCGGCACCTGGCAGGTGCTCGACGTACCGGCGCGCGGCAGCGACTACGACGCCGCACTCGCGGCCGTGCAGGGCTTCCTGGCTTCGGGTGGCCGCTTGATCGACAGCTCGCCGATGTACGGTCGCGCCGAGGAGCGGGTCGGCGACGTCCTGGCTTCGCTCCGGCCGGCCGCCAGGCCGTTTCTGGCCACGAAAATCTGGACGAGCGGCCGAGCAGAGGGCAGGGCGCAACTCGACGCCTCGCACCGGTTGATGCGCGCCAAAACGCTCGACCTCGTGCAGGTCCACAACCTCCAGGACCTCGAGACGCAGCTCGCGACGATCAGGGCCGCGCGCGACGGTGGCACGGTCCGCTACATTGGCGTGACGCATTATCTCGCGACCGCCCACGCGGAGCTCGAGCGGGTGATCCGCCGCGAGAAACCCGACTTCATGCAGGTGAACTACTCGCTCGCGGAGCCGGATGCCGGCGTGCGCCTCCTGCCGGTTGCACGCGAGCTGGGCGTCGCGGTGCTCGTCAACCGCCCGTTCACCAAGGGCTCCATGATCGACCGCGCGGCAGGCAAGCCGTTGCCACCCCTCGCGACGGAGCTCGGCGTCGCGAGCGCCGCTCAGCTGTTCCTGAAATGGGTGCTCGGCGATCCGGCGGTCACTGTCATCCTGACCGGCACGCGCAGCGCCGCACATGCGCGCGAAAACCTCGAGGCCGCTTCAGGGCGTGTACCGGATGCGTCGCAGAGAAAGGCCATCGCGGACTGGTTCGCTCGACTCTGACGCTAGGGTGCTTACCCTAGGGCCGATGGCGATACTGGCGCGCCATTCAGTCAACCCCCTGGAGTCCGAGATGATCGACAACGTCAGCCAGTTCCTCGGCACGGTCGCCGGAACGGAGCTTGCCAAGGCCGCGCGCCGCTCCGCGCGCACGATCTGGAATGCGCATCGCGCCGCGTTCGAGACGACGCGCGTCGAGACTGGCAAGGTCCTCACGCTCGCGATCGGTGAAGGCCGCAAGCTCGCCGGCCGCGTGAAGACGCCGGTCGTCGCCAAAGCTCCCGTCGCGCGCAAGTCGACCCGCCGCAGCACGCGTCGCGCCGCCTGAGTTCGCCCGCGCGGCTGGTGTACGATGGCCTCCGCCGTCGTACACCAGCCGCATGCCCAGCGAATTCAAGTCCGAGCCCGGCCGGCGCACGCGCCAGCGCATCCTCGATGCGACCCTCGCGCTCTACAATGAACGCGGAGAGCCGCAGGTCTCCACCTCCCTGATCGCGACCGAGCTCGGCATCAGTGCCGGCAACCTCCATTACCATTTCCGCCGCAAGGACCAGCTTTCCGCGGCCCTGCTCGAGCGTTTCGTCGCGGAGTTCGAGGCCGTTCTGCCGCCGCCCGGCTGGCGCGCCGACCACGTCGAAGACGCCTGGCTCCTGTTGCACGTGCTCCTCGAGACGATCTGGCGCTACCGCTTCCTGTTCCGCGACCTTTCCGGGATCATCGAGCGCAACCGACGCGCCGGACTGCGCCTCGCAGCAGTGTTCGAGCGGGCCGTCGAGGCGTCGCGCGGCATCTGCCTCGGGCTGGTCGAGCAGGGCCTGATGACGGCGACCGGGTCGGAGATCGACGCCCTCGCAGAAAACATCGCTGTCGTCGCGCTCTACTGGCTGTCTTTCGCATCGGCGCGGCACCCACGCCGGGAGCCGTCCCCGGGCAGCATGTCGCGCGGTGCCTACCAGGTGTTGATGCTGGTCGCGCCATTTCTCCAGCCTGAAAGCCGGTTCCATCTCGAGACCCTCGCGCGGGATTACCTGGCGCGAGGGTAGGGGAGCTCGCTTTGACCGCAACGGGCGCTCACGCCCCCGCTTCGCGATCCTTCGACAACTCGATGAACTCGGGATCGTCGTGCAGGGAGGCAAGGTCCGGATCCCGGATCATCCACTGGAAATTCGTCACGCCAGCCGCGATCGCAGCCCTGAGCGTGTCGATCGCCTTCTTCTTTTCTCCGAGCTGCGCGTACAGGCATGCGCAGTTGTAAAGCATCAGCGAGTCGCCCGGCGCGAGCTCGAGCGCGGCATTCCCTTCCGCGATCGCTTCGTCCCTGCGACCAAGCTCGAGCAAAGTCATGGCGTAGAACAGCCTTGCGCGGGCGTCATCCGGATTCTGCAGCAAGTAATTGGGGAGAATTTCCATGACCCGCTGCAGGGTCGCCGCCGCCTCTGCATTACGCCCGAGATTGACGAGGGACATTCTCAAGTCTAGATAGGCAACGTAGAAGCCCGGCTTGAGGTCGATGCACTTCTGGAACAATCCGAGTGCTTCCGCGTAGCGCGAAGTCGAGAAGTGAATCCGGCCGAGCGTCCAGTAGGCGATGAAGTTGTCCGGGTCGAGCTCGATCGCTTTCCGACCGGACGCCGCGGCTTCGTCGAACCTGCCCCATATGAAATACGAAAGCCCCATCGCGGCATACGCCTCGGGCAGGTTGCTGTCGTACATCAGGGCCTTGAAACTGAACTCCTGTGCCTTCTCGCGGAACTTTTCCTTGCGCGAGAAGTACTGGTACATCTGGCCGTAGGCACCGGAGCAGGCCGCGTACGCGGCGGCGTATCGCGGATCCAGCTCAATGGCTTTCTCGAATAACTGGATAGCGTATTCGACGCTGCGCTTCGTCAGCCGGTACAGATAATCCTGGCCGCGGAGGTACAAGTCGTAGGCTTGCACATTGTCCGTCTGGCGCTTGGTGATCGAGACCTTCTCCGAAAAGCTGAGCTTCAGCTTGAGCGCCTCGACGATCTGCTTTGCGACCGTCTCCTGGATCTCGAAAATGTCGTCGAGCTTGCCCTTGTAAGTGTCGCCCCAGATCTGGCGATTGGTCACGACGTCGACGAGCTGGACGGTGATGCGCACGGAATCCTGTGCCTTGCGCACGCTGCCGCCGATGATGTAGCGCGCGCCGAGCTCAAGGCCGACTGCCCTGAGGTCCTTGCGCGTGCCCTTGTACTGCATCGACGCCCAGCGCGACACCAACTCTATTTCCTTGACCAAAGACAGGCGCGCGATCAGCTCCTCGGTCAGGCCATCGCTGAAATAATCGTCGTTCTGGTCCGCACTGATGTTGTCGAATGGCAATACTGCGAGCGCACCCGAGGCCCTGAGGGAGTCCGCGTTCGCGACTGGCGCAGACGAAACGTCCGCCGCTGGGGGTGCAGCGGCCGGCTTTGCGGCAGGTACCGGCGAGACCGCGACGCCGAGGCGTTCCAGCGAGCGCAGGATCGCCTGCATCTGGTCTTCGGGATTGCCGCGGAAGTATTCGATGTGCTGGATGCCGGCGAGCGCGTACCGAAGGCTGCTCGGAATGTCCGTGGCCTCGAGATCCACGGGCAGGATATGGCCTTTGCGCTCGCTGGCGAGCAGCACTTCCTTGACCACATTCTGGGAATTGACAGAGGACCTCGAAACCAGCAGGAGCAGGACTTTCGAATTGGCGACCGCGTTGACGATCTCTTCGCCCCACATTGCCGCGCCGTCGATATTTCGGACGTCCATCCACAGCCGCACGCCGGCGGCACGCAATCTGCCCGTGAGTGCCTGGACTTTGTCGTTGTCCTGGCGGGAGTAGCTGACGAATACGTCCTCGGCCTCTGCCACGTACATCCCCAGTGAAGGCGGGCGGGCTAGTCTAGCCTTACGCGATCCAGAAGACCCGCTGCAGGACCTCGTAGGAACTCAAGCGCGCGCCTTACGCGTGCTTCTGTCAAACAGTCATTCGCTGCGAGAAGAGGGCGGTAATCAGGACACGTCGACCCGAGGCATTGAAGGGAAATAAAAGCTTTGATGGATATCCTTTATTTACCATAATATACATTATGCGAACTCATGTCTTTGGCCTGGCCGGGGCTCGGAGTCGGTGTTCTATTCGTCCGATACACCGTGCCTCCAAGCACTTCGCATGCGGACTGCCTAGAACCGGATATTCCAGCTGAGCTCTGCGCCGCCATCGACGGGCGTCAGGGAAATCGACTGGTTGGCATCCGGCTCCAGGAACGCATCGGTGACGAACCGACCGAAGAAGTTTCCGAGCGCCATGGCCGCGAGAACATCCGATGGAAAATGCTCGCCCGCTTCGACCCTGGCCCAAGCGGTTCCGATGACCGCGACGTCGAGGCCGATGCCGGTGGCGTGGCGCACAGCATCGCTCGTGTCCAAGGAATCGAGGTTGATCCTGGCCAGCCGACAGGAGACGGCGGCAGACGACGTGTGGCCGGACAGAAAGCTCTCGTCATCGGACCCGTTCGGCCGGGTGCGCCCGGTGGTGTTTTTCAGGAAAGTGGTCGTGAGTGACGTCGCCCCTACGGCAGCCAGCTCGACGGCACCGCCTTTCAGTTTGTTCATGAGCCACTCGGAAGTTTCCGTTCCGCTCGGTGTTGCGATCAGCGTCCCCGCCATTGCGAAGCCGCAGGCTGCTCGCAGGTTGTCGCTCCACCGCTCAGCGTTCCCGGTCGATCCAAAGATGGGCGTGTGATCGCGCGCCCAGTCGGACGTCTTGCGGTCAAAGCTGTTCACCTGGAACGCCAACGCACCCGCCGCGGGCGCCCACACCCATGGGTCTCGTGCGGCGTCGCTCGCGGCCTGGCGGACACGGCCCCAGCCCGGCTGCGCCGTTGCATCCGCGCCCCATCCGCGGCCGGACGGCAACGTGGAGCAGCCGGCAGACATCCACCCGGCGATTGCAACGACAAGCAGGAACAAGAATTGACGCATGCGCAGCGCATTGGACGGCGCCGGTCGAAGCAACCTATCGGCGATGTCCGTGCGATACATTATGCGATCCGATGCGCAACTCTGACCGTCCCGGTAAGCCGCCTGATCCGCCCAAAGATTCGCGCTCCGGGGAGACGCGCTCTTTCTTTGCGAGTTATTACCGCGCAACCGCCAAAGGCAGCATTCGCGATTCAATGACGATCGGCACGGTCAGCGAGCCGGAATCGCGCTTTCATTACAACGCCTGCGAGAATGCGATCATTCTCTGCCTTACTCGCCTGATGCCGGTTGCGAATCAGGCGCCGAACCTCTGGCGGTTTGCCCAGCAGCGGCGTGCCTGGAACGTCCTTGACGTAGGATCAGGGACCGGACACTGGGTCGATTTCTACCTGGACGTCTACCTGGCGAAATCCGTGACGGCCGTCGAGTTCGTGCCCCAGATGGCCGGCTTCCTGCGCGACAAGTATTCGGGCCGCTCGGAGGTCACTGTCCTCGAGGCGGACGTCGTCAGCGATCCCCTGCCCGCCCGGTCCTTCGACATCGTGAATGCCATTGGCGTCATGTTTCACATCGTGGAGGACGAGCGCTGGCGTCGTGCGGTCGAGCGGCTGCTCGCGGCATTGAAGCCCGGTGGGCTCATGCTCATCGGCGGCGATTTCGGTAACGAAACACGGGACGTCCAGTTCCACCGCATCGATCAATTCGAGTCCTGGCAGGAGCACGACGCGAGCGGCGCACCGGCAGATCGCGTCAACAAGCGCATCCGCTCGCTGGCCGACTGGACGAGTCTCGCCGAGAAGATTGGCGCCTCGGTTGTCGAAGTCGTGCGAAGCGATGCCAGCGCATCGATCCGGACCCCCGAGAACGACTTGCTGGTACTCCGGCCGGGCTGATAGCGATCTATCCTCCGGCTACGAGCGGCCGTGTAGGATGGCGATGAGCTCCGCAAGCGGCGGCGACGTCTCGAGCTGCAGGCCATCGCCGCGCGGCGCATCCCAGCTCGTCTTCGACTCGAGGTAGAGCTGCGCGCCGATCTCGAGCGGGCCGTCGCCGTCGAGCGCGCCGGCCGGCACCCAGACGTAACCCGTATCACGAAGTGGATTCGGGACCGTCGAACCGCATTGCTGGCAGAACCAGGACCGAAATCCCGTGGACCGCTGCCACTTGCCGAGCTGCGACTCGCCGTCGAGCCAGCGGAACTTGTCCGACGCCACGATGAGCCCCGTGTTCGAGACCGAGCCGCCCTGCTTGCGGCACAGCGAGCAGTGGCATTGGTAGAGCTTCGGAAACGGCCCCTCCACCGCGAAGCGGACGGACCCGCAGAGACAGCTGCCCTGCAGGGTTGTGGTCACGGCGCGAGCCAGAGGATGAGCGCGCCCGTGACGAGCAATGCGCCGAACGCGGGGACGAGGAGTCTCAGCAGCGTGCCGCCGCCGAGGAACGCAACCAGGACCCCCTTGAAAACGAGGTTGGAGAGCGATGCCACCAGGATGAGGCGCCAGGCAGTCTCCGCCGCGAGCCGCCCCTTCCCGACAAGCTGGGAAGTCGAAAGCGTTATCGCGTCCACGTCCGTCAGCCCCGCGAAAATTGCCACGGGGTACAAGGCCCGCACGCCGAATTCCGACTGCGCTGCCGCCACGAGGAAGGAGATTACCGCGTAAATGCCGGCGAATGTGAGGGCGAGCTTCAGGTCGGCGGGGTTCCCCTGCTCCGCGATCGCGCCCTTTCGGTCGCGGCAGGCAAAGTACAACGCAGCAGCGACGACTGCAGAGGCCGCCGTCATTACTCCGAGCGGCGGCAGCATCGTCGCGACCTGGCCCGGCGCCACGACTGCGATCAACGTAATGATGCGCGGATAAACCATGCCCGACGCGATCGCAACCACGAGCGCTGCGAGGGCGGCGCCGGACGGTGCCGCGGCCGTGCGCCGCGCGAACGCGACGGTCGTCGCCGTGCTCGAGACGAGGCCACCGATCATGCCGCCGACCACCGCTCCCTGGCGCTCGCCGAGCACCTTCGAGGCAACGTACCCGACCAGGCCGATGCCAACGATCAGCACGACCATGAGCCAGATCTGGTAGGGATTCAGTGCTTCGTAGGGACCGTAAGCGCGGTCCGGCAGGACCGGCAGCACGACCAGCGTGATGAGCGCGAACTGCATGATCGCGGCGACGTCGCGCTCGCCGATGCGCGACGCGAAGGCGTGCAGCGGATCCTTGAGGTGGAGCAGCACGGCGATCGCGCCGCCGAGCGCGACCGCGACCGCCGCATCGCCGGCGACGAGGTACGCGCCGACGCCGTACAGCAGCAGGGCGGAAATTTCCGTCGTCTGGCCCGGGTCGCCCTTGCCCGCGCGGGCTTCCATGAGGTTGCTCACGACGAGCAGCGCAGCGACGGCGAGGAGCCCGGCTGCGACGATCCACCCGCCGTGCTCAAGCGCGAGCCAGCCGCAGATCGTCCCGAAAGCGGCGATCATCGGAAACGTGCGGATACCGCCGACATGAGACTCGGCGCGTTCGCGCTGGAGCCCGATCAGGAGCCCGAGCAGCAGCGCAACCGCGATCTGGCCGAAGAAATTTGGCTCCATAATGGCGGCAGACTATCGCAAAGAGCTCCGAATGCGCCTGTCCTTCAACGTCGCCCTGTCGCTCGTCATTCTCGCGGCGCTCGCGGCCGAGATCCTGTCGCTCGGGGATGCCCTCGAATACCGCCAGGCGGTCGCTTTCAGCGAGCCCTGGCGGCTGCTGACCGCACATTTCGTGCACCTGTCATTCCTGCACTCGCTCCTCAACTGCGTCGCGCTCGTGTTGCTCGCCCGGCTGTTCGGAGATCGCCTGAGGCCTGCGGAGTTCTGGATAATCCTGCTGGGTGCTCCGGTCGCAATCTCTCTCGCGTTCTGGCTGCTGCTGCCCGCATTGCACTGGTATCGGGGCCTCTCGGACGTCCTGCACGCGATCTACTTCGCAGGTTGCGTCGTCTGGATCGCAGGCACTGCGGGCCGCGCACGCTGGCTTCCGATCGCAGCCCTCCTCGTCGGCGCGCTCAAGGTCCTGATCGAGCAACCGTGGGATTCGAGCTTTCCGGTTCACCCGATGCTGCGCGTTGCGGTGGTCCCGCAAGCGCACCTGATCGGCGCGATCGTCGGCGTGGCGGCGGGCCTCGTGTTTCGCCAGCGCCGCAAGCACCGCGCTTCGTCTTAGGGCATTCCCTCGACGAGGATCAGGTCACCGGTCGAACAGGACTGCCGGATCTTCTGCGCTTGCTGGTATTCGGGTGAGTCGAACCAGCCCTTGGCCTGCGCATAGCTCGGGAACTCGAGCACGACGAGGCGATGGATCGCGACGCTGCCCTCGAGAAGCTCCGCGTGCCCTCCCCTCGCGATGTACTTGCCGCCATGCGCCGCGACGGTCGGCGTTGCCGCCTTGATATATTCCTTGTAGCGCTCCGGGTCCCGGATCGCGACGTTGACAATGACGTACGCCTTCATGGCGCGCTCCCTGTAGCTCGCCTCGATATCCGGCTGACGATGTCGACCCGCTAGATCAGGCCTTTCTGGCGCTTTTTCTCCCGCTTCATGGCGCGCTTCTCGGCGAGCGTGTGCTGCGGCTTCTTCTTGCCTTCGCGCTTCTGGTCCATCCCTTTGCTCATGGGCGGATCCTCTCTTGCATGGGTGACGAAACTATAGCGCCATCCCCGCCCGCGCGTGCGCAGGTATCATATTGGAATGGCCGATTCCTCCCCGGGCCGGCGCCTGCGCAGCGCCGCCGACGTCGAGCGTCCGCTGCAGGTCGCTGGCACGATCAACGCCTACAGTGCGATGCTGGCTGAGCGATCCGGGTTTCGTGCGATCTACCTGTCCGGGGCCGGCGTCGCAAACGCTTCATTTGGCCTCCCCGACCTCGGCATCACGAGCCTCAATGACGTCCGCGAGGACGCAAGTCGCGTCTGCGGAGCGACTGAATTGCCCCTCCTGGTCGACGCCGACACGGGTTTCGGGGCCGCCTTCTCGATCGCGCGCACGACACGCGAGTTGATCCGGGCCGGCGCCGCAGGGATGCACCTCGAGGATCAGGTGCAGGCGAAGCGCTGCGGTCATCGGCCCGGCAAGGAGCTGGTGCCCGCGTCGGAGATGTCGGATCGCGTGAGGGCCGCGGTCGACGCGCGAAGTGACGGAGATTTCGTCGTCATGGCGCGCACCGATGCGCACGCCGTCGAGGGCCAGCAGGCCGCGATCGACCGGGCATCGGCCTACGCCGAAGCCGGCGCCGACATGATCTTCGCAGAAGCGCTCACGACGCTCGGCGAATACCGCGAGTTCACCCGCGCGCTCGCGGTGCCGGTCCTCGCCAACATCACCGAGTTCGGCCGCACGCCGCTATTCACGGCTGCCGAGCTCGGCGAGGCCGGCGTGCGGCTCGTGCTCTATCCGTTGTCTGCCTTCCGCGCAATGAGCCGTGCAGCGCTCGAGGTGTACGCGGCGATCCGCAGGGATGGCACGCAGAAATCGGCGGTCCCGGCGATGCAGACCCGCGAGGAGCTTTACGACGTCCTGGGCTACCACGACTACGAGCGGAAGCTCGACGAGCTCTTCAGCCGCGACCGGGAGCGCAATGCATGAGCGAGCAGATCTCGCCAACGGCCGGCTTCAAGCCCAAGAAGTCCGTCGCCCTCTCCGGCGTCGTCGCCGGGAACACGGCCATCTGCACCGTCGGCCGGTCCGGCAACGACCTGCACTACCGCGGCTACGACATCCTCGACATCGCGGAAAGCTGCGAATTCGAGGAAATCGCCTACCTCCTGATCCACGAGAAACTGCCGAACCCCGCCGAGCTCGCCGCGTACAAGGCGCGGCTCAAAGGGTTGCGCGGCCTCAGTCCGCGGGTCAGGTCGATTCTCGAAGAGTTGCCAGCCAGCGCACACCCGATGGACGTGCTGCGCACCGGCGTGTCGGCGCTCGGATGCGAGGCGCCCGAGGAGCCTTTGCACTCTGCGGCCGGTGCTCGCGAGGTCGCTGACCGTCTCGTCGCCTCGACCGGCTCGATGCTGTGCTACTGGCACCATTTTTCGCGCGCCGGACGGCGCATCGAGGTCGAGACGGACGACGACTCCGCCGGCGGCCACTTTCTGCACATGCTCCACGGGAAGCCGGCGCGCGAGAGCTGGGTGCGCGCGATGCACACCTCGCTCATCCTTTACGCCGAGCACGAGTTCAACGCCTCGACCTTCACGGCGCGCGTAATCGCCGGCACCGGCTCGGACATGCATTCCGCGATCACCGGCGCGATCGGTGCGCTGCGCGGCCCCAAACACGGAGGCGCGAATGAGGTCGCGCTCGAGATCCAGGAGCACTATGCGGATCCCGAAGCCGCGGAGGCCGACATACGCCGCCGCGTCGCGGCGAAGGAAGTCATCATCGGCTTCGGCCATCCCGTCTACACCGTTGCGGATCCGCGCAACGTCGTGATCAAGCGCGTCGCCGAGCAGCTCTCCGCCGAGTCAGGTGACTTCAGCCGCTACCGCATCGCCGAGCGCATCGAGTCGGTGATGTGGGACATCAAGCGGATGTTCCCGAACCTTGACTGGTTCAGCGCCGTCGC
>Ga0134127_10001459_pt1 | contig 17566 bp, 22 predicted proteins | sample KB31753_FD_96459 | JGI IMG/M metagenome (GOLD analysis project Ga0134127, IMG submission 96459) | Terrestrial soil microbial communities with excess Nitrogen fertilizer from Kellogg Biological Station, Michigan, USA - KB3-175-3 | ecosystem: Environmental > Terrestrial > Soil > Unclassified ... | reverse complement strand
TCACCGAGCTGGGGCTGGTGGTGGCGTTGGCGGGCGTGTTGGAAATCTCTTCGGCCGGCGGCTGATAGACCCCGGCACCGCCGACGCTCTGCGCCTTGGGCAGCGCATACTGCTTGGCCTGCTCCTTGGCGCCAGGGACGAAATCCGCGAAACTCTCCCCGTTCATGGCGAGGTTTTCAGCGAGTGTCCGATTGGGATCGATCGGCTTGCCGGTAGCGCGCATCTTGGCGATCGTGCTCTCGTCCCACCGCTTGAGCGGGATGATCCCGGCGACCTTCGATTGGATCTCCCACGGGACCGGCGACCCATCGGCCGCCTTCATCGGCGTCGGGTATTTGGCGAGATCGACGCCGGCCCGTGGTGCAAAGTCCCGCCATGTCCCGGTGGTGATCTGCACGTACCCCTGCGCCTGCCCCGACGAGGTGCCCTGGTGGACGTTGGGGATGTTACGCCCGCCGCTTTCGTTGCGGATCATTGCCCCGAGGATGGTGCGAGGGTTTGCCATGGCGTCACCCGTGCCCGTAGCGATAGACATCGCCGGAAGCGACGTGGGCGCCGCGGCCATAGCTGCTGGTGTTGGTCGGGCCGAAATCGTGACCGCCGCCAGTATTGTACTGGACGCCATAAGCGCCGGGATACATGTAGCCGGCGAGCGTGTTGCGGGTCGGCTTCTTCGCCGCTGCTGCTGCCGCTGCCGCCGCATCCTCGGCCGCCTTCTTCTCGGCTGCGGCCTTGGCCTCGGCCTCCTTCTTCAGCCGCGCTTGTTCGGTCGTGTAGCGATCCCACTCAGCGGTGAAGGAGCCGGTTAGGTCGTCGCCTTTGAGCGCCGCCTCGCCGCTATTTATGCCGCCCGCGTTCGGATTGCCGGCGACACCGTAGGGGTTGAGCTGCTGCGGGTTGTTCGGAGTGCTGGCCATCGCCTATTTCCTCCCGCCCATGGCGTAGCCGCCGGCCCCGAGCCCGGCGCCGATGACGCCGAACAGCCCCTGGTTGAAGGCGTTCGCGTTCGCACTTTTTTGTGCGTAATTGTCCATGATATATTGCCCGATCGGGGCCGCATTGACGCCCTGGCGGCTGAAGGCAGCGAACTGCGGCAGGTTGACTTGGCTGCCCGACATCAGCGCGTTGATCTCGTTGAGCTTCTGATTGCGCTCGGCATAGGAGGACTGCTCCTGCGCTTGCCGCAGCGCGTTCAAGAACTCCCAGTGGCTCTGCGCCGTACCGTAGTTGGCGCGCGCCTCCTGGCCGCTGGCGAGGTAGGCCTGCTGCTGGGCGTCGGTCATCGCTCGGCGGCGGGCATCATCGACGGAGCCATACTGTGACGAGCCGGGGGTCAGGCCGCGGTTGGCGAGCTGCACATCCTCGGCCGCTGACTGCCTGCCTGCCGCCTCGGTCTGGCGAGCCATCAGTGCCGCCTCGATCGCCGGCCGATCGGTCGCCTCTTCGAACTCGCGGCCCTGCGCCCACGGGCTCCAGCCCGACTTATCGACGCTCTTGGCGAAGTAGGCGGGCAGCGTCGAGGACACCTGCGACGCAGTGGTGCCCATATTGGTGCGGGTGTTCTGATCGAGATCGGCGATCTTCTGCTCGGCCGGGGTCAGCGTGACGCGCCGGTTGTAGCGCGGCACCAGCATCGGTTTGCCGTTGACGCCGGTTACCTGCTCCCAGCCGGCGATGTCATAATTCACCTGCCCGTAGGTGTTGTATTCGTTCGGATTGTTGATGATCGCCGACGACTGCGCAGCGGCGCTTTCAGCACCTTGCTGGGCGCTGGCCGTCTTGTACGGGTCGGGCGCTTTAGGCGAGCTGGCCATGCGGAACTCCAGCGAAATCGGTTTTGATGATGGTGCCGGCGCCCTGGTAGCCGGGCAGGTACTTGCAGTCCTCGCGCAGCATGCCGAACAGCAGCGCGTCACGGCGGCCCTCGACGCCCATTCTGAGGAAGCCCTCGTACTGGAAGCCGAGCGCCTTGGCGTTCTTGATCGCGCGGGCGTTGTCAGGCTCGATCAGCGCCGTGACCCTGATCGCCTGGGTGAACACCGCGGTGAACATCGCCTTGAGCAGCCGGCGGGTGATGCAGCGGGGCTCCACGACGGCAGCGTTGTAATGCCAATCGAACCACGTCTTCGGCTCGTAGCAGCAGACGCCGACCACCTCGCCGTCCCTGGTAGCGGTGGCGGCCAGCCAGTTGGTGGTGTCAAAGCGCACGTAGTCGACGCCGGTATGCTGGCTGAGAAACGCCAGCGCCTCGATCGAGAGCGGGGTGTCGAAGGAGTGTCGGATCACAGCACCGAGCCCTCCTCATAGACGACATCGGCGGCCGACAGCGCGAAAGTGCAGTTCTGGACTGCAACTCTGAACCGCGGCGCACCGACGCGCCCGATTCCGGTCACGCCCTGCCAGGAGCCGCTCGGCGCCGCCTGCCCAGCCCACGGGTCAACGTCCCAGGTGGCGGTGTTCCAGTCGGAGCCGACCGAGACGATCGCCACGTCGGGCATGTTAGCCGGCGCAGTGGTGTCGTAGTCGGTCTTGATGTCGACGTAGAGCGTCGGCGAGCCGTCCGAGATGATGTGCGGATAGACCAGCTTGAACTGCTTGGTCGAGGCGGTGCCAAAGTTCGACCACGCGAACTGGACGTCGGCGCGGATCGGGCGGCCGTCGTCATTCAGGTAGAGGTCGTTGACCTCGTACACGACGCCTTTGTCGGTGGCGTAGATCAGCCGGCCGGCGATCCAATTCCAACAGCGCGCATCGAGCGCCGACCATTGCATCCAGACCGACGCCGACATCTCGCGCACGAGCTGCCGGTAGACGCCGCCGCCGAGCGGCAGATTGCAGATCGCGTTGCCGGTGTGGTGGTCGAGCATGAGGCCCCAGCCGAACTCGTTGCGGTGGGCAGTGGCGACGTCGGTGAAAGCGGAGAAGATCTGCTTCTCGGCCTTGCCGAGTTTCTCAGCCTCGGCGCGCACCATGGTCGACATTGGCAGCATGCCGCTCGACGTCAGCACGTAGAGATCGCCGCCGAACTGCATCACCGAATTTTTGCTCATCGGCGAATCGAACCTGAACAGCCCGACCAGCTCGAAATCCTCGTCGGGGTCAGTACCACCGTAGATTGCAGCCTCCCCGTTGTCGGTGAAGATCACGATCTGGTCGTCCAGCCCCCGTCCACCGTCCACAGTCCAGGGATAGATGGCGCGAATAGAACCACCCCGCCGGAACAACGCATTGAGCGGCAGATACTTCAGCTCGCCGGTCTTAGACTGTAACGGAAGGTAATAAACCGCGAGGTTGCTGTCGTCGGCAAACCATAGCCGGTTCATGTGGGCGCAGACTTTGCTGAACAACAGCGGGTTGATCCACTGCGCGGTTAGCGGCGCGGTGATCGCCTCCTGCGCCAGCGACCCCTGCGGATCCGCCCGCATGGTGCCGGTGGTCTGATCGGCCGCCGCGGCGGTGCCGTTGATCCCGACCAGGGCGAAGGTATTGATCGGCATGCCGGCAAAGGTGATCGCCTTGGTGCCATTCGCCTGGGTGAGCCCGGTGGTGGTGATGCCGCTCATGATGACCGACTGGCCCTCATGAAACTTGCCGATGTCGGCAGCGCCGACCGTTACCTGCACCGGGTTGGTCTTGGCGACCTTGGTCACCGTCACGAGCGCCGGGCCGGGATTGGTGCCGCCGTCCCAGCTCCAGACGCCATCGTGGCCGTTGCACATGATGGTAAAATCGAAGGTTCCCAAATTGCTGAACGCCGTCCAGGCCCAGTCATCGTCGGTGAAGCCGCTTTCGAACACGGTGCCGTTCGGCAGGTGCAGCTTGGTGTTGCTGGCCAGCAGGTAGGCGTTGGGGAAGCCGTAGAACGGGACGATCGCCGAGATCGGCGCCTCGGGCGTCAGGTGAGCGATCTTGATGGTGCCGGGCCGCACCCTGATGCGGTCCTCTTCCACGACCCAATTATCTAGAATGGGCGCCTGGAGCGGATCACCAGAGATCAGCTTGCTGGTCAGGCTGAGGCCTTTCAAGGGCGCCTGGACGTGCTTGATCTTGGAGATCTTCTTCTTGAATTGCAGCGGTGCCCCACCCTGCGAATATCGGCTGGGCAGCATCCTCATTGGAACGGGCTCGGGTCGTTGTTGAGGTCGACCACCTGCGCGTTCATGGCCGCCGCGAGCCGGTTCTGACGGTCGCTGTAGTCCCTCAGTTGCTCGCCAAATTCGAGCCCCTTGGCCTGGAGAAAGCGATACTTGAGGCCGGCGATCGCCAATCGCCCGTCGAACAGAATGTAGTCGGTGTCGGCGGTCGGCCGGGCCTTGCGAATGCCGCTGACCGGATCGATCAGCCAATAGCCGTCGCCGAGCGTGTCGATGTAGGGCTGGTAAAGGACCACCTCGTCGGCGACCGCCTGGAGCAACGCCGTCATCTGCGCGATGTCCTGATCGGACGAGCCGATCGCCTGGGTGATCGGCTGCTGAGTAACGCCGATCTCCCGCGAGGCTTGGTCAATGGCGGTCTTGACGGTGATCACGCAGCGGCCCTCGCCTGGAGCGTCCCGATCAGCGTCTGCTGGCTCTCGATCTTGGCGCGGAACTCATTGTTCTGCTCGCGCAGCGCGCCGATCTGGCCTTCCAATTCGGTGATCCTAGCCTCGTGCCTGCCCGTTTCCTTTTGCAGCTCGATCATCCGTTTCGCGCGCTTGGCGATCTCGATGACCTGGGGCGGCACACCCGACTGGGCGCCGCGCAGCGCCAGCTTGGCCAGCTCCTCGACGGTGGTGATGTCGCGGATCAGGCAGCTCTGGAGATCGGACGGCGAGATCGCCGGCCACAGCGCCAGGGGATAGCCATCGGCGGCCGACTTCTTCAGCCCGGCCTGCTCCTTCTCGAAGAGCTTGTAGGCCTCGCGGTAGTCGGGATTAGCGATGTCGTCCTCGCTGGCGACGCGCATCACCTCCAGATACGGCGGCCGGCTGAGCACGATCTTGGTGACCTCGTGAAAGGTCGGCATGCCATCGTCAGAGACGCCGGCTTCTTCCCAGCCGGTGATAAAGCGAACGAGGGTAGGGGTATCAGCCATGGATGGCTCCTGCCCTGCTGAGGGAAGAGCGGACGGCAAAACACAGGGCTGCCTTCACCGTCCGCACCAGAGCGACCCAACCCCTGCTGATCAGGCCGTTTTCTGGATCTCAGGTGCCGGTGAGCAGGATCCTGCCTTGCATCGATCTATTGCTCAGCGTCAATGCGCCCATGAACGCAAGATGACGGGTTATTGCATCCATGTCGGGAGACTGATCTGGCAAGTCTAAAGTCTCGAAATTCCGACCTGAATAGATCTCGAATTTCATATATTTAGTATTGATCATGTATCCACCGACCAATCCGGTGGCTGCACCATCGAATACCATTGCCGCAGTCTTATACTTCAGCGTTTCGAAGCCGAGCTTACCGAGATCTGCATCGGCATACCGCTGATTTTCTTGTAAGCCACTCTCAAAAGTTGCGTAAATTTCAGCGTCTGCAACCAGAAGATCAGGCTTTTCAGTGCCACGCACGAGCTTGAGCCACAAAGCATTGAGGCCGGCTTTGAGGGCCGGATACTGTAGTCCCGTGGCGCGAGCGATACTCTGGAACTGGTTTTTCCAGAAAGGCCAAGTAGTTGCATTGATTCCGCCAACTATACCTGTGCCATCATTAGTAATCATGGCAGCCAGGCCGGCAAAAGACTTGGCAACAGCCCCATCCGAATACACCGCTTTCGTGATGTTATTCTTCATGGTTGCTTCGGCATTTTCTAGCTTCCCCTCAAGTAGATTGAGGATCCGCTCGCGGCCCCTGTTCTTGGCCATGTCGGGCCCAGAAAGGGTTACGGATGCGACCGCATTTGCAGGTTCGTAGTCGGCCTCGCTAATAGTTTCTTTGACCGCGCGAGACAAAAGTTCAGTGCCCGCATACCATGCAAAGGTTTCCTCAGCATAAGTAAGCGGGCAACTGATCGCTTTACCACCGTCTACTATACGAACTCTGTCACCCTTTCGCAGAAGGGCCGTTATAGCGTTACTATTACTTACGTTATCTGCGAAAGTCTTATGATAGTTGTTGATTGTCGTTGCAACCAATTGGTTTACAGTGGGCTCTGCCACAACCAGCTCCTATGGGGCGTCGCCCCCTCAGAAGCCAATCTCATCAGCCGTGTTCGCGATGATGTCCCGCAGGCTCTTACGATCCCCATCGGCCGGCACTCTGCCGGTGACAGGGCTGGTCCTTCCCCGCACATTTGAACGGTTTGCCTGGGAGGCTCGCGCGTTCGCCTGCTGCTGCTGCCGTTGACGTTCGACAACGGCGAGCTGGGCTTTGCGGGTATCCGGCGACATCCAGAGGGCCGTCTCGTAGGCCTCGCGCAAGTCGCGCTGCGGGTTCGCTTTGAACAATTCGATGATCTGAGGCAGGACGCGGTCGAACTCGGGATGCAGCGGCTTGCCGTCGCTCCCCACTTCGTCCGCGAATGAATCGATGCCCCACCGGGTGACCTTCAATTGCTGCTGAGCTGCCGCGGCTTGATTGCCCTGGATGAGCTGCTGGACCGTGGTTCTGAGCTGTTGGACTTCATTCGAAGTCTGGCCGACGCGATCGGCGAAAAACTTGATGGCGGGATTATTCCGCTCCTCCTCGGAGAGGCCGGGAGCGGGGCCGTCCTGCCGGCTCGTGGCGAAGATCGCCGCTGGGTCCAAGCCAATGTTGCGGGCAACGTCCACGAGCAGGTTCATGCGCTCGCGTGGATCGGGGTTCTGTGCCCGCCGATGCATCCCCAAGAGCTGGTGGATGGCGTCGTAGGGCGTCAGTCCCGACTGCTGCAAAGATCCCTGGATGATGGGATCCTGAAACAACTGCCCGACAGCTTCGGTGAATTGGACTGCTGTCGCGTTCGCCTGCGCCTTCGACTGATAATCCCGCTCCATCTCGGTGTGCCGCCTCAGCAGGAACGATTGCCCCTCCTGCGGCAGCTTGCCGAACATAGCTCGGTCTTGCTCAGACCAGTGTTGCGGTGGCTGATTGCTCCCTCGGGCTGGATCAGCCGGCGTCGCCTCACCGGGCGCTAGATTTGGATCTTCTTCGGGGCTGGGAGGCTCTCCGACCTCTGCTTCACCCGGCTCCCCGTCTTTCGACCTGAAGCGACCGCGAGCATCACGCTGAACGCCGCCGTCGTCAATGGGTTGTGGTCCACCGTCGTCGCCGTCATCGGGACCGGCGCCACTCTCGACTTCGTCGTAAGCGGCCTCGGCGATCTCACGTAGGCTTTTTGGGGCCGGCTCCGAGGACGGTTGCGTTGTCCCATTTGCCCCAGACATGTTCTCGGGCTTCGGCCCTGTCTCGATCGCCATCTCGCGCCTCCCTGCTTTGCGCGTGACGACCCCGTGAGTAAGTGTGACCCGACAGATCGCGCGGGTCGTAACAGCCGTGCTCAGTCATATCGCGCTGGCGCTGGCGTTCGGACGTAATCATCTGGCCCGTGACCGGGCTCTCCATGGCTTCGAAGCGGTGCAAAGAAGGTGCCGGAAGATCCGAGCACGCGGCGGGTGGACCAGCTCGCTCTTTCGGCACCAATTGGCCTTGCCTGAGTACAAACCTCATGGACGCAGCACTGCCTTGAGCGCCATTTCCACTCCCAGCTCGATCTGCGTAGCGGCGATCGACATCAGCCGAGAACCGAACCGCTCAGCGTCGACCTGAGTGCCGTCAGCATAGTGCATCGCCTCTAGAAGCGCAGCACTGGCCGATTCGATAGTCTCAAGGTGCTTACGCTGGTGGTCCGTAAGCGCCTTGCCGCTACGCCAATCGACTATCGCGACCGCCTGGACGACGGGATCCCGCGGCCCCATCAGAGCGCGTTTCTCAGCCGCCTGACCTCGTCCAGCTCCATCGAGCCGCCGGCCTTCAGGTTCTTCTCCGCGGCCCGCTCACGCTCGTCGGACGGCACCAGCTCCATCGGCGAGTGCATCCGGGTGAGCTGCGCGAAAGCCTCGTCTTCGCCGATCGGATCGCCGATCGGATAGGGCTCGTTCGGGTCGAGATCGATCGTCTCGACCATCTCGACGCCGAGAAACGCGGCTTTTTCTTCCTGGCTTTTCGGCCAGTAATCCACGTTGCTATTGGTGACGCCATCCGGGTTTTCGGTCGGGTGGTCACCTTCGATCCACTGGACACCCGGCGGCCGATAGGCCGGCTGCCAGCGCGGGTCGGTCATGATGTATGGTTCGGGCGTCTCGATCGTTGCAATAGGTTCGGCCATTAGCTGAGATCCCATGCCTGCTGCTGGGTAGTTTGGAAGGCGGTCGGCGTGATCGCCCGCGGGATGGTCACCGGGTACGGTTCGAAGCTTTCGACCTTGCCGCGGGTGCCGTGATAGCTCTTGGTGACGTCGACCGCGATGGTGGTCAGCAGTGCGGTAGCCTTTTCATTCTGGGTGTTCCAGGCCTGCCCGCGGGATGCGCTGGTCGAGTTGATCGTCCCGACCTCGCCGTTGTTGTTCGACGCGGCGCCCTGGTTGGCGACGCCGCCGGTATAGGTGACCGGGCCGAGAAACTGCCGATCGGTCATCGCCTTGGTGATCGTCTTCGATGGATAGCGCCGCCAATTGATCGGCGTGATCTCCATCAGGTTGCGGACGGTGCCGCCGTCCTGAACCCGCTTAACCGGGAATGCCTGCAAAGCCATGATCAGCTCTCCTCTGGAACGTAGTCAGGGTTTGCCACCACCCGGTAAACCTCGGGCGGGACCGGCCCCGTGTATTGATCGGGGATCGCCGGGGTATTGGGCGAGGCGCCCTCATTGGTGACCGGCGGCACGTCCTCGTCGTAGAACTCGAAGAGCATGCCGTTCGACCACCTGCCGCCATTGTCGACCCTGACCTCGGCGCTCGGCGGATCGGTCGAATCGTCATAGGTGGCATCGAGCGGGTTGAGGTGCGCGCGCATCGCAAAGGTGTCGATGAACGAATAGACCGGCACCTCGACGCCGCCCCACAGCACCTTTGAGGTCGGCTGAAAGTTCTGGCCGGTGATGGTGACGTCGAGAGGATCATCGGTGAATGAACAATGATCGGGCTGGAGGCTTTCGATCACCGGATCGCCGACCGCGCCGCCGACCAGCGACAGCGGCAGTTGGTTTGACGGGTCAGGACCGTTCCTGACCGCGATCTGCATGATCGACGGGCCGCCGGCCGTGGCGGTGTTGATGTTGGTCGTCATCTTGGTCGCCGAGACGAAGACGGCGACGTCATCGACGCCGTTGACCATGAGGACGCTCGACGCCAGGAACCCGGTGCCGTTGATGTCCACCGGCACCATGGCACCGCTGGTGATATCGATCGTGCTTGGGATCAGCGAGTTGAGGTGCGGTGCGGCCATCATGGCCTCCATTGCATGGCTGAGGGGCGAGCTATGACTGCATGCTGCATAGCTCGCCTACCAGCGGTTACGTTTTCGGATCTGCGTCCATTTGCGCCGCCTGCTCATTCTCAGCCGACTTCGAATCCTCATCCGGCGGGTAATAGCCGTGGATCCGGTAGAAGCTTTCACGAGGGTCAGGCGCATTGCCCTTCGGGTAGGGCTTGCGGGGATCCCAATTGAGATCACCAGCGGCGGTGTTTTCGACGCGGCTGCGGAAGTCTTTGCCGGGCAGATGTTCCCCCTCCTTCAATGGCGTGCGATCGGGCTGATTGGCCTGCGTCGCCTGGAAATCCCGCTCGTAGCTGTCGCGGTTGAGCTGCTGCGGATCGACGTCGGAAGTGGTCTTAAGATCGTCCTCGACCAAGTCACCGGGCGTCTGGTTCGCATCCTGGGTCTTGTACCCCTCCTTATGCACGTCGCCACCGGGATCGTAAGGCTCGCCCGATCCACCCTCCTCGGAAGAGCTTTGGCCCTCGCTCTCGGTAGGTTCCGGCTGGGCTTTCTGGATCACCAGCGAGGAGGTATTGCCACCCTTGGTGACGTCGACTTCGGACGCCTCGGCCGGGACATTTTCGACGGTGATCTCGGTGCGCTCGTCATTGACGGTGAACTCGACTTCGTTGCCGTCGACCTCGACCACAGTAGTCGTCTGGGTGAAACCAGAGCCCGTGACGGTCAACGTGCCGTCTTCCAGTCTGGCAGAAGTGACTTGTACGTCGGCCATCACGGGCCCTCCTTAATTAGCGATCGCGATCGGACTGCTGGCCGGGCTTCTGAGTGCCCTGCTGCTGCGAGCCGGAGCCGCCACCTTCCTTGGGATCACGGTCCTTGTCGTCCTGCGGCTTCTGCTGGCCGCCCTGCTGTCCGGGGGTATTAGGCATATCAGTCTCCTTGGGTTGTCCCCTGCCTTGATCAAACCGGCGGCGGCGGGCCGCCGTTCCCTTTGAACGGTGACGGCGGAATGTCGGCCCCGCCAGGAGGCGCATTCGGCGGCGCCCCAGGCGGCCTCCCAGGCGGGCCGCCGGGCGGCTTACCGGGCGGCGGACCACCTCCCGGCGGCGGCGCCCCTGGAGGCCCCGGCGGGGCGCCAGGAGGCATCATGGCCATCATCCCGATCTGCGCTTGGAGCTGCTCCTGAAAATCATCGATCATCTCAACCACGCCGCGGCTGTACTTCACCGGGTGGAGGAACATTTTGAGCATTTCCAAGGACAATTGCATGATGAGCGGGGGCGGCAGGATCCCGCCGGCCAGCATCTGCTGAGCGCCGCCCATCACGGCGCTGACCGACTGCATGATCATCGCCATCGACTGCTGCTCTTGCTGCTCGTCCACGGCGATCGTGCTGTCGCTTTCTATGTCTATGGCGCACATCCTTTGGAAATCGCTGCGCAGGATGTCGAGCACGTCGGGCGTCACCGCCTCGCCGGTCATCGCCTCGATCGTCTCGGGCGAGAAATTTTGACCGATAATCTCCGCTTTCAGCCGCAATAGGTCACGGACAAAGTTATCCGACTGACCCTTTGCGTCCTCAAGCCGAGAAACCCCCATCGACCCTTTTATTCTTTGAGCTGTAGCGGTTTCGGAAGCTTTCGTGGCTCCCCGCATAATGTCCGATATACCCATTATTTCGTAGATGGCTTGCTTTTGCTGCTCCCTGGCCAAGTAAAGCTTATCGAGGGCATTCACCCAGATCTCGATCGGCAGCAGCCAGATATGGTTTTGCAACCCTCCGGTCAGCATGTCGACACCGTCGACAGCGATCATTTTGCCGTCTTCGGCGCGCAGGATCTGCGCGATCTCCTTCGAGGCGCTGTTGTAACCGCCCCTGACTTTGATTTGCTTGGTCAGCGCCGAGATACGTTCGGACGTCTCATCGAGATCGGCCGCCAGCCGTGAATAGAGATCGAAGAAGGCGCGCGGGATGCGGGTATCGCTGGTCCGCACGGCTAACATCGGGACCGGAATCGGGTAGAAACCTTGCAGGCCAAGGCTATCGGGATCGACGCGCAGCACGATTCCGCTCACCTCGCGAATGAACCAGATGATCTCGCGGGTTCTGCGCGACCAGATCTCCCAGACCATCGCTTTCTTGACGTGATCGCCCAGTTTTTCGGCCGACTTCATCGCGGCGCCGCCGCCGACCGCTGACTTCGCCGCGGCCTCTTCGGTCCATTTGACGATGTCGCCGAGCTTACCGAGCCCTTTCAATTGCTCGTATTGCGGCGAGCCGCCGAACTCGGCTTCAAGCTGCTTTTCCGTGAACAAGTGTCGGAATGCGACCCAATCGGTATCGGCCGCCTGCCTGACAGGATCGACCAAAAGGTCTTCCCAGTAGACGTATTCATCGCCCACCTGCTCCCAAATTTTGACCTCCTGGGTGACAGGTTCGGCACCGGCTTCGCCGCCCATCGGCAGCGGCGTCATCTGGTCGCCGGCCAGCACCGGCTTCTCTTCCATTTCGGGCTTCCACCTGACGCGGCAGACGCCGCGGCCCGGCAAAAGCATGTCCTTCACGGCGAGCTTGATCGAATCGTTGCTGTGCTCGTCCTCGACAACGATCTCCAACACCTTTTCCATGATCGAGGCGGCCGTCTCGATCGCCTCCTGCGGCGGCCGGTTGGGGGCCGCCTTCGGCATTCCCGGCATCGGTGGCGGCGGCGCACCGGGGATCGCGCCGAACGGTGTCGGCGGCGGCGGCTGGCCCTGATCGATGATCGGCTGCGGCTCGATCGGTCCTACATCACCGATTGGCAGCCCGGTCGGGAGCGCACCAGCAGCCATCGGGTCGGGAGGCAGGGGTGCCCCTCCCGGTGGTGCTGGCGGCATGTCGGGCGGGGGGAACGTCCCACCCGGCATCGGGGGCGCCCCAGGCGGCGCCCCACCCTCGGGAGGCATGCCTGGGGCGGGTGCGCCTGGAGGTAAAGGAGGCGCACCGGGCGGCGCCATTCCCGGCGGGAGTATGCCAGGAGGAGGCGCCAGCGGCTGGGTGATCTTGGTGAATCGGCTCCTCACCACCGGCTGCGGCGGCTTGGTGTAAATCGCCGGAAGCATCACTTCAGTATTGGCGAACAACACATTGAAATGAATGGGTCCGTCGCTGGCGCGGCCCTTTTTGCCGATGTTGCCGTCGTTGCGATAGATCTGGATGATCTCGCGCCCGCGGTTGCGCCAATTGTGCTCGGCCCTCTCGGCGTCCTCCAGGCAGGCGATCCAGTAGGCTTTGTCGACCTCGCCGACGTCGCCATATTCGTCGCCCTGCTTATCGCTGGTGTTGCCCTGGAGGCGAATGTCGACGTCATCGACCTTGCCGGCCTCGGCCGAGGGCGGATCGACGTTCGGCGGGATGACGTTGAGATCGGGGTCTTTGGCCATCAGAACTGGTTATTCCCGGCCGCCGGGTTCTTGCCGGCGGTGAGCATCTTCAGCATCTCCAGCTCCTGGGCGCTCGGCCCGTTGCCGCTGATGCCGATTGGCTGCACCGGCTGGTTCGGATCCTTCCACGCGTTGACGTCGAGGCCACCGAATGGGCTCGTCGGGGTGGGCTGCCAGCTCGGCCCCGGCGGCGGCTGCCATTGCGGCTGGAACTGCGGCGGGATCTGAACCTGGGTGCCGCCGCTCTCCGGGGTCATCGGCGGCATCCGCGTACGGCTGGCGAGATCCGGGGGCGCCCCGAGCCCGGTCGGGATCGGCGGCGCATCTCCTGGCGTGGGCACCGGCCCTCCAGGCATCGGCCCGCCCATGCCGCCGGGCATGCCGCCCTGGTTCATCGCCAGGAGCTGCGCCAGCATGTCCCGATTGTCGGGTGGCGGCGGCATCATTGGGAACTGCTGCCCGCCTTGCGACGGTGCCATGCTCGGCGGCGGTGCGGGCATAGAAGCTAATCCCCCAGCTCGTGGAGCTTAAACGCATTCGCGACCAGCAGGGGATTGCGATCCTCCATGGTTAACACGCTCGCCCTATACGGTCGAGACATGCAGGCATATCTCAGCTCGTCGGCGGCGTGGTCTTCCATGTCGGAGTCGAGATCCTCCGGGTTGAGGTCGTCATGCTGCATCACCGGCAGCGTCCTGATCAGGTGCCGGCAGTGCGAGAAGATGAACAGCATCGGATCGCCGTCAGCGTCGCCCTTCAGCCGGTTCCTGACCTGATCCCAGCCGCCCATGCGCCGATCGCGGGTGACGCGGGTATTGTCGGCGCGGCGAAAGATGACGCCATTGCGGCCCATGGTTTCGGCGATGCTCGGGCCCGCCACCACATTGAATGCACTCGGATCCATGACGCCATAGCTGACGTCCTCGCGGACGCCATTGTGTCGTGTTTCCCGTGAAACAATCCCAGATGCGACCTCCTCGGCGGTCAATTTCAGGCCGACGTTGGTATCCTTACCATTCCATCCATACCATTCTCGATACCTTACGATGGCATAGCGTGGGATCCGCCGGCCGGCGCGCATGAAATCGTCCTGCACCACCGCATACCAGCCGACCGAGAACGGCCGGGCCGAGCCCCAGTCGCAGGCGCGGAAGCGGGTCCAATGCCAGGGGATTTCGAAGCTTTCGATGACGTGCCGGCCGGCGTCCCACTCCTCGAAAAACGCCCCCTCGATGATCGACCAATCGCCCTCAAGCCACGCTTTGACGAGCTGCGGGCTGCCGACCGCGCGCAGCCGGTTGATGTAATTTGGATCGGCAGCGAGCAGCGCCGGATTGTCGGTCAACAGGGCCGGAATAAAGGTGCGGGTGAGCCCGGTATCGTCATCGGTGATGACGTTGTAGGGGCCGTGATCGACCATCCATTGCTTGACCCAAAGGTGGCCAGGGCCGCCTGGATTGCAGGTGCAGCGCATCTGGCATTTGATCCCGGCCGACGAGCGCAGCGTCGCCAAGAGCCGCATGATCGGCGTCGGTGACGAGAATTGCGTCAGCTCCTCGACGTAGACGCGGGTCAGCGACCAGCCCTGGTAATGCTCGGCGTCGCTCTCGTTTTCGAGGTAAGCGCAGTACAGCCGGGCGCCGTTGGCGAACTTAAAAAACGCCCCCTTTTCTTGGTACTTCGCGGCGTTCCCATACATCCGCTCGGCGACCGCCACGGTGTCCTTCAGATCCTCGCGGGTCTTGCGGATCATCAGCCCGCGGGCGGCTTCGCCGAACTTTTCGGCGTGGATCCAGAACTCGCCGAGCGCCGAGAACGTCTTGCCGCCGCCCCGGGCGCCGCCATAGACGACAATGTCGGTCGGGCATTTGAGATAGGCCACCTGGGGCCCCGGCTGGGGAATGAAACCGTGCCGGATCCTGATCGGCTTGGCCTTGCTCACTGCCGGGTGATCTCCTTCGGCGAGAACTGCTTTTGCCAGTCCTCGACCGACAGCTCGACCACTTTGGTCGGCTCGCTCGCCGGCTTGTTGATCAACGTCACCTCAAGCTGCTGCTTGTCGGACGGGTAGAGATCGAGCAGCTTGGCGATCTGGTCCATGGCCCGCACCGCGGCCATGTGCTGGTCGGCGCGGTGGGCGGCGTTATAGGTGTCCATCAGGTTCAAGATCACCTGATCGCGATCGAGCGCCAGCCGGTTGAGCCGATCGGCGCGCAGCATCGCCAGCCGCTCGATCATCACCGGCCATTTGAGCCAGTGGTTCGCGGTCGAGCCGCCGGCCGCGCCGCCGGCCGAGCCGCCGGCCAGGGTGAACGCATCCTTGATGCTGCGGCCAGCGACGATCGCCTCGGCGAACACGTCATGCTTCGGCAGCCAGCGGCGCTGACCGTCACGGCTCTTGCCGCTCACCGAGGGCTGCTTGATCTTCCCTTTACCGGCTGCCATGGTGGTTCTTCTTGTGGATGGAGATCAACATGAGCAAGCGCCTCAACCCGATCGCACTCGCGGGCGGTGAAGAATGGACACCCGAGCAGGCGGCCGAGCTGCGGACACATCCAGGCAGCGATTTCACCTGCCCGCATTGCGGCCAGATACTGAAGCTTATGGTCAGTCGTGACAACCGCCCGCGGGCGCTGGGTTTTCCGCGCTGGGAGCACCAAGCCTACGACGCCGAGGCCTGCCGGGTGATCCGGCGCCGCGAAGCGCGCATCGAGGCTGAGGAAAGCTGGGAGAGCCGCGCCAGGATGCGAGCGCAGTTGTTTCCGGCCGGCAACCCGGAGGATCCCGAATGAGCCTCACCGACGAACAGGCCCAGCAGCTCGGCACGCTCGGCCGGGAATTGAGCCTCGCCCTTGGCCAGATCGCCAATGACTTCTGCGTCCACCACAAGATGTCCAACAACCCGCAGGCCTTCAACGCCACGATGATGACGCTGATCGAGACGGTGACCTTCGTCACCCTCACGGGCGCCTTCCACAACGACCCGGCGCAGCAGAAGAAGACCGCCGACGAGATCGCCAAGGGGATCCGAAAGCTGCTGCGCAACTACGCCATCCACAAGCAGCTCGAAACACTTCGCAACCACCACCCGAAAGGAAAGTCGCAATGAATTTTCACGAGAACTTCCGTCTCATGGAGCGGATCCGCGAGCTGGAGATCGAGAACCGCAAGCTGCGGGCCGAGCTGGACGTCAAACCGCTCGGGGCCGCGGTGATCGACAAGCTGCGGCGCGAGAATGACGACCTGATGGAGGAGCTGGCGGTCGAGCGGCAGAAGCGCCGCAACGCCGAGAAGCTTTATCTGAAGGCGATGGAGCACGTCCCAGGCCCGGCCTATGTCCGCGGCCTAGAACCGACCTCCTACGCGCCGCTCAGCGGCGAGCTGAGCGAGCTGAAGAAGGCGCTCAGCTCGATGGCCGCCACCGAGCTGCGGCGGCGCGGGGCGCTCAAGTGATGGCGCGCGACACCATGGAGGCCGATTTGAACAAGGCGATCGAGGCGTCGATCGCGACGCCGCCGATCGACCACACGCCATCGTCCTACTGGAAGAACACCGCCGACAAGCCCAACGGCGCCAGCCGCAAAGCCGTCGACCAGCTCGCCCAGGCGCGCGACGGGCTCTTGAAGGTCGAGCAGGAGCTGAACGCGCTCTGCGACGCGATCGTCGGCTCGGTCGATCCGGCCAGTCCCGGTAAGCCGAGCAATCCCGATCGGCCGGAAGGCCTGCCGATGTTCGATCGGGTGCGAGCTGATGCGACGACGCTGGCCGAGCTGGCGATCCGCATGCACGCCAGGATCCAGCACGCCATGGAGCGGCTCTAAGCCAGTCGAAACTCGTCGGCCGCATGGTGCGGCTGACGGGCCCAATGAGCCGGCGGGGAGCTTCTCGATGGGTGTGGGGGGTGCGCGCCGCCGGCTCAAAGGCAACCACCACGGAGGGTGAGGGCTGTCGAGCTGATCCTCACCGTGTGGCAGTCCTGCACTATCGCATTTCTACCGGCTTTCGTACAGTCGCCGCGCTGGTAGCCGGCGGGGATGGACCACGGCGTGACCGACCGGGCGGCGATCAACGACCCCTCGCCCCCGGGTTTTTTTATCGGTGCCAGCGATCCCAGGCCCACAGCGCGATCAGCATCACGAAGGCCCCGGCGCAGGCGATGACGATGCCTTCCGCGAGGCTAGACATTGACCGGCCCCCACGGCTCGCCGTTGACGTGGATCAGGAGCTGGTCGGTCGCCGGGTCGATCTGCACCAACACCTCCTTGCCGCCGAACTTGAGCCGCTGGAGGGCGATCGCGGCGTCGGCGATGTCGGCGGCGATCGGCGGCTCGATCGGCACGCTCTTGATCGGCTGGCCGAACCATTCGAGCAGCTCTTCGCCCGTGCCGGCGAACTTGTTGCCGTCGACCGGCTGCGAGATCCCCGGCACCTTCTCCTTGTCGGTCCACTGCCACACCGACCAGTGCGGCCACACCTGCTCGGGCCACGTCGGCGCCGAGCGGCCATACTGGGCGATCCACAGATCGGTCTTTTCGCTGAGGATCGGGTTCTTGCGGTCCTTGAGCTGGTCCTTGATCAGGTGGCCCGAATAGATCGCGATCCTGAGATCGGGGCGCTGATCGGTGATGTAGGTGACGCAATATTCGAGATCATCGACGCTGACGTCGGCGTCCTCGTGATCGAGGCAGACGCGGGCCCCAAGCGGCATCAGCCGATCGATGACCGAGAGGTAGTGGTCGATCTGCG
>Ga0134127_10001455_pt1 | contig 17584 bp, 16 predicted proteins | sample KB31753_FD_96459 | JGI IMG/M metagenome (GOLD analysis project Ga0134127, IMG submission 96459) | Terrestrial soil microbial communities with excess Nitrogen fertilizer from Kellogg Biological Station, Michigan, USA - KB3-175-3 | ecosystem: Environmental > Terrestrial > Soil > Unclassified ... | reverse complement strand
TCGATGACCTGATCGGCTCGAAGCAGGAGCGTCCGCGGGATCGCGAGATTGAGCGCGCGGGCCGCCTTGAGATTGATCACGAGCTCGAATTTCGTGGGCTGCTCGATCGGCAGGTCGCCGGGCCTGGCTCCTTTCAGGAGCTTGTCCACGTACGTCGCGGCACGACGGTAGATCTCGGGGAGGCTCGGCCCGTAGCTCATGAGGCCCCCGAACTCGGCATAGTCCCGGAGCGAGAGGATCGACGGGATCCGCTGTTCCTGCGCAAACTTCGCGATGAGCTGGCGATAGGGCCCGATCAGCGAGTCGAGAATCGTGACCAATCCTCCCGGACGGTACCTGGGGATCGCGGTGAACGCGTTCAGCAGATCGGACGACTGTCTGACCGAAAACGATTCGAGCGCCACCCCCAAGGCGCGCGCGTCCGACTGCATCACCTTCCACTCCGCGATGTTGGCCGCGTTCTGAGAGTTCCAGACGACCGCGACTCGAGTCAGCTTCGGGACGGCCTCTTTCAGGAGCTCCACGCGTTTTCCGCCGAGCTCGGGAAAGCTGAGGGTGAGCCCCGTCACGTTTCCGCCCGGCTTCGCGAGATTCTCGACGAGGCCCGCGCCGACCGGATCGCCCACCGCGATCATCACGATCGGAACAGTCTTCGTCGTGTTCTTCGCCGCCAGCGTCGCCTGAAAGCCGGTGGCAGCAATGAGGTCGACGTTGAGCTTGACGAGCTCCGCCGCCACATCCTCGAGGAGCTCGAAGTTCCCTCCGGCTGACCGGTACTCGATGACGATCGTCTGGCGGTCCACATAGCCGAGCTGTCTGAGTCCGTCGATGAATGCCGCGCGTTCCGGAGAGGGAATTTCCGCCAGTGGCACGGACAGGAGATAGCCAATACGTGGGATCGGCTTCGCCGGCTGGGCATGGCCGATGCCCGCGCCGAGGATGACCGCGAGGCCATGGGCAATGAACGTTCGGCGGTCCACGCCAGTCACCCGCAATGGGCACCTCGCTCGGGAAGACTGGCGCGGAGTCTACCCGAACGCTGGGACACGCACCAGCGAGCGCGTGGCGCCGTCACTTCTTGGGGGCTTCACCGGGCTCGCAAGGCTCGCGCAGCCCGTGGTCCTGCCCTTCAAGGGAACCTTTCGGATGCCGTTCGCGATGGGTCGATCAGGGCCTAAAAGGCCCGCCGCAGGTAGGGGTTGACCAGCCCGGGCGTACCGGCCGTCGGGCGCCTTACTTTTCTTGCACTTCCGGAGCACTCCGGGCCATCTCACCGACCCTTTTCTCTTTGGAACTATTCGGCTGCCCCGGTCACACTAGGGGAACGCGCGTGAAAACTCCGGTGACTGCCCTGTGAAGCTCCGCGAAGCCGCCAGCACGATCTTCTCGCTGACCGCGGTCCTGCCGCTCCTGATCTTCCTCTACTTCATGTGGAAGTTCGGGCTCCTGGAGTCGACGGAAGTTCAGCTTGGCATCTTCTTCGCGCTCGCCATCGCGCTCCTCGGCTACGCCCTGTTCCGCCGGCTCACCGCGCGCGTCTCGGAGCTCGGCAGGGCGCTCGGTCAGGCTGTGAGCGCGCCGGCAACAACCACCGAGCGCGCGCCCGCGGCCAAGGGCGCCGAGGTGCCCGGGCTCGGCCAGGTGAACGAGATCGGGGAGATCGCGCAGGCGTTTGGTCGCATGCTGGTCGAGCTGCGCGCCTCCACCGAGCGGCTGGAAGACCTCGTGTTCAAGCTGGGCGCCCTCAACGACATGGTCGAGATGGCGGCCCGCATCCCGCGTATCGAGGACCTCCTCTCTCACGTGCTGGAGCGCACCATGCGCGCCGTAAGCGCCGGGATCGGCTCCATCATGCTGCTCGACCGCGACCGCCAGACCCTGCGCGTCGCCGTCGGCCGGGGACTTCAGGACATCGGCCGCGGGCCCGTCGAGGTGAAGGTGGGCGAGGGCATCGCCGGCAAGGTCGTCGAGATGGGCGAGGCCGTGGTGGTCGAGGACATCGAGAAGGACCCGCGCTTCGCCCAGGCGAACGACCCGCGCTATGGCGGCGGCTCGTTCATATGCATGCCGCTGCGCGTGTCCGAGCGCATCGTCGGCGTCGTCAACCTCTCCAAGAAAGAAGTCGCCCCCGGCACCACCGGCGTCTTCAGCCAGACCGACCTGCAGTTCCTCAACGCGCTCGCCACCTACACCGCGTACGCCGTCGACAACGCGCGGCTCTTCGAGGAGGCGCAGCAGGCGACCTCACGGCTGAAGGAGGTCGTCGAGGACCAGAAGCTCCGCCTGACGCTGGCCCAGCAGCAGATGATCCAGGCCGCCAAGCTCTCCGCGCTCGGGGAGCTCGTCGCGGGCGTCGCCCACGAGCTGAACAACCCGCTGACCGTGCTGGTCGGCGCGAGCGACATCCTCGAGCAGCAGGCGCCCGATCACCTGAAGGAATATGCGCAGATGATCCGAGAGTCGACCGACGCGGCCCGCCACATCGTGCGGGGCCTCTTGACGTTCGGCCGCCAGATGCCGCTCGAGCGGCGCCACGTGATGCTCGACGAGCTCATCGAGAAGGTGCTGGCCCTGACCGCCGCCGATCTCAGGATCGAGAGCGTGAAGGTCGACCGTGACACCGAGCCCGGACTTCCGCCCGTGTGGGCCGACCATCATCAGCTCCAGCAGGTGCTCGTCAACCTGGTGACGAACGCCAAGCAGGCGATGGCCGAGCAGCCGGAGGCCGAGCGCCGGCTCAAGATCACCTCGCGCTCGCTGGGCCCCGACCGGGTCCAGATCACGGTGGAAGACACGGGCCCGGGAATTCCCGCCGAGGTTCTGCCGACGATCTTCGACCCGTTCGTGACCACCAAGGGCTCCGCCGGCACCGGCCTGGGGCTCAGCATCTCCTACGGAATCATCCGCGAGCATGGCGGCCACATCACGGCCGAGAGCCGGCCCGGCCACGGGGCGATCTTCACCATCGAGCTGCCGGTCGGGTCGGGCGCCGCCGGGACGGTCTCGGAGAGCGGCGGGCAGCCCATCCGGCTCGACGGCAAGCGGATCCTCATCGTGGAGCACGACCAGGCGGTGCAAAAGATTCTGCTCGAGCACCTCGAGCCCACCGGCTGCACGGCCCTCACCGTCGCCCGCGCCGACGAGGCGCGCCAGCACCTGCGCGACGGCATCGACCTGGTGGTCGCCGACTTCCACCTCGACGGCGTGGACTGGCTCGACCTCCTGAGCCAGGCCGCGGCCCGCGGAAGCGCCGTCGCCGGCCGCTTCATCTTCATCACTGCCGGGCCGGTCGGGCCCGAGGCGGACAAGGCACTCCGCAGCGCGGGGGCCTGCCTCCTCTACAAGCCGTTCACCGGCGACCAGTTCCTCGAAGCGGTACGCGCCACCACGGCCTGATCGGCCGGGCCTCCGCGCAGAAATTTCTTCCGGTTGTCATCGAAGCCCCAGTACCCTGTGGGCGGAGCCTGTGATGTTCTTGCGCGCGTTTTCGCGGGACCTCGCGATCGACCTGGGCACGGCAAACACCCTCGTGTTCGTCCGGGGCGAGGGTGTCGTCCTCCGCGAGCCGTCCATCGTCGCCATTGACGAGACCGACCGCTCCGTCATCGCCGTCGGCAGCGAGGCCAAGGCGATGCTGGGACGGACACCTCCCCACATCCGCGTCGTCCAACCCCTGAAGGACGGGGTCATCGCGGACTTCGAGATCACCGAGCGGATGCTGAGCTACCTGATCGCGAAGACCCAGCGGTGGCTGCGCACGGTCCTCAAGCCGCGGGTCGTGATCGGGGTACCCTCGGGGATCACCCAGGTCGAGCGGCGTGCCGTCCGTGACTCGGCGCAGCACGCCGGGGCGCACGATGTGTTCCTGGTCGAGGAGCCGGTGGCGGCGGCGCTCGGCGCCGGGCTACCGGTCCAGGACCCGGGAGGCAACCTCATCGTCGACGTCGGAGGCGGTACGACCGAGGTCGCCGTGATCTCGCTGGCCGGCGTCATCTTCTGCAGGTCGGTCAGGGTGGCCGGCGACCAGATGGACGAGGCGATCCTGCAGCACGTGCGCAAGCACTACAACCTCCTCATCGGCGGACGCCAGGCCGAGGAGCTCAAGATCGCGCTCGGATCGGCCTGGCCGGACGAGTCCGAGCCCCGCTCGATGGAGGTCAAGGGCCGGGATCTGGCCGACGGCATTCCCAAGACGATCGTGCTCGGCGAGGAGGAGGTCCGCGAGGCGCTCCGCGAGTCCGTCATGACGATCATCGAGACCGTTCGCACGTGCCTGGAACGGACGCCCCCCGAGTTGGCCGCGGATATCGTCGATGCCGGCATCGTTCTTTCGGGCGGCGGCGCGCTTCTGCGAGGGCTCGACCGGCTCCTCAGCCAGGAGACGCGGCTCCCGGTGAAGATCGCCGCGGACCCGACCTCCTGCGTGGTCCTCGGCCTCGGCCGCGCCCTGGACGAGCTCGACCTCCTGCAGCGGGTCGCAGGTCCGGCATGACGGTCAGGGCGAAAACTTGGATCCCGGACCTTCCGGGTCTATGCTGGCGCCCGATGACGATTCTCGTCCCGGTACGGCCCGACCGCCAGGCTCCGACGCGCCGCGCCCTGTTCGTAGTGTCCAGGGACCTCCCCGAGCGCTACAACTCCCTGGCCTATGCATTCGACGGAGACCGCGGCGTGCGGGTCATCTTCGATCGCCGTCGGGCCGACCGGCGCCAACAAAACACTGCGCCCCTGATCGAGCGCCGCCAGGAGGATCGCCGTTCGGCCGATCGCGACTGGAGGCTTCGGTCGGTTGGCTGGATTCAGATCGACCCCGAATAGCAGTCGGTCGATCGTCGGGGGTTGTCCGTTGAAAACTCGAACCCTCTGCCTGATCGCTCTTCTCGCTTCGGTCACACCCTCCTTGCTTCTCCCGGTCACATCAGCCCGGGGGGACGACGAGCTGAATGCGATGGCCCGGGTACGGCTCACCACCGAGCCCTCGTTGGCCGCGGGGTGTACGCGCGTCGGCGCCATGAGCGACGACAACATCAAGGATCTCCGGCGAAAGATCGTGCGGGCCGGCGGCAACACGGCGGTCATCTCCTTCAACACGATGGAGATGTCGATGCTACTGGCCGAGGTATTCCGCTGCTCGGCGACGCCGAACGGCCCGAGCATCCCTCAGCCGCCCGCTGGGGCTCCGCCGCCGCCCCCACCCGCTCGGTAGCCGCAGGCTGGCGAAGGGAGCTATATTAGCGGTATGCGAAGGGCAGCCTGGATCGGTGTCCTGGTCGTGGCGCTCCTTTCCCTCATGGTCGCGCCGAGCCATGCCGGGCGCAGGACCGGGGGCGGAGGCGGCGGCGGCTGGCACGGCGGCCACAGCCGCGGCCACGTTCACGGACGGGTCGTCGTCGGGGTAAGCCCCTGGTGGGGATGGGGCTGGGGTTGGCCTTATCCGTACTACGGGTATTACGGCTATTACGGGCCGCCCTACGCCTACTACCCGCCGCCGTACCCGGGCCCGGCCGTCGCCCAGGAGCCGCAGACCTACGCCCAGGCCGCCCCCGAGCCGGCGCCGGCCGTCCCGGAGCAGCCCAAGGCCTACTGGTACTATTGCGCGAGCGCGGGCGCCTACTATCCGACCGCGCCGAGCTGCCCGGAAGTCTGGATCAAGGTCCCGCCCCGCGGCGAGTAGCGACCGAGGGCGGGTAGAGAGGCTTTGCCTCAGCCCTTGACGGCGCCCGTCAGGGCCGTCACGTAGTGCTCGACGAACATCGAGTAGACGAGCGCCACCGGGATCGATCCGAGCAGCGCCCCCGCCATGAGCGGCCCCCAGTAGAAGACGTCGCCCCGCACCAGTTCGGTGAACACGCCGATGGGAATCGTCTTCTGCTGCGGTGAGGCCAGGAAGACCAGCGCGTAGAGGAACTCGTTCCACGACAGGGTGAACGCGAAGATTCCGGCCGACAGGATGCCGGGGACGGCGAGCGGGAACGTGATGCGTACCATCGCCTGGAACCGGCTCGCCCCGTCGATCCGGGCGCAGTCCTCGATCTCGCGCGGAATCGTCTTGAAATATCCCATCAGGAGCCAGGTGCAGAACGGGATCAGGAACGTCGGGTACGTGAGGATCACCGCCCACGGCGTGTCGCCGATCCCGAACGTCTTGACGACGTCGCCGAGCGGGATGAAGAGCAGGGTCGGCGGCACCAGGTAGGTGATGAAGATCACCGTGCCCAGCGACGGCGCCCAGCGGAACTGCAGGCGCGCCAGCGCGTAGCCGGCGAGGAGGCCGCAGAAGAGCGAGATGCCCGTCGACACGGTGGCGATGAACAGGGTGTTCCACGCCCACCGCGGGAACATCGTCAGCTCGAACAGATAATAGAAGTGGGTCAAGGTCGGGTGCAGCGTGAAGAAGGGGTTCATCTTCACGTTGTAGAGTTCGACGTCCGGGCGGACCGACGTGATCACCATCCAGTAGAACGGAAACAGCGTGGCCACAACCATGACCGTCAGCGGAATATGGAACGTGACGGCGCGCTTGAGCCGGCTCCCGTACTGGACCGCCATCAGTCGCTCCGCCGGATGTACCAGAGCTGGAACACGATCACCATGAGCAGGAACGGGAACAGGGTGAGCGAGATCGAGGCGCCCTGCCCCAGCTTGGCCGCGCGCATGGCGATCTCGTAGGCGTAGGTGCCGAACACGTGCGTGCTGCTATAGGGCCCGCCCCGCGTCAGCACGTAGATCAGCTGGAAGTCGGCGAACGTCGCGATCATCGAGAACAGCACGACCACCAGCATGATCGGCTTGATCAGCGGCAGCGTCACCCGCCAGAACCGCTGCCACGCGTTGGCGCCGTCGATCTCGGCGGCCTCGTGCAGGTCCGGGTTGACGGTCTGCAGACCGGCCAGGAGCGTGATGGCGAAGAACGGCATCCCGCGCCACACGTTGACCGTGATCAGGCAACCCATCGCCAGCGTCCCGTCGCCGAGCCAGAGGATCCGCTGCGAGATGATCCCGACGTTCATGAGCATCCAGTTGAAGACGCTGAACGTCGCGTCGAACATCCACTGCCAGGCGAGCGTGCTCAAGACGGTGGGCACGATCCACGGCAAGAGCATGGAGGCGCGCACGATCCGCTTGAAGCGGAAATGCTGGTTCAAGAGCAGCGCCGCCCCCATGCCCAGCACCAGCTTGAGAATCGTGGCAATGAACGTGTAGACGAACGTGTTCTGAAACGCCCGCAGAAAGATCGAGTCGTTCAGGTTCACCCAGAAGTTGTGGAGCCCGACGAAGTTGCCCGGCCGTCCGACCACCTTGTCGCTGACCGCCAGCCAGATGCCGAGGACGAACGGATAGGCGATGAAGAGCGTCAGGATGACGAGCGTGGGGGCCAGCAGCACCGCCGCCAGGATATGCTCGCGCTCCAGGAGCTGGCCGAAGCGCGGCGGCCGGCCGAGCTTGGGAACGGCCACCACCACGACGGGAGCCGGGATCGCTGTTGCGCCGGGCGCCGCGCTCTCGGCCAGGATGGGCTCGATGCGATGATCAGCCATCGGCGTATCCCTTTAGCCGGTCTATGCGTACGCCTTCTTGAGCTCGGCGTCAGCCCACTTCACCGCGTCTTCCGCCTTCATGCCCTTGATGGCCTGCGCGTACATGTCGACGAGGATGTACTTCACGAGGGCCTCGGATGACTTGCGGCTCGGCTGTCCCGGGTAGCCGGTCCACCGGCCGAATTTGGGCGCATCCCTGAAAGTGATGAGCTTGGGATCCTTCTCCCACAACGGGTGCTTCTCCCAGTACGGCGTCGGACCTCCGACGTAGCCGTCGTTGGCCGCAATGTATTTGTCGTACTGCGGGCGATCCATGAACCAGCGCAGGAACTCCTTGGCCACCTGTTGGTTTTTCGAATACTTCATGACGCCGTGCTCTTGGCCCCCCTGGTAGTAGAAGCGGCCTGCCGGTCCCTTAGGCATGTGCGCGTGGTTCATCGCCTTGGCGATCTCGGGGAACTGCCGCTTGGCGACGAAATAGATGCTGGCGCCGTTGATCGTGGCCGATATCTGCCCGGCCAGGAAGGCTCGGTTGTTGTTGCTATCGTCCCAGGCGAGCCCCCCCTCGTCGAGGCAGTCCTTCCAGAAGCCCACCGTGAACTTCACGGCCTCGATCGTCTCCTTGCTGTTGATGACGACCTTGCCCTTGTCGTCGATCTCGGTCGCGCCGAAGCACCACGTCACCGCATACGCCCAGCTGTTGGGATCACCCAGGCTGTGGCCGAAGGCCTGACCGATCGGGAGGTTCTTCTTTTTGAGCGCGGTCCCCACCTTCCGGAGCTCGTCCCAGGTGTCAGGGAATTTGCTCGCGCCGACCTCCTTGAACCAGTCCTCGCGGTAGTTCCAGACACCGCTGCCCAAGGTGAAGGGGACGGCCTTCCATCGGCCGTCGACCACGTTGATCCTGCGGATGATGTCGTAGAAGCCGCCGTCCCGCTTGGCGATCTCCTCCGCCACATCGTCGACATCGGCGAGCCCATCGGCGTAGAGGTGCGGCCAATTGTTGATCATCATGATGATGTCGGGGCCGGCCTTGGTCTCGATGGCGGACGCGATTCTTGGGTTGAGGTCGTTCATGTTGATCAGATCGGCGATGACCTCGACCCCGGCCAGCTTGCCGAACTCCGCTGCCAGCCGCTTGAACTCGACGTCCGAGGCCGGGACGAAGCTCACAAACTCCAGGATGCTGAGCCTCGTGCCCTTGGGGAAGCTCGGCGCCTTCTGCGCAGCCACGATCTCCGGGATACCGCCCACGACCGCGGCGGCGGTGGCGGCTCCGGCCGCCCCGAGAAAGACTCGTCGGTTCATGCTCGTCGCACCACTGGACCTTGCCATGGCTTGACCCCCAGGGCCGGAAGGATGGGACGAAACGCGGGGATCACAGCATTGGCCACCGACCTTGTCAAGTGCCGCTCGCGGTTGGTGGGACAGCTTCGGACGCTTCGGAAGTGGCGAACAGCCGTCGGCCGACGACGAGATCGCGCGGGAGGCACCCTTCGCGTTCGCCGCCGGCCGGCGGCCGCCAGGGCGCGGACGCTACCGTCCGACGCCCAGCAGGAACAGGATCAGGATCAGCGTCAGCGGCGCGCCGAGCAGCCAGAGCAGGATGTACATCATCGCGTATCCTCCAACGCACGGCCGCCCAGGCCGTACGGTTTGTTCGAGTAGCCCAGCATCATGGGCTCGCGCGAGCCCATCCAGCCTCCGACCACGCCGCCGATGAGCCCCAGGAGCAGCGCGGTGAGGGTGCCGAGCGCGGCGTTTCGCGCAGCAGTCGCGGCCGCGATGCTCTCGACCTGCGGCGTGGCCTGAGGCGCCCAGGCGGGCGGCGCCGCCAGACCGCCATACCAGGTGCCGAAGTAGCCGCCCGAGCCGAGCGCGGCGAAGAACAGAAGGGCCGGTATGGTCACCAGCCACACGATCGCGCCGTGGAGCATGGCCGTCTCGGTGCGACGGAAGCCGGCGATGCGCGACGCCGCCCAGCCGCCCAGCACGAACGACAGGAACGAGCCGAACACGCTGAAGATCAGCGTGATCAGCCGGAACTCGTGCCAGGTTCCGTACCGGTGGCCCATCTGGTGAGAGCCGACCGCGAGTCCGGTGAGACCGAATGTCAGGAGCAGACCCAGCGCCGCCAGGGCGCCAACGAAGACAGCGCTCCAGGCAACGTACCAGGGGAGAACGACGTCGTCGGAGTCGACCGCGACGATCTCATCGACCTCGAGTCTTGCCATGATGCTTCACTAAGCCTTTCTTCTCGGCTCGCGTTCCCAGTACTTCGAACGCCCGAGGTAGTCGTAGAGGCGCTCCTCGTGCTCGCGGTCCAGCGGCATGCTCGGATCGAACTCGGGGGCGGCCTCGATGTGGCGCTTCGAGAGATCCACGTAGACCTTGGAGTCCTGCCAGCTCACTTCCTTGATCCACTCCGGCGAGACCAGCACACGCCGGCCGGGCAGCCAGTTGCGCGTGTCGACGATGATGTAGCGAATGGCCCACGTCTCGTCGTCGATCAGGAAGTCCTCGACGTGGCCGATGTCGCCGTCGGTGGCGTTGATGTAGTAGCCCATCACGTCGCGGGCGCTTCGGAGATTCGGATCGCCGCCCTCCAGATCGCGGGCCAGCATCTCCTCGTCGACCGGGCTCGGCTGCGGCGCTTCGAGCGGCAATCCCGGGTAAGCCAGGCCGCCCCAGCGATAGGGCCCGACCCAGTAGTACGGATAGCCGTAGTACCGCGAGAACTCCACTTCGCGCTGACGGTTGACCGGGCGGTCGCTATCCGGCGACGGGCTGTTCTCGATCTGCTTCTTGGTCAGGGACGTCCTGAGCCGCGAGGCACCGGGTACCGCCTGGAAGGCGAAGGGAGAGATGAGCACTTGCCGACCGGGCAGCCACGCGCCGGTGTCGACGACGACATAGCGAACGGTCCAGGTGCGATCGTCGAAGTACACGTCCTGTACGCTACCGATGTCGCCGTCCATCGCCTCGATCGTGGCGCCCTTGAGCTCGCCCGCTGTTCTCATCGTCTCCCTCCCGGTTGTCGCCCTCCCGCGTCACTTCACGCGGGCCGGAACACATTCCTTCTCGTGCTGCTGGAGCTCTTCCTGCGAGTTGAACTTCCTGCCGCAGTGACCGCACTTGAACGCTTCCATGGGTTCCTCCTCGTTCGTTGCATGTCTTCGGAGCCGAAGCTCGTTGACTCGCGGAGCAACGCACATGCCATCGCCCGTGGGTGCTGGAAGGGATGGAAACTTCGAGGGCGAATCGATGAAGCCGCGGTTCCGCCGCGGAGCCTCGAGCATTCTTACACGCTCGTTACTGCCTGGCGGCTCGGCGGATTTACCGTGTAAATCGTGCCGCGCAAGCGACCACGCGAAGTCGTTTCCCGCGGCATTTCTGAGCCTTCCGCTGCTCGCGTGGATCGGCACGTGACTTGCGGATCCCGCCATCAGGGCCTCTCTGTCGGGAGGCCGAAAAATCCTCGGAGGAGAGACGAGCCGATGGCAATGACAGCGGCCGACGTCCTGATCGAGACACTGAAAGACTGGGGCGTCGACGTCGTCTTCGGCCTCCCGGGTAACGGCATCAACGGGATCATGGAAGCCCTGCGCAAGCGGCGCGACGACGTCCGCTTCATCCAGGTGCGCCACGAGGAAGCGGCCGCCCTGATGGCGTGTGGCTACGCGAAGTTCACCGGCAAGCTCGGCGTGTGCCTGGCCACCTCGGGTCCCGGCGGCATCCATCTCCTGAACGGCCTCTATGACGCTGCCCTCGACGGCCAGCCGGTCCTCGCCATCACCGGCATGGCGTATCACGATCTCATCGGCACCTACACCCAGCAGGACGTCGCGCTCGATCAGCTCTTCGCCGATGTCGCGAAGTACAACCAGCGCGTCATGGGGCCTTCGCACGTCGAGAACATCACCGACCTGGCGTGCAGGACCGCCCTCGCCTATCGCGGGGTCGCCCACATCACGTTCCCGGTGGACATCCAGGAGATGGAAGCCGGCGCCCATCGCTCGAAGCGCAACGTCAAGGACCACACCTCCGACGTCTACGCCCGCGGTGCGCGGCTTCCAGCGGAAGACGAGCTCGCCCGCGCCGCCGAGGTGCTCAACGCCGGCCGGAAGGTCGCGATCCTCGCCGGCCGCGGCGCGCTCCGCGCCACCGACGAGCTCGAGCAGGCCGCCGAGCGGCTGGCCGCCCCGGTCGTCAAGGCGCTCCTGGGTAAGGCCGCGGTTCCTGACGACAGCCCTTACACGACCGGCACCATCGGGCTACTCGGCACGCGTCCCTCGCAGGAGGCGCTCGAGGAGTGCGACACGCTCCTGATGGTGGGCACGTCGTTCCCCTACATCGAGTTCCTGCCCAAGCCCGGACAGGCGCGCGGCGTCCAGATCGAGCTCGATCCAATGCGTGTCGGACTTCGATATCCGGTCGAGGTCGGCCTGGTCGGCGACAGCGCCCGCACGCTGGCGGCGCTCCTGCCGCAGCTCACCCGCAAGTCCGAGCGCGGCTTCCTCGAGACGGCGCAGAAGCGCATGAACGACTGGCGCGAGCTGATGGACAACCGGGCGACCCGGACGGAATTGCCGATGAAGCCCCAGGTGCTGGCGAGCGAGCTCGGGCGGCGGCTTTCCTCCGACGCGATCGTGGCGTGTGACAGCGGCACCATCGCGACCTGGTGGGCGCGCCACATCCCCGCGCGCCGCGGTCAGATGCACTCGCTGTCCGGGAACCTGGCCACCATGGCAGCCGGATTGCCGTACGCGATCGCCGCACAGATCGCCTATCCCGACCGACAGGTCGTCGCCTTCGTCGGCGACGGCGGTTTCTCGATGCTGATGGCCGAGATGGCGACGTGCGTGAAGTACGCGCTGCCGGTCAAGGTGGTGATCGTCAAGAACAACACACTCGGCCAGATCAAGTGGGAGCAGATCGTCTTTCTCGGCAACCCGGAGTACGGCTGCGAGCTCCAGCCGATCGACTTCGCGATGATGGCCCGGTCGTGCGGCGCCGCCGGGTTCACCATCGAGAATCCGGCCGACTGCGGCCGCTTGATCGAGGAGGCGCTGGCCACGCCGGGTCCGGTCGTGGTGCAAGGGGTCGTCGATCCCTTCGAGCCTCCGATGCCGGCCAAGGTCACTCTCGACCAGGCCGCCAAGTTCGCCAAGTCACTCCTCCGAGGGGAACCCAACCGACAAAAAATCGCGCTCACGATCCTCGGCGATCGAATTCGGGAGCTGGTGTGAGCGCGCGAACGAAGGAGACGAACATGAAGATCCTCAAGACCCTCGCGGTCATCCTACTCGCCTCCGGCTGCGCGATGCAGTCGACGGGGCCGACCCAGCGTCAGCCTCAACCCCAGCCGACCGCCGGTAATCCGGCGCCCTCCAGCAAGAAGATCGATCCGGCGGTCGCGGAGCGGCTCAAGAACGTGATGCTGCCGCTCGTCGCCAAGATGAACAACCCGATCCAGAGCAAGCAGGTCAAGGTCGGGATCATGGACGACCCGCACGTCAACGCGGCCAGCGCCGGGAGCGGCGAGTTCTACGTGACGACCGGTCTCCTGGAGAAAAGCAACGACGACCAGCTGCGCGGCGTCCTGGCCCACGAGCTGGCCCACGATGACCTCGGCCACGTCGCCAAGGCGCAGCGCCTGGGCGCCGGGCTCAAGCTCGGCGTCATCCTGCTCGACCAGATCGTCCCGGGCAGCGGCGCCGTCACGCCGATTGCCGGCGCCCTCATCGCGAACAAGTACAGCCAGAAGGAAGAGTACGAGGCCGACAAGCACGGCGCCGAGATCCTCCAGCGGGCCGGCTACTCGAAGGAGGTCATGGTCAACACGCTCCAGTGGCTCACCGAGACCGAGGGGGCGAGCGGGGGCGGCTTCTTCGCGACCCACCCGGCGACCGGGGACCGCATCGAGGCGCTGAAGAAGAGCTAGCCAGCCTGATCTCCTTGGGGAGGGGCCGCGTCCTGTCAAGACGCCTCACTGGTCAGGGACGGAGTACAATCAGCGCGGGACAACTCTTCCCCAAGGAGAACGACAATGGATGCTTGGACGACAACGCCCGCGCAGGCCGCGGAGCGGGTCTCGGCGTTCCTGTGGAAGGTCTACAGCTGGATGGCGATCGGCCTGGGCCTCACCGCCCTCGTCGCGTTCGTGGTGGCCGGCTCGCCGGACGTCATTCGCATTCTCGTCGGAAACCGCCTCGTGTTCTTCGCCCTGATCATCGCGGAGCTCGGGCTGGTCTTCTACCTGTCCGCCCGGGCCCAGAGCATGGCGCCCGGCACCGCGGCCGGCCTGTTCGCCCTCTACTCGGCGCTCAACGGCGTCACGTTGTCGGTCGTCCTGCTCGCCTACACCGGCGAGTCGGTGGCGACCACGTTCGTGGTCACGGCCGGCATGTTCGGCGCCCTCGCGTTCTTCGGCTCGACGACGAAGCGGAGTCTGGCCGGCGCCGGGCAGTTCTTCATGATGGGCCTCGTGGGGCTCATCCTGGCCTCGCTGGTCGGGATGTTCTGGCACAGCGACGCGCTGCAGTTCCTGATCTCGGTGGTCGGCGTGATCGTCTTCACGGGCCTGACGGCGTGGGACGCTCAGCGGCTCAAGCAGATGGCGCTGGCGATTCCTGAAGGTCAGGCCGGCGGTTACGCGATCGTCGGCGCGCTCTCGCTCTATCTCGACTTCATCAACCTCTTCCTGATGCTCCTGCGCTTCACCGGCCGTCGCGACTGAGGCGGCCGGGCCGACGAGGGAGACCCGAATGGCCAAGGGTCAGTTCAAGGTCATGGACAGCGACATTCACGTCGACGAGCCGCACGATCTCTGGCTCAAATACATGGAGCCGCGGTTCAAGGACCGGGCACCCCGCTTCTCGGCGATCGACGGCTCGCACATGAATGGCTGGCAGTTCGAGGGCAAGGTGTTCCCCGCCTTCTTTGACCGTCCGGAGCGCCGGCGGCTGGGCCTCATCCGGCGCGAGAAGGCGCGCGCCCGCCACCTGGCGACGGGCCGCTACAAGGATCCCGCCGACGACCTGCCGGGCGACGACCCGCGCGCGATGCTCAAGGCCATGGATCGCGAAGGGATCGACGTCTCCATCGTGTTCCGCACGCGGGGCGCTCATCTGGTCGGCGTCGACGGCCTCGAGCCCGACCTCTCGGCGGCGGTCTGCCGCGCCTTCAACAACTGGCTGGCCGACTTCTGCGCGACTGACCGCACGCGCCTGAAGGCGGCGGCGCTCCTGCCGCTGCACGACCCGAAACTGGCGCTCGAGGAGGCGCGGCGCAGCGTGCGCGAGCTCGGCGCGGTCGCCCTGGTGCTCTCCAATCATCCGGTGAACGGCCGCGCCTGGTACGACGCGGCGTATGACCCGATCTGGGCCGAGGCCGAGGGCCTCGGCGTGCCGGTGGCGTTTCACGGGATCCAGATGGCCTATCAAGAGCACCTCGGCCGGCGATTCATGGACAACTTCGTGATGGCGCACGCGGTCGCCCACGGGGTCGAGCAGATGATGGCGCTCGGTGGCCTGCTGACCGGCGGCGTGTTCGAGCGCTTCCCGGCGCTCAGGGCGGCGTTTCTCGAGGGCAGCTGCAGCTGGGTACCGTGGTGGCTCTGGAGCCTCGACGAGCGCGTCGAGAAGTTCGGCGACGACGACCGCACGCCGCTGTCGATGCGCCCGAGCGAGTACTTCCGCCGCAACTGCTGGGTGTCGGTCGACCCGGACGAGGACATCGTGCGGTACGCGATCCCGGCGATGGGCGACGACAACATCGTCATCTCGACCGACTGGCCGCACGACGACTCGGCCTACCCGCGCGCGATCGACACCTTCCTGGCGCTCGACGGCCTGAGCGACACGACACGGCGCAAGATCCTCTGGGACAACTGCGCCCGTCTGTACGGGATCAAGTAGACGCGTCGGACCGCCCTACTTCTTCTTGAGCCGGACCTCCTCGAGGGGCGCCGACCAGGGATAGGGATTGATCAGCAGCAGCGCGGGCTCCTCCACCCGCGGCCCGATCCCGCTCGGCCAGTGGAACTCGAAGATCGGCGCGAACCGCACGCGATCGTGCAGCGTCTGCTGGATCTGGAAGAGCATGGCCTCGCGCTTCTTCTTGTCGGTCTCGACGGCCTGCTGCTTGTAGAGCAGGTCGATGTCGGGATAGCCGCCGTAGGCGTACGTGCCGTCGCTCGGCACGGTCTCCGACATGCGCGTGGCGGCGTTGCCGTAGAGCCCGCTGCCGCAGACGCACACGCCCTTGAGCTTCTTGGCGGCCCACGCCGAGAAGAAGGCGGCGCGCTCCATCGGACGCATCCGGAACTTCATGCCGATGGCGGCGTAGTAGTTCATGACCGCTTCGCCGCGCGAGTGGAAGGGCGGCGTCACGTGCAAATCGCCCCCGTCGAAGCCGTTGGGGTAGCCGGCCTCGACCATCAACTGCTTGGCCTTGACCGGATCGTACGGATAGGGCTCGATGGGCAGCGCGAACTCGAAGGTGCGCGGGATGATGCTGCCGGTGGGCTTCGACGCGCCGAGCGTCTCCATCTCGGAGATGGCGCGACGATCGATCGCGTAGTTGGCGGCCAGGCGCACCCGCTTGTCGGCCCACGGCGACTTCGGATCCCACATGTCCAGGAAATCCACATGGGCGATCCCGATGCCTCCGGAGAACGCCAGCCGGAGCGACGGGTCCTTCTGGAGCTCCAGCGCCTGCGGCGCGTCGAGCATGTAGGCGACGTCGACCTCGCCGCGCTTGAGCATGGCGGCGCGCGTGGTGGGATCGGGGACGACCTTGAAGACGAGCCGCTTCACCGAGGGCACCTTGCGCCAGTAGCCTTCGAAGGCCTCCATCACGAGCTCGACGCCCAGGTTGTGGCTCACGAACTTGTAGGGCCCGAGCCCGATCGGGTGCTTCTTGAAACCCTCGTCGCCGACCTTCTCGATGTACTTCTTGGGGACGACCCAGCCGGCGCCGGTGGTCAGCGTGCCGTAGAACGCCATGAAGTCGGGGAAGGGCTCGCTCAGCTGGAACCGCACGCGATAGGGATCGACGACCGTGATCTCCTTGACCTTCTCTTTCAGGATCTTGGTGCCCTTCGTCCGGTTGAAGCTGAACTTCACGTCCTCGGCGGTGAACGGATCGCCGTTGTGGAACTTCAGACCCTCCCGCAGCTTGAACTCGTAGACGCGCCCGTCGGGGCTCACCGTCCACGACTCGGCGAGACTCGGCGTCATGAGGTTGCCGGGCATGGGCTTCACCAGCGCGTCGTGGATCGCGTAGAGCACCCAGAACGGCGTGATCTGGCCCTGCACCTCGGCGGGGTCGAGCCACTGGGGCGCCAGCGTCACGTAGATCGCCCAGCGCATCTCGCCGTCCGGCTTCGCGGCCGGCGCCTCCGAGCGCGCCTGGGCCGATCGGGGCTGGGCGATGGCATCGTCGAGCGAGCCGCCGGCGAGCAGCAGGCACAGGCAGGCGGCGGTGGTAACCAATGCACGTCCGGGCGCGCACGTGAGCGATCGCTTCATGCTCAGGCCCTCCGTGGACGTTCTACTTTTTCTTGAGGCGCACTTCCTCGAGCGGCGCCGACCAGGGATACGGGTTGATCAGCATCAGCGCCGGCTCCTCGACCCGCGGCCCCACGCCGCTCGGCCAGATGTATTCCCAGATCGGTCCGAAGCGGACGCGCTCATGGACGAGCTGCTGGATCTGGTGCAGGAGCGCCTCGCGCTTCTTCTTGTCGGTGACGAGCGCCTGCTCCTTGTAGAGCGCGTCGATGTCGGGGTAGCCACCGTAAGCGTAGGTGCCGGTGGACGGGACGTGCTCGGCGATCCGCGAGGCGGCGTTGCCGTAGGTCGCGGTGGCGCAGACACAGAGCCCGCGCAGCTTCCGCGCCTGGAGCGCCGCGGTGTAGGTCGCCCGCTCCATCGGCCGCATCTTCAGCCGGATGCCGACGGCGCCGAGATAACTGACGATCGACTCGCCCATCGAGAAGTACGGCGGCAGCTGATGAAGCTCGCCGGCGTCGAAGCCCTTGGGAT
>Ga0134127_10001450_pt1 | contig 17615 bp, 17 predicted proteins | sample KB31753_FD_96459 | JGI IMG/M metagenome (GOLD analysis project Ga0134127, IMG submission 96459) | Terrestrial soil microbial communities with excess Nitrogen fertilizer from Kellogg Biological Station, Michigan, USA - KB3-175-3 | ecosystem: Environmental > Terrestrial > Soil > Unclassified ... | reverse complement strand
CGACCTCCAGGAGATCGCGGAGCTCGACGTGGTGATCGTGGGCCGCGGGGGCGGCTCCATCGAGGATATCTGGGCCTTCAACGACGAGCGGGTGGCGCGCGCGATAGCCGCGTGCCGGGTGCCGGTGATCTCGGCGGTGGGCCACGAGACCGACTTCACAATCGCGGACTTCGTGGCCGACCTGCGGGCCCCCACCCCGTCGGCGGCCGCCGAGCTGGTGGTGCAGGAGAAGCTGCAGGTGGTCCGCGCGCTCTGCGACCTGTACGAGAGCCTCAAGCAGGTGATGGCCGATCGCCTCGACCGCGAGCGGGAACGGGTGGACGCGCTCGCGAAGCGCCGCGTGCTCACCGACGCCTCCCGCGCCCTGCGCGATCTGCACCGGCGCCTCGACGAGATGACCACCCGGCTCGGTCTCGCGGCGCGGCGCCGGCATCAGGACACCGCGCATCGGGTGTCGCTGGCCAGAAACGCCTTGCGCTCTCTCAACCCGGTCGCTAGGATTGCCAACGGCACGTCGTTACTCGCGCAGCTGCGCGGACGGCTTACCTCCGCGGCGGGACACAGCGTGAAGGCGTCCCGTCACCGGTTCGACGCCGCGGTGGGGCAGCTGGACAGCCTCTCCCCGCTGGCCGTGCTCGGGCGAGGCTACAGTCTGACCCGGCTGGCCTCGGGCGCGATCGTCCGCACCGCCGCGCAGACGCGCCCCGGCGACGCCATCGAGATCCTGCTCCATCAGGGCGCGCTGGACGCCCGGGTGGAGCGCATCAAGGAACGAGATGACCGACATCAAGTTTGAGACGGCGCTGCAGCGCCTCGAGCAGATCGTGGACCAGCTCGAGGCGGGCAAGCTTTCCCTCGAGGAATCGCTGCAGGTGTTCGAGGAGGGCGTGGGCCTGGCCCGCCGCTGCGGCAAGTACCTCGACGAGGCCGAGAAGCGCATCGAGCTCCTGACCCGGGACGAGAGCGGGGTGCTGAAGGTCGCGCCCTTCGACCTGGCCGAGGACGATCGCGCGTGAGCTTCGATCTCGGCGCCTACATGAAGCAGCGGGCGGACGCGGTGGACGCGGCGCTCGAGCGCCTCCTGCCCGCCGAGACCCTCCGGCCCGAGACCCTGCACAAGGCGATGCGCTACAGCGTCTTCGCGGGCGGCAAGCGCCTGCGCCCGGTGCTGGTCATCGCGGGGGCGGAGGCGGTGGGCGGCACCGCGGACCAGGTGATGCCCACTGCGTGCGCGATGGAGATGATTCACACCTACTCGCTGGTCCACGACGACCTGCCCGCGATGGACAACGACGATTTCCGCCGCGGGGTACCGACGAATCACAAGGTCTTCGGCGAGGCCATGGCCATCCTGGCCGGGGACGCGCTCCTGACCCTCGCCTTCCGGCTGGTGGCCGACAACGCGGGCGCGAGCAACGCGGCCGCCCTCCAGGCCGTCGTGCTGGATATCGCGGACGCGGCCGGCCACAAGGGCATGGTGGCGGGCCAGGTCGCCGACCTGGAGGCCGAGGGCCGCCGCGTGGGCGCCGACGTGGTGGACTACATCCACGCGCACAAGACGGGCGCGCTCATCCGCACGTCCCTCCGCATCGGCGCGGTGCTCTGCGGAGCCGACGCCCGGCAGGTGCAGGCGCTGAGCGTGGCGGGCGCCGACCTGGGGCTCGCCTTCCAGATCGTGGACGACATCCTGGACGTCGTCGCGAGCTCCGAGGAGCTCGGCAAGACCGCGGGCAAGGACCAGATCCAGCAGAAGGCGACCTACCCCGCGATTCACGGCATCGAGGCCTCCCGGGCCCGCGCCGCGTTCCTGATCCGCGACGCGGAGGAGCAGCTCCGCGTGCTGGGGCCGCGCGCCGAGCCCATTCGCGCCCTCGGGCGCTTCATCCTCGAACGGAAGGCCTGAGCCATGTCCGAGATCCGCGCCACCCACGCCCGAGAGGTGCTCGATTCTCGGGGCAATCCCACCGTCGAGGTCGAGATCTGGCTCGAGTCGGGCGCCTTCGGGCGCGCGATCGTCCCGTCGGGCGCCTCCACCGGCAAGCGCGAGGCGGTCGAGCTGCGCGACGACGACGACAACCGCTACGGCGGCAAGGGCGTCCGCCGCGCGGTGCAGAACGTCAACGAGGTGATCGCTCCCGAGATCGAGGGCCTCGAGGCGGGAGAGCAGGCGGTTCTGGATCGCGCGCTGCTCGAGCTGGACGGCACCCCCAACAAGTCGGGCCTCGGCGCGAACGCGCTCCTCGGGGTCTCGCTCGCGGCGGCGCGGGCCTCCGCGGACGACGCGGGCCTGCCGCTGTACCAGTACCTGGGCGGTCCGGGCGCGCGCATCCTGCCGGTGCCGCTCATGAACGTGCTGAACGGCGGCGCCCACGCCGACAACGGCCTCGACGTGCAGGAGTTCATGCTGGTGCCCGCGGGCGCGGGGTCGTTCAGCGACGCGCTCCGCATGGGGGTGGAGATCTTCCACACCCTCAAGCGGCTGCTGAAGGACCAGGGCCTCTCCACCGGGGTGGGCGACGAGGGCGGGTTCGCGCCCGCTCTGGGCGGCAACGAGCCCGCGCTGGATTTTCTGCTGCGGGCCGTCGAGCGCACCGGCTACCGGCCCGGGGAGGACGTGTGGCTCGCGGTGGACGTGGCGGCCAGCGAGTTCGGCGAGCACGGCCGCTACCGGCTGCGCGCGGACAAGACGGAGAAGTCGAGCCAGGAGATGATCGCCTTCTACGAAACCCTGATGGCGCGCTACCCGATCTGCTCCATCGAGGACGGCCTCGCCGAGGACGACTGGGAGGGCTGGCACGCGCTGACCCGGCGCCTCGGCGACCGCTGCCAGCTCGTGGGCGACGACGTGTTCGTGACGAACCCGGCGATCCTCCAGGAGGGCATCCGCAAGGGCATCGCCAACTCGATCCTGGTCAAGGTCAACCAGATCGGTACCCTCACCGAGACGCTCGAGGCGATCGAGCTGGCCAAGCGCGCGGGCTACGGCACCGTCATCTCCCACCGCTCCGGCGAGACCGAGGACGCCTTCGTGGCGGACCTGGCGGTCGGGGTGAACGCGGGCCAGATCAAGACCGGCTCCCTGGCCCGCGGGGAGCGCACCGCGAAGTACAACCAGCTCCTGCGCATCGAGGAGGAGCTCGGCCAGGCCGCGGTGTGGCCGGGGCGGGCGGTGTTCGGGAGCCGCATCCGGTGAAGGGTCGCGCGCTCATCCTCGCCGCGCTCGGCGCGGCCACCCTGTTGACGCTCACCTACGGCGGCCAGAGCCTGGCCCGGGTGTGGCAGATGAAGCACGAGGTCGAAAGCCTCGAGCGCGAGATCGTCACGCTGCGCGCGGAGACCGGGCGTCTCACCGCGACGGTGAACCGCCTGCGCACCGATCCCGACTACATCGAGCAGGTGGCCCGCGAGGACCTGGGCCTGGTGAAGCCGGGCGAGCGGATCCTCAAGCTGCCGCCGTCCCCCGGGCAGAGAGGGCGCTAGCCCGCGTGGACCTCATCCCGTTCCTGTTCTTCGTCGCGCTCTTCTTCAACATCCGCGCCTCGATCAAGCTGGCGCTGGACTGGCGCGGCATGCTCATCACCACGCGCTTCGTGCGCGAGTCCTACGCGCGCCTCGGCGACCTGCCCACCGAGGAGCGGCTCGAGCGGGAGACGGGAACTCCGGTGTTCCTGCACCTGGTGCCCGCCTACCAGGAGCCCGACATCGCGGTGACGGTGGGCGCCCTGGCCGCCTCGCGCTATCCGCACGGGCGCTTGCACGTGGTCGTGATCACCAAGGAGGAAGAGGAGCGCGCCCCGCACCCGGCCATGGGCGTGAGCACCGGCGAGCTGGTGCGGCGCCTGCGCGAGACGCTGCCACCCTATCAGCAGAAGCGCCTCTCGCACGTGGTGATGCCCGGCCTCGGACGCAAGGCGCACCAGCTCAACTGGGCGCTGCGTCCCGAGGTGCTGCGCGAGATCCTGACCGAGGAGACCGACCCGCGCCGCGTCTTCGTGGGCGTGAGCGACGCCGATTCGATTCCGGATCCGGACACCTACCGCTGGATCGCCCAGCGGGAGCTCGGCGGGCAGGGGAGCCTCGCCTACCAGGGCATCCCGCTGTCCCTCGCCAACTACGGCCGGCTGTCGATCCGCGGGAAGATCTGCGCCATCCAGCAGTCGTCGATCTTCATCCGCGTGTCCATCGCGCGCCTGCTCAACGAGGTCAAGCGGGTTCGGCTCCTGGCCCGCCTCACCGCGGGCGCCCCGCGCCTGGCCTGGCTGGTGCGCCCGGCGTTCGAGCTCTTCTTCCGGCGCTCGCAGATCTGCCTGGGCCACAACCAGTTCGTCCGGCTCGACCTGATGCAGGCGGTCGGCGGCTTCCCGACCGCGGGCGCCACCGAGGATTCCACCCTCGGTTACGAGATCGGCCGCCGCGGCGTGCTGATCCAGGCTCTTCCGATGGTGGAGGTGACCGATCTGCCCGAGACCTCCGAGGGCGTGATCCGGCAGAACGCGCGCTGGTACCGGGGCGTGCTCGACGACATCCCGTTCCTCTGGCGCGTCTGGCGGACGGAGCCCACCGCGTTCAACCTGGCCCAGCTCGTGCGGCACATCGGCAACAAGGCGGTCGAGTGGCCGATCGCGGCGCTGGTCTATCCGGCCACCGGCTGGCTCGGCTGGTACCTGGCCTATCATCACGAGGGCCATCGCTTCTGGTTCTACATGGCCACCGGCGCGCCGACCGTCTCGCTGCTGCTGACGGTGTGGGTGGGCGGCATCATGACCCAGGCGCTGATCGAGGATCTCCATCCGTACCTGCCGCGCCCGGTGGACCTGCGCAGGAAGAGCCTGAAGGAGAAGTTCCTCGGCACCTTCCGCTGCCAGACTTACTGGCTGCTCGCCACGCGCGGAGCCTGGCGGGTGCTCTGGGCCCTGGCCCGCACCGGGCGCTTCGAGCCGGCCAAGACCGATCGCGTCACCGGCCGCCGCGTCCCCACCCTCTCCCCGGCGGGGAGAGGGCAGGGCGAGGGGAGCTGATCTCCTCTTACGGGGTTATTCGAACTTCATCTTCAGGACGCCCGGCGAGTAGGCGTGACGCACCTGGGCGTTGTCGAACACGGCCACGCCGAAGGCGTACTCCTTCTTGAGATCGCCGAACTGCACGTCGTACTCGCTGCCCGTCACGAGCTTCCGCCAGAACACGCTGGTGCGCACCCCGTCCTGGTAGACGATCTTGGCCGAGATGTCGCCGCGGTCCCCGGTGTACGGGGCCACGATGATCCCGGGCACCTCGTCCCCGGTCTTGTACTTGGAGTCGTCGAACGGCTCCTTCTCGCTACCCATGATCCAGAAGGGCGGCGCGGGCTTGTTGCCGGGAAGCGCGAACTTCGGGCTCTTCTTGTCGTCGCTCACGTTGTTCGTGTAACCGCCGCCCGTGTTGGGGTCGGACTTGCGACCCGCCTCCGGGGCCTTGTCCTTGTCGTAGCGGGTATTGTCCACGTACTGGTCGTCGACCTGGTCGACGGTGCCCGTGCGGACCCCCTTCATGTGCCACATGTCGAGGCGCTCGCCGGGGTTGGGGGTGTACTTGTTGCCGAAGGGCTTGCCCTCGCCGGTGTGGCAGGCGGAGAAGCAGCCGCGCTGCTCGAAGGTCGGCGAGCTGACGTTCCAGATCATCGCCCACTTGTCCTCGTAGTAGAGGTTGTTGTCGCCTCCCTTGTCGCTCGGATCCCCGAGCTTCTTCCATGAGCCGTCGGCCTGCTTCTGCCAGGGCTCGCGCCTGATGCTGTTGGTCTCGTCCTTGTACTGCATGAGGAAGTAGACGGTATCGGCCGTGTAGACGGCCCGGACGGATACCTCCGTCGAGCCGTTCTGCAGCCCGCGCCCGCCCAGCACCTTGACGGTCATCGGGACGGCTCCCTGCCAGCTCGCGTCCATCGCCCCGTCCAGTGACGGCGCCCCCGCGACCTTCTTGGCCGTCAGCTGATTCTTCACCTGCGCATCGCCGGCCCCGACGGTCAGTCCAAGGGCCACCCCTAGCGCGACGGCAAACACGGAGAGGACCCATCTCGAAGAAGGCCTCATCACATCCCCCTTTCTCTGCCCGCGCATCGCGGCGCGGGGCTGGCGCTCCGGAACTCTTTGGGGGATGTGCAGGGCATGCCTCGTGCCACAAGTCTCGGCGGTCTAACCCCCGGGGAACTCAGTCTTGAGATCAGCCGAACCGGGGCACGGTTGGGGCGCCGGGGCCCCAGGCGGGGCGATCGGGTCTCGGATGTCGGCAGCGAGGCGTCCGGCAACGATGCCCGATCCGGAGAGTCATCATCGCGAATTCAGCCCATTGCGCCTCCCTCGCCGAACAAGATCCCGGTGGCAACATCATTGCATCCCTGACCAGGACGGAAGCTCATGGGTCATGGACTCCGGCAGACGAAATGGATCTCACGGGTGGCCGTCTTCGCCTTGACGGCATTGACCTTGGGCGTGGGGTTCTGCCTGTTCGACGGCCTTGCCGGCGCCACCCATGACCATACGATGACCCAGGATCGGTCCCAGGATCTCTGCTGCGGGCTGATGGTGACCTCGCTCGCCGTGACGTTGCCGGCACTCGGGGCGATGAATCCCGTGATCGTCGAGTCGCCACCGGTCGTGTACCTGACCCCGCTTCGCGGTATCGACCCCCCTCCGAAGCGCCTCTCGCTCTCCTGATCTCTCGGGTTCGCGGTAGCCAGCGCGGCACCTCGTCGAGAGGTTGGTCCGCGCACGAGAAACCCGATCTGCTGGTGATCGCCCTCCGGGGCGCACCAGGGGGGCGCCATGTCGGACACGTCGAACCGACCGCCGGGCCGCGGCAGCATCAGCCGCTGGTCCATCGAACACCCGTACGTCGTCGTCGCCTTCTACCTGGGCGTGGCGCTGCTCGCGGGCCTCGCCATCTTCTTCCAGATGCCGCGGCGGATGATGCCCTACGTGGAGAGCCCGATCGTCGGCGTCGTGTCCATGATGCCCGGGCTGTCGGCGGAGGAGATGGAGATCTATTTCTCCAAGCCCATCGAGGAGCGAATGGTGGACCTCAAGAATGTCCACTTCGTCCGCTCGACCTCTCAGGAGGGCTTCTCCATCGTCAGCGTCGAGTTCTGGTACGGCACCGACATGAAGAAGGCGCTGTTCGACGTCCAGGCGCTGATGAATGTCGTCCAGGCCGACCTGCCGATGACGGGGGCCAATCTGAAGCCGTCCTGGGTCTTGCCCATCGATCCGCTCAACGTGCCGGTCCTGACCCTGGCGGTGACCGGCGAGGGATACGACGGGGTCCAGCTCCGGACGCTGGTCGAGAACGAGGTCGTCAATCGGCTGAAGACCGTCAAGGACGTCTATTCCGTGGTCCCGTTCGGAGGACAGAAGCTCCAGATGCAGGTGGTCGTGGATCGCGACCGGCTCGCCGCCTACCGGATGACGCTGCCGGATCTGCGGAATGCCCTCGATCTGCAGAACCTCTCCCGGCCCGCCGGGACCCTCACCTACCAGGATCGAGAGGTCCTGGTGCGGAGCGACCTCCGGGCCCGCCGTCCCGAGGAGGTGGCGGCGTACCCGATCGCGAGCATGGACGGGCGGACCGTCTACCTCCGCGACGTGGCCGAGGTGCTGAACACCCCGCGAGAGCAGCGGAGCCTCTACCGATTCAACGGCAAGGAGGCGGTGGAGGTCTCCGTCCTGCAGCAGCCGGAGGCGAGCTCGGTTCGGGTCGTCGCGGGCGTCAGGGCGAAGCTGCTCGAGATCCAGCGGAACTTCCCGGGCCTCGAGTTCGAGATCGCCTACGACGGCTCCACGTTCGTCGGCTTCCTCGTCGACAACATGGTCGAGGAGCTGGTGGCGGCCGTCCTGCTCACCGGTCTCGTCGTGCTGTTCTTCCTGGGCACCTGGCGGGGGACGCTCATCTCGATCATCACGATCCCCATCTCGCTGGGCATGGCGCTCCTGGCCATGGTGCCCCTGGGGATGACGCTGAACAGCTCGACCCTGATCGGCCTCCTGCTCTCCATCGGGCGCCTGGTGGACGACTCGATCATCGACATCCATTCGATCGAGCGGCACCTGCGCATGGGGAAGTCGTCCAGGGAGGCCGCCGTCGACGGCATCGGCGAGGTGCGGCTGGCGGTGCTGGCCATCACGTTCATGCTGTGCGTGGCGCTGCTGCCGCTCGTGTTCTCGGGCGGGATCGTGCAGCTCATGTTCGAGGGCATCGTCTGGGCCATCATCCTGGCGCTGCTGGCGTCGGCCCTGGTGTCCTTCACCCTGACCGCGCTGCTGGCCGCGCATCTCTTCGACCGCGGTGGCGCGGGAGCGGAGGGGCAGAAGGCCTGGTTCGAGCGTCGGCTGCTCGACCCGGTCCAGCGGGTCCTCGAGAGGCTGGAGACGCGCTATCGGGCCGGGCTGGGGTGGTCGGTGCGGAACCGGTTCGCGGTGCTCGCCGGGGCGGCGACGGTGATCCTGATCGGCGTGGCGCTCTACCCGCGGATCGGCAGCGAGATGATGCCGCTGGCCGACGTGTCCCAGGCCTTCGTGCAGCTCGAGGCCATGCCCGGGACGTCGTTCGCGCGGACCTCGGAGATCGGCGCCAACGTCGAGCGGCTGCTCATGAAGCAGCCGGAGGTGGTCAAGGTGTCCTCCGAGGTGGGGTTCGAGCCCGGCGGGACCTACTTCACCGGCTACGGCATGGGCTCGGTGAGCTCCGCGTTCATGATGGTCACGCTGGTGGATTCTTCGAAGCGAACGCGTGACATCTGGAGCGTTATCGACGGGGTCCGCGCCGAGGCCATTCGGACGATCCCCGGGATCCGCCGGCTGGCGATCAAGGAGATGGGCGCGGACGTGATGGCCTCCAGCGCGGCGCCGATCCAGGTGATCTTCTTCGGCCCGGACCTCGAGAAGCTGTCTGCGATCGGGGAGCAGGCCCTCCGGCTCGCCGAGGAGATCCCCGGGTTCCATCAGGTGACGACCTCCTGGGCGTACACGCTGCCCCAGCTGAGCGTCGCGGTGGACCGGGCGCGAGCCCAGGAGCTCGGCCTGACCGTGGGGGAGGTGGCGGACCAGGCGTACCACGCGCTCAAGGGCGGTCTCACGAACGAGTTCTACCGACTCGACAACCTGCGGCAGTTCACGATCCTGGTCCGGTACCGGGACGACCAGCGCCGGGATCGAATGGACCTGGAGCAGGTCAGGATCGTGGGCAAGAAGGGCGAGGTCGTGCCGCTCAGCTCGATGGCCCGTGTCGAGGAGCGGCGCGGGCCCACGCTGATCGAGCGGGACAACTTGCGCCGCGTCGTCTCGGTCCTCGGGTACTACCGCAAGGGCGGCCCGCCGAGCATGGAGCTGTCCATGGATCTCCTCATGGCCGCCCACGAGAAGATCGACTTTCCTCCGGGCTACGGCGTCGAGCTGCGCGGGGATATGACTCAGATGGAGGAGTCGTTCCAGCGCCTGCTGCGCGGCCTCTATCTCGCCCTGATCTTGATGTTCCTGCTCCTGGTCGCGCAGTTCCGGAGCCTCATCGAGCCGTTCAACATGATGTTCTCGCTGTCGCTCATGCTGACCGGGATCCTCGCCGGCTTGCTCCTCGCGGGCCAGACCTTCTCGACGGTCTCGATCCTGGCGGTCGTGATCCTGACCGGCATGATGATGACCGTCGCGGTGCTCATGATCGACCTGGTGCTGCGCCTGCGGGCGGACGGCCTGGGGCGGGACGAGGCGATCCTGACCGCGGCCCCCATCAGGCTGCGCCCCATCCTGATGACCTCCCTGATCAGCATCGTGGTGCTGATCCCCGTGGCCTTCTTCCCGCGCACCGGCGTCGACGCCTACTCCCCGCTTGCCACGGTGGTGATCGGCGGGCTCGCGATGGGGACCGTGCTCGCGCTCTTCGTGGTACCGGTGCTCCACACCTACACCGACGACCTGGCGAGTCTGGCGCGGGCCGGACTTGGCCGGCTGCTCCGCGGGCGGAGGCTGTCGAGCGGCTCACCAAGATAGGAGGCACGATGATGCTCACCAAGACTGAAGACGGCGGCCGGCGGCTCCTCAAGCTGCTCGTGCTGGCGATCCTGGTCGCGGCCGGCGGATGGGCCCTCTACGCCAACCTGAGACCCGGTCGGCCCGCCATGGACGTGGACATGCGCCCGACGTCGGGGAGCCCGGTGTTCCCGGTCACAGCCGTTCCGGTGGAGCGCGGTCCGATCACCGGCACCGTGGTCTATACGGGCAGCGTGTTGCCCTTCAACGAAGAGGACATCTACCCGCGCGTGGCGGGCCGGATCGTGGAGATACCGGTGTATCCGGGCGACCCGATTCGTCGCGGGCAGGTGTTGACCCGCCTCGACAGCGTCGAGCTCTCCTCCCGGGTCAAGGAGGCCGAGGCCGGGCTTGCCGCGGCCCAGGCCAACCGCGCCCAGATGGAGAAGGAGCTGGCCGCGGTCGCGGCCGAGTCAGGCTACGCGCGGGCGACGGCCGACCGGACCGAGCGGCTCTTCGTCACCGGGCTCGTGTCGCGACAGGACTTCGAGAGGGATCGCGCGATGGCCACCGCGGGGGAGGCGAGACTGGATGCCACGCGGGCCAGGCTCGAGTCGGCGGTGTCCATGCTGGCCCAGAGCGAGGCCGGCCTCGGTACGGTCGCGATCGTCCGGGACTATGTGAACATCGTGGCCTCCAATCCCGGGTACGTGGTCAAGCGGTTCGTGGCGCCGGGCGTGCTGGTTCAGCCGGGAACGGCCATCCTGAAGATCGCGCAGATCGACTCGGTGCGCCTGCAGGCCAACGTCGGCGAGAAGGATGTAGCATCGATCCGGGTGGGTACGCCGGTGCAGGTGAGGACCGCCGCGGCCGGCCAGGCTCCCGTGACCGTCCGGGTCAGCTCGGTATTTCCCTTCGTGGACCAGGGATCGCGGACGGCGGTGGTGGAGGCGCTCGCCGACAATACCGCTCGCCGGTTCCTCCCGGGTCAGTACGTGACGATGCAGTTCGTGGTCGGCGAGCGGGCGGAGGCGCTGACCGTACCGGCGTCGGCCGTCGGGCGGATGGGCGGGACGGCGACGGTGTGGCTCCTGAAGGATGGCCACGCCGAGCCCCGGGCTGTCGCGACGGGGCTGCAGAACGCGGAGCGGGTGGAGGTTGTCGAGGGCCTCATGAGGGACGAGCGTGTCGTTGTCCAGGGTCGCGAAGGGCTGTACGCCGGAGCCCGCATCAGGGAGATCTCGGACCAGGGCACGCCCAAGGGAGGATCCCATGCGGGTCACTGAGCGACGGTCGTCGTGAGGAGGAGCTCATATGGACGCTGAGGCGAACAGGCTGCTCAAGGACTTCGCGACCCATCTGAACCGGACCGTGCCGCAACCTGAGCCGTCCGAGTGGCCCCGGCTCTACGACTTCATCATCCACGTCACCCGGCGCCAGGCGCCCTCGGCCGAGGCAGTGGGCCACGCTCTGATTCAGGAGGGGCTAGATTGGGACGAGGTCGAGCCCTATGTCACCTTCTACGGGCGGGGCGTCGCTCTCCTGGGCCGCGCGCGGGACACGGCGATCGCAAGAGCGGCTGCGAGGCGGCCGGCGATGAAGAATCGGGCTCCCGTCCGGAAGGCCCGGAGTCGCTAGGCCGCTCGGCCCAGAAATATGAGCCGGATGGTGGATGCTGCTGCCGTCTTCCTCGAGACGTGACCGCCACCGGCCTCCGGTGCCGTAGGTCGCGGCCAGCTACCCGACCGCCGGCAGCACCTTCCCGCCGACCTCGACCGACTTGGCGTCCACCAGAATGACGGCCAGGACACAGGGCGCGGTACCCCGATTGACCCAGTTGTGGATCGTCCCCCGCTGCACCATGACATCGCCTGCTTTCAGGTGGACGACCGAGTCGTCCAGCTCCATGTCGATCTCGCCGGCGATGACGACGATGTAGTCGATCGAGTCCGTTCGGTGATTGCGGGCGGCCAGACCCGGCGCGAACTCGATCACGCGGAAGATCGTCCCGTTCTTCAGCGTCGTGCCGACCTTTCGCAGGCCTTCGTCGGCTTGGCCGTCGTTGTTCGCGGGAAAGCCTTCGGTGGTCCAGATGTTACAGGCCGTCGCTCCAGGCCGACCCGTGAAGACGTTCGTCGAGACCTCGTCCATCTTGACGATGGCGCGGCCATTCACATCGTGGCCCGTGATGACCCGGCGTACCTGGAGTGCCATGTTTGTCTCCTAGCCTGACGCGGCCCGGTGCTTGATCGTCAGGACCGGGCACGAGGCGAGCCGGACTACCTTCTCGGCCACGCTGCCCATGAGCGCGTGCTGAAGGCCGGTGCGGCCATGCGTGCTCATGACGATGAGATCCGCGCCACGCTCCTGGGCGACGCGGACAATGGTCTCGGCCGGGTGTCCCATGGCGACCTCGACTTCCCATGGACCCTGGAAGGCATTCGCAATGAGGTCGCGGAGCTGGGTCAGCGCCTCCTCGCTACGGTCGCGGCGCACGACCTCCGGCTGCGACAGGAGAGGCGTCCCGCCGACGCGTCCCCCGGCGATCGGATCGAAGTTGCCCGGTGACCCAGCAACCGGCGCCCCGGTGACATAGTGAACGTCAGTCCGGGTATCCGTCGGGAGGACGTGGAGCAGGGTCACCTGGGCACGGTGGAGGGCCGCTTCTTCAATCGCGTAGCGCAACGCGCTGTTCGCGGGCCCTGAAAAGTCCGTCGGCACGAGGACATGCTTGAAGGCCATGTCAGTTCCTCCTTAGTCCTTCGGCAGCCCGAGGACGCGTTCGGCGAGAATGTTGCGCATGACCTCCGAGGTCCCGCCCTGGATCGTGTTCCCGCGGGAGCGCAGGGCGCGGTACTGCCACCGTCCGTCGTCCACCGCCCACTCGCTGCCCGCCCAGAGTGTGGCATAGGGGCCCTGCAGCTCGAGCCCCAGTTCGGCGACCTTCTGCCAGGTCTCGCTGAAGAACAGCTTCGAGGCCGAGCCCGCCGGTCCCGCCGGCTCACCCTTCACGAGCTGGGTGAGGACCCGCAGGTTCGCATATCGCAGCGTCTCGGTGTCGATAAGGAGCTGCGCCAGCCGCTGCCGAACGAGAGGATCTCGGGCGATGGGCGGGCCCCCGCGGGTCGGCTTCCGGGCGAGGTCGAGCAGCTCCGCCAGGCCCTGGCGAAGAACGAGCTGACGCGTGAGCGTCCGGGGTCCGCGCTCGAACATGAGGGTCGTGATCGCCACCTCCCAGCCGCCGTTCTCGCGGCCCAGCACGTTGCCCTCCGGCACCTCCACGCCATCCAGGTAGATCTCGCTGAACTCGCTGTCGCCACTCATCTGGCGCAGCGGGCGCACTGTGAAGCCGCGGCTCGCCATGTCCACCAGGAAGTACGTCAGTCCCCGGTGCCGTGGGGCGGCCGGATCGGTGCGCGCCAGCACCGTGCACCAGTTCGCGTAGTGCGCGAAGGACGTCCACACCTTCTGCCCGGTCAGCACATAGGCGCCCGCTCGGCGCTCGGCTCGCGTTCCGAGCGAGGCGAGGTCGCTTCCCGCCCCGGGCTCCGAGAACCCCTGACAGAAGATGTGCGTGGCGGCCAGGATACGGGGCAAGTGGAGGCGCTTCTGCTCCTCCGTGCCGTGAACCATGACGGCGGGACCGGCCATGTCGAGGCCGATCGCGTTGGCGAGCTCGGGCGCGCGCGCGCGGGCCATCTCCTCGTAGAAGATGACCTGTTCCATGACGCTGCCCCCTCGGCCGCCATATGCGACCGGCCAGTGCAGCCCGACGTAGCCGGCCGCGTGAAGCTGTCGCTGCCAAGCGATGAGGGCCTCCGCCCGCGCCTCGCGGCTCATGGCCTGCCGGGTCCTCTCCCAGTCCCCGGGGCAATGCTTCTGGAGCCAGGCGCGCAGCTCGTCCCGGAAGGCGACCTCCGAGGCAGATAGCTTGAAGTCCACGCCAGCAGCCTACTACTGAATCAGGTTCTACACCCGGGGCTAGCGGCGATTGCCGCCGGTCCGTATTCGCTGCAAGATGCTTGCGGTGGGCCCCTGGAGGGCCAGGCGGACAGAGAGGTCATACGCATGACGATCGAGGAGGGCTCCGTGATGGAAACCCGCGAGCTGCAGGTCGAACCGTCGAACGTTGACAGTATGCGGGCCGAGCCCGGGCCAGTCGCTCGAGTGGTGGGGGCTCGACCGGTCGGCTCGAGGGCTGCGGGTGCCCTTGCACTGGGAGCCCTCGCGTTTGGCGCGCTGGCGGTCGGTGCGCTCGCCATCGGCCGCCTCGCCATCCACCGGTTGACGATCGGCCGGTCGGCGATCACGTCCCTGAAGATCGGCGAGCTCGAGGTCGGTACGCTGCGCGTTCGCACCCTGCACGTGCTCGACGCGCCCGACCGGCAGCGATGAGCCGGGCCGGCGAAGACCGACCGCGTCATCGACCCCGCGGATGACGGCGCGACCGCGTTCGGTCTCCATCTTCCAGAGCCTGCTGGGCAGCCTCGGCGTCGTGATCCTGCTGCTGGGCGGCGCCACCATCGCGCTGACCTTCGTGGGCTCGAAACAGACCGCCGAGGATCTGGCCGGCGTGCTGCTCGAGAAGACGGTGAGCCAGGTCGAGCTCAACCTGCGCCAGTTCTTCGAGCCCGCCACCCGGGCGCTCGAGCTGCTGCGCGGCTGGGAGGCAGCCGGGCTGCTCGATCCCGACGACGCGGCGGCCATGAACCGTCTGCTCGTCCCGCTGCTGGGCAGCGATCGCCAGCTCTCCGCGGTCATGGTGGCGGACGTGCGGGGGCGCGAGCACATCCTGTTTCACTTCGGCGCGACCTGGCGCAGCCGGCAGACCCGGCGCGACACGTGGGGCTCGCGCGCGGCCTGGCTCGAGTGGAGCGACGAGCAGCCCACCCCGACCGTCTCCACGCGGCCGAGCGACTACGACCCACGCCAGCGCCCCTGGTACCGCGGCGCGGTGGCGGCCCGGCCGCAGGCCGCGGAGCGCGTCCACTGGACGGAGCCGTACCAGTTCTACACCGCCGGAGCGCCCGGCATGACCGCGGCGATGGCGTTCGACGGGCGGGACCGGCGGGCGCGCGTGGTGGGCGTGGATGTCCTGCTGACCGACATCTCCGCCTTCACCACCACGCTGCGGGCCGGCGCGCACGGCCAGGTCACGGTCCTCACCGAGGAGGGCCGCGTCATCGGACTGCCCCACGAGGTGGGAGACCGCGACGCGGCCGCGCAGCTCCAGGCGCTCCTGAAGCGACCCGAGGAGATCGGCAGCCCGCTGCTGGCGGAGGCCACCCACGCGCTGGCGAGCCACTCGCCTGCGCGCGGCCCCCGCCGGCTGCTGATCGGCGGCGAGCCCTGGTGGGTGGATCGCCGGCCGTTTGCGCTGGGGCTGGGCCGCCAGCTCAGGATCGAGGTCATGGTGCCGGAGTCCGATCTGATCGGCGGGCTGACGCACCTGCGCCTGGGCATCGCGCTCGTGACGGCCGCCGCGCTCGGGCTCGCCATCCTGTACTCCTTCCGGCTCGCCCGGCGCTTCAGCCGGCCCATCGCGGCGCTGGTCGCGGAGAGCGAGCGAATCAGCCGAGGTGATCTGGATGGAGGACCCTCGATGACCTCCCGGATCCGGGAGGTGCACCTCCTGACGGATGCCCACGGCCGGATGCGGGGCTCGCTCAAGACGCTGCTGCGCCTCGAGGGGGATCTGCAGGTGGCCCGCCGGATCCAGCAGGACACGCTGCCCGAGCAGATCCCGGTCGTACCCGCCTTCGACATCGATGGCTGGAACGAACCGGCGGACGAGACCGGCGGCGACACCTACGACGTGATCGGCTGCCGCCACGAGCCGGGTGAGGACGGATCCCGGCTCGTGGCCACCGACGCCCAGCGGGTGGTGCTGCTCCTGGCCGACGCCAGCGGCCACGGCGTCGGCCCGGCGCTCTCGGTCACCCAGGTGCGGGCGATGCTCCGGATGGCGGTCCGCGTCGGCGAGGATCTGGCCGGGATCGTCCACCATCTGAACGCGCAGCTCTGTGCCGACCTCACGGAGGGCCGCTTCGTCACCGCCTGGGTGGGCGTGCTCGACGCGCGGGAGCGGACGCTCCGGAGCTTCAGCTGCGGGCAGGGGCCGCTGCTGTTCTATCGCGCCGCCGCGCAGGCGTGCGAGACGATCGAGACCGACACCGTACCCCTCGGTTGCCTCGACGATCTCGCGGTCGTCCCGCGGGACGCGATCCGGATGGAGCCGGGCGACGTGTTCGTGGTGCTGTCGGACGGGGTGATCGACGCGGAGAGCGCCACGGGCGAGCGCTTCGGGACGCCCCGGGTGATCGACGTGATCGTGAGCGCCCGCGAGGGCTCGGCCGAGGAGCTGATGGCGGCCCTCAGGCAGGCGCTGACGATGTTCACCGGCGGGGCCCGGCCCGACGACGACCGGACCGCCGTCGTCATCAAGTGCCGCTAGGCCGGGAGTCTCCCAGGGGGGCGGTCAGTCCCGCCGCGGCAGGGTCTGACCCTTGACCGGGTTGGCCACCGCTTCTTCCAGGGACTTCGCGGCAAGCCATTCGCTGGCGGGACGGACGGCGCCCTCGGTGCCGACCTGGTCGATGTTCCAGTAGATCTCGAGGTTATTGCCGTCGGGGTCCTGGAACTCGATCGCGATCTGGCAGCCCGCCCGGCGGCGCCCCTCGAAGTGGATGGGCACGCTCTTCTCGCGCAGCCAGGCGCGGGCCCGAAAGACCTCGTCGAGCGAGCCGACCTCGAAGGCGAAGTGGTTCAGGCTGCTGCGCTCGCTCCGGGTGGCGCCCCCGACGAGGGCGACGCCGTGATGGTCGGTGTTGACCCGGAGGAAGACCATGCCGCCGGGCACCATGGTGTCCGGGTAGCGGTCGCTCACCCCGAGCCCGAGCACGCCGGTGTAGAAGGCCACCGCGCGCTCCAGATCGGTGACGTTGAGCACGACGTGGCCGATCTTCCGGAGCTGGAACTGCATCGCCGAGGAGTATACCGCCAAGCGGGGGTCGACGGCAGCCGGGTTGACTCCTCCCGCCGTGTCGGGTACATTACGTGCGTCACCGCGGGGTGGAGCAGCCCGGTAGCTCGTTGGGCTCATAACCCAAAGGTCGCTGGTTCAAATCCAGCCCCCGCAACCAACTACGACAGGGCGTTACGGTTCAGGCCGTAGCGCCCTTCGTGTCTTCGGTTGCAGCTGGGTTGCGGATGGTCGCATCAGGCACGTCGTCCAGCCGGTCTACCGCTTGTCGGTTCGCACCTGGCACAAGGTGCCCGTAGGTGTCCACCGTGAGCTGGATTGAGGCGTGCCCAAGCTGATCCCGCACGTAGGCGAGACTCTCCCCATTCTGAATTAGCAGGCTCGCGAAGGTATGCCTCAGGTCATGGAAGCGGATACGTCGCAGCCCGGCCCTTCCCAGGAGAGGGTAGAAGACTCGATGTCGGAGGTTGTCCCCGTCCACCGGTCCACCGGTCTCGTTGCAGAACACCCATTCGGGCACATGGCCCCAGCCTCGGCGGAGGGCTTCTGTCTTGCGCTCGGTGAGTAGCGCCCGTAGCGCGTACGTGATCTGACCGCTCCACAGCAGGCAGGCGGGGTGTCATCGCACCAGGGAGGTGCCGATG
>Ga0134127_10001449_pt1 | contig 17621 bp, 15 predicted proteins | sample KB31753_FD_96459 | JGI IMG/M metagenome (GOLD analysis project Ga0134127, IMG submission 96459) | Terrestrial soil microbial communities with excess Nitrogen fertilizer from Kellogg Biological Station, Michigan, USA - KB3-175-3 | ecosystem: Environmental > Terrestrial > Soil > Unclassified ... | reverse complement strand
CGCAGACGACACCTCCCACGCTTCAATCCTGAGACATCAAACGCCTCACGACGTGGCATACCGATGACCAGATGGCTCGTTTCGCCAAAGCTACCGAGCCTCAGCAACTCTCTGTACGTCGCCCGCCTGCGACATATCCAGTCCATCCACGAACCTCCTGAGCATCGGAATCCAGACACGCTCGTAAAGCATTTTCTGCCCCTTTCTCAGCGGTGGCGCACGGCGTGGCTCGGTCGAGAAACGCTGTCGCGTCTCAGAGCGGATCCCTTCTACTACTTTCTCGTCGCGCGAACCAGATACTACGACCAGGTACTTCACGACGCTGTCTTGAACGGCGTGAAGCGAATCGTGAATGTCGGATGTGGAACCGATACGCGTGCACAACGGTTTGAGTCCCTTCTTCGCTCGAACGCCGTTGTCGTCCTCGAATGCGATCAGTCAGAGGCGATCCGCGCGAAAGAGGTTATGGTCAAGCGGTGGCGTCGCTCAGATCGGGTTGAGTACCTGCCGCTCGACTTGAATGACACGGGCTGGCCTGTGCTGGCGAGTTGGCTGGAAAGGGACGCGCAGACAAAGACGCTCGTGATGATGGAAGGTGTGAGCCCTTACGTCAACGACAGCGCCATACGTCGGTTCCTGCTGTTTCTCGCGAACAGGCTGGCAGCCGGTAGCCAATGCGCCTACGATTTCAAGCTTCGCGGACTCCGCGACGATTTCGGGCGTGACGAACGGACCGATACGCCGTTCCGGCAATCACCGCTGCGGGATGAGATCGCGGCGTTTCACGAAGCACTTGGATTTCGACTCGAACGTGTGGAGTTGAGCGCTGAACTTGCTGCTCGCCTGTTGCCAGGCATCGCCAAGGCCTCTGTCCCGTTGTTCAGCGAAGATGGCCTCGTCCGGGTCCGCGTCGATTCGAAGCTGACCTCAGAGGAAGGATCTGCGGATTCCTGATCTACCCACTATGAAACCGTTAGTGTCCGTTCTCATCCCGGCGTATAACTCGGAGCAATGGCTGGCAGGCACCATTGAGTCCGCGGTAGCGCAAACGTGGCCGAACAAAGAGATCATAGTTGTCGACGACGGCTCCACTGATCAAACGCTGAACGTCGCGAGGCAGTTTGCCTCGAGAAACGTCAAGGTCGTGACTCAACCGAACCAGGGCGCCTCCGCGGCGAGGAACGCGGCCTTCGCGGTTTGCCAGGGGGACTATATCCAGTGGCTTGACGCCGACGATGTCCTCGAACCTGGCAAGGTTGAGAGCCACGTGCGAAGAATTGCCGAGTGTCGGAGTTCGCGGACGCTTCTGTCCGGCGCCTGGGGATCGTTCATGTACCGAACTCGCAAGGCCCAGTTCTGTCCGACACACTTGTGGTGCGACCTCGCACCGACCGAATGGCTTGTCAGAAAGATGGGCCAGAATCTACATATGCAGACCGGCAACTGGCTCGTCAGCCGGGAGCTGTCGATGGCCGCCGGGCCCTGGGATACGAGGCTGTGGAGAGATAACGACGGAGAGTATTTTTGTCGAGTCGTGCTTGCAAGCGACGGCATCCAATTCTTTCCGGAAGCGAAGTCCTACTACCGTCGAACAGGGTTCAAGTCCATGAGTTACATCGGAGGTTCCTTCAAAAAACTGGAGTCCCTCTTTCTGTCGATCAGCTTGCACATGCACTATCTTCGCTCGGCGGAGGATAGCGAGAGGACCCGGTCGGCGTGCGTGAGGTTCATTCGAGTGTGGTTGCCCGAGTTCTATCCATACCGCATCGATCTTGGCGAGAAGCTGAGAGGGATGGCCGTTGAACTCGGCCAAACCGTGGAAGTGCCTCAACTCCCACTGAAGTACAGCTGGATCGCAAGCCTGTTCGGAGGGAGCGCCGGAAGGCGCGCGCAGATGCTCCTGCCCAGGATCAAGGAAGCGGGGATGATTGCTTGGGACCGAGCGATGTTCCGTCTGGAATAATCCTGAGGTTCTTTGCCCTGCCCCGCAAGGCTTGAATGACTACGCCTCAGCGGGTTAACCGTCCTCGTTCTCAGGATGAAAGTCTGCGGAATCCGGGCCTTTCATGGACCCGCTGGCCACACCGCAGAGACTCCTCGATCTAACTGCTTATTCTGGTGATATTTACAGTCGGCCCGCAGGTGGATTGCTGGCGAGCCGTGCGGAGAGAGATTTGCCAGAAGGTTGATGATCCCGATGACGTTAAATGAGCCGAACGATCCTGTAGCCACGTGCGTAGCCGACTTCAAAAACAGGCGCGTCGTCGTCCTGGGCGATGCCATCCTGGACGAGTATCTGCTGGGCGATTGCAGCAGGATCTCTCCGGAAGCGCCGGTTCCGGTGCTGAAAGTCAACAACGTGCGGCGCGTGCTCGGGGGCGCAGCCAACACCGCGGCCAACATCGTTTCCCTGGGGGGGCGGGCCACACTGATTGCTATCGTCGGAGACGACGAGGGCGGAGCGACGCTCAGGAAGTGTGCGTCCGAGGCTGGAGTTGATCTTCACACGGTCAACAACGATGTCCCAACCCTTCGTAAGACGCGCGTCGTCGGTCAGCATCAGCAGATCGTTCGACTCGATTACGAGGATGTTCGACGGCCGACTCCAACCAGCGAAGCGGCCATCCTCGACCTGTTCGACGCCTCCATCGATGGTTGTGACGTTGTCGTGATCTCCGACTACGCAAAGGGGTTCCTGACCCCATCGCTCGCACAGGCGATCATCCGACGCGCACACGAGGCAGGGCGTCGGGTTGTCGTGGATCCGCGCCCACAACATCGCGAATGCTATGTCGGGTGTGACTACCTGACGCCCAATTGGCGCGAGTCCCGCGCACTCCTCGGCTGGGTTGACGCCGAGCCCTCGCCGGAGGCGGTGGTCGAGGTTGCGAGCGCGCTGGCCTCCGAGCTCCATACCAATGTCGTGTTGACCGTTGGTGCTCACGGCATCTCGTTCTGCAGCAAAAACGGCGAGGAGCGGTTCGCTATGCCCACGCTGGCGAAAGAGGTCTTCGACGTCAGCGGCGCCGGCGATACGGTGGTGGCCACCCTTGCGCTCGCGCTCGCCTCGGGCGCAGACCACCCGTCGGCGATCGCGCTGGCCAACCGGGCAGCCAGCGTCGTAGTGGGGAAATTCGGGACGGCGACAGTCACGCCTGAAGAGATCTTGCAGGATACGGACGCCGTTCGACTGGTGCCGCGGCGGGCGCTGGCTCAACTGGCCGCGACCCTTCGGGCCAGGGGTAAGCGCGTGGTCACCATCAACGGCTCATTCGATGTGCTGCACGGCGGCCACCTGCACATCCTCAACGAGGCGCGCCGGCAAGGTGACGCGCTGATCGTCGGCCTCAATAGCGACACATCCGTCCGGTCCTACAAAGGACCGACCCGTCCCATCGTGTCTGAACGCCGGCGTGCGGAGATGCTGCTCGCGCTTCGGATGGTGGACTACGTTCACATCTTCGATGAGCCCGACCCGATCGCATTCCTCACCGAGGTGAAGCCCGACGTGCACGTCAACGGCTCCGAGTACGGCGAGCACTGCATTGAGAGTGAGACTGTTCGCCGAGGCGGCGGAGAAATCTACATCGTCGAGAAGATTCCCGATCTCTCCACGTCTCGTATTTTGGAGACTTTGCGCGAAGCCAACGCAAGCGCGGGTTGAACGCCGGTACAGACGTGAGCAAGGAAGGGTTTGGTGTCGGTAGCTTCGTCGAGGTCCGCAGCAAACAGGAAATCCTGAGGACTCTCGACGGCAATGGACGGCTGGATGGGATGCCCTTCATGCCGGAGATGTTCCAGTACTGTGGCAAGAGATTTCGCGTCCACAAACTGGCGCACAAGACGTGTGACTACACGACGCCGCATCCGTTCCGGACACGCAGGCTCAAAGGGACTGTTCATCTGGAGACCCGTTGCGATGGCGCTGCGCATGGTGGCTGCCAGGCTGGGTGCCTCCTTTACTGGAAGGAAGCCTGGCTCAAGCCAGCTGTCGGACCTGCCGCGACCGTCGCTGCGGCGACGGCACAGACATCGTTACACCCGGCGGAAACGCTTGCACCCGCAAAGTGCAACGATGAGGTCGTGTGGAGTCACACGATGGTTTCGAACCCTGACGGGACGAGGCGGTATCTGTGCCAGGCGACTGAGATTCCCAATGCGACATCACCCCTTGCCTGGTGGGATCTTCGTCAGTATGTGCTGGACTACTGGTCAGGGAACGTCACGCTGGGCCGTCTTGTCAGCGCCATGGGCTACTCGGTGTACTACAACGTGAGTCAATCAGGCATCGGCGTTGGACGGCCAATGCGCTGGTTGTACAACACCTTCCGTTGGGTCTGGCACGGCTCGAGGTGGCCGCGAACGCCGGGCGCGCTGGCTGAGGGCAGACCCACACCCGCAGCGACGCTGAATCTTCAACCAGGCGAATGGGTGCGTGTGAAGTCGCAAGAGGAAATCCTGCAAACGGTCACCGCTGGGAACCTGAATCGAGGGATGTTCTGGGATGCCGAGATGGTCCCGTACTGTGGCGGCGTTTACAGGGTTCTGAAACGGGTCGACAAGCTCATCGAGGAAAAGACCGGGCAGATGCTGACGATGAAAACCCCGTGCATCGTCCTGGATTCAGTCGTGTGCCAGGCGCGGTACAGCGCATGCCGCATGCTGTGCCCCAAGGGTATGTATCCGCTTTGGCGAGAAATTTGGCTGGAGAGAGTTCGAGTGGACAAGGTTGTATCCCATACATAACCGACTGTCTACTTCCGGGCTGACCTGATATCGAGAGCACATGAACGAGCGTCAACAACCTCTGGTGACTGTGGTGACCCCTGTTTACAACATGGGGGACTATCTCGCGGACTGTATCGAAAGCGTTCTGGCCCAGACATATCAGGACTTCGAATACATCATCGTCAACAACTGCAGCACCGATCAGACGCTGGAAGTGGCCTCGAAATACGCGAAGAGAGATTCTCGAATCCGCGTTCACAACAACGACCGGTTCGTGTCGGTCATCGAGAATCACAATATTGCGTTCAGTCTGATGTCTCCGGCGGCGACGTACTGCAAGCCTGTTTCGGCGGATGACTTCGTTTTTCCAGAGTGCCTTGCCCGGATGGTCGATCTCGCTGAATGCCATCCGTCAGTGGGCATTGTCGGCTGCTACCAACTGAGCGGCGATCGCGTCTTGTGGCAGGGCTTTGAGTATCCGAGGGCGGTTATGCCGGGCCGCGAGTTGGGCCGCCGCATTTTTCGAAGCAGCGACCCCGCATTGGGCTTCGGGAGTCCGACTTCCCTCATGTATCGCGCCGATCTCGTGCGAGCAACGCGGGAGTTTTTCCCGAATCCGTCTCCTCACGCCGATACGAGCGCATGTTTCGCGACCTTGCGCCATTCTGATTTTGGCTTCGTCTACCAGGTCCTTGCGTACGAAAGAGTCCACGCACAGACTGTGTCGTCGGCATCGAAGGCGCTCGATCGGTACACATCAGCCAGTCTCAGCGACCTCATAGACTACGGGCCCGACTATCTTCCGACGGAAGAATTGGATCGCCGTATTACCACGACATTAAAAGCGTATCGGCGGTCACTCGCCGTCAATTTCGCCGTCGGACTCCGTGGAAAGGACTATTGGCAATACCACGAGGGCAGACTCAAGGAGCTCGGGTTCCCGTTGACTCGTAGCCAACTGATTGGGACGGCATTGATCACAGTTCTCCGTGAGATGGCGAACCCGGCAAAAGCAATAGGCAAACTGCGGCGCCGCCTTTCCCAGCGTCGCGAAGACACTAAGCCAGACGCAGTGATCGACTCTCCGGATGTGATTCTGACGAATTGGGTACCGCCACGGAAACTATGAAGGACCTCAGGGAAAAGACAATCCGCGGTGGATTCGCGAGAATCGCATCTCAAGGAATCAATTTCCTTGTCCGGTTTGGTTCGCTTGTCGTGCTGGCGCGATTGCTCGGCCCGCAAGAGTTTGGGTTGGTCGGCATGGTGACCGCTTTTACCGGCGTGCTGACCCTGTTCCGCGATTTCGGGCTCTCGTCGGCGGCGGTGCAACGCGGCGAGGTGACGGAAGCGCAGACGTCGACGCTGTTTTGGATCAATCTTCTCGTCGGCGCTGTTCTTGGCCTCATCACGGTTGCCGCTGCCCCGGCCATCTCGGCGTTTTACGGCGAACCGAAGTTGCTCGGCGTCGCGATAGCCCTCGCATCTGGGTTCGTCCTCAACGCAGCGGGCGTCCAACACAGCGTCATCCTGTTGCGCGAGCTCCGCTTCACAACATTGGCGGCCGTGAACACGGTCAGTCTGCTTGTGTCGAACGCGCTCGCCATCGCCAGCGCGGCCGCGGGTTTCGGTTATTGGGCGCTCGTCATCATGATGATCACCAATCCGCTGGTGACCACCATCGGATGCTGGGTAACAACCGCCTGGATTCCTGGCCGACCCCAAAGGCGAGTCGGCTTAGCGGGATTGGCTCGATTTGGCGGGACCGTCACGCTCAACGGCATCGTCTATTACGCCGCCTGCAACTTCGACAAGGTTCTGCTGGGTCGCGTTTGGGGAGTCGAGGCACTCGGTCTCTATGGGCGCGCCTATCAACTCATAAGCATTCCGTCCGAAAACCTGAATAGCGCTGCAAGCGAGGTCGCGTTTTCCGCACTGTCGCGGCTTCAAGCCGATCCGGTCCGTCTCAAGAACTATTTCTTGAAAGGCTACGCCCTGCTGCTGACGTTAACGATTCCGGTCACGCTCTGGTGCGGTGCCTTTGCAGACGACGTAATTATCGTGGCTCTGGGGTCGAAATGGAGCGAAGCGGCCCCCGTGTTTCGTCTGCTCGCGCCAGCGATGCTGGGGTTTGCCGTAGTCAATCCGACGCACTGGCTGCTCATTGCTTTGGGACTCGTCGGACGGAGCCTGACAATGGCGCTTGTGATTGCGCCGCTGATGATCGCTGCGTTCGTGGCAGGGCTGCCGTACGGACCCGTTGGTGTCGCCACTGCATATTCCACGGTGATGCTGTTGTGGGCCATACCCGCGCTCGCGTGGGCCGTTGCTGGAACGCCCGTGTCGCTCCGCGATATGTTGGTCGCGATCAGTAGGCCGCTGGCTGCGAGTATCCTGGCTGCCGCCTGCGCGGCGGGCGCACGTCTTCTGTATCTGCAAGCTCTGTCGCCAATGCCAAGGCTTGTGCTTGAGAGCGCAATCTTCTTCTCGATCTTTGCCGGAACACTGGTCTTGGCGATGGGCCAAAGGACCCTTTATCTTGACCTGATCCGCCCAGCGAGGAGGGCCGCGTGACGAGACGCACGTCGCGAATGTTCGAGCTCGATCGGGAGCGATCTCAATGAAAGTCGTTCTATTTTGCGGGGGTCTCGGGCTTCGGATCCGTGACGCTGAGGACATTCCGAAGCCGATGGTGCAGATCGGGTATCGCCCGATTCTGTGGCACGTCATGAAATACTACGCGCACTTCGGCCACAAGGATTTTATTCTGTGCCTGGGCCATCGCGCGGATGCCGTCAAAGACTACTTCCTCAGTTACAACGAATGCGCCTCGAACGACTTTGTGTTAACGGGTGGTACGAAGCTGGAGCTCTTCAGCAGCGACATTCACGATTGGCGTATCACCTTCGCAGACACGGGCGTCAATGCCAACATCGGGCAGCGTCTTAAAGCAGTCGAGAAATACCTCGCGTTGGAAGACGTCTTCCTGGCCAACTACAGCGACGGCCTCACGGACCTGCCGCTGCCGCAGCAACTGGCCCATTTCCATGATCACGACAAGATCGCCAGTTTCCTGTGCGTTCGCCCCGACGTCGGCTACCACATGGTTTCACTACAAGAGGGCCAAAGCAGCCTGGTATCGGGAATTCACGCGATCAATAACGGGTCGGTGAGGATCAACGGGGGGTTCTTCATCTTCAAGCGCGCGATTTTCGACTATATCGGCGAGCGGGAGGAACTCGTCGAGAGACCTTTTCAGCGGCTGGTCGAACAGAAGCAATTGATTGGCTACAGCTACGATGGGTTCTGGAAGAGCATGGACACCTTCAAGGACAAGCAGCACCTGGAGACGTTGTACGCAAGCGGCAGCGCACCGTGGGAGGTCTGGAAAGAGCACGGCACCAGCGCGCAGGTCGCCTCGGCACTCTGAGGCCATGCAGGCATCCGCGCTTGCCGAAGTCATACGGGTCTTCACGTGCCGCTTCTGTTCGTCGCAGCTGCGGCATACGTTCGTCGACCTCGGGATGTCGCCCCTGTGTCAGACGCACATCGAGCCGGGCCAGCTGCACTTGATGGAGCCGTTCTACCCATTACACGTCTACACGTGCGCCGACTGTTTCCTGGTCCAACTGCCAGAGCATGTCACACCCGATCAGATTTTCGACGACTACGCCTATTTCTCCTCGTACTCCGATACGATGCTCCGGCACGCGCGTGCGTATGTGGAGATGATCACGTCGCGGCTGGCGTTGACGACCGAGAGTCTGGTCATCGAATTGGCCAGCAACGACGGCTATCTGCTTCAGTATTTCGCGGCCGACGGCGTCCCTGTGCTCGGGATTGAACCGGCACGCAACGTCGCGAAAGCGGCGCAGGATCGCGGCATCCCGACGATCACGGAGTTCTTCGGACGACAGCTCGCCACCCGGCTGGTGGGAGAGGAACGGAAGGCCGACCTCATCCTCGGAAATAACGTCCTCGCACATGTTCCCGACCTTCACGATTTCGTCGGCGGCATGAAGACCTTGCTCAAACCGAACGGCGTGATCACGATGGAGTTTCCCCACCTCGTGAGACTCGTGGACGATAATCTCTTCGACACGATCTACCACGAACACTTCTCCTATCTGTCCTTCACGACCGTCGAGCGGATTTTCGCGGCGCACGAATTGACGCTCTTCGACGTGGAGGAGGTCGACACGCACGGTGGTTCGCTCCGCATCTATGGCTGTCATGCTGGACATGTCCAGTTCCCCCGATCGGATCGCGTGTCGGAGTTGCGAGACCGCGAACGTGCGTGGGGAGTAGAACGCTTGGGCACGTACGCCGCATTCGGCGAGCGAGTAAAGGCGACGAAGCGTCACATTCTGCGGTTTTTGATCGACACGCGGAGGGCCGGTAAGTCAGTGGCCGGCTATGGCGCTCCAGGCAAGGGCAATACGCTGCTGAACTACTGCGGAATCCGTACGGATTTCCTCGATTTAACGGTCGATCGCAATCCGTACAAACAAGGCAAGTTCACTCCTGGGACGCGGATTCCCATCCATGCACCCGAGCACATTCGTGTGGCGAAGCCGGACTTCCTGTTCATCCTTCCATGGAACTTGAAAGAGGAGGTCATGACCCAGAACGCCTACATCCGCGAGTGGGGCGGCAAGTTCGTCGTTCCGCTTCCCGAACTGGTGGTCTTCGATTGATCGGAGCAGTCGCGGGCAGGCGAGTCACACCGTATCTCGGCAAATATGCCTGGTAGCGTCAAAGCGCTGGTGACGGGCGCGAGCGGCTTCATTGGCGCGTCGCTGTGCCGTGCCCTTGTGGCCGATGGTATCGAGCCGGTCGCGCTCCGTCGTCCTGAGTCGAAATCACTCGCCCGTATCACATCCGTCACTGCCAGCCTCGCGGACGAGGCAGCGTTGACACGCTGCTTGGATCAGGTGAAACCCGATTATGTGTTTCACCTCGCTGGCGTGACGAGTGCGACGCGAGCACTGGACGCTGTTGGTCCGACATTCAGCACCAATCTCGCATCCACGGTCAATCTGCTCACGGCGGTGACGCACGTAGGTTGCCGACGGGTCGTGCTCGCGGGCTCGCTCGAAGAACCCGACGCAACGGCAGCGCCCCCGGCGCCATCGTCGCCGTATGCGGCATCGAAATGGGCGGCCTCGATGTACGCACAGATGTACTGGAGGCTGTACAGGACTCCCGTTGCCGTTGCTCGAATCTTTATGGTGTACGGTCCGCTCCAACGTGATACGAACAAGCTCATCCCGTACGCGATCCGATCCCTGCTATCCGGAGACGAGCTTCGGCTGTCGAGCGGCTCGCGAGGTGTGGATTGGGTCTTCGTCGACGACGTGGCGAGAGGTCTCATCGCGTTGAGTCGGGCGGCGAGTGTTGACGGAATCAGCGTCGATATTGGAACGGGCGTACTGACATCAGTGCGCCAGGTCGTGGAGCGGATTGCCACCGTCGTTGGAGGCCAGGCCCGGCTTCGATTCGGGGCGCTGCCCGATCGTCCCGACGAACAAGTTCGGTGCGCCGATGTCAACCTCACCGAAAGACTAACTGGCTGGCGACCACTGGTCGGCCTTGACGAGGGTCTTGTTCGTACCGTGGATGAGGCGAAGTTCCAATGGCGCCAGCCGCCGCAACCGGAGTAGGGTATGGTCGAGTTCGACCTGGGGAACGCTGAGAAGATCCTGTGTGTGGGTGCGCATTCCGACGACATCGAAATCGGTTGTGGCGGTACGTTGTTGAAGCTGGCCCGCGAACGCAAAAATCTCAACGTGATGTGGGTCGTATTGAGCGCGGAAGGTCCGCGGGCGCGGGAGGCACGACTCGGCGCACGGCGTTTCCTGTCTGCCGTCCGGCGAAAGCGAGTGGTCGTCAAGCAGTTCAGGACCAGCTTCTTTCCCTTTGAGGGAGCCAGGATCAAGAGCTACTTCGAACGATTGAAGTCCTTTCAGCCCGACATGATCTTCACACACTACCGCGACGATCGACATCAGGACCACCGACTCGTTTCAGACCTGGCTTGGAACACGTTCCGGAATCACACGATTCTGGAATACGAAATCCCGAAGTACGACGGCGATATTGGCGTGCCGAATGTATTCGTGCCTCTTGCCGAGGACGTCGCTCGTGCCAAGGTGAGGCATCTGTGCGACACGTTCCAGACGCAAGCCAACAAGCAGTGGTTCACTGACGATACGTTCCTGTCGCTCATGCGGCTTCGCGCCATCGAGTGCGCGTCGCGATCGAAATACGCAGAGGCCTTCTACGGTCGCAAGATCGTGATCCAATAACCTTTGGCGCCTCCTTATCCGGTGCAGTGAGTTCCCACCATCGCATGCAGTCACCTACGGAAATCGTCGAAGCGGACTTGGGCCAACTCACGGATCAGCTCCGCAATGAACTGCCGGCGCTGTCCGGCTGTTCTGTTCTGATTGCTGGCGGCGCCGGGTTCCTCGGGTACTACCTGGTGCAGGCGCCACTCTACTGGAATAGCAGGAATCCTTCCGCGGCGCCGATTCGCGTAACCGTGCTCGACAACTTTATTCGCGGAGTTCCGGGTTGGCTGACCGCTCTCTCACACGATCCGAACCTTCGCGTGCTCGAGCACGACATCACGCAGCCGCTGCCAGACGATTTCGGGGACCACGAGTACCTGATTCACGGCGCGTCAATCGCCTCGCCCACGTATTATCGGAAGTACCCCATCGAAACGATGGACGCCAACGTCAACGGACTTCGACACGTGCTCGACTACAGTCTGCGTCAGCGGCAGTCGGGCAGGAAGGTCGAGGGCGTTCTCTTTTACTCGAGTAGTGAGATTTACGGCGACCCAACGCCGGAAGATATTCCCACTCCCGAGACGTATCGCGGCAACGTGTCGTGTACCGGCCCACGCGCCTGCTACGACGAATCGAAGCGCTATGGGGAAACACTCTGCGTGAACTTCGCCGCACAGTACGACCTTCCCATCAAGGTCGCACGGCCGTTCAACAACTACGGGCCGGGCCTCAAGATTAGCGACCGGCGCGTCATACCCGACTTCGCCCGAGACATATTGGCCGGCAGGGATATGGTGATGCTCTCGGACGGTTCCGCGCGCCGCACGTTTTGTTACGTCACCGACGCCATCTCTGGCTACTACAGAATTCTCGTGCGCGGTCGCCGCGGCGAGGCGTACAACATTGGCGTCGAAAGCCCTGAGATCTCGATGCAGGAGCTGGCCGCGAAGCTGGGTGACCTCGGGCGAGAGTTGTTCGGCTACTCAGGACACGTGGTGTGTCAGCGCAGCGCCGACAAGGACTACCTGATCGACAACCCGAATCGAAGATGCCCAATTGTGGCGAAAGCGCGGAACGAGCTTGGCTACGACCCGAGAGTGTCGCTGGAAGATGGGCTTCGACGCTCGCTGATCTGGTACTCGGGTAACCGAGAGGCGTCCGACGCGTAATGAAGATTTCAATCATCGGTACCGGTTACGTTGGCTTAGTCACCGGCGTGTGCCTCGCGTCCAAAGGCCACCAGGTGACCTGTGTCGATATAGACCGGGCTCGAGTCGAGGCGCTCAACGCCGCGCGGTCACCGATCTTCGAGCGCGGGCTCGATGAGCTCCTTCGCGATACTGTCGGCCGGACGCTGACCGCCACGACGGACCTGCCAGAGGCGGTACGCAGTTCCGACGTCACGTTCGTTGCGGTCGGTACGCCCTTCGATGGCAAATCTATCGATCTGAGCGCCGTGCTTGGCGCCAGTCGAGAGATTGGTGAAGTCCTGCAAGAGAAGGACGGCTATCACGTTGTCGTCGTCAAGAGCACCGTCGTGCCGGGTACGACGGATGGATGTGTGCGAGCAGCGCTTGAATCAGCCTCAGGCAAGAAGGCGGGCCGTGACTTCGGCCTTGGTATGAATCCGGAGTTCCTGTCCGAGGGAGAAGCCGTTCACGACTTCCTTTTTCCTGACCGTCTCGTGCTTGGAGGTATCGACGATCGCTCGATTGATCTGCTCGATACCGTATATCGTCCATTTCCAGAAGCGCTTCGAATCCGGACGAACACGCGCACGGCCGAGATGATCAAGTACGCGTCGAACGCTTTGCTCGCGAACTTGATTTCGTTCAGCAACGAGATCGCCAACCTCGGGGCGGCGCTGGGCGATATCGACTCCGTGGACGTGATGCGTGGCGTGCACATCAGCCAATATTTCACGGCGCGCAATGACGAGGGGCTACCCGGCATCACGTCATTTTTGCGGGCTGGATGTGGCTTTGGTGGAAGCTGCCTACCGAAGGATGTCAAGGCGCTCATCGTGCACGGTGAGCAAGCCGGCTTGGACATGTCCTTGCTGAAAGCAGTCATTCGGGTGAACGAAGAACAACCGGCTCGCGTTCTGCAACTGCTCGGGAAGCACTGGGCGGATTTGCGGGGTGTACGCATCGCCGTGCTCGGCCTGGCGTTCAAGCCTGGCACGAGCGACGTTCGCGAGAGCCCCGCGTTTCCGATTATTCGGCTCCTCCGAGAGCACGGCGCCGAGCTGCGCGCCTACGACCCGGTTGCCATGAACGAAGCCCGCGCCGTTATCCCCGAGTCCGACATCCGCTATTGCGAGAGTTTGCTGTCGGCGTTGGAGGACATTGACGCCGTGGTGGTCGTCACGCCGTGGGAAGAGTTCCAGGGTGTGCCGGCCGCTCTGCAAACGCATGCGTCGGCGCCTGTGCTGGTGGATTGCCGGGCAGCGTTCGAGAGAACCTCGCTGCCGAGATACGAGCGCATCGGACTGTGATCGAGTGTTCAATAGGGGCGGAGAAGACGCCAACGTGGTGAGTCTCGACTGGGAATTATCGCGCCGGGAAGGAGCACAACAACACATTCGCGTCGCGTTAGTGGGCGCTGGCGTGACTGCACGCATGGTCGCGCTTCATCTGCTCGATCCTCCGATTCCGGGCATGCGTCTCGTTGCCATCACCAACCGAACCGTGGCGAATGCGGTGGAGGTGTTTCGGGATGCAGGCATCGACGCCCGCTGCGTTGACTCACGCGCGCAGCTGGAAGACGAGGTCGCCCGCTTGCGTCCTGTGGTGGTTGAGGATCCGCAGCTGATATGTGAGGCTGCGAACGTCGACGTTGTCATTGAGGCCACAGGCGACGTCGAGTTTGGAGCTGGCGTGGCGATGGCGGCGATTCGACATCGCAAGCACGTCATCTTGCTGAATGCGGAGTTGGACGCCACTGTCGGTCCCATCCTGAAGTTCCATGCCGATCGTGCCGGTGTCGTCATCACAAATACCGACGGCGACGAGCCCGGTGTGGCCATGAACCTCCTGCGATACGTCAGGACGATCGGCCTGAAGCCGGTCGCTGCCGGCAATCTGAAGGGTCTGCTCGATCGTTACCGAACGCCAGACACCCAGCGCGACTTTGCTGCACAATGGGGTCAGAACCCCGTGAAAGTGACATCGTTTGCTGACGGAACGAAGCTTTCCATGGAAGCGGTGATCCTCGCCAACGCCACCGGATTCAAGGTCGGACGACGCGGCATGTACGGGCCTCGCTGCACCCATGTGCGGGACATCGCGGGACAGCTTCCGTCCGACGCAATGCTCAGCGATGGTCTTGTGGACTACGCGCTGGGCGCCGAGCCGCACACCGGCGCCTTTGTCATCGTCCACGAGGACCATCCCAAGAAACGTCAGGAACTCGCGTATTTCAAGATGGGAGATGGACCATTCTACGTGTTCTACACGCCGTATCACCTGCCGTACATACAAGTCGTGTCGACTATCGCGAGGGCGGTTCTCGCCGGCGACGCGACGGTCGCGCCCCTCGGCGCACCGGTCTGTCAGGTGGCCACAGTCGCCAAGCGGGATCTCAAAGCCGACGAGGTTCTCGATGGCGTCGGTGGATTCATGACCTACGGCGTTATCGACAATGCGGCTGCAGTGACATCGACAAACGCACTGCCGATGGGGCTGTCGAGTGGTTGTCGATTGTCGCGAGATGTCGCCAAGGACGCCACTGTCTCCTGGGCCGACGTGACGGTGCCCCCCGTTCGTGTCTGCGACAACTTGTGGAAGGAACAGGCGGAGCGTCTCTGCAACGCGACCGTCGTACCGCCAGTTGCCCGCTGACGTCGCTCCATTTGCTCCCGCCGCCCGATCGACGAATCCGCCGCAAGGCCTGACGATTCGCCGAGCATCCCACCCCATCCGCGAACCCGTTCACTGGAGAGTGCAACCGAGATGATGAACCATGCCCAGGCGCCGTCCGTGACATCCGCCATGCCGGGAGAGGTGCTCGCGGACCCGCGGGTCGCTGATCAGATGGGAGGACCAGGCAGACGCGATGCCGGTGCAGGCGAGCCTGCTACCCCGTGGTTCGCAAACCGACTGGCATTGGCGGTGATCGGCGCAGCGTTGCTCCGTGTCAGCTGGGCCTTCGTTCACGGTTTGGCGATCGAGAACGAAGGCGCTGAATATGCCCGCATCGCGATGAACCTGCTCGACGGTCGCGGTTATGTTGGCATGTTGAACAATGGCACACAGTTGAATTTTCCACCGCTCTATCCATTACTGATTGCAGCGGTGTCTCTCGTCACCCGGGACCCGGAACTGGCCGCACGCACGATCAACATCCTGTTCGGTGCGCTCTTGGTGGTTCCGATGTTTAAGATCGCAGAACAGGCATACGGCCGACGACCGGCATTGGCCGTCGCGGCACTCGTCGTGTTTCATCCGGTACTTATCGCGGCCGGCGCATCCACGTACGCCGAAGGACCCTACCTGACGCTCACCGCCTTCGCCATGCTCTACCTCATACGGTGGGTCGGAAACCGGCGTCCCGCCGAAGCCATCAAGACCGGCATCTTCTTCGGGTGCGCCTACCTCATACGGCCGGAAGCGTTCCTGACCGTTAGTCTATTCGTCGCGTGTGGACTTGCGCTGGCGATCGTTCGTTCTCAACGTCGCTCGACGTGCACCGGGATAGTCAGCATGATCGGCGCATTTGCCGTGGTTGCTGCACCAAACGTGCTCTTCTTAACCGCCAGCACGGGACAGTTCAGGATTCAGGCAAAAGGTGCGCTGGTCTATTACTGGGGCGAGCGGATGAACCGTGGAATGTCCTACAACGAAGCGGCGCTTGGGGTTGGAGCCGATCTGAGCGACCAAGGTGTGTTCATGCGGTCGAACCTGGATGTCCTCGAGTCGACCTCGTACAGCGCGTCTGACTTCTTGTCGTATGTCGCAAGAGTGGCTCGAAAGAATCTCATCCCCATCGCCCGTACACTGACGGCGCAATCCGAAGTCGGCTCGCCATGGCTCTTCAACCTCGTCGCCATCGGTCTCTTTCGTACTGCGTGGGATCGGCGACGGCTCATCGTCGACAGCATGATGCTGATAACCGCGGCCACGTCGGTCGTTGTTCTTCTGACGATTCTGGAGCTGTGGTTCCGTCTCTTTATTGTCCCACTCGGATTGCTGGTGTTGTGGGCCGGAAAAGGCGCAGATGAGTTATATCAGTGGGGCCACGACACCGTCATTGTCATCACAGGCAGATTGAGACTGGCCAGCCCCATCGGCTCGGTCGTGAAGTGGACGGCAATACTGCTCGTCTTGGGTACCTCGCTCCGCGTCCTGCCCGCGAATGCTCAATTCGGAGAATCTCACAATCGTGAGCGACGACAGGCGGGCCAGTGGCTCGCGCAGCAGGAGCCACGCCCCACGTGGGTGATGGATGTCGGCTTGCAGGTCGGCTACTATGCTGGCGCCGACGTGATATTTCTTCCTTTCGCGGAGGCCGATGTCGCACTGCGTTATATCGCCATGCGCAAGCCAGACTACATCGTGTTGCTCGGCGGTTCGCATGGGTTTCCCTACACGGTCAAGTGGTTCCGTGAGGGGATTCCAGACAAACGAGCGGTTCTTGTATACGACCAGGGATCGGCGGAGTTCGACGACCCGGGTACATCAACGACCGAGCGGATCAAGATTTATCGGTGGGTAGATGAAACGTAACCTCCCCGGGTCACTTAACAGTCGAAGGTAGACTGCTCCGCGTCAGGAGCGGTGATGCGGAAGTCGAAGTTCAGTGAAAGCCAGATCGTCGAAATCCTGAAAGACGCCGAGAGCGTCTCGGATGTGAAGCGGCTCCGCGAGCTCGAAGCCGAGAACGCGAAACTGTCGCCGCTGACGTCTTACGAACCCACCTGATCTCGTGATCGACCGCCAGATCGTTTGCGCTGCCTTGACTTCAGAAACGTCACTGCAATGGAGCCGACGGCGAGAAGCGACAACGACGAAGGCTCAGGTACTCGAACAGCGCTCAACTGGATAGGAACTTGGGTTCCGTTACCGGTTACCGGCGAAGCCCATTGGAACAAGTTGAACGCGTTGTCATTGATGATCCGAGTATTGAGGCCGGAGCCTTGAGCTGAGAAGACCACGTACCGAGGAATGTCATTGGATAACAGATACGATCCATCACCCAAAGGAGCCGACCACCCATCTCCTCCCGGATTCGCTTGCAGGAACGACAAGGAATAGGAGCCGTCACCGACGCACCCGGCGACACTCAGGCAGTCGATACTCAATGTCCCGCTGATCCCGGTGACCATCAAGGCGCTCTGCCAAGCGTAATCCGCAAACCACGGATCCCAGAAACTACCGCCGGTCACCGGCACAACGGTCAACAGGCCCTCGATGCTGACGTCGGGAAGGATGGGTTCCGCAGGCCAGCAACCAGAGCAAGTCTCGGCGTTGAACGACAGAGTGAAGGCCTCGCCCGTCGCGACCGGCATCGCCTCCGCGGGCACTGAGAGGAGTGCGAGCATTATCAGGAAGCCGCTGATTCTGAACGAGTGGCGCTTCATAGAAATCTCTCCGCCCT
>Ga0134127_10001448_pt1 | contig 17627 bp, 11 predicted proteins | sample KB31753_FD_96459 | JGI IMG/M metagenome (GOLD analysis project Ga0134127, IMG submission 96459) | Terrestrial soil microbial communities with excess Nitrogen fertilizer from Kellogg Biological Station, Michigan, USA - KB3-175-3 | ecosystem: Environmental > Terrestrial > Soil > Unclassified ... | reverse complement strand
GTCGCAGCGGGTCTTTCATGGCCGCGAGACCAAGAAAGACCAGCCGTTCCTCCAACTCTTGAGCCCGATAGACCTCAGGCTCGCAATCCAATCGCCGATGCGCCATCCCCAGGACACGCAACGTCTGATGCGCGAACGATGCATTCGCATCGAGGATGGCGGCGCGAATCGATTCCGTGATCGGTTCGGTCGTGCCATCCATAGCCAGCCGATGCGTACAGTGTCGCAACAACACATCAGGCGCGCCTTTGACATAGGCGACCGGGCCGTCTGGTGTCTGCCGCACGATCGTCATCATCTTGCGCTCCGGATCGAACGGCACCTCTCCGAGAAAGCGATAGGCCGAATCGAGTCGCTCGGTCGTGAGCTCCGCCTTCGCCGCCGCAACCAGCAAGGCCCCTTCCGTCGGATCACCCAGAATGTTCCACGTTCCCTCCTCCTGCCGCAACGTCGCACCGTTACACAGCACGGCGGCAGTCAGAAGTTCGCGCAAGCCAGAGGGAAGAGGTGAAAGGTGAGAAGTGAAAGGTGAGAGGTTTTTCAAGGGCGGTGACGTTTCACGAATTTCACCCACCGGCTCATACCCCTCACCCGTCACCTCGAATACTCGGTCTCCGGAAAATAATCTCGTCACTGTCATTTCGTTCTTGGTGAGCGTGCCGGTCTTGTCGGAACAGATAACCGTGGCGGAGCCGAGCGTTTCGACTGCAGGCAGCTTGCGGATCAGCGCATGGCGCTTCACCATGCGGGTCACGCCCAACGCCAGCGTGATAGTCACGACGGCGGGCAACCCTTCAGGAACAGCGGCCACTGCGAGACTCACCGCCGTCAACAACATCAAGACCGCCGGCTCGCCTCGCAAATAACCCAATACGAATACGACCGTCACGACGCCCAGCGCCAGCCACAACAGCTGGTAGCCGAATTGTTCGAGCCGGCGCTGCAAGGGAGTCTCCGTCCGTTCGGCCTCCGTGGCTTTTTGGATCATCGCAGCGATCCGGCCCAACTCGGTGCGTAAGGCGGTCGCCAAGACAAGAGCCCTTGCTTTACCGGACACAGCCACAGTGCCCATAAAAGCCATGTTCGTCTGTTCGGCCAGCGACACGTCGGTTCCTGCAATGACGCTCGCGCGCTTCTGAACCGGCGTCGATTCGCCGGTCAACGAGGCCTCTTGCGTTTGGAAGTTCGTCGTGTAGATCAGCCGGGCATCGGCAGGGATACGGTCGCCCGCTTCGAGAGAGATCAGATCGCCGGACACCAACTCACGCGCGGGGATGGATCGAAGCACGCCGTCACGGAACACCCGCGCCGTCGCCACCGACATTTTTCGCAACGCCGCCAAAGACCGCTCTGCCCGGAACTCCTGGACAAATCCAAGAACTCCGTTGAGCAACACGATGGCCAGGATGGCCGCCGCGTCGAGCCAGTCTTCCAAGAGACCGGAGATAACCGCCGCCCCGATCAACACCCAGACAATGACGCTCGTGAACTGGGAAAAAAAGAGTTTGATCAGGGAAGGGGGATGAGCTTCTGGGAGTTCGTTGGGACCCTGCGCTGCAAGGCGGTCCCGAGCATCCTCGCTGGACAGACCTCGCTCCGAGTGAGCGTTCAGTCTGGTGGCACATAGCTCGGACGACAGCGCGTACCAGGGCGCGTCCTGTGCCTGTACTTCATGCTCGATAATGGGCTCTGCGGTCTTCATTGAAACAAAAACTAGAATCCGAGGCAGTACCCGAGAATGATCAGAAATCTATCTGGTTCGATCAACAGATCCTGCCACCCCGATGGCAGACACCAGCGCCCACCAAGAAGACTCCGGCACTATCTCATCCAACCGTTTTCTCCCGATTCTGCCTATCGCCCAGTCATGCTCGGCCGGCATGACTCACGACGATTCGTCGCGAATCGCGTGAGGTGTGCCTCCTGTCCCTGCCTGTCGCGCTTTTCCCGCCAGCCTCGCTCGTCTCGCTTGAGTCTGCCATCTGACACTGCAGCAGACACGCTCATGAATCATGCGCGTTAGGGCTTGTGCTGTTGTTTGCGTTCCTGCTTCTGCTCATGCTTCCTGTCTTTCTTCGACATCTTATCCTCCACGTCGATCACCGCTCCCGACTCCGCATCGATGTGAACTTCCATTACCTTGTTCTCCGCCGTGACGACTTCGACTTCCCACACGAGTGTGTCATGCTCCTTCTCCAGTTCGGCCTCTACGACCTTACCGGGCACTTTCTCCGAAGCCGTCTTGATCGCCTGGTCGATCGTCACCTTGGCGGTAGCGGCCATTTCAACTGTCTCTTTCGATTCGTCTTTTTTCCCCTTGCCTTTCTCATCGCTCCACGCAGGACCGTTCAGCACCAACACGACGCCGATCGCCACGGCCATCATACCTAATAGCTGCTTCATACGAACCTCCTGATATTAGTGTGGGTGTATTCGACGCCCGCCCGTGACGACCACAGGCTCGCCTGCGTCATACGCTTCGATTTTGCAAGACATAGGCCTCTTGAACCCTTCCTGTAAGCTTTCCAGGGGAACCATTCTGGCCCGTTACGCAACAGAGCGTCAGCCTCGGTGGGGAATTTCGCATCAATGGTTACACGTTTTTCAGTGCGATTTGAGCGACTCAACTTCCTACTAAATCTTTGTCACACCGAACGATGCTTCTTTGGAGCCTTGGATAGCGGGTCGATTTGAGATGGGACGGTAGCATGTTCGCCAAACAGAAAGTGGTCAATAGCGAACGCCTTTCAATGAAGTCTGTGTGTTCCAAAATCAATGAGGAAATTGACGCGGCTGGGGACCCTTGGGCACGGGTTGATCTGGTTCATCTGGTCTGTCTGTTTGTTCGATTGAACCAGATAGACCAGACAGACCGAACAAACCAGATGAACACGGCAGGTTGGCGGACTGTTTCAGCATCCTGCTAACTCAACGCCGAATGAATCCAGTCGCCCACATAGTGCGTGCTCGCAATGACGCTGACGCCAATGACTACATGTTCCGCAATGACTTTCCATGCCGGGATCTGTTGGGCCCGCGCCAAGAGATAGCTCAGCACCGCGAGCAACGAGAGCCCCCACACCACGCTCACGATCATGGCATCCTCCAAGGACAACCACAGCACCGGCGCCACAAAGGATATCGCGATCAGAAACTTGGCTGCAAAAGTCGCAATGGTCGATTCCCAGATCTCCGACACCTTTCCGTTATTCTTCGACTCCTCCGCAATATGAATGCCCAGTGCATCGGATAGGGCATCCGCAACCGCAATGGTCACAATCCCGCCGATCACAACAGTTCGTGAGTGAGTGCCTGAGTGGAGACCCATCATCAACCCTAATGTCGTAATCACTCCGGACGTGAGACCAAAACTCAGACCGGTTTTGAACGATGTCTTCATCGACCTTCATTGCGGATGCCGCACTCCAGCGAGACGAGCGAGAATGGCGGGAAAAGTGCGACAAGAAGTTTGAAGTTCTGGATTCAAAGCTCCGAACTCTTCAGCCTTCAGCCTTCAGCCTGCCCGGCCTGTTTCGCTATGCTCATAAGTCCCACGAGTCTCACCTATTTCGCAGAATGCTCAAAATGGCCAGACTTCTCACCCGCCCAACCCCGGCGCGCCAAGACGCGCCGTTCCGCGCGCAAGGCCGTAGGCGAGTCGAAACCGGAGGAGGTACCGACCATACTTCGTGGGGCCATTCGCGCATATAAGTGGATCTTGGCGAATGGGAAAGCCCCTCCAGTGTTTCCTATCTCCAAGTGGCGCTTCCTCAAAACGTTGAGGATTTCGACGAACCGAGAACGAAGCTGGCGGACTTTTTCAGCATCCTGCTAGTACTTGTCCATGATGGCTTTCAAGTCACTGCCGGTGATCACCTCTTGCTCGAGCAACTTCTTCGCCCCTTCGAGGAGCGCGGTCTTTCGTTCTGTCAGCAGCCGTTTCACACGTTCGTACTGCTCATCGATGATACGGCGCACTTCGCAGTCGATCTCGCGGGCGGTTTCTTCAGAGTAGTCGCCCTTCTCCTGAGGCGCCTGAATCTGCATCATGACGGGCTGGCGTTCACGATCGAGCGTGATGGTCCCCAGCTTGTCGCTCATCCCGTAAGACTTGACCATGCTCTTGGCAATGTCCGTCGCCCTGACCAGATCGTTCTGTGCCCCCGTGGAGGCCTCGCCAAAGATCAATTCTTCCGCATTCCGCCCCCCGAGTAAGACGGCAATCTTGTTCTCTAACTCCGTTTTGGTCATCAGGAAACGATCCTCCGTCGGGAGCTGAAGGGTATAGCCCAATGCGGCAATCCCGCGGGGAATGATCGAGATCTTCTGGATCGGGTCTGCGCCAGGAACTGACAGCGCCACCAATGCATGGCCCACTTCGTGGTGCGCGACTCGTTCCTTCTCCATCTTGTTGAGCACCCGATTCTTCTTCTCCAACCCGCCCACGACCCGCTCCACCGCTTCTTGCAATTCCGAGTGGCCGACCTGCTCCTTATTCCGACGCACGGCCAAGAGCGTCGCTTCGTTGATGATATTGGCGAGATCGGCGCCCGAGAAACCGGGGGTCATTCCGGCGATCACCGCGAGGTCCGCATCGGGACCCAGGGTCACCTTCTTCGCATGAACGCGCAAGATGGCTAAGCGGCCGATCTTATCCGGCCGATCGACCAATACCTGGCGATCGAACCGGCCGGCCCGCAAGAGTGCGGGATCCAGGATTTCAGGCCGATTGGTGGCCGCCATCAGAATGACGGCGATCCGGGGATCGAAGCCGTCCATCTCGACCAGCAACTGATTCAGGGTCTGCTCGCGTTCCTCATGCGACACGGGTCCCATTCCACGGGCTTTCCCGAGCGCATCCAGTTCGTCGATGAAAATAATACAGGGCGCTTTGGCCTTCGCCTGCTCGAACAAATCCCGCACGCGGGCCGCCCCCACTCCAACAAACATTTCCACGAACTCGGACCCGCTGATGCTGAAAAATGTCACCCCGGCCTCTCCGGCCACGGCGCGGGCCAGAAGCGTCTTGCCGGTTCCAGGCGGGCCGACGAGCAAAATGCCTTTCGGAATTTTCCCTCCAAGACGCGTGAACTTTTCCGGCGTCTTGAGAAACTCGATCACTTCGCGCAGTTCTTCCTTCGCCTCGTCCACACCGGCCACATCTGCGAAGGTGACTTTCGTGTCCTTCTCGGCATAGATCTTCGCCTTCGACTGCCCCACCGTCATGAATCCGCTTTGGCCCTGCCCGAAGCGCCGAATGAAAAAGAACCAAATGCCGACGAAGACCAGCGCCGGCACGACCCAGGAGAGGAGATCGCGCAAAAAGGTGCTTTCGATCACGCCGCTGAACGTTACGTTGCGTGAGTTGAGATCTTTAACCAAATCGGGGTCTTCAACCCGAACGGTTGAAAACAACTTCTGCTCCTTAGCCCCTTCTTCCAGCTTCAGCTTCCCGGTCACTCTCTGATGCGTGACCGTGACTTCAGCCACCTTGCCGGCTGCCAGGAGTGTCTTGAACTCGCTGTACGGAAGCTCTTCGAGCTTCTGCGTCGCCACGATGAAATCGTGCACGAGGATGATCGCAAAAATCGCAAGAAAGACGTACCAAATCGAAAATGAGATTTTTTTATTCACTGGCATAGTGATGACCTACCCACCCCTGGATGTTCAAGCCTAGCCCATAGTACCGATACACGCTTCAACTGCGCTCGCCGGCGGAAGCAGACTCGGCTAACATAACACCGATTGCGACAAAGGGAAGGCCTGCAAAAAATATTGTGGAGACCGTCCGGGCGCACTGTCCTCATACCCGGTGATTCTTGTAGAAATATCGAGAGGTTCCGGAAAAACAGGGTGGATCAACTAGGTTCGCACAAGCACGACTGCGGCCAGCAGGACAGCCAACGTCAATAGGAGCGAGCTTCGAGCGATCCAGGGAGACCAGGCAACCATGGCGTGATCGGAACTGGTTCGGCTCTCAACGGGAAGCTGTAATATCTGTCCGACACGAGGCCCGATGATGAGATCATGAGCCATGGTGACGAGAAGAAGAACCGCTACAAGTCCGAGTTTGACGCTCAGAATCGTCGGCCACCCTGATGGGTCCATAATCGAAATCCCCCGTTGATGCAGCAACATCGGGCCAGTGAGTAAGAGCATGGCGATCGCGCCCCAGACGATCGAGCGGAACCGCAGAGCGGTGGTCCGAATGAGCACCCCTCTCTGCGAAGCAAAGGGTTCACGCCTGAGCACCGGCACCAATACAACCGACAGAAAGATCGTTCCGCCGATCCAGCTGACCGCTGCAAGCACATGGAGCCAGACCAGGAAAACCATCATCCCCACTGCAAATCCATTGGTGAGCCTCTATTAGTCATCGTGCGTGACGAGCGCGACCCGAAGACTGAAGGGGTACAGGCTGACGGGCAGAGGTTGGAGATCCGAACTCTTCAGCCTGCTCCACCTGTCGTGCTTTTCCCGCCAGTCTCACGCGTCTCGATCGAGTCAGCGGTCGGCGATTGTAGCAGAAGCGCTCCTGCGCGTGCGGGCTATGAGTGAACTCTGGGCTCTTTGACGAGGGTGTGCCCCACAAACCCGGAGAACGTCAGACTGACGGATGCGATTGCCAAGTAGTGCTTGAACGTCCTGACCGCGAAATCCACATCCTTGACTTTGCTGCTCTGTCGCAAAAGCTCGCGAATCTGAGGCTCGGCTTGACAAAAATTTGCGAACCAGGCGTCGAGCGTTTTCGGATACGACAAGTACGGCATCTTTTTCGGTTCGACTACAGCGAAGTATTTGCTAAAGCATCTCATGTTAGAAGAGAAATTCGGGCACGCGCCGTACGGAAAAATATATTTCAGGAACCATCGATCCGCTTTATAGAACCATGACTCCGAATAGATCGAATGCATCAGCGCCTGCCCGCCTGGATTCAAAGCCCTGGCCGTTTTCTCATAGAGGTCATCGAAGTCGGTAATGTGCTCCAACATGCCGATGGAAATGATGTAGTCGTACTTCCCTTCCATATCATGCACATTTCTCAATTCCACCGTGACAAGATCTTGTAACTGCCTGCGTTGAATTTCTTGAGTAATGTACTGGTGCTGTGCGGAAGACAGGGTGAGGCCTTTCGCGCGAATGCCAAATCGCTCGGCCATGAAAAATAACACCCCTCCCCAGCCACAGCCCAAATCGAGAAGAGTTTTCCCACGGCTGCGTTCATCAATGCCCATCCGCTTGGCATACAATGCCAGCTTGTTCGTTTCGGACTCTTCAAGTGTCTTGGTCTCCGGGTCCCATTTCCCGCACGAATACATACGATGATCACGATCCAGCCAATAGTGGAAGAATGTATTCGAGTCATCGTCGTTATCGAACCAGTCGCTGAGAGAGTAATGGTTGTCCATCGTGGCATTCTGCCGAGGCTTCGTAAAGTATCCGCCTGCTCTGGCCCGGACCACGACCAGCATATCGAAGATTGAAAGTTGCCGGAGAATGCGCGGAGAGGTTGCGTAGACACAGATACACAAGAACTCTTTATAGTCTTCGTCCTTCACCTCGATGAGCCCTTCGGAATACCCTTCGCCCAATCCCATATTTCCTTCCAGAAATATTTTCTGAAAGAGGCGCTCTGCATTGTGAAACGATACGTCCACAATTCTTGAACCGCTGCCGATCACAGGTTGAGAAACGCCATCGAACGAAAACCGGAAACTCATATCTGGCCGCTCTTCCCCGACATAGGCGCGGGCAACCTTTAAGAAAATGCTCTGTTCTCGCGTCAGCCCTCTCATAAACATTTCCTCTACCCTCGACCAGCGCCCGCAATCCTAGCAGGCTTAACCCGCGCTATTCACGGGTGCTTCTGCTGCAATCGGGAACTCGCGGCTGCGACGGTCTCCTCTGCGCCGATCTCAATATCTGCCGGCATTGGTCTGCGCGGCCTTCTCCCTGTTCGATTGCCCGAATCGCATCTGACCAACCCTTCGGCGAGCCCCAGTTTGGATAACGTGTAGATGAGCCACTTCGACGGATCGACGTTGTACCACTGGTGTCCGTTCCGATAGTCCCGCGGAAAGGTGTGATGGTAATTATGGTATCCCTCTCCCAGCGTGATCAGCGATACCCACCAACTGTCCCGACTGGAATTGGACCGGCTGTAGGGCTGGTTTCCCCATAGATGGCAGACGGAATTGATGCAGAACGTGGAGTTCAGCACCAGAAAGATCCGCCCAAAACCGGCCAGCAAGAAACAGCCCACGCCGCCTAGCCAGCCATTGTAAGCGTAGCCGACGAGAAACGGCAGCGCCAGTCCGGACAGGAGAAGGGGAACATACCAGCGGTGCTGCCACATCACTATCGGATCTTCCCGCAGCCAGGGCGCATATCGTTCGGTCTTGTGCGGGCTTTTCATGAAGAACCAGACGCAGTGGCTGTACCAAAATCCTTTCGTCGCGTTGTAGGGATCCTCCTCCTGATCCACGCGCGCATGGTGCCGAGCATGATTGGCACTCCATTTCAGCGCCGAGTTCTCCATCGCCCAGCTGCCTGCGATCAGAAACGCCGCCTTGACCCAGTCCGGGCACCGGAAGCAGCGATGGGCAATCATCCGGTGGTACCCCACGGTAATGCCCAGTCCACTGATGAGATAGAGCAGACCAGCCAGAGCCCAGTCCAGCTTCGTATAGCCATAGACGTAGCCAAAGAGCGGCACGCCGATGAGCCCCATCGAGGTCACGAGAGTAAACAGTCCTATTGTCGGGATATCCCACGCTCTTCGGCCATCTCCTGCGCCTGTATTCAGGTGATGGCCCATTGTCGCAGCCTCCTTATCTTCTGACAGGATGCTGAAGAAAACCCGTCAGCCTTCTGAAAGGTTCAGGCTCAGGTCAAGGTTGAGACGGGAAAAACCTGATCGCCGCTCGACCCTAACCTTGGCCTCAGCCTGAATCGACGGCTGGACTGCCTTCCTGTCCGCCAGCAGAGTGCACTCCTGGCGTGTGAAACTTACCGGCCATTGTAGGAACGGCGCAGGTGACGGCAACCCGATCGAGTCACGAGAACCTCGCCGGAAACTGCTTGGCCAATGCTGTCACGAGCGTATCCGCAATGACATACACATGTTGCAGCATCATCGACCAGGTTTCCTCCAGCTTTGCGTACTCCTTTTTCTTGTACTGGTTGATTTGGAGAACATGGTGGGCTCCATGCGCCGCGATCAGGCCTCGAACGGTGTCTTTCGGCAGGTTGTGCGGATTGATTCCGTTGAAGAATGTATCCATGTCCTCGGCATTGGACGCCATACGGGCAAGCGCACTATCTTGTTGTCGCGTATTCCCCGCGATGGTGGCCTCGGAGTATTCTTTGACTGCGCCATAATGTTCGCTCAGCAAGGTAAAGAGCTTCTCGGATCTCGTTGGCCCGTAGAACGGCGTGAACGTGTTCGCAATCTGTTTTGCATTGGCCAAGACTTGCTTGTCAGCGGCATCCCGCGCCGCCGGATCGGTTACCGCATTGTAGAGCACGACGTGCTGAATCAAAAAGATGTGCCCGAGCCAGAGATCGCGAACCGCCTTCTGCATCTCCGCCACACGGATGGGACTCGCGTCTCCGGCTGCTCGCGACTCGTAGTCACCGCCCGCCATGGCAACGAGCGCGAAGATCAACACTGCTATAAACAGATGGCGCCTGCTCATACAACTCTCCTTCGATTCTTCCGGCTCTCGTTGATGGCCGGCATCCGAGCGCTTCGTTGCTGACCGGAACCTTCGCAAAAGGTCGCGGCTCTCTTCTCCTTGTGGAGAAAAGCATACCTCACAAGCCAGCCTACAACCATCCGGCGCTTCACCGCAAGACCGCACAGTAGTATCCGCAACAACCGTGCCTGGACGCATCGCGATGCGCTTCTCCCTATTGCACAGGCGGATACGAAGGTGAGCCGGCTGAAAAGAGCAGATTCGGCTGTGTAATTCTGTTGCATTCTTCGGCAGGCATAAACAGAACAGGGGCGTTCTGGAATCGATACGAATAAACACAATGAGTTGCGTCGTCTAACTTCTTGGACAGCAACTCGATGAAAGTGAGGCATTGCGGGTGATAGCAAATTGAACCCGGCGGGAAACGCGCGACGGGTCACACAGGCTGAAGACGGAAGGTTGATGTGTTCAACCTTGTGCTGATGATGGCCTGGCATTCATACTGGTAGCCAGTATCCGACATTGACTCTTTTTCATTCATGGGTTTGATCGTCATGCAGAATGACCGTCGCATAGCCGGACATACAAGCCGAGTCCGAAGATATCTTCGCGTCGTCGGCTACGTCCTCATCGTGACCGTCATAGGCACATCGTTTCTGCGCATCGCAACAGCAGCGGCGAGCGACGCGCAGCGCTCGGTTGAGGACATTGCCGCGCTCGCCGACGGCGCGCTCATGCTGACCGTTGCCGAAGGCCCCTTTACCATGGGCACCGCCCGCACGAGCCATGAACCGTTCAGCTTCGATCTTCAGTATGACGACACAGAGCAACCGCAGCGTCGCGTCTGGCTCAGTCAGTATGAAATTGATCGTGATGAAGTAAGCCTGGGAGAGTATCTGTTGTGGCTGCAACAGCAGCAACGTCATCTTCCCGACGAAGTGCGGAAATTGATCGATCATCTCACAACGATCCATGCCATGCCGCCCGAGACACTGACACGCTGGCCGGCACTCTACGTCACCTGGTCCGAGGCCTCGGACTTTTGCCGCACACACGAAAAGCGGCTCCCGACGGAAGCCGAATGGGAAAAAGCGGCTCGTGGGAACAGCGGCAATCTGTTTCCTTGGGGGCAAAGACCTCCGACGCCCGCGCTCGCAATGTTCGGGCAATATCACGTTCACGAGATTCCCATCGTCGCGCCCGTTGACAGCGGGGAAAAGGGACGAAGCCCCTATGGCCTGCATCATATGGCGGGGAACGCCGCCGAGTGGGTCGAGGACTGGTTTGGGATCGACTACTATGCGACCATGCCGGATCGTAACCCTCACGGACCTGCCAACGGCCGTTACAAGGTGGTGCGCGGAGGATCGTGGAAGAGTGCGCCGGCTTTGTTGCGAACGGCTACGAGAAGCGGAGCATCACCGGATCGGCGCGCCGCGACCATCGGGTTTCGCTGTGCACGGTCCGCTCGATAGGAGAAGGTGACTGTTTTCTATGAGAACTTACATAGTCTGGAGTGGCCTTCTGGTCGCGATTCTGATGAGTCCTGGCATGACGACCCATGCCGGCTTCGCCGCTGCGCCGGAGAACGAAGAGCGCGCCTGGAAAATCTATACGAACGCCCGATTTGGATTCTCCGTCCGTTATCCGGAAACCTGGCGTCTTGGAAATCCGCTGCCGGACGGAGTCGGCGTGACGCTCTATCCTCCTATCGACAACAGTCTCGTCGCCTTGTCCGGCCACATGAATCTCTTGGAAGGCACGAGCCAGGATAGACGGCAGACGCTCGATGAATTTGCCGCAGCCCATCGCCGCATTATCACGGAACTCTACGGCAAGAAAACGATCACGGTGAAGTGGCGGCAGGATCAGAAGATGTCGCTGGCCGGATTCCCTGCTATACAAATGACATTCACGTATTCGGATAGCAAACAGGGCGACATCCTCGAACACCACATTTTTTCACTCGGACGCAACGAAGGTCGTGGGGTCCGAATCAAAGTGCCGCACTCGGAAGAAACGCAAGTGATGCCGACCATCACGAAAATATTGGAGACCTATCAGCCCGGACGAGACCAGAATGCGGTCAGCCCCATCGTGCCAAAGGAGGATTCGGCAAAGACCGCGCCGCGCTAATGGTTTGGATTTTCCCCGTGGCCCTTGGTCACTTCGCGTCAAATCGCACATCGAGCGTGGCAGCGCCGTTCGGCTCGAGCGTCAGCTCCCGTTCCTGGATGCCAAGAATAGGATGCCAGGCTTTTACCATGTAGGTGCCGGGAGGAAGGTCGCCGATGGAAAATGAGCCGTCCGAGTCTGTGACGGCATAATACGGATTGTCGATCGCATATCCCCAATTTTGCATGTAGGGATGCATGCCGCACTGCATGGTGAAGACTTTCCGCCCTTTGACCAGATGCACGATATCGGTGGTCCCGGTCGCTTTCAGCGAAGGCCGATGGAGGACAATATCCACCCCCGCCTGGTCGTACGAGTAGCCCTGAATGTCGTGCGACACGGGATCCCGATTGGTCACAGTCAGTTGCCGCTTATCGCTCACGACGGTGACGAAGGGAAGAAACTGGCAGACGTTGGCTTCGACCTGAGCGCTCGCAAAGGTGAACGGCTTCCCGCGCTGCACCCCTTCCACAACGACCACCACATCTTTGAGGCCGCCGCCCTGTTCGACATTCACTTCCTTGAGAAACCGATGCCCGTCACCATCGGAGATAGCGCCGCAAAACATGCGGTCCGGGAATCGGCGCAACTCGAATACTTTGGGCTCTGGCACAATCCCTTCAAACGTCACCGTGCCCCGTAGCACCGCCCCGTCAGTCACGACCACTGTGTCATACGCGCTTGTCGGCAACTCCATACCCAGGTGAACGACCGCGCCAAGACACAGGCCCATGATGATCGACCGTTTCACTGCTGCCCCCATGTTTTGCATCGTTAATGTTGTGTCTCTGCGGTCGGATTGGCCCAATCCAAGCGTCGCGGGAGTTCGAATAAAAACGAAGATTGCTTGGTGAAAACCACATGGCGAAACTCTTCCGACCACTGACCCTGCTTGCTCACCGTCTTCACCGGAAACCGCTGGACCTTGGTCACCCACTGATAGTATTGCCGAGTCTCCCCATTCTCGGCGACGGTGACTTCGAACAGTTCGGTGGGATAGCCGTTCAGCGTCTCATCGCCCACGAGTTCGCGCGAGACTTCCCCTTCCATCGTCTCGCTCACTGCCAACTGATGATCTTTCGCGATCGGCACCTCGAGATACTGCCGTCGCTTGGACAAAATGAGCCAGGAGCTGCGGCGGTCCATCCGCACGATGATGATGCTGGCGCCTCCTTGCGGTTGGGTGAACTCGAACCGCCAGCGATCGTCCTTGGCATTGACATGAGCCGTCACCTCGGATTTTCCGTTCTTCACAATTCGCTCGGCGGAAAAATCGAGCGCCATCGCGGCCTGCGTCAGACCGCCTATGGGAATCGACGCCAGACAGAACAACAACCATCGGGCAGATATGCGTCGCTTCCACATTTCCATGAATTGGTTCTACCGTATCGTTCACATACACTTCAAGGCGCGCCTCCTCCCTCGGCGGGAACGCGAACGGGGGAACCCTGACGAGACTCTGTCGGATTCCCCCGCACGGTTTCCTCCTATCCAATCCGGATTAGTTCGCCTTCATGGACACCGGTACAGACTGCGCCGGGATCTGCTCCTCCGCTTGCTGCGTGGCCGGCGCCTGCCCGCTCAACGGCAGGATCGCCCGACTGTCGCGGTCGAGCACCGTCAGCGTCCCCCAGTGACCGGCATCGAGATACCCCGGTCTCTGGTTCAGCCACAGATAGCTGCCAGGAATCCCGTTCGGGCCTCCGGCCCCGCCATGCAGCCAGGCATTGATGACCTCGGTACCGCCGAATTCCATGGTGCTCACGAGGTCCGCTCCGCTCATGTAGGGCTCGTGTTTCCACTCATGGCCCGACACGCTGAACAACTGTATCTGCTCACTAAAGGCACCCAGCACATGAATCACGACCGGATCGCCCACATGCGCCGCGATGCTCGGGGTCGCTGGCTGATCGCCTGTCTTGACGCAGACGAGCACTTCACTATATGCACAGCCCTTCTCGATCCGGTAATCCGTTGGTTCGGACCGGTAGTTCACTGCCGTCACGCCGGCCACCTTTTGAATGTAGGGCATGAAGCTGGTGCCAATGATGTTGTCTTCGTCCTGGAACAGGAGCGCGAAGGACCGATAGTTCTGTCGAGTTTCGTTGCCCGGCAGTTTTCGATCCACAATCACGTCGGCTCGCCAGGAACTCTTCTGGCTCAGATCTTCGCCGGTCACTGGATCGCGATACTGCGATCCCTTCGGACCGATGATGATCGCGCCGAAGAGTCCGTTTCGCGGATTCTCGATCACATTCCCCCAATCCTGAATCAGAGCGGCGTTCTCCCCGAACTCCGGATGGGCGAAGTACGTGTAGGTCCGACTCTGTCCCGGCGCCACAGTCTGGTCGCCGGAGTTGTTCCCGGCATTGATCCCCATCGATTCTTTGGGATCGAACGCCACATGGTCGACGTGGAATCCGGCCCGGTCCTTGGCCATCTCATTCTTGAGATTGACCTTGATACAGTCGCCCACGTTCACATGCAGGGTCAGCGGGCTCGGTTCAATGCTGCCCGAGGCAACCTTGGTCTTCTCGCCTTCGAGCACGTACATCTTGCCGGTCTCGTTGCCCAACACCATCTTCCGCTCCATGTCCACTTCCATCGCGCCGGGCGTTCCCTTGTTGTAGCGAATCGCCTTGTCGATCGCGGCGACGTTGAAGCTCTTCACCGGCGCGCCGGCCGGGCAGACAGACTTGGCCGACTGCGGAATCTCTTCCCGTCCCGGCAGCGGCTTCAGTGTCGCATCCGCTTTGTCCAGCACCCGGAAGAGGCCCCAGCTGCCTTCCAAGAAATGCGACGCACGACCGCTGTAGTACGGGTAGTCGCCCGCCATCTGTTGCGGTCCTCCCGCAGCCGGAATAGCCGCATCGTACCGCTCTCCGATGACCACGTGCAGTGAACTCCTGGGGATGGAGTTCGCGCTGTACCGTTCCATCGGGAACCAGTGTCCGCTGATGTGCCAGGAATGCACTTCATTGGCCGATCCTTCGATCAACCGGACCACGATTGGATCGCCGAGGTACGCCCGTAACATCGGAGTCTCAGGATCTCCGTGGATCAGGCTGCTGAACAGTTGCGACGGATCCGGATTATTCGCCAGCCGCACCGACAGGGGCTCCACACGCATGTTGTAGCCGCCTCCCGTCGTCGCTTCGCCGCCGTTTAAGAACTTCATCGGCGACATGTTGAGTTTGGCCGGGTAGACCGCAGACGGAGTCCCGTCCACCGAGACGGCTCCCACTCTCGCCTGTGGATTATCGGCTGTGATGAGTTCCGCGGTTCTGGGATTGGAATCCATGACCTGGGTCACGATTTCACGGAAGGAGCCTTTGATATGCGCGGATACCGGTTCCATGGTGTGGATGTCGGCCACAGGTCCGCTGCGGACCTCTTTGCCTGTCACCGGGTCATGATAGGTGGACCGCGGCGGTTCGGCGATGAACGTGGAGTAGAAACCATGGCCCCATCCATCCAATCCGAACACATGGTCGTGCCAGAACGTGGTGCCGAAGTCGGCATCCACATACCATCGCTCGCGGATCCACTCCACCGAAACGATCTCGCCCTTCTTATGGCCATACTTCAGCGGCCGCTCGAACGTGACCGTGTTGCCTTCGATCTTGCTGATCCGAGCCGACTCGAATCGGCCGACTTCGTCCATGCCCACGCCCAACTCGGTCTTGACGTGATAGCGTGAGGCATCCTTCACCTTGATGCTGGACACGCCCTGGGCCGCATCGGCCTCCATCGTCGTATTCATCGGCACGGGCATGCCCTTGCCGGGATGCTCGTCCTTGAGAATCGTGAACGGCCGCAACGACATCTCATAGGAGAAGCCGATGATCGGGCCGTCCGACGCCTGCGTGTCGAACTGGAACATATGCGGATGCAGGTTCGTCTTGCTGGAGAATCCTTGCCGCACATCGTCTTTCAACTCGCTCTTGTATACGACGTCGATGCAATCCTGCACGTTGCCGCGGATCACCAGTGGCATCTGTTTGGCGGGATTCTTCCGGACTTCCTGCTCCTCTTCATGCAACACGTAGAGCAATCCTCCCGGATCCACAATCGCCGGCGTTTTGGCCGTCGCCTTTTTCAACGTGATCGGCAATGCAATCGCGTGGATATTGAAGTACTTCTGCGGCGCTCCTTCCGGACAGAGGCTCCATGGCCCCTGCTCACCCGGCTTCGGCGGTTCAGTGGAGTTGCTGCCGTCGTCGCGGCGATGGATCGGCTCCAGCCAGGGTGCGCCGCTGTGGCTCGGAGAGAACGGTACGCGCCGGCCCAGGTGCGGCCGCAACCACGGCCAGGCGATCTTGCCGGATTGCGGATCGAAGAGAATCTCCTGCCGCTTGCCCGGCGTCGCAGATTTGTAGTTGACCCACTCATACGTCGTTTCAAGCTCACTCATGGCCTTCTGACCGTCCCAGGCCCAGTCGTTAACGGTCGAGTCGTAGGCCAATGTCTGCTCTTTTTCGGTGTTCTTCTTGCCCGGCTTGCCTTGCGGCGTGAGCATCATCTCCACCCAATCCTTGATGGAGACCTTGACCGGATTCGCTTTCCAATCGGTCTTGTCCTTGGTGATCTCGTACTTCTTGCCGCCGTACCAGTCCACCGTGGTCCCGACAAGCTTGTCCGACGGAGTGCCTGTCTTGATCTTGCCGACACGATCCGGCAGTTCGACCAACGGCTTCATCACATCGGTCTGGAAACCCGGTTGCTGCAGCGTATTGTAGACACGCCAGAATCCCCACATGCCCGTCACATAATGTTGTGGGATATGGCAATGGAACACAAACTCGCCGGCCAGGGCTTGCAGGCCTCCCGAGCCACCCTCGATCACCTGATCGTAGACCTCCGTCGGCCCGATGGACTGCACGTCTAGACGGTCTGAGGGGTCGCTGATTGCAGGGAACTTCACCGGCCCGTTCTTCGACAGCGCGAAGTCGAGATTGCTGTTTCCCGGCTGGCGCGCCCAACGGATGGAGCCGCCGTGGAGGTGGTGCGAGTGCACGATCTCTGACCCGCCCGCCATCCGGAACTTGGCGGGATCGCCGAGATAGGATCGAGGAATGGTCGTGGCCGGGTCGCCAAAGGTATAGGACCCATAGGCCATGGACTCGTCCCCGTAGAAACCCATATGGGCCTGAAGCTCAATGCGTGTGCCATGCGGTTCGCTGCGGTAATTCAGCAACCGTGCGCCCGGCCGATAGGAATCGGTGTGCGGATCGCGCTGGGGCAGCATTTCGCCTTTCTTGTTCAAGAGACGAAACGCTTCATCACCGGCCTCATGATAGAAAATCGCGAATTCCCGGAAGTCGGCTCCCTTCGGATCCTCGATCATGGCTTCCCAACCACTCGCCATCGGCTTGCCGTCGAACGGACTGAGATAGCGCGAGCCGTGCGGCTCCACGACAAGCATGCCGATCAAGCCCTGGTTGAACTGCTCGCGCGATGCGTGCGACCGGAAAAAACGCGCCCCCTCCTGAGTATCCGGCTTGATATACCACTCGAAACTCTGCTGACCACCTGATGCGACCATGCTTTCTGGATTCGAGGGGGTCGCCGGCTTGCCAGTCGCCGCCACCACCATGGATGAACCGTTGATCACCAGGCTCGTCGGGTCATCTGGGATCTCGTTGTGGAGGGTAAGCTTGAGGCAATCGCCCTGGTTGGCCCGGATCACCAGCGGCTGAATAACATCGCCCTGCAACCCGTTCGACACGGCGCCGGGGTCGTTTTCCTTCTCCC
>Ga0134127_10001446_pt1 | contig 17638 bp, 14 predicted proteins | sample KB31753_FD_96459 | JGI IMG/M metagenome (GOLD analysis project Ga0134127, IMG submission 96459) | Terrestrial soil microbial communities with excess Nitrogen fertilizer from Kellogg Biological Station, Michigan, USA - KB3-175-3 | ecosystem: Environmental > Terrestrial > Soil > Unclassified ... | reverse complement strand
TCAACCGCTGAGGTCACCACCGCTACGTCCGGCGCAGAAGAGGCAGGCGGTCCATGCGGATCCGCGGCGAGCGTACCCGGGCCGCGTCCGCCGTGTCAACCGACCGCTGCGGGTCAGAATGGGCTCGCCCGGTCTCGTCGCCCCATTCCGGGTCGGTGTCGCCGGCATGCCCTCAGCGCGCCGGACTACCGCTGACCGAGGATCTGGTACGCTAGCTAGAGCTCCGGGCAGCTTTGTTGACCCTACAAGGGCTCGATGAATGAGGGACGCCATGCGGACGATGCCGATTCTCGTCGGGCTGCTCCTCCTGATGGCGGCGCCCGCGCGCGGTGACATGACGCCGACGCCGCCCCCGAGCGGCATTCCCACTGGACCCGAGCGGCAGTATGTCCAGGGGGTGACAGCCACTCGGGCCAAGGAGTGGAGCGTGGCCGCGGCGGCCTTCGCCAAGGCGGTGGAGCTCAAGCCCACCTATGCCGAGGCCTGGAACGGGCTCGGCTACGCCTTGCGAAACCAGGGCAAGTACGCGGAGTCCCTCAAGGCGTACGACGAGGCGCTGCGACTCCGGCCGAACTACCCGGAAGCGCTCGAGTACCTCGGCGAGGCCTACGTGAAGATGGGGCGCCTGGACGACGCGCGGCGCGTGCTCGACCGCCTCAAGCCGCTCGACGCGGGGCGGGCGGGGGAATTAGCCGAAGCTATCGCGAAGGGGAAGTAGGCGAAGCGAAACCCGGGCGGCCGCCGTCCAAACCTTGCCGTCCCGGTGAAGCGGTCATGATAGCCTCGACTGAATGACTACCCCAGCGTCGACCTCTCCACTCCACTGGCGCGTGGCTGGCCTGGGCAGGGGCGCCTGACCCCGTGCGCTTCGAAACCATCCGCGACCTAGTCGCCGGGGTGCCGTTCATCGACCCGCATCGCGCGCGAGTCCTCTATGACTTCATCCTCGAGCATCGGCCGACCGAATGTCTCGAGCTCGGGTTCGCCCACGGCGTCTCCAGCTGCTTTATCGCGGCCGCGCTCGACGAGCTCGGGCAGGGCCGCCTCACCTCCGTGGACCTGGTCCGGTCGGCGAGCATGTCTCCGACGATCGAGGAGCTACTGGAGCGGACCGGGCTGCAACGGTACGTGCTCCCCCTGCGCGAGCCCACGTCGTACACGTGGTTTCTCAGGAAGAAGATCGAGGAGCTTTCCCGCGACGGTGTCTGCACGCCGGCCTACGACTTCTGCTTCATCGACGGTCCCAAGAACTGGACCATCGATGGCTTCGCGTTCTTCCTGGTGGACAAGCTGCTGCGAACGGGCGGCTGGATTCTGTTCGACGACTACAACTGGACGTACGCATCGTCGAGTAAAACGACGACGTCCGGGATCAACCATCTGGAGATGGGACCGGACGAGCTGAGCCAACCCCACATCGAGCTCGTCGTCCGTCTTCTGGTCACGCAGCATCCCAGCTACTCCGAGATCAGGATCCAGGATGACTGCTGGGCGTGGGCCCGCAAGACGGCGGCACCTACCACACGCGTCGTCATCGAGAACAGCTACACCTTCAAAGCGCTCTTGCTGCGTGTTCTACGTGTCGCCGCTCGCCGATTGCGCATCGGGCAACTCGAGGGGGCCTAGCCTCCGACGCATCCCCGCCGCGGTCAGCCGTTGTAGAAGGGCCGGCCGGTGTCGCGCAGCCAGAGTCGCACCAGGTGACGCTTGCGCTCGGGCTCCGGCCAGTCGTGGAACGCGGAGCGGCGGTGGGCGATCTGGCGATTGTTCACGAACTGGATCTGGCCGGCCTCGAAGGTGTGGGTCACCGCGAGGTCGGGTCGCGTCATCACCGCCTCGAGCGCGTCGAGCGCGGCCCCACTCTCCCGATCGAGCGGTTCGCCGGCGAGCGCCTGGCCGTTGATGACCTGGAACCGGGAGAGCCGGCCGGAGAGGCGAGCGCCGTCGTACTCGAAGACCGGATGGTGCGTGACCATGACGTCGTCCGGGGCGTGCTCGCGCTGGCGGTCGAAGTAGAAGGGGCGATAGAGCCGCGGCAGAAGGTGTGGCGAATGCCGGCGCAGCTCGTCGTGGGCGGAGAGCAGGCTTACGACGCTATGGATGCCGCCCTCCATCGCCGGGTGCAGACAGAGGAGCCCCACGTACTCGGGCGGGCACCGGTTGTAGCTGTTGTCGGTGTGAAAGTTCTGTTCGGCATTGGTGACATCCGGGCGGACCCCGTTGCCCGGCGGCCGGCCGAGGTCACGCACGTCGTAGATCATGGTGCCTTCCCACTTCTGCGCCACCGGGCGCGCGAGAAGTCGAGCGAGCAGCCAGTAGAGCCGCACCATCACGTCGCGATCGAGGTGGTCGACGGGCAGCCGGTCGACCACCACGAACCCGGGGCCGGCGTCGAGCGCGCGCTTCACCGCGACCATGGTCCGGCGGCAGGCATCGAGCGCGAAGTCGTCGGGCGCGAGCGCGAGTGCGGGCAGCGGATTGGCCCGGATCGCCTCGGCGGCCGTGTCGAGCTCGCGGAGGCACTCCGCGGACAAGGTGAGGCGCGTGGCTTCGGAGGCCAACGTTTCCCGGGTCCAGGCGAGCGCGCCGGCGCTGGGGCGATCGAGGATCAGGGGAGCGGGTGGGCTGGGCATGCCGTGGCGATGATAGGGGAGGACGTTTGCCGCGCGCAACCCTTGGAGGGACCGAGCCCGGGTGTATCTTTTTGAAAAGGGTCGGGCTCGAATAACCCGCAGCCAAGGAGGGCGACGATGAAACTGATGCGCTATCTGGCGCTTGGGCTGATCGCGATGACGGTGGCCGCCTGTGCCCCCACCGTGCCGCCAAACCGCGTGGCGGTGAGCGACTTTCAAAGTCTGGCCGGAACCTACACCGGGGTCATGAACGAGGCAAGCGAGCTCAACCGGTCGGTCCGGCTCATGCTTCATCCAGACGGATCGTTCGAGCTCTCGGTCGGCGATCCCAAGGGATTCAGGACGAATGGACAGATGGCGCTCGTCTCGGACGGCAGCCTCGTGTACCAGTACAACGAGATGCTCGGTCAGAATCGGGTCGCGTCTGGCCAGGGATGGGTCCACGAGGGCGATGGGCGGCGCGCGATCGTGCTCACCCAGAGCGACGGTTCCACGAAGACGACGGTGGCCAGGAGGCTGCCGTAGCCCGGTCCCGGGAGATAGCCGGCCGGATCACAGGAACGTGGCGGGGTCTCCTGCTTCATTACGCGCGGCCGGCGAGCCCGGTCAAGGAGCGGCTCCGTGCTGTCGCCGGATGTCCGCCAGGTGATGGAGCTCGTGGGAGCGCGTTCCACTCGGCTGGCGCCTTCCGCGCGAGCGCCTGCGGCCGGGTGAGGCCGCTCAGGAACGCCACGCTCTCGGTGATCTGATGGGCGAGCAGGTCCACGACGTGCCCGTCGGGGCAGGCACACGTCGGCCTCGGGGCGTCCGGGACCGCGATCGACCGCCGACATGCTCAGCGGACGCCGAAGCGCCGCGCGAGATCAGCCACGCTACTGTTCAGCGTGTCGAGGTCGGGGACGTCACCGCCGGGAGTCACGTGATCCACCACCTCGGGCAGGAGCTCGGAGAGGCCGCGAGAGGCGTCCTCCTCGCTGAGGCCGGCCTGGCGGGAGATCTGCTCGAGCCCATCCCGCCCGAAGATCTGCGACATCGCGTCGGCCGGGATCGGCTTGTTCGCGCCCGGGCTCACCCAGGATGCGGCCTGCTCGCCGAAGCCCGCGCGCTGAAGCTGGGCGAGCACGGCGCCGAGCCCGCCCGCGGAGCTGCCGCCTCCGGTGGCTCCGCCCAGCACCTGGCCGAGGATGTCGCCGAGGCCGCCGGCGCTCGCCTGGCCCGTGGAGCCGGGCCGGGATCCGCGATTGGCCAGCATGCCGAGCACGATGGGCAGCAGCGCCGTGAGCACCGCGCTCGTGGAACCGGTTCCGGCCCCCGCTCGGGTCGGCGGCACGGGCGCACGGCCGCCCGCCGCCGGTCCGGCCAGTCCACCGAGGAGATCGTCGAGAAGGCCCATGGCCGGGCCTACCGGTTCGAGGTGGACGGCTCGTAGGCGCCGGCCCGCTCGTCGCGATCGGTGGGAGCGAGTTCGGTGGCCGGGTCGCCCGCGACGCGGGTGTGGCGCATCACGCGCGCCTCGGAATAGTCATAGGGCCGGGCCCGGTGCAGCACGCACCGGTTGTCCCAGATCACCACGTCGCCCGGCTGCCAGCGGTGGGCGTACGTGCGGGGTGGGCGGCAGGCGAAGTCCACGAGGTCGGACAGGAGCTTCTCCGACTCGGCCTCGTCGAGGCCAGGAATGGCGTGGGCGTGACGGCCGATGAACAGGGCCGGGCGGCCCGTGACGGGATGGACCTTCACCAGCGGCCGCAGCGGCTCGCCCTTGGTATGGAATCCGTACGCGGCCCCCGGCTGCACCACGTGGCCGATCTTGGCCTGGGAATGGTAGAGGGAGTGATGCGCCGAGAGCCCCGCGATACGCCGGCGCGTGGGCTCGTCCAGCGCATCGTAGGCGGCCCGCATGTCGGCCCACTCGGTCTCACCGTCTGCCGACGGAACCACCTGCGCCGACAGCACCGACGCCTTGGCGGCCAGGGGCATGTAGGAGCTGTCGGTGTGCCAGCCCTCGTTGCCCCGCAGCGACTTGAAGCGATGCTCGTCGGGTCCCATGATCGTCCCGTCGGGCTTCCGATTGCTGATCGCCACGGCTCGCTGCTCCGGGTCCGGAGCGAGGAGCTCGATGTCGCCGAAGCGGTTGGCGAAGGCCACCTGCTCGTCCTCGGCGAGGTGCTGGCCCGGGAACACCAGGACGGCATGGTCGTGGAAGGCCTGCTCCACGGCCTTCCAGGTGGAGGCGTCCATCCGGGCGAGCTCGATGTCGGTGACTACGGCACCCAGCGTGGCGGCGATCGGCGTGACTCGTGGCTCCATGGCACCCTCCCTGGTCTGGCAGGATGCGTCCAGGAGCGGGACGTAGTCAAGAGCGTGGACCACGCGCGCGAGAAACGCGCTCGCAAGGCGCGGAGGCGGTGTTAAGGTCGATCCGCCGGCCCCCACCGCCGGCGCCGGATCCGGAGTGATCGTGGACGACCGAGTGAACGATCGAGCACACCACGGACGTGCGGGCTGGCACCGACACGGGCTCGCCCTGAGCCTCGTCCTGCTGGCCGCCGGCGCCGCGTCAGGGCAGACCGGCCAGGGGCAGCCGCCCGCCGACAGCGGGGACTCCATCCAGCTCTCGGAGATCGCGGCACGGGCCGCCGACGTCCGGGCGCTGCTCGCCAACCTGGACGCGGCGATCACCCCGGGCAAGGACGTCCAGGCCATCCTGGATGCGCTCCCCGCTCTGTCCGACGAGCTGAAGGCGCGCCTCGATCAAACCCGCACCGCGCTCGACGCGAATCCGCCGCTGCCGGTGCTCGAGCAGCTCGGGGCGACCTGGGAGACCACGCGGACGAAGCTCCGCGGGTGGAACGACGCTCTCACCCAGTGGACGACGCGGGTCGAGCAGGAGCGCGGGCGGCTGGCGAGCCTGCGCGAAGCCTGGGTCCGCTCGCGCGAGGCCGCCGCGAGCGCGGGCGCGCCCAAGGTCGTGCTCGACCAGATCGACGGCATCCTCGCGGGGATGAACACGGCCCGCACGCGCGCGGAGACCCGCCTGTCCACGCTGCTGGTGGCCCAGTACCGGCTCGCCCAGCTCCAGCGGCGCGGCGACGACGCGGTGACCCGCGTCGCCCAGGCGCGGGCCGATCGGCTGCGCCGCCTCGGCGAGCGGGACGGGCCGGCCCTCTGGAGCGGCGCGCTCTGGGCCGGCGCGGCCGCCCAGGCCCCGGCCGCCGCGCGCGACGTGCGAGCCGCGCGGCAGGCGGTGGGCACCGAGATCGTGCAGCAGCACGGTCCCCGCGTCCCGCTCCACGCGCTGCTGTTCGTGATCCTGGTGACGCTGCTCTGGCGCGGCCGGCGGGCCGCCCGGCGCTGGGCGAAGGACGATCCGAGCACCGGCTCGGTGATCGGGGTCTTCAAGCGGCCGATCGCCTCGGCCCTGGTGATCGCCTGCGTGGTCGCGCCGTGGATCTACACCGCCGCGTCGCCGGTCCTGCTGAGGGTGGTGGCGCTGGTGGCGATCGTGCCGGTCTGCCGGCTCATCCGGCCGTCGCTCGACCGCTCGGTGGCGGCCGCGCTCTACGTCTTCGGGGCGCTCTTCGTGGTCGACGCGATCCGCTCGGTGATCGTGAGCGCCCCGCTGTTCGAGCACATGGTGTTCCTGGGGGAGATGCTGATCGCGAGCGCGGCCACCCTCTGGGTGCGGACGGCCCGGAGCCGGCAGATGTTCACGCTCCCCGACGCGGACGCGATGGAGGCCGCCGCGCTGCGGTTCGTGGGTCTCCTCCTCCTCGTCGCGTACGCGGGCGCCTTCATCCTCGGCGGGCTCGGCTACGTGGAGCTGGCCCGCCTGATCGGGGCGGGGGCGCTCGGCAGCGCGTACTTCGGCCTCGCGATCCTGGCCGCGGTGCAGGTGGCGAAGGGGCTGGTCGGCCTGATGCTCCGCAGCCGGCCCCTCGGCCTGCTCGCGTCGGTGGCGCAGGCCCGGGCGGTGCTCGAGCGCCGGCTCCAGCGGCTGCTGCGCTGGGTGGGGGTCCTCGGATGGATCGCGGCCACGCTGTACGCGCTGACGCTCCTGCCGCGGGTCGTTTCCGCGGCGCGGACCGTGCTGACCACTCCGTGGGGCTGGGGGGCCATCCAGATCTCGCTCGGGGACGTGCTGGTCTTCGCGCTCACGATCTGGCTGTCCTTCCTGCTCGCCGCGGCGGTGCGGCTACTGCTGGCCGAGGACGTGTTTCCCCGGGTGCGCATGGCGCGGGGTCTGCCCCTCGCCCTGTCGCTCGTGATCCAGTACGCGCTGATCTTCGGCGGATTCACGCTCGCGCTGGCCGCGCTCGGCATCGACCTGACCAAGCTGACGATCCTCGCCGGCGCCTTCGGGGTCGGCGTCGGCCTGGGGCTCCAGAGTCTGGTGAACAACTTCGCGTCCGGCCTCATCCTGCTCTTCGAGCGTCCGGTTCACGTGGGCGACGTGGTCGCGCTCACCGGGGTGTCGGGCGAGGTGCGCCACATCGGGGCGCGCGCGACGCTCGTGCGGACCGCCGACGGGGCGGAGGTGTTCGTGCCGAACTCGCAGCTCATCACCCAGGCCCTCACGAACTGGACGTATTCCGATCTGCGGCGGCGGATCGTGCTGCCGGTCAAGGTGGCCTACGGCGCCGCGCCGCAGCGGGTCACCGAGCTGCTGACCGGGGTCGCGATCCGGCATCCCCAGGTGATCGACGAGCCGGCGCCGGGCGCGGTGTTCCTGGGCTTCGGGGAGAACTCGCTCGACTTCGAGCTCCGGGCCTGGACCGACCGCTTCGGCGACGCGGAGGCGATCCAGAGCCAGCTCGCCGACTCGGTCTACACTGTGCTGACCGACGCGCGGATCGAGCTCCCGGTGCCGAGGCGGGACGTGCGACTGCGGGCCGACGACGACCGCCAAAGGAGACCCGAATGACCCGGTGCCGATGGACGTGGACCGCGCTCCTCCTGGTGGCGGCTCTGATCGCCGCGCCCGGCCCGCTCCCCGCGCAGACCCCGAAGCCCGGCGGCGTGCTGACCGTCATGCAGCGCGAGGAGCTTCCCCAGGGCCTGTCCATCCTCGAGACGTCCACGATCGCGACGGTGTGGCCGGCCTCGCCGTGCTTCAACAACCTGGTCTACTTCGATCCCGCGAAGCCGATGGAGACGCCCGACACCATCGTGGGCGAGCTGGCCGAGAAGTGGTCCTGGCAGGACGGCTATCGAAACCTCGTCTTCTTCCTGCGAAAAGACGTGAAGTGGCACGACGGCCAGCCCTTCACCTCCCGGGACGTGAAGTTCACCTTCGACCTCGTCCGCGAGGCGCCCGACGTGCAGGCCAAGCTGCGCCTGAATCCGCGGAAGGACTGGTACGCCAACATCGAGGCGATCGAGGCGGCCGATCCATACACGGTGGTCTTCCGCCTCAAGCGGCCCCAGCCCTCGATCCTGATGATGCTGGCCTCGGGGCAATCGCCGGTCTATCCGGCCCACGTGCCGGTAGCCGAGCAGCGCGCCCGGTGCGTGGGGACGGGCCCGTTCAAGCTCAAGGAATGGCGCCGGGGCGAGTTCGTCGAGTACGTGAAGAACCGAGACTACTTCGTCAAGGGCCGGCCATATCTCGACGGCCTCAAGTACGTCATCATCAGCGAGCGCGGCACCCGGACCGCCGCGCTCCAGGCCGGCCGCCTCGACACCGCGGCGCCCGGCGAGATCACCAAGAACATCGCCGATCAGCTCAAGGCCGCGGTCCCGGGCATGGTGATCACCCGGGTCGGATCGCTCACCTCGCCGAACCTGCTCGTCAACCACGCGCGCCCCCCCTTCAACGACGCGCGGGTGCGCCGGGCGGTGGACCTCGCCATCGACCGCGACGGCTTCATCAAGGGCGTGCTGCAGGGCGCCGCGGTGTCCGGCTCGCCGCTGGTGCCCCGGCCGTTCGGGTCGTGGGGCCTGACCGAGGGCGAGCTCGTGGGCATCCTCGGCCGCCCGGAGGGGCGGAAGGCGGCGGCCCGCAAGCTCCTGGCCGAGGCCGGGTTCGGGCCCGCGAGCCCGCTGCGCTTCGAGGCGCAGACGCGCGGCATCGCCACCTACGTGGACCTGGCCTCCTACGTGGTGAGCGAGCTCAAGCAGGTCGGGGTGGAGATCACGGTCAAGCAGCTCGACAGCGTGCAGTGGTACGGGATCACCACCCGGAAGGAGTTCCAGCTCGGGATCAACATCTCGGGCTACGGCGTCGACGACCCCGACGCGATCCTCTTCGAGAACTACACGTGCACGTCGCTGCGGAACTACACCAGCTACTGCGACGAGGGCGTGTCCCGCCTGATCGACCAGCAGTCGCAGGAGCTCGATGGCAAGAAGCGCATGGCCCTCGTCCACGAGATCCAGCGCAAGCTCACCGAGGCGGGCGCCCGCCCGACGGTGGCCTGGGGGATCGATCACTTCGCCCACTGGCCCTACGTGAAGGGCCTGGTGCCGCACCACTCGCTCTACAGCTTCGGCCGCATGCAGAACGTCTGGCTGGACCGCTAGGTCGCGAGCGCGGCTTCGGCGCGGCCGAGCCAGAAGCGCATGTCCATCGCCCGGAACAGCCCGGCCGCCCCCTCGAGGTGTTCGCGGCCCGCGTCGACCTCACCGGCGCGCAGAAGGGCCTCGCCGAGAGACAAGCGGCAGCGGCCGAGGAGGGGCCGAAGCCCGATGTCCTGGGCGATGCCGGCGGCCTCCTCAAGGGCGGCCCGCGCCGGGCCGGCCGCGCCCTCGGCGGACCGGAGCTGGCCCAGGACGCGCAGCGCTTCGGCCACGAGCCATCGCTGACGGTTGGCGCGGGCCATGGCGAGCCCGCGCTCGACGTGAGTGAGCGCCTCCGCGGGCCGCCCGGCCAGAGCGCAGGCCTCGGCGAGCATGGTCAGGTTCCAGGCGTGGGTCGGCCGGAGATTCAGGGCGGCCGACTGGGCGGTGGCCTCCGCGAGGAGCGCCACCCCTTCCTCGACACGACCGGACAGGGCGTAGGCCTGGCCGAGATCGCTGGCGACGAGCAGGAACAGCGGCTCGAAGTTGGCGCGCCGGCAGATCTCCACGCTCCGGCCGAGCCACGAGACCGCGAGCGGGAAATTGCCCTGCACCAGGTACGGCCGGCCCGCGCCCGCGTAGGCCAGGGCGAGGGAGAGGTCGTGCTGCGCCGATTCGGCGAGCCGCTCGGCCTCCTGGGCGTGGCCCGCCGCCTCCGCGAATTCCCCGAGGTACGCGAGGGACCACGCCATGAACGCGTGCGCGGCCGCCGAGCGGAGCGCGGCGCCCCCGGTGGGCTTGCTCTCGGGGGTGGCGACATTCCGCGCGAAGGCGTCGATGGCCTGGCGGTACTCGCCGAGGCTCAGATAGGCCTGGCCGAGGCGCAGGGTCGCGATGGCCGCGAGGCCGCGGTCGCCAAGGACCCCCGCGATGGCCAGGGCCCGCCGGCCGGACTCGACGGCCCGGTCGGGCTGGCCGCTCCACCAGTAGCCCTGGGTCATGTACGCCGCGATCTGGCCGAGTCTCCGCTGGTCGCCGAGCGCGGTGGCCACGCGCTCCGCCTCGTGGAGCGTCTCCAGCATGCGGACGACCTCGCCGTGTGGGGTAAGGGCATTGTGCAGATCCAGGCGGAGGTCCACCTCCCGCTCGTCACGCTGCTTGCCCGGCGGCAGGTTCGTGAGCGCCTGCAGGGCCTGCTCGGAGCAGGCGGCCGCTTCCCGGTAGGCACTGTGGGCCGCGGCCTTGGCGCCGGCCTTGCGGTACAGGAGCACCGCCTGGTCCCAGAGGCCGCCCTGGAGCGCGTGGTGTGCGAGGCGGTCCACCTGCTCGGCCAGCCGGCCGGTGTCCAGGCGCTCGATGACCGAGACCAGGCGCGCGTGGAGCGCGCGGCGGCTCCGGTGCAGCAGCGCGCCGTAGGTGACCTCGTGCGTGAGGGCGTGCTTGAACGTGTACTCGAGATCGGGGAAGAGGCTCGTCTCGTACAGGAACTCGGCGGCCTGGAGATGGGTCAGCGCCTCGCGGAGCTCCTCCTCGGGCGCGTCGTCGAGCGCCTGGAGGAGCGCGAAGGGCACGTCCTTGCCGATGACCGAGGCCGACTGGAGCAGGCGTTTTTCCCGGGCCGGGACCCGGTCGACCCGCGCGGCCAGGATGGAGTGCACCGTCGCCGGTACCTGGTTGGCCGAGAGCGGCCGGGCCGCGCGGTATTGCCCGCGTTCCCCCTCGAGCGCGCCCGTCTCCACCAGCGCGCGCACGCTCTCCTCCAGGAAGAAGGGATTGCCTTCCGTGCGTTCGATCAGGAGCTGCTTGAGGGGAGCGAGACCTTGCTCGACCCCGAGCAGGGCCTGCAGCAGCTCGTCCGCGCTCTCGTGCGCGAGCGTGTTCAGGCGCAGGCGCGCGTAGTACGTCTTGCCCCCCCAGCCGTCCCGGTACTCCGGCCGGTAGTTGGCGAGCAGGAGCATCCGCGCGCGGGGGAGGCTCTCGACGAGGCCGTCGAGCAGCGCCTGCGTTTCGCTGTCCATCCACTGCAGATCCTCGAAGACCAGGAGCAGGGGCTGGCGCTGGCTTTCACGCAGCAGGAGCACCTTGACCGCCTCGAGCGTGCGCTGGCGACGCTGCGACGGATCGAGCGTCCGCCACCGCGCGTCCTCGGTGGGGACGTCGAGCAGCGCCAGGAAGGCGGGCAGGCTCGGCTCGAGTCCCGGGTCGAGCGCGCGCAGGCCGGCCTGGACCCGGTCGGCGATCTCGCGCGCGCCGTCGCGCGCCTCGACCTGGAAGTAGCTCTTGAGGAGATCCGCGATCGGGAGATACGGCGTGCCCTTGCCGTAGGAGAGGGCGCGGCCTTCGAGGACGAGCCACCGGGGCCGGGACACCGCGTGCGTGATCTCGTGGAAGAGCCGCGACTTGCCGACGCCGGGCTCGCCCACGACGGCCACGACCTGGCCCCGGCCCGTCTCCGCCTGTCCGAGCGCGCGATGGAGCTGGTCGAGCTCGGGCGCGCGCCCGACGAAGCGCGAGAGACCCCGGCGCGCCGAGGCCTGCAGCCGCGACCGGGCGTGGCCGGCGCCGGTGACCTCGAAGACCTCGAACGGGACCTCGAGGCCCCTGACCGGCATGGCCCCCAGGGATCGGCCCTCCACATAGCCTTCGGCCAGGCGAAAGGTCTCCGCGGTGGTCAGGATCGTCCCGGGGGTGGCCATCTGCTCCATCCGCGCGGCCAGATGGGTGGTCTGGCCGACCGCGGTGTAGTCCATGCGCAGGTCGCTGCCGATCGAGCGCACCACGACCTCGCCGGAATTGAGGCCGACGCGGATCTGGATCGGGATGGCCTCGGCGCGCCGCGCCTCGTCCGAGTGACGCCTGACCGCCTCCTGCATGCGGAGCGCCGCGTAGCACGCGCGCACCGCGTGATCCTCGTGGGCGAGCGGGGCCCCGAAGAGGGCCATGATGCCGTCGCCCATGACCTGGTTGACCGTGCCCTCGTACTGGTGCACCGCCTCCATCATGTGCTCGAGAACGGGGTCGAGGACCTTGCGCGCTTCCTCGGGATCGCGGTCCACCAGGAGCTCCATCGAGCCCTTGAGATCGGCGAAGAGGACGGTCACCTGCTTCCGCTCGCCCTCGATGGCGCTCTTCGAGGTGAGGATCCTCTCGGCGAGGTGCCGAGGCGTGTAGGCCTCGGGCGAGGCGAAGCGCGCCTGGCCGGCGGGCGTCGCGTCGACCGGCCGCCCGCACTGGCCGCAGAACCGGACGCCGTCGCCGAGCTCGGCGCCGCACGAGCGGCAGGAAGGCGCGAGCCGCGCCCCGCACTGGATGCAGAACCGAGCCGACGCGGAGATTTCGTGCCGGCAGCGCGGACAGAGCAAGGTGGAATCTCCCGATGCGCCACTGAGAAAAGGGCGGGCGCGCCCGCCAGAGTAGCCCGCGCGCCCGAAGGGGTCAACACGCTGGGAGCCGACCGGGCGTCCTGCTATACTCCGGGGTCAGTTCAACGCCAGGAGCCAGACCGTGAGCCGACGCGATCTCCTCTTCGATCTCCTGCCCCGGACTCGGTACGGGGAGCTGACCGTGGTGACGCCGGAGGGCGAGACCCGCTGCTTCACCGGCGCCCGTGAAGGCGAGCGCGCGACGTTCGTCCTGAAGGACTGGCGGGCGATCGACGCGATCCTGCGCCGCGGGGATATCGGCCTCGGCGAGTCGTACATGGCGAACCTCTGGGAGACCCCCGACCTCAAGGCTTTCCTCACCTTCTGCCAGCGCAACCGCGACGAGTTCGCCCGGCTGACCCGCTTCGACTTCGTGAACACGCTGCTCTCGCGGGTCGCGCGGCTCACCAGCGTGAACTCCTTCACGGGCAGCCGGAAGAACATCTCGGCCAGCTACGACTATCCGCCCGAGCTCTACCAGTCCTACACCGACCGGATGATGACGTATTCGAGCGGCTGGTGGGACGGCAAGGAGATGTCGCTCGACGAGGCTCAGGTCAACAAGTACGAGCGGATCCTGAGCCGGCTCGGGCCGCCGCCTCAGCACATCCTGGAGATGGGGTGCGGGTGGGGCTACTTCCTCAAGCTCGCCGCCTCGCGGGGCTACCGGATCACCGGCTGCACGGTGTCCCGGCGGCAGTACGAGTACGCGCGAGACCTGAACGAGAAGGAGATCGCGGCCGGGCAGGTCACGCTCCTGCTCGAGGACTATCGGAACATGACGGGCGACTACGACGCGGTCATGTCGACCGGCTTCTTCGAGCACGTGGGATCGCAATACTGGGTCGAGCACTTCCGCAAGGTGAAGCAGTACCTGAGGCCGGGCGGCGTGGCGATGATCCAGACCATGCTCTGCAACCGCTTCGATCCCCGGAACGGCAAGACCCTGAACTTCTTCTCCAAGTACATCTTCCCGGGCGGGGAGTTTCCGTCGATCGGGACGTTCATCGTCGCGGCCGAGGAGGCGGGCCTCAAATGCGAGGAGCACCTCGCGTTCGGCCAGGACTACGCGCGCACCATGGAAGAGTGCTGGACGCGGTTCCAGCGGAACCGCGACGACGTCCGGAGACTCGGCTACGACGAGGAGTTCATCCGCCGGTGGGAGTTCTTCCTCGCCGGCTGGTACGCGATGTTCAAGTCGGGACAGTACAACGTGATGCAGGCGAAGGTGGTGCACTACCCGTGAGGAGCCGCCCCGTCCGCCCCGACGGGTTGGCGGTATGGGTCGCCGGGGTACTGCTGGGGCTCCTGTTGATCGCGCGGGTGGCGGCCCAGCCCACGCCGGTCGTTCCGTATCCGCGGGACTACAAGAGCGGTCTGGTGAAGTACGCGGTGGTGGATCGGTCGGATGGGCTCTCGAGAGATCTGTACGTCTCGCGCGACGCGCTCGACGCCCTGAAGCGGGACCCCGCGCTGAAGGAGTTTCCAGCCGGCGCGTTGTTCGCCCTCGACGTGCACAGCGCGCGGTTGCTGGGACGGGACCGCAAGACCGGGACCGCGCGGTTCGAAGCGGGCCCCGACGGTCATCTGGCCCGCAGCAAGGACGAGCGCATCCTGCACCTGATGCAGCGCATCCAGGCCGGGGCGGGGAGTCAAAGCTGGGCGTTCGGAGGGTTCGACCCGGTCACCGCGGAGGCCTTGAAGCTGGAGCTGCCCGGGGATTGTCTCCTGTGCCACCAGGCGGCGCTCGGGAGCGACATGGCGTTCTCCCTGACCCTGCTGAAGCGCTTCGCCGCGACCGGAACGGTCCAGTACGCGTTTTGCTCGCATCCGGGGCGTCAGTTCTGCCCGTTCTGACGAGCTACCGAGCCCCGAGATCGCGCTCGGCCTCGTCGAGCAGGCGCTCGAAGGACGCGGGCAGCTCGATGAGGCGGCCGACCACGCCGGGGCTGTAGCCCTGCAGCCAGTAGCTGTTGGTCGGGTGCCCGCCGCCGGCCACGACGAGCACGAAGTTGTCGGGGCTGGCGGTGATCGGCCAGGGGTCGAGGGCGAGGCTCTCGCGGGCCACCTTGCTCGTGTCGATCTCGATCCACGCCGTCCCGCCGGCCCGGCGGAGGTGCGCGGCCGGGATCCGCGAATGCTCCCACAGGAACTCGCGCATCGAGGTCTTGGTCCAGCCGAGGCCGGCCATGGTCTGGGCCACCACGCCCGGGATCATCAGGATGCCCGGGGTGCCGTGCTCGTAGCCGGCGAGGCCGGCCATGTTGGGCACGCGCATGAAGTCGGCCATGCGGTGCATGCCCTGGAGCGCGTCTTCCTCCGGCGTCTCCTTCTTCGCTCCCCGCCGCCGGATGTTCGTGGCGCCGTTGGCGAAGACGAGGGAGATCGAGCTGGTGCCGGGCGCGAAGCCGTGGCGCTCGGTACCGTGCGGCGCCCAGCCCGCGGGCAGGCTCGCCTCGTCCTCCGCGAAGACCACGTTCGTGTAGCGCAGGCCCCCGTAGTTGGCCATGGTGCCGATGCCGGGCAGGGCGCCGCCCAGGTTCTGCTGCAGCAGCCGCAGCGCGCGGCCGATGCTCGCGCCCGCCGGCCGCTGCGGATCGGGGCCGAGGCAGCCGAAGCCGGCGTTGAGCCGGATCCCGGCGCCGATCGGCCCGTTGACGATGACGACCGGGAAGGCGCTGCCCGACGCGGCCTGCAGCGCCTCGCTCCCTGACCGCGGATCGAGGAAGGCCTCGACCACCGCGACGAGCACCGGCAGATACTCGGGCCGCCCGCCCGCCATCGCGAGAGCGATGGCGCACGACTCGATCGTGGTCACGCCGCCCCGCGGCGGAAAGGTGCCGAGCTTGCGCCCTCGCGGCGATGCGCCGCCGCCGAGGATCCAGTCCACCCGCTCCCGGGTCGGGGGCCAGAGCGGCAGGCCGTCGCCCCAGCGGTTGGCGAGCATCAGGTGATTCGCCCGCGCGAAGGCGTCCTCGACGCTCGCGCCGACCACGCGAACCATCGGCGCCTCACCCGCGGTGTCGCCGCCCAAGGCGGAGCGCCAGCGGGTCAGGCCGTCGTAGAACTCCTGCTTGCGCGCTTCCACCGCGGAGATGTCGCTGCCGGGCAGGAACAGGTCGATGGGGAAGGTGACCATCGCCGCGTCTGGGGCCAGCCCGAGACCGGCGATCGCATTCGTCATGACCCCCACGAAGTCCGCGCGGGTCAGCGTGACCGTCGGGATGCCCTGGGCCTCGAGCCTGGCGGCCGACCGGCCGCACGCGGTGGCGCAGGTCCCTCAGGCGGCGTTGCCGATGATGACCGCGTCGACCCCGCTGGCCTTGACGAGCGCCGCCGTCTCCTCCGAGCCGATCACCGCGTTGCCCTGGGGGAAGGCGTCGATCGGCAGGACCTCGATGCCGGGGAAGTCGGCCTCGAGCAGCGCCTTGAGCAGCGGCAGCATGCGGTAGGCCTGCCACTGCTCGTTGCTGACGAAGCCGATGCGCTTGCCCGCGAGGGCGCCGACGCGCGGCGCGTGGGGCTGCGTCACCTCGATGGCGCCCGACGGGTCGTGGAACTCGATCACGGCCATGCGATGTCTCCTATTCCGGCATCCTACTGTACTGTTCGGGGCTTGGGCAGGCACTTGCGCGGAGGTCCGGCCGGGTGATCCGCCTTGACCCGCCTCTCCCCCGTGTGTTAGGTCCGAGGGCACCATGACGATCACGATCTTCGGCGCAGGCGCGATCGGAGGCACCACCGGGGCCGCGCTGGCCCAGGCGGGGCACGAGGTTCTCCTCGTGGACAGCCACGGACCCCACGTCGAGGCCATCAACGCCCAGGGCCTCACCGTGGAGCGCGAGGGCAAGACCACCACCACGCGGGTCCCCGCGGTCCTCGCCCGGGATCTGGGCGCCGGCCTGGACCTGGTGATGCTGGCGGTGAAGAGCCATCACACGGAGGATGCCCTCGGCGTCCTGGTCCCGAAGCTGGCCCCGGGCAGCACCGTGGTCTCGCTGCAGAATGGGCTCAGCGAGGAGCAGATCGCCCGCGCGGTGGGGCCGGCGCGCACGGTCGGCTGCCTGGTCAACTGGGCGGCGGACTGGGTGGCTCCGGGGCGGATCCTCCACGGCGGCCACGGCGCCTTCGTGCTGGGCGAGCTCGACGGCCGCATCACCCCGCGGGTCCAGGAGCTGGCCGCGCTCCTGAGCGCGGTGGAGGAGACGCCGGTCACCGACAACATCTGGGGCTACAAGTGGGGCAAGCTGATCTACGGCGCGCTCCTCTTCGGCACCGCGGTGGTGGACGCCCACGTATACGAGGTCGTGGAGCGGAGCCCCGGCGTGCAGCAGGCGCTCGTGGGCATCGTGGGCGAAGGGCTGGCGGTGGCCGACAAGGCCGGCGTGCGCGTCGAGCCCTTCGACGAGTTCGATCCCGCCTGGTACCGCGCCGCGCTGGCCGGCGACACCGGCGCCCGCTCGCGCGCGATGACCGCCATCGCCGCGCACTATCGCGCCCACACGAAGACCAAGACCGGCATCTGGCGCGACCTCGCGGTGCGCAAGCGCAAGACCGAGGTGGACGGCCAGCTCGGCATGCTGGCGCGCAAGGGCGAGGCCCTCGGCGTGGCCATGCCGCTGACCCGCCGCCTCTCCGAGCTGATCCGTGATCTCGAGGATGGCCGGCGCCAGATGGACTGGGCCAATCTCGATCCGCTCGTGACCCTGGCCGGGGGAGCGCCCGCGTGAGCCGCCCCCACTGGGGCTGGCAGGATCCGCTCGAGGCCTCGCTCCTTCCCGCGGTATCGGCCGAGTCGTTGATGGGCCACGCCCGCGCCATCGCCACCTGGGAGCGCGAGTCGGGCAGCCCCGGCGAGGCGCGCGCCTTCGACTACATCGAGACCTGTCTCAAGAGCTACGGCCTGGAGGTCGAGCGTCGCGAGATCGAGGCGTACATCTCCCTGCCGCTCGAGGCCCGCGTGCTCCTGCCCGACGGCACCGTGCTGGAGGCGCTCACGCACTCGTTCTCCACCTCCACCGGGCCGGAGGGGGTCGAGGCGGAGCTGGTGGACGGCGGCGACGGCACGCGGGAGACGCTGACGCGCGT
>Ga0134127_10001445_pt1 | contig 17638 bp, 20 predicted proteins | sample KB31753_FD_96459 | JGI IMG/M metagenome (GOLD analysis project Ga0134127, IMG submission 96459) | Terrestrial soil microbial communities with excess Nitrogen fertilizer from Kellogg Biological Station, Michigan, USA - KB3-175-3 | ecosystem: Environmental > Terrestrial > Soil > Unclassified ... | reverse complement strand
GGCAAACGAACCATACCAGGAGCACATCATCATAGGCCCAACGGGTTTGGAGTGGGGACCCCGACAGGGACCGTCAACTGCGGACCCTGAACTGGCAGCCATCATACTGGCACTGGAACCATTGACGAAGGAATACTCGGCTGTAAACAATGGAAAGGAACCTACCGATCCGCTTCAGTTACGGCCTTTCGTCAAGACTGCGGAACAGGAATCTGCGTTCCAGAAATTAATCGAGAAGCGAAAATCTATCCAAAAGAACCCGTAACCAGCATGGACTGGTTCAACCCAAAATCCGCCGAAGCAACGCGGGAGTCAGACAATTCGAGTTTTCGGTGACACTCGCGCTCCAAAGCCCAACTCGAGTGCTTGCGACGAATCACTTCGGCCAGTTTCCCTACCGCCTCATCCATTATCATCCCGCCGATTTAATACGCGACTGGCACCTCGTATATCAATGGTTAGGCGACACCACCCGTTTATGGAACACATACAAACCAAACAAACAGCAACGGAGGCTCTGGGGTACACCGCCGGAGTCAGCATCGGAACATTTCGCGCTCTGTTTCGCGGCAAGCACATCAGCGCAGCCATCATCGTTCTTGCGGGCGCTATCCTGCTTCTTGGCGGCTCATGGCTCATCCGTCACGCCGACACCAAGCTCTTCATTCAGGTTGTCGGTTGTATCGTCAGCGCAGTTGGTTTGGTCGGCTGGGTCTTCAGCACGACCAAGAGTTGAGATGTCGCCTAACCAAGCGCCGCATCTGACGAGATCAATCGCGGCGAATTCCGCACCCGCGAGGAAGCCTTGCGCACGATGCGTTCGCGTATCGGTCCAATGATGGCATCTTCGACTAAAGAAGATCAGTCGCCAGACGCTCCAGATGCTCTATTCTCTACTTCCGCAAGTTCTCGCGGCCTTTTGAGCCTCCTGAGAAACTGGAACAACATCCAAGAACATATGAACAAAAACACATCACCGAAAAAAACCAGCAGCATCGCGCTTGGGCTGGCCGTTCTTGTGGCAGTGACAGCAGGCACTGCAGCGGGCATTTACTTCCGCCACTCACAGCGGCTGCAAGTGCGACTCGATATAACGACCAAAGAATTGCAACAGACTAAAAGCGATTTGGAGCGCGCGAAGAGTAAGTCCGAAAAGGCTGCGAGCGACCTGGCCGCGACACGGAGCAAGGCGGAAAGCATGTCCGAGTTGGAGATCACTCGCTTGAAGCTTGGAGCCATGATGGCAGCCGGGTTAGGAAACGACCATCCCGCCGTGCGCGATCTGACCCGCAAGATTTCCGAGTTTCAGAAATGACGCGGCCCACCGCCATGACTCGCATCCCATGAAAACTACCCTCACACTGCTTATGTCCTGCGCTCTTAGCGTCTGCGCACAGGACACCACCAATAAGGTGGACGAACGACGCAACCCGGACGGCACGATGCGATGGCGCGTTGAGACGACAACACGCGGCAAGACCCCGATTCTTTATGTTCGCCAGACTTTCACAGCAGGAAAGACGATCACAACCCGCAGCTATTTGGTCGCAGGCGAGGTGGTCACGGTGGAAACGGACGAGGATGTAGATGGCATTTTCGAGACCACGATTGTTTATCACCCGTCCCAGAGGGACCTGGAGGCTTTTACGCGGGACCCGGACGGTTCAGTTGTGCCAGCCAGCGCTAAGACGCTAGCGGCTTACAAAAAGCGGCACGCGGCCATGCATGAGAGAGAAACAGAGTTCGAGAAAAAGTTAAGACCGAGATGACAACCCGCCCAAACCTTTCATGGCATCTAACGGCTCGGTCACCTCACCGCTGGCGATCCAACGCCTCCGGCTCGCCGTCGCTGAACTTGGGACGGCCGCTTGACACCATCGCACCAATAACACCAACACAACCGAAGGAACAAAATGAAAATACCGACACGACCGTTTGCTCTCGCCGCATGTAGTTTCGTCGCGGGAGTGCTTGTTTGCTACGTCTGCCTCCAGAGCCACCATGCGCCAGTCGCATCCAGCCATCCCGTGACGTTTTCGTTGTCTTCCTCCTCCTCCAACGAATCGATGGTGGCGGCTGATACGATCGCGAAGATGTATCGCGCTGGATTATTCGCAACCCACCGATAGAAATGATCCTCCGCGGTCGACCCCAATGTGCATTCGACGGCTATTTTGAGGAGGCTTAAGAAGTAAGCGCATCGCGAAGTGTCCGGAGGCAACGTTCCAAAAGCGAACCGAATTATCATCGCCTCCGCTGACCAACGTGGCACCGTCCGACGAAAAGTAGTGGCCGTGTACCCAGGACCCGGGCCCATGGAGCAGGTCCACCGTTTCCTTCCCGGTGGCCGTTCGGCGCGTACGAATTCCAGTCCCCCGCCAGCACGATTTCCTACGGCTGGCTTCAGCAATTCGGCCTGCCCACCGATGGCTCGGGAGATTTCGCGGACCCCGACGGCGACGGTATGAACAACTGGAGGGAGTGGCGCTGTGGCACCGGCCGGCTCCAACGTGACTGTGCGCTGGCAGAGCGTGGGTGGGGTGAGCTACTTTCTGGAGCGCAGCACGAACCTGGCCGTGACCCCGCCTTTCACCACACTGGCGACCAATCTCCCCGGCCAACCCGGCACCACCACCTTTACAGACACCAACCCGCCGTTTCCCGGCTCGTGGTTCTATCGCATCGGCGTTCAGCCGTAGTCGCACACAGGGCGACTTTGCGCTCCGTCACATATCGGAATCGAACTTCGAAGTTTCTTTAACGAGCTGCGCAAGTCTTTTCGCTAGAACGGTTATTAAAAAATTTGAGTGACGAGGGTTCGATTCCCTTCACCCGCCCCATTGATAATCAATGACTTGCACCGTTGTGCAGGAAAAGTGCAGGAAAATTCAGTTTTCCTCAAGCGCATTTTCTTGGGTGACAAGATTGAAGACCTTTCAATATCTCCGAAGCGACACCTTCCCGAAAAAGATCCCGATGACTTTTCAGTAGCGTGTTCTTGACGCGCAATTGCTTCGGGAATACGCCGCGGACCGGTCCGAGTCAGCGTTCGCCGAAATCGTCACGCGCCACACTGATCTGGTCTATTCCGCAGCGTGGCGGCAGACCGGCTCGAATGCGTGGATTGCAACCAGAGCGCGAGGGGCCGGGTTCGATGGAGCGCATTTTTAGCCCGCTTCATCGGTTGACTGCTCCCCAAACTTAGGGCCCGCCGATCAGACCATTCTTCCAGTCGTCCGTTGGAACGACCTTCCACTTGATGCTGTCAATCATCCAGGCGCCACCCTTCCGCACTACGACAAAGCGATGGAAGGTCAGCGGCGACTTGAAATCGACAAACGCTTTGGTTGGGAAGCTAGCTCCATGTGCATCAAGTTCGCTTCCACAACGTCTCCGTAGGTTTGGGGTTGGCGGAAGCTCAACAACCCATCGACATAAACACGCTTCTTTAAAGTGCAGTGATCCTGGATCAGCTTCGCCCGGGCCTCCTTCAAAGCCGGATCATGTAGCGAATTCTTTTTCTTCGCCATGAGGATTTCCCATTCGTTCCGCTGCTTCGTTCGCAATCGTTCCAGCGCGCGATCTATTTGGGGCGCGAGGCGAGTCCACAGGGTCGCGTCCGGCGGCAACGCCGGGCGCGGCTGGCGGGAAATCCACTGCCAGAGCCGCCTGAGTCGGCCCATGCGCTTCAGCTTCCGGCAGGCGACGGCGGTGACGTGAAAGAGCCAGCCCGCGAGCACGGTGTTCTTCGGCAGTCTGCGCGCGCGCCGGGCCAGAACCAGGAACACCGCGCGCGTGACCTCCGCGGCCTGGGCCGCATCGCCCGTCCGCCGAAGCGCTGAGGAATGAACGAATCCCAGATAGCGTTCGACCAACGTCTGCAAGCTCTCCGCATCACGATGGCGCGCCCAGGATTCGAGACATTCTCGATCCGAAGTTTTTGGAACTATGTCACCGGCGGCCTGCAGCGCATTGTAAGACGAATCTTTCATTCGATCTTTGCACCGCCACCACGGGCTCTTTTCTTTTTCGCGAGCCGAATGGCCAAATCCATTTCTTTGTCTTTGCCAGCCATCAATTCCGCAATCGTGTAGCCGACTGCGTAGTCTGGAAGCACGCCTCGGTCGCGATACTTGTAGCCGCTCACGGCTTGGTAGTAAGTCACGAGCCCGACGCCGAGCTGGAGCTTCGAGTTCGGGAGCGTCACGTTGTCTATGCGCCCTGCCGTGCAGCCGTAATAGCCGCCTGCCGCCTCCTCGCCAATGAACGTGGCGCGCCTGTGGAAGTGCAGCACGGAAAGGAACTCGGCGCTGGTCGAGAAGCTACCGCCGTTCATCAGGGCAAAGACTCGGCCGCGAAAGTTGGGCTGCAATGGCTGCTGCACGCCCAGGTTTGGATGTTTGATGTGATGCCACTTTCCATCGGCCTGAAGTTCGAAGCGATCGGTTGGCAGAGGTTTCGCGCCGGGTGCGTATTTGAAGTGCTCGAACTCCCGGGCGTTTGCATTGATGTCAGTGTCGTAATAAAACGGCTTGTCCCACAGGAACGAGAAAAGTTGTTTGCCCGGCGCGTCCAGGCCACCGCTGTTGTCTCGCACATCGACGATCAAATCGGTCGAGCGCTTTTGCTGAATCTCCGAGAACGATTGCTGGAGAAAATCGAGAAAGGTGATTTTGCGTGTGGGATCGGCGAACTCGTACCAGTGGCGAATCGTGAGCACGGCGATTTTTCCATTATCGAGGAACTGCAGATCGGCATTCGTCTCGGACTTCGCGGGGTTGCGTGCTTCCCATGCCTTGTTTCCTGATGGCATTTCCAACCCGGTTAGCGTTTCGTTTTGATGTTTGCCATCGCGGTCGCGATACACCACGCGAAAAGGGCTTTCGATGCCGAAAGCATAGACCAAGTCTAGATACCAACCATAATGACTGATGCGATAATCTTTTGCTTTGCTCGTGTTGCCGTCACCTGTTCTGAATTTTTTTAAAAGATCCTTCGCTGGCACGTCGTTGATTGACACAAGCTCGCTTCCTTCGAGGGGACTATCGGCCTGCACCAAATCTTGAGAGATATAGGTGCGGTCGCCGGACACGGAGATGATGAGCGGAAAACGAGGAATGGTTGTCTCCATCTGCGTTTGCAGCGTTTTCGGTAACCGGATGGACGTGTGCCCGCACTTGATATGCGCCACCACCGGCGCAGCCAATCGCCAGAATTCCAATTCTGTCATCGGATGATCAATTTTCCGATAAGCGCGGTCAAATGTGCGGTCCATTTCTGCTTTCCTGGTGTAGCGGTAAATGCCTCCATGCGCTTGCTCCAACGAACGGCGCATGATTCGAAAGTCTTCTTGCAGCAAACCTCCGGGAATGGTTTGAGCTAACACGGATGAGGAAGACCACACGCAACCCAACAGAGCGAAAATAATCCACCAGCTTACATATTTCATCATGCTCTGTTGTTGCACAAAAACCATTTCCCGCTAGACACCGCAAACCGATTAGGCGGCAGCGTTCATACGTGCGGAATGAAGAAGAAGATAGCGATGAGCAAAAGCAAAAGGAGCAAGCAGCCGAGAAATGCATAATGCTGTCTCTTTTGTGCGCCCTGGAGGTTTCGGATCAGTGGGAGAAGTCGCCCCGTCCGTTCCATATACTCCCGATAATCGTCGCCGAACTGTTCCAACATCATTTTTTCTTCTCTTCGAGTCCGTATCAAAACAATCAGCGTGCCGAGCGCCGCGAGTACAAAAGAAGTCCAGTTCGCCGCTACCAAACCAAGGCTCATCAACCATCCCAGAATTGCGGAATACATCGGGTGCCGGACTCGTGTGTAAGGCCCAACTGTAATTAACTGATGGCCTGCGCGGAGCTGCAAGGTAGAAGACCAAAACCGTCCCAGAACCGCATGGGTCCACGCAAAAAGTCCCAGGCTCGTGATGCCCAAGCCAACGCCTGTCCCGCGCAACCAATCCGGCGCCGCAAATGCGAGACTTCGGAGACTATTCCCTTGCAACCAGAGCAGACCGACGGCGGCGACCAAAAGCGTGAATAACCGATCAAGGTTAAGCGCCCAAAAGCCCTCACGCTCGCGGGCAGCGCGATCAGCCCCGATTCGCTCGCCCATTCGCCAGACACGAAATCCAAACCAGAACCGCATCAGAAACATCAGGACAAACAACGTCCAGAAAATGGCGTTAAATATTTTTTCGGTGTCCATGTGGTCTTCAATAGAACAAGGGCATGAATTGCCCGATGGCATAACTCGCAAAGATGGCCATGGCAATATCGCCATCTCGCCTCGACCCGCCACGAGTGGCGATTCTGCCGACTAGCGTGCTCGGCAACAACAACAGCATGCTGATCAACAAGGTGCACATGTGAGTGCCGAAAAGAAAAATGCCTTTCACAAACTGGGGAAATGGCAGCCAGGCCACGAATGCCATGCAACCCAGCGCCAATATCCCGGTGATCACAGCCAAGCTCCATCGTGGCAACCGCAGCCTGCTCAGACCGGCGAGAGCCAGCCAGATGACAGGCAGCAGAACAAGCTGCTGGGGAATGCGACGCCACTGCGGAGTCACGCAGACCCACGTATCCAGCGTCAGGCCGAGAGCGATCAGCAGGACGGCGGGAACAATATATCTTCGAATTCGTACCAGGCGGGGATGAAGTTCAGGCAGGCGAAACATCAGGACCAACGCGCCCGCTATTCCCAGCACAAGCCCGGCGAATCGCCACCGCCACGCGGTCGGAGCAGCGAGGACTGTTTTGCCGACAGCAGCGCACGCGGCTTTGACCGCCGCCCTCACGAGCACTGGATCGTAGGCTTCAAGAATGTGTTCGGACCAGGGAGAAATGACAACCTGCGCGTTCGTTATTGATCGTAACCGGGCTGGTCGATTAAAAGTAAATTCCTCAAATAAACCTGCCAACAAGAGCAGCGGCGGCCCGTGCTCGCCCAACTTGGCCGGGAAGCCGACCCCAATAAAAAGCTTTGGGCGAAATCCCGCTTCACGCACGCTCCAAGAGCCAACGGCAGCTCCCATCGAATGGCCGATGAAGACGTCCACCCCTCCAAGCGCCCGCTCAAGCTCCTTGGGCATGCGGTCGAGGTTGGTGCGGGAGCAACGTTCCGGCGATTCTCCATAGCCCGCCTGATCCACGGAATAGCAATCAAAACCAGCGGCGGCGAGCGCCTCCCCGTAGCGAAAGAGCGTCTCTTTCGAGCCGCCGTTTCCATGAGCCAGGAGCGCAATGGGATGCGGACCCGGCGTTGCGGGGAAAAGTCGAAACGCGGGTGTGTTTGTCGTCAGCATTATTTTTTCGACGCGGACGCCCGGCTCGATCACGCGCGAAAGTATGGCCCCAAGAATCAGGGCGACGGTGGCCGCTCCAATTACCCAACGGTTAGTTCGGGCATTCACATTGTTTCTTGGTGATGCCATTTCTACAGTCACAGTGACTTCGACATGGGAAGGAGTTCCTCAGACTTATGCGGCAGAATCCTCCATTCACTCTTTTCTGAATTCAAGGTTCTTCAACCGACCGGTCGTCAGCGCGAATCCCTTAATCAGCCCAGCGTTATCCTGCTTAAAGCGCACTTGCTCCGCCCACCAATTCGATCCAACGAAACTGTAAGGCTCGTCCTCCAGCGGAACTAACTCCGCCTCCTCGCGTCCGCGCTTCACAACGAGGCGACGGTCTCGAACAACAATCGAACACCGCGCGTCGATTTCGTCGCTAAAGAAGCTGCCCTCGCAGCCGGAAACGGCCTCTCTGTCAGTGGCAACTTTCCAGTGAACGAAAACATCCTTCCCCTGGAGGACGGTCAACCTAGCGACCTTTCCGTTGCCGCCTCGTTCAAATCGTAACCGTGCCTTCCCGTCCCTCGTGGCAAATTGATTGGTGCTCTCCGGCACGATGGGAAATGCCGGCGGACCGGACACCTCCATCATCAAGTCGTTGGTTCCCTTGCTGATTTTGACCGTGAAGTGCGGAGAGAATGTTTCGTATCGCCCGTGAAAGTCGTTCAACAACGCTTCCGCGATTTTCACCCGCTTGACGGGAAGGTTCTCCTCGCTGACTGCGGTCAGTTCTCGCTCCAACAATAGCTCGACAACCTTGGCAGCCATCGCCTCCGGATCGAACGAGCCGAGGTTGCTGAGGATGACAATGACGAGTTCCTGTTTTGGGAATCGGACGTAAGTGCTTCGATAACCTTCCCACCGCCCCGAATGCCACACCCGATCGAGTCCCCTGAATCGATCCACCTTCAATCCAAACGCGTAGTCCAAAGCGGTCCCATCATTCAGCTTGCCTCGAACCAACATTTGGTTTCCCCACTGAGGTCCGCCTACCTTGAATTCGGAGAAATTTCGATCCCATTTGGCGAAGTCCCGAATCGTCGCGAAGATCGCTCCATCGCCGGTGACGACCCAGTTGGACATATCGATGCGAAATTTTCCCTGGCTATCATTCGCATACCCGATGGCGCGATTTGCGATAATCTTGGCATGATTGTCATGCACTTGCGCGGTGCTCATGCCCAGTGGGATAAAAATGCTTTCAGCCAGGAATTGGCCGAGTGGCTGGCCGGTAATTCTCTCCACCATCAGCGCCATTAAGAGATAACCGGAATTGCTGTAGGAATGCTGGTCTCCTGGATTGAAGTTGAGATGCTTTTGACGGCAGAGCATTTCCAACGCCTCTTGATTGTGGACGACCGATTCATCCTGAGTGCCGTGCAGCGAGACGAGCGTGTCGTAGTCGCGAAGGCCGCTGGTGTGATGGATGAGATGCCGGAGGGTGATGGTTCGACCGTAGGATGGAAGTTCAGGTATGAATTTGCGGACGTCGTCATCCAACGAAAGTTTCCCACGTTGAGCGAGGAGAACAATCGCCGTCGCCGTGAACTGTTTGGAAATCGAGGCGATGTCAAAAGCTGTTTCCGGCGTGATCGCTGAATTGTTTTCCAGATTGGCGACGCCGAATCCCTTGGCGTAAATGGTCTGGTCTTGCTTGAAAACGCCAACAGCGCAACCGGGAGTGTTCGGCTGATTCCAAGGCGCGAAAATCTTGTCGATCTTCGATTCGACTTCCGGCGGCAAAGCAACAGTCCTCAGTGGGAAAAGCAGAAGGCAAAGCGCCAACGAGGCACGCAGGGCGATAACCTGATTCTGGGAATCGAGTCTCGTTCCTTTGAATGGGTGGGCTGGAGATGCGCTCTTCATCGAAAAAAATGTTTGTTCGTCCACTCAAAGATAAGACACCGTTGCCAGCAGTTTTTGTGTGCCGCCGGCCATCCGCAGCGCGGCGGAATAGATTAGGTCAACGTGCCGCCGCACCAGTTCGGCAAGCGCGGCCTCCGACCGGCGTTCGGCATTCGTTCGTGCATGCAACCGGGCTGGTCGAATAAATTCCTCAAATAAACCTCCCAACAAGAGCAATGGTGGCCCGCGCTCGCCCAACTTGACCGGAGCGCCGACTCCAATCAAGAGCCTGGGGCGAAATCCCGCTTCACCCACGCTCCAGGCGCCAACGCCACCGCCCATCGAATGGCCGATGAAGACGTCCACCGCTCCAAGCGCCCGCTCAAGCTCCTGGGGCTTGAGCAGTAGGTTGGTGAGGAAGCAAGGTTGCGGCGATTCGCCAAATTCCGCCTGATCCACCGAATAGCAATCAAAACCAGCGGCGGCTAGCGCCTGGCCAAAACTGAAAAACATTTCTTTCGAGGTGAGGTTTCCATGAGCCAGGAGCGCGGTGGGATGCGGACTCGGCGTTGCGGGGACAATTCGAAGTGCGGGTGTGTTTGTCGTCAGCATTATTGTTTCGACGCGAACGCCAGGCTCGATCACGCGCGAGAGTATGGCCCCAAGAATCGGGGCGGCGATGGCTGCTGCAACTACCCAACAGTTAGTTCGGGCATTCAGTATATTCCTTTGGTGATGTCATTTCTCCACTCACAGTGACTTGGGAACTTGCGGCCGCTAACGCTCCAGATCAGGGACCCGGCGCCACTGATCCTCGATTGTCAACCAGAGCGTCATCGCCGGGTTCGTTGCATCTGGTTTGTTAATCCTTTTCCTTCCTGTTGAGTTCAAGAATTCCTCGATAGGTGACTGGAGCCTTCCCTTTCTCATTCCATGTCTGTTCGAAGTAACCGACAATCGTATCGCCATCCCGCACACCTCGAAATAGCGTTTCGGATTGGCGTTTCCTCTTTTGCGCGTCCTCCAATGACACACTGCTTTTCCACTCGATGATCTGTTTGCGTATCGTGCCCGCAAGCTTCTCCAGGTGTTGGGAAATGTCATGCACGTCTTCGCCAAACGCCGTAATCAAGCCCGTAAGTTGACCGTCTTTCTCAGTAAGCTGACAGAACGTCCTGCTCTTCCTTGGATTAAACGAGTCGATACCGGCGGTGCTCGACACAAGCCGATGCGTGCCTTTCCACATTGTTTCCTGGGCATTCAGTTTTAGAATTGCGAAAGCCAGAATCGAGATGAGTGCTATTGTTGTCATTTTTTTAGGACCCAAGCCCAGCGACCCGGCGAACGGGACGCAACGATTGCAACCGCGACGTTCCCGCCGGGGTCGCTGGAGCGCATGGTTGGCCGATGATCACTTGGAAAGCTGCGTCGCACGAAGCTCGATTCGGGTAGAGCTGTGTTCCTCGGGAATGCTGAACGCCTCAGGTCGAGCAGCCTGGGGGAGGACTATCCGACGGGACAATACTTCCTCGCGCGCCGGGGAACTGGCTGTGGCTTCCCGATGTCGCGTGATAGTCGCGTCAACGCGAATTTCTGGTGGCCGGTGGTCCAAACCGGTCAGGAAGGCGCGCACGATGGCCGCCTGGGAATGGGTCGAAATCAGTGCGACAGTGTTGCGCTTCTCGTCCACCCGTGAGACCGCCTCCGCCGCGTTTGCTCCGAGCTTTTGCTGCACGGCGGTGAAAGCATCGGCGGCTGCGACGAAGCGCAGAGCAACAACAGGAGGGTTGGAGGTCGGTTCCGCAGCGTACGCACCGAAGACAGCGGCGGCGCAAGCAAGGAAGAGTAGATGCTGTGTTTTCATAGTTCAGTTTACTGTTGGTTTCTGTTTGTGGTCTTGTTGATCGTTCAAGCTCCAGTGCTGCGATTTCGTTTCGGCCTAACGACCCCCAGCTCAGCCCCAGCACACGGGACGCAACGATGGCCACCACGACGCCCACGCCGGGCGCTACAGCGCATTGGTTAGGCCGAGTCATCCGATTCAATTCGTGGGACTGGTAATGAAGGTAATGCTCTTAGATTTGCAGAAGGCCATCAGTGCCTCCATCTGAGCCTGTGGCGGCCTAGCCGCCAGCGCATTGCCGTCGTAGTGCAGCACACTCCCACTGGGGAAGTGCTTAATGATTTCTTCCATCGGTTTCGAGTGAAATGCTCTAAAAACGTAAAGCCGCTTGTCGGGACAAACGAGAACGTAAACGGTTGCGCTGTCAACAGGCCCATGCGTCGGAACTTCATCCGCAATCTGGGACTGGACCAAATGATAATCTTTGGCGGAATCCTTGCCCGCACCCACCGTCAGGCAAACAAGAACGAGTGAGAGACAACTAAGTGTGAATATGGTCTTCTTCATAGCGTTTTGTGCAATCGGCCTACAACCCAATAGCTCAGCGACCCGGCGCACGGGACGCGTGGATGGCAACCGCGACGCTCCCGCCGTGTTAGATGCAGCGCGTGGTTGAACGTTCATCCACCTCATAAATCTCTCCTCCCTCTTACGCGCTCAAGCCGGTGTGCTCTCCGGGGACCGTCGCCACCTGCCGCAACTCCGGCAGCGACCGCTCCAACTCTGCAATCCGTTGCGGCTCCCTCTCGGCAATCATCCGCAACGCCTGTGCAGCAAAGGTGGTCTGCCCGGCATCGCCGGTGGTCAGCGCGTGTCGCAACTCCCGCACAATCTTCGGCGTCGAAGGCTCGATGCACCCGAGAACGTAGGCGCAACGATAGCGCAGAGTGTATCGGGTGACAGGGCGTGCCAGCCGCCTCTGGAGGAACGCTGGCAGCCGCGGCCAAAGCGCGGTGTAGAACCGAGAATCGTCTTTCTTGTGAAGACCATCCAGCAATGCTGGAACCGCGATAGGGCCGGCCTGACAAAGTGTGCGGCAGGCGGCGCCCTGCGAGCCATCGGGATCTGTCGCCATCTCGCTCACCCACTGGTCTAACCGCTTGCCTTGGTAACTCGGCTCCGGGCGGAGCCAGATGCAGAACGCCAGCACCGCACCGACCAGAAGCAGCGAGAGCAGTAATGTCTTCTTGTAGCGTCGTATCATGCAAGACGTGGTGCAGCCTAACATTGTGATTGAGCCGCAGTGCGTGCATGAGGGCATGCACCGGTGATTTTCAGTTCGGGCTTTGTTTTCAATGGTTTCAAGATTACGGACTTTTGTTTTCTGTAAAACGCTTCACCAGTTTCACAGCCGCCTGACGGCTGAGAACTTGGCTACGTCGAGCTATGGTACTTGTGGCGTCACCACGCGATAGTAGCGCTCTGGCAGCGCGGGTGATGAAACCGTGTTTACTTGCACTGTGCGCGTCTGGGACTGGGCGTTGAGATTCGTCGGGTTATTCCACGAGCCAGTAACCAGGTTCGTCCGGAATTGGATCGAGTAGGTGATGTTGGAGCGGGCCACGAATTCGAGCAGCGCAGTGTTCGTTGTCGCAAACGTCAGCTTCATCACGCTGTCGGGATCCGTCGGATCGGTGCCTGAAAGATATTCATCGCGGTTGCTCATTCCGTCGCCATCGAGGTCCAGTAACGCCTGAGTCGCCGTGAACCAGTTGGTCGCCATCTTCCTGTAGCCGAGCTGATTCGGGTGCAGTTGGTCGGGCATGTCGGCGAGCGGCACGGCACTGTGCATGTCGGTGAAGTAAACCTGGCGCCCCAGCCGGCGCTGGCGCTCGCAGATGCTGGGCAGGAACGTGTTGAACGTCGTTTGAATTTGCGTGTTCAACGGCTCGCTCACCTCGGTAAGGCTGCCCACAATGATCTTTGCGTTGGGCCAGTTGGTGGCCAGGCGCACGACCAGAGCTTCGAGGCGATTCGTCACTTGAGCTAATTCGTCGCCGCGCAGATAGTCGTTGACACCAAGCAACAGCAGGATGATGTCTGGTTCCGCCACCGCGCCGAAGATATTCGTGAGAATGTTGTCAATATCCCTGATGCGGGCACCGCCATAACCCTCATGATCCGAATCGGGCAGAGACGGCGCACCGTTGCCGGTTTGGGTGCCGATGAAATCCAAGCTGTAGCCCGCATTGGTGAGCAATTGATAAAGCGGCGCACGATAGCCGCCACCGGCACCCGACCCGAACGTGATCGAATCGCCGAGCGGCATCACGCGCAGCCTCGGCAGAATGGTGATCAAATTGGTGCTCGAACGCGCTTCTTGCATGGGCACAGAACTGTCCGTCGCGTGGACGTAGCAGGTGTACCTTCCCGCCGGTAACACCCCGAGGTCCAAAGTGAACGGCGGTGAACTGAGCGAGCCGGCCACTTGCCCATTGACGTAAAGGTCCGCTGCGTAGGGCGCTTCTCCGCCGGCCAGAGCCGCTGTGAGAGACAAGGAAGGGCCAAAACCAAACACTGAACCATTCGCCGGAGTCAGGCTCGCCGCCAGCGGCCCCGTAATGTGAACTGTGTGAACTAACGAATTGCTCACCCAACCCTTTGCGTCCGTCACGGTCGCTCGGATGGTGTGATCGCCGACGGGGAGTCCGCCGAAGTTCCGCTCGTAGGGAGGCGAAATCACCGCCGCGCCGCTGGGCAGATTGTCGAAATAGAATTGTACCGAGTAGGGCGCGGTGCCGCCAGCAACCGTCGCGGTGCCCAGGACAGGATTGGTGTGGGCGAAAGTTGCTCCGTCCAAGGGACCGGTGAGCGTGAACACGATGGGGTCCGCCACCGAAAATGTGTTCGTCCCAGAGCTGGCGCTTAATGGCGCGCCCGCGCTGTCGGTGGATATCGCGTAAATGCGGTGGGTGCCGACCGGAAGATTTCCCAAACTCACGTTGTAGGGCGCAGTCCCGCTCGTCCCCGCCGAAGCAAAGATCGTGTTTCCCGCACCGCTGTTCGTAAAATACTCCACGGTGTACGGCGCAGTCGCATTGGCCGTGACCGCCGCGGCGATTACGGATGCGCCTGACTGCAACGTCGCGCCGTGGCTCGGAGCCGACACGAGACAAAAGAAATTCGTTGGCGTGCCGGCGGTCATGCGCAGGGAAAATTTATCGTATTGATTGGCCGAGTCGGTTCCCGTGCCCGAATTGTCATCAAGCCACACAAGGAAAAGGCTGCCGCCGTTGGTCCAGTTCAAAGAGACGCTGGCACTCAGCGTGGAACTTTCGTCGGTGGAAACGGTCGTATTGAGCGCGGGCACGTTGGTCCAACTGTTCGCCTGTCCCGTCAGGCTGAAATAAACTCGCGAGCCTCTGCCATTTTCCTCGCTGGCTCCGCCGGCCGCAATCGTGAACAAGTAAGAGAGCGTGATCTGCGTCGCGTTGGTGCCGGTGTGGTTGACGAACTTTCCCATCAGCACTGTTGCGCGATTCCCCGTCGGCCTTGTTTGCAGATAAAGCCCCGTGGAACTCCACACGGCACTCGCGTTGGCCACGGGTGGATTTCCTGCGTCGAAAACAGTTTGTGCCGTAACGCCGCTGGCGCTGACACTCGCGTTCACTTCCGCGTCTGGGCTGTAGTTGTCCGTGCTTCCCCCCGCGATGTTCAGCGTCGCCCAATCCGTGGTCGGTGGCTGCGCGCTAAATCCATTCGTGTAGCCGGCAGGACCAACGCTGGCCGCAATGGTGGAATTCGGCGTTCCGGCGGTCACGCGCAGCGAGAAGTTATCCATCTGATTGGCCGAGTCCGTTCCTCCTCCGCTGGCATTATCATCCAGCCACAAAACAAAGAGACTGCCGCCGTTGATCCAGTTCAACGAGACGCTGGCACTCAGCGTGGAACTTCCATCGGCCGAAGCTGTCGTGTTCAGCGCGGGCACATTGGTCCAACTGTTCGCCTGTCCCGTCAGGCTGAAATAAACCCGCGTGCCCTTGCCGTTTTCCTCACGGACGCCGCCGGCCGCAATCGTGAACAAGTAGGACAGTGCGATCTGCGTCGCGTTGGTGCCGGTATTGTTCACGAACTTTCCCATCAACACCGTCGCGCGATTCATCGTGGGGCGCGTTTGCAGATAAAGCCCGGCGGAACTCCATTCGGCAGTTGGATTGGCACCCGGCGGATTGCCGCCATCAGAGATCGTTTGTGCCGTAACGCCGCTGGCGGTGACACTCGCGTTCACTTCCGTGTCCGGGGTGTAAGTGTCTCCGCTTCCGCCAGCGATGCTCAACGTCGCCCAGTCTGTGGCCGGCGGTCGCACGGTGAAGCCATTTGTGTAACCGGCAGGACCAACCGTGGCCGCGGTGGCGTGAACTGCGGCGAACAACAACACTGCGAATACCGGAGGAAAAAGGAAACTCGCGCCACGGCCAATCGTTTTGGGGAACATGAGTTTCATCTTGTTGATTTCGTTTTGAAAGTCGGCTGAGATTCGAGGCTACACCGAGCCAGGGGCGGGCGAATGCAATCGCGACGCGACCGAGGTCATGGCTTTGGCGGTGAATCACGCAAGATGAGCTTCCACCGCCAAAACCAATAAATGGTGAATGGATAAGCCTACCAGGCCAAGGTTGCTAAATTCGCCGTGTAGCAGCGCTCGAAGCATAAGATGCCGCAAAATGCCTTGCTCGATGATGCCTAATCCAAAAACAATAGTGGAGACAAGAAAAACCTCGCCACGGGCTGTTAGATTGGCGTAATGAGCCTAGACACCGCCGGCCGGCGTCGGCTCAGGCACTTGAATAGGCATCATTTTTGCGTGTTGGTAATAACTACCGACCGAACCTCCTGGAAACGATTTGTGCCGGCTGGGTAATGTCGCGTTTGTAACGGAATCTGTCCGGCGTGTGGAGTTGGTGTCTGGTGAATGCTTGGAACAACCGGCCAATGTCAATCCAGGCAATGTGAGTGCGATTAGTGGTGTGTACTGTTTCATCTTCATAAATCAACCGACGAACTGACATAAAAGTTGCGCGCTCATCCGCCTGACGGCCCGTTAAAAAAGTCGGCAGTGTTCTAATTTGGATTGGCGCCGACGGCGCGATTCCGGGTGCTTCTATCCGCACAGAAGCAGAACGACCACGGCTGCCACCCGGTCACATACCGTACACCATCGTCCGTTCAACCCAGTTCTTCGAGTTCGGGAGCCCGGCAATGTCCCACCTCACTTGACTTTCTCTACGACTAAAAACTCCATCGGCTGTTTCTGCGGCGAAACCGTCAGCTCCAGGCCGAGTTGGTCCAGAATGCCCTGCTTGATTTGGTCGGCGGACGCGCCCTTCGCGTATTTGAGCTCGTAGTCATACCGCGCGTTGAGTCCGGTTTGATCAACGACCGGGACGCCGAGCAGATTCTCGAGGTTCGCCGCCAGGTTCGCGGCGGAGACGTTGCTGGCCTTCATTGTGCCAACGCCAACCCGGCCGCCGCCACCGAACTCGCCGTTCGTGTTGACCTTGAGCTTGGGCGCGTCGGGATTCTTGACTGTGAGCAGCAGGACATCCGTCTCGCGCGTCTCCCGTTTCGCCATCAGGCCGAACTGGTCTTTCAGTGCCTGTTGCAGAGCTTCCTTGCCGCCGTGCGGCATGGTGTCCATGAAGTCATAGGACGGCGCCTCGAACTCGGCGGGCACGATGATGCGGTTGCGCAGATCCATTCCGACGTTGTAGGCGTAGCGGACGATCTCCTTCATCTTCGCGCCCATGGCAGCGGTGCCCATCGACGACGACATCATGCCCGTGCCGCGGCCGCCGGGATGTTCCAGTTCGGTGGGCCGGACGAGCGCGACGGGCGGCTGCTGGGCGAGCACCTGCGGATTCATCGACCACACCACCGGCGGCGCGGACTGCGTTTGGGCGAAGGCGGTCGCCGCCGTCAGGGCCAGCGTCAGCGCGCCGACTCCGGCAATTATTGAATGGACGGTTTTATTTGAGTTCATGTTATTGCTCCTTGTTGTTTATTGAAGTTTTGTCTGCTTTCTCCACTGTGAGAAATTCGACGGGCAGTTTTTCCGGGGAGGGAACGAGCGCCAGGCCGAGCTGGTCCAGCGCCGCCTGCTTGATCTCCTCGACTGACGCGCCGGGCTTGAAGGATAGTTCGTAGTCGAAGCGGTCGGTTGCGCCGGTTTGATCGATGACGGGTGTGCCGACCATCGATTCGAGCGTCGACGTGATGCCGGCCATGGTGGCGTTTTTGCCGCGTACCTTGCCGTTGCCAATGCTACCGCCGCCGCCCACGTCGCCACTGGTGTTGGCCATGAGGCCCGGTGCGCCGGTGTTGGCGATCATGACCGACAACGTCTCCACCGCGCGGATTTCGCGCCGAGCGACGAGCCCATACTGCTCCTTCAACACTTGTTGCAGCGCCTCTCGTCCGCCCTGCGGCAGCGTGTCCATGAAATCAAAGTAACCGTCCGGCGCGTCGGCCGGCATGAGGATGCGGTTGCGCATCGCCGGGGGGACGTTGTAGGCGTAGGCCACAAT
>Ga0134127_10001444_pt1 | contig 17640 bp, 16 predicted proteins | sample KB31753_FD_96459 | JGI IMG/M metagenome (GOLD analysis project Ga0134127, IMG submission 96459) | Terrestrial soil microbial communities with excess Nitrogen fertilizer from Kellogg Biological Station, Michigan, USA - KB3-175-3 | ecosystem: Environmental > Terrestrial > Soil > Unclassified ... | reverse complement strand
AGCGGCCGCAGCGCGACAACGCGCGTGTCATCGTGACCGGCTCGTTCTGCGAGCAGCCGCCGCTCGGCCTGATCAAGTCGATCGAGATGGCGGGCTGCTACGTTGTCGACGACGACTTCCAGCTGATCCAGAGCTGGCTGCTGGACGATGTGCCGCTCGACGGTGATCCGCTCGAGGAGCTGTCGAAGGCGTTCCTGCACCGCTCGGCGCAGACCGCGTCGAAGTACGACGAGCGCAAGGAAGACAAGGGCACGCACCTGCTGCGCCAGGTGAAGACGCGCGGCGCCGAGGGCGTGATCTTCGCCGCGGCGTCGTTCTGCGACCCGGCGCTGCTCGAGCGACCGATGCTTCAGGAAATCCTCGCCAAGCACAAGATCCCCTACACCGCCTTCAAGTTCGCGGAGAACACCGGCCAGATGGCGCCGATCCGCGAGCAGGCGGGAACGTTCGCCGATTCGATCAAATTGTGGAGCGCCGCATGACTACGCCGATCCCCGTGACCGCAGCGCCGAAGAAAGACAGGCCCAAGGTCATCAAGGAAGACGCGATGTGGCTGCAGAAGGAGCTCATCAACCGCAACTACCACGAGGTCGCGACCGCGCACAACGAAGGCAGGAAGATCTCCGCCACGTTCGTGCCGGGCAACCTGAACGAGCTGCTGATGTGCTTCGACTTCGCGCGGCGCCTGCCCGAGACCGACGCGCTGCAGAACGGCATGCGCAAGAAGTCGGGCAAGATGATCATGGACGCCGAGCGCGACGGTCACTCCGAGGACGTGTGCACCTACGTGAAGACCGACCTCGGCATGATGCTGCAGGGCGAAGTCGGTCCCACCGGCGAGGCGATGCCGCACCCGGACATCCTGCTGCTTTCCTACACCGGCTGCTTCACCTTCATGAAATGGTTCGAGCTGGTGCGCCAGAAGTACGACTGCCCCACCGTGATGCTGCACGTGCCCTACCAGGGCGACGGCAAGATCAATCCGGCGATGCGCCGCTACGTGGTCGATCAGCTCAAGCGCAAGGTGATTCCGGCGCTCGAGCAGGTCTCGGGCGTGAAGTTCGACATCGACCGCCTGCGCGGGTACATGAAGGAATCGGTGAAGGCCGAGGAGGATCTGGTCGCCGTGCTGCAGACCGCCAAGCACCGGCCGAGCCCGATCGACGGCTACTTCGGCGCGGTCTACTACATCGGTCCGATCTTCACCGCGTTCCGCGGCGTGCCCGAGGCCACCAGGTACTACCAGGTGCTGCGAGGCGAAGTCGAAGCGCGCATGCGCGACGGCAAAGGGCCGGTGACGCCCGAAGGCGAGCTGGCGGAAGAGAAGTACCGGCTGGTGGTCGAGGGCCCGCCCAACTGGACCAGCTTCCGCGAGTTCTGGAAGATGTTCTACGACGAGGGCGCGGTGGTGGTGGCCTCGACCTACGCCAAGGTCGGCGGCGTGTACGACTTCGGCTTCCGCCACGACCCCGAGCACCCGCTCGAGTCGCTCGCCGACTACTGCCTGGGCTGCTATACCAATCTGAATTTCCCGCAGCGCATCGACATGATCTGCAAGTACCTCGACGAGTACCAGGCCGACGGCCTGCTGATCAACTCGATCAAGAGCTGCAACAGCTTCTCGGCCGGCCAGCTCCTCATCCTGCGCGAGGTGGAGAAGCGCACCGGCAAGCCCGCGGCGTTCATCGAGTCCGACCTGGTCGACCCGCGCTACTTCTCGGGCGCCAACATCAAGAACCGCCTCGAGAGCTACTTCCAGATGATCAAGCAGAAACGCGCGGCCGCGGTGCATTGAACGTGAAAACCTTCATCGGCATCGATCTCGGATCGACCACGACGAAAGCGGTGGTGATGGACGATGCGCGCAATGTGCTCGGGCGCGGCATCACCAACTCGCGCTCCAACTACGACACCGCCGCCACGGTGGCGAAGCAGGAAGCGCTGGTGGCAGCGCGCTTCTTTCTCTTCCGAAGGCAACTTGAGCAGAGCGGGGCGCTGAACGGCGGCCTCGAGTCCTTCATCGGCCAGCTCGAGCGCGACTTCCGCCTCGAGCAGTACCTCGAGCAGCTCTCGGATCTCGAGCAGGTGTGCGCTCGCAACGTGCAAAGCGCCAAGTTCGGCGACGCTGCGGCGGTGGCCGCCGCCCTGCGCACGCTGTTCGCGCTGCTGCAGCAGGATGCGGCTGCCCTGTTTGCGCCCGGGGCGCGCAGAAAGAGCGATTTCTTCCGCGACATCGCCGGCGCCCAGTACCTCGCGCTCGGCGAGAAGGCGGCCAAGGACGCCGGCGTGCGCTACGACCAGCTGCTCAACGTGTTCGATCGCTCGATCATCGAGGTGGAAAACCGGGTCTACGACGCTTCGATCAAGCGGCACTTGCTGGCGGCCCTGGAACGCACTTACCGGGCCCTGCCCGACACGTTGAAGCGCAAGCAGGCCATCACCTCTCCGATTCAATCCGTCCTCGACACCGAAATGGTGGAGACCTACGTCGTCGGCACCGGCTACGGGCGCGCGCGGCTGCCGTTCTCGAAGGAGCACATCCGCTCCGAGATCCTGTGCCACGGCCTGGGCGCGCACGTGATGTATCCGGCGACCGCGACCGTGCTCGACATCGGCGGCCAGGACACCAAGGCGATCCAGGTCGACAAGCACGGCATCGTGGAATCGTTCCAGATGAACGACCGCTGCGCCGCCGGCTGCGGGCGCTACCTCGGCTACATCGCCGACGAGATGAACATGGGGCTGCACGAGCTCGGGCCGCTCGCGATGAAGGCGACCAAGACGGTCCGCATCAACTCCACCTGCACCGTGTTCGCCGGCGCGGAGCTGCGCGACCGGCTCGCGCTCGGCGAGAAGCGCGAGGACATCATGGCCGGGCTGCACCGCGCCATCATCCTGCGCGCGATGTCGATCCTCGCGCGCTCCGGCGGCATCCGCAACGAGTTCACCTTCACCGGCGGCGTCGCCAAGAACGAGGCCGCGGTGAAGTCGCTGCGCGGGCTGATCCAGGACAACTACGGCGAGATGACGATCAACATCAACCCCGACTCGATCTATACCGGCGCGCTCGGCGCGGCCACCTTCGCCTGGCGCGCCGTGGTCGAGGAAGGCAAGACCGCCGAGGCAAGAACGTGACCTACACCGTCGGTATCGACATCGGCTCGGGCGCGGTCAAGACCGTGCTGTTCGAAGATCAGACCTGGCTGGCGAAGCGTGTCGAGCGCATCCGCCGGCGCGATCCCATGGAGCTGGCGCGGCTCGGTTTTGACGAGGTTCTCAAAGAGCGCAACCTTCGGGAAAACGAGATCTGCTACGTCGCCACCACGGGAGAAGGCGAGAACGTCAAGTTCGCGACCGGCCACTTCTATTCGATGACCACGCACGCGCGAGGCGGCGTGTTCTTGAACCCCGCGGCGCGCGCCGTGGTCGACATCGGCGCGCTCAACGGCCGCGCCATCTACGTCGACGGCCGCGGCAAGGTGCTCGCCTACAAGATGACGAGCCAGTGCGCCTCGGGCTCGGGCCAGTTCCTGGAGAACATCGCCCGCTATCTGGGGGTGGCGGTGGAGGAGATCGGACCGCTCTCGCGCACCTCGAACAACCCCGAGAAGGTGAGCTCGATCTGCGCGGTGCTCGCCGAGACCGACGTCATCAACATGGTGTCGCGCGGCATCGCCACGCCCGACATCCTGAAGGGCATCCACATCTCGATGGCCTCGCGCCTGGTGAAGCTGCTCAAGGTGACCGGCATCACCAAGGGCACCGTGCTCCTCACCGGCGGGCTCGCGCTGGACGAGGGCCTGCTCGCCGCGCTGCAGGAGGAGCTCGCCAACGAAAAGATCACCGGCCTCGCGGCCGTGAGCCACCCCGACTCGATCTACGCCGGCGCGATCGGCGCCGCCCTCTGGGGCGCGTTCCGCCACGCCAGGCTGAAGGAGCTGCAGGAAAGGGCAGCGGCTTAAGGAGGATCGAAGATGGCACTCATCATCAACGAAGCCTGCACCTTGTGCGATGCCTGCGTGCCGGTGTGTCCGAACGAAGCGATCAAGGCGGGCGACCCGATCTACGTGATCGACCCGCTGAAGTGCACCGAGTGCGTCGGCGCCAAGGACGAGCCGCAGTGCAAGCTCGTCTGCCCTTCCGACTGCATCGTCAAGAACCCCGACTTCGACGAGACCCCCGAGCAGCTGCAGGAGAAGTACAACGCGCTGCACGGGTGAATCACCCTTGCGCTAGATCAAGCCTTCACGCGCGCAAAGCGCGTAGGGTGGCACTGCGTCCGCCATGACACGGTTTGCCCACGCTCTGTTCGTCGTCCTGCCAGCGTGGCGCCGGCTTTGCGACCCGCACCTGCCGCTCTGGAGCTTCTACCGGCGCCGCTCCCGTCTCGAGCGTCTCGAAGCGCTTCGCGCTGAGTTGCGCTGCAGGCATTGCGATGCGCGCGCGCACTGCCGCAGCCGTCTTTCCCGGCACGGCGCCACTCCGCTCGCCGGCTGTCCCAATGCAAGAATGTTCGCCGTTCCCTGAGAGGATTCCATGGTTCCGCTGCTGCGGATGCTCGAGTTCAAGAACCTGTCCCTGAGCGACGCCGAGGCGGGCGGGTTTCACCGGCTCGCGGAGGCGGCAAAACGCTGCCTGCACTGCGCGGCAAGGACCGCCTGCATCCGCTGGCTGAAGTGGCACGGCAGGTATGGCGCCGCGCCGCCGTGCCCGAACACGCTCTATCTGCAAGAGCTCCGGGAAAGCCGCAGGCCGGACTAGACGCGGCCTTTCAAGATTCCCTTCAATCCTTTCGGAAGGAACGATGATGCGCACCCTGTACCTGCTGGTCGCGGCCGGCGCCCTGGCCGCGCTTTCCGGCGGAGCCGCCGCCGACCCCGTCACCTACGAAAACACGGTGAAGAAGCTCGTCGCCGAGCGCTGCGCCGGCTGCCACATTAGCGGCGCGCCCAGCATGTCGGAGTTCCAGAACAACAAGGAGGCCTGGACCAAGAAGTTCAAGGGCCCGAGCATGGCCGACTACCAGAGCGTCATGGTGATGGTCAACGGCAGCGACGCCGGCGCGCTGATGCGGCGCCTGGATGACGGCAAGAACACCAAGGACGGCAAGCCCGGCAACATGTACAACTATCTCGGCAAGGACGCGCACGAGCGCGCCGAGCGGCTGGAGAAGGTGAAGCAGTGGGTCGGAAGCTGGAGCCTCAAGCGCCGCAACGAGCTCTCCGACGGCGAGCTGAAAGCGATCAGCGCGCCGGAGCGCTAGTTCGCAGTAGCGCCGGGATTAGAGGAAAGGCTCGGCTCTCGCGACGAGCTCGGCGAGGCCCGGCTCGTTCGGGTCGCGCGGCTTGCCGGGGTGGATGATCGACACCTGGCAGCTCTCCGCGGCTTCCACCAGCTCGCGGTAGGTGCCGGCAGCGAGGTCGGCGATGTAGGCCTGCTTGTTCTCGTTGTAGATGAACATGCGGCCGTTGATCTTCACGCACTCCTCGCAGGTCGTGCAGCGCGACGTCTCGATGTAGGGGTCGTCGCCTTTGGGCTTCGCGGCTTCCACGGCGGGTGCCGGGGCCGCTACCGGCGGCGGAGCCGGCGGTGCCTTCTCGGCGGCTTTGACTTCGGGATTCTTGGCGACCCGGTGCTGCAGGCTGCGCCAGAACTCGAGCGCACGGCGCGTCGCGCCTGCGAGCTCCTCGGCGACGATCGCCTTGTGCAGCCGGTTATCCTTGCCGGCGAGCAGGACGTACGGCACCTTGTCCGGCGCCGGCGCGGCCAGGTACTCGCGCACCGGCACCATGCCGCCGTTGCAGCGCTCCTTGGGCATGCGCGCGAACCAGCCGGCATAGCGGCCGTCGCAGGCGACGAAATCGGCGAAGGTAAACGCGGCGTCCTCAGTCACGCGCTGCAGGGCGCCGTCCTCGAAAGCGAGACTGTGCGATGCCCAATCGTTGTCCGGCTGCGGATTGGCGGCGAGCGAGAAGCGCGCGCCGTCCGCGGCCGCCGGGTCGTAGCACAAGGCGGGAAAGGCGCGCGACTCGGCGGCTGCTGCGGCGACGAGGTAGGGCGCAAGCTCGGTCTCGCCGCCGGCGCCGGAATAGACGCTGATCACAGCCGCGCCACCGTGGCGCAAGCCGTCGATCAATTGCGCTCGTAGCTCGTAGAGCTGCGAGCCGCAGCACTGCAGCACGTACACGTCGGGCAGGCCGAGCGCCATGCCGGCGAGGGCATGAGCGTGCACCGCGAAGCCGGGACGGCCGACCGGCGAGCGGGTCAGGATGTCGTCGAACTGCACCAGCACCTTCACCGGCATGCCGAGCGCAAGGATCTCCGGCAGCTGCGGATGGTGCTGCGAGCCGTCGAGTTGCACCAGCGTCCCGGGAAAGTCCGCGAGTCCCTCGGCCTCGAGCAGCGCCGCGCCGCAGCCGGCGAACAATGCGTCGTGCCGCGCCTCGACGTATTCGCCCGCGGCTTCCAGGCGGGCGGCCGCGATCGCCTTCGAAAGCGCGATCAGCCTGGGCAGGCGCGCGCGGTAGCCGGCGAGCGCCGCGGCGCAGTCGTCGTAGACGAACGGGCCGAAATCCTGCGCGCGCAGCTCGCCGAGGAGCGAGCCGATGCGGCGCCGACGGCTTTCGGCCATCGGCCGCTCGGGCACGGCCCGCTTGAGCATGCCGCCAAGCGCGCCGAAATCGATGCCGTCGTCGCGTCCGCCGAACGACGCGCGCAGCCTTTGCTCGCTGCGCGCTTCGTCGGAGCGGGCGAAATCGGCCGACAGGATCTCGGAAAGGCGTGCGATCAGCGTTTCGATGCGGCTGCGCAGCGCCTCGGCGCGCTTTTCCTGCAAAGCGCGCCAGACGTGCGCGACCACGCGGCGCGGCGTGTCGGCGTCGTAATGGACGAGCTCGCCTTCGACCTCGCTCCAGGTCCTGGGGAGGGCGGAGCGGATTTCGCGTTCGCGCCGCAACGCTAGCGCCCGCGCTTTCTCGTCCTTGCCCTTCAGGGCTTCATCGACGAGCGCCGTGAGCGAATGAATCGTTCCGTCCTTCGACAGCACCAAAGGAAAGTCATATCGGAGCGCCGCCAGGTCCCGGTAGCGGGCGAGGAGCGCCGGCGCGCACGCGAACGCCTCCATCGGCGCGAGGCTCTGCCCGGTCAGGTGGAATGCGAGTGGCGCCTGAAGGTCAGCGTGCATGCTCGGGCCACACGGTGAACTTGTCGAGCTCGGCCTCGAGGCCGCCGCGCACCATCTGCGCGGTGCGCAGCTTCGGGCTCGCGCGCAGCTCCTCGTAGCAGGGCACCTCGGGGTTGCGGTACAGGATGCCCACCGGGATCGGATCCGTCTGCGAAGCGATCTCTCGCGCGCGGTGCAGGTCGGAGGCATCGTGGCCGCTCTTGTCCAGGCGCAGGATGCGCTTCGGGTCCTTGATGAACGGCTCCCACTGGTCGGGCAGCCACTCGGGGCAGCGCTGGATGATGCGCACGAAAGACAAGCCCTTGTGATGGAACGCCGCGCGCACGATGTCGTAGAGCGCGTCGGGCATCCAGTCGACTGCCTGCGCCACGAAAGAAACGTTCTGCACGCCGAGCGTCACGGTGAGCGGGTTCAGCGCCTCGAGCGAGCTGCCGCGCGGCGTAGTGTTGCTCTTCGTGCCGCGAGGCGAGGTGGGCGAGGCCTGCTTCTTGGTGAGGCCGTAGATCTGGTTGTCGTGCAGGAACACGCTCATGCGCATGTTGTAGCGCACGGCGTGGATCCAGTGCGCCGCGCCGATCGAGCAGCAGTCGCCGTCGCCGGTGTTGACGAAGACGTGCAGATCGGGGCGCGCCATCCGGATGCCCTCGGCGAGCGGCAGCGCGCGGCCGTGGATGCCGTGGAAGCCGTAGGTGCGCATGTAGTGCGGGAAACGGCTCGAGCAGCCGATGCCCGAGACGAACACGGTCTTCTCGGGGCGCAGGCCCTCGTCGCGGCACAGGCGCTGCACCGAAGCGAGGATCGCGTTGTCGCCGCAGCCCGAGCACCAGCGCGGCACGCCACCCTGGTAGTCCTCGAGCTCGTATTTCTCCTCGTAAAGCCGCAGCACGCAGGCGATGTCGTTCATGGCAGTTTCTTGAGAAGGACCGTGCGAATCGTGGCGGGCTTGATGGGCTGTCCGCGCACCTCGCTCCAGCAGTCCACGTCCACGAGATAGCGCGCGCGCAGCAGGGTGGCGAGCGCGGAGTAGCGCCGGTTGGTCTCGTCGATGAGCTGGTCTTCCGGCCGGTCGGACCAGTTGCCCTCGATCGTCATCACCTGCTTGAAGCCCTGCATCGCCTCCTTGATGCCCGGCGGCAGCGGTTGCAGGAAGCGCAGGTGCATCGAGGAGACCTTGCGGCCTTCGCGCTGCAGCGATTCGACCGCTTCCTCGATCGCGCCCTTGGTGCTGCCCCAGCCGATCACCAGCAGGTCGCCTTGCGGCGCGCCGAAGACCGGCGGTGCCTTGAGCGTGCGCTGCAGCGCGGCGAGCTTCAGGCTGCGGAAGTGGATCGATTCCTCGTTGATCTCCGGGTCGTAGGCGACGTGGCTGTCGCGGTCGTGCGCGAGGCCGGTCACGGTGTGCATGCCGTTCGGCTGTCCGGGGATGAAGCGCCGCGCAAGGCCGGTGGCGGCGTCCCAGTCGTAGGGCCTGAGGCCCTCGGGCACCGCGCTCTGGTCGGCGGGCGGCGCCATCCACGCCGGGTCGAACCGCGGGCGCGGGAAGGGCTGCTGCGAGGTGGCGAGGTTCGCGTCGGTGAGCACGACCACGACCATGTTGAAGGTCTCCGCGATGCGCCGCGCGGTGATCACCGAATAGAAGCAGTCCTCGATCGTGGCCGCGGCCATCACCACCTTGGGGGCGTCGCCGTGGCTGCCGTAGATCGCGCTCATCAGGTCGCCTTGCTCGGCCTTGGTCGGCTGGCCGGTGCTCGGCCCGCCGCGCTGCACGTTGATCACGACCAGGGGGATCTCGCTCATCACCGCGAGCCCGATCGCCTCCTGCTTGAGCGAATAGCCCGGCCCGGAAGTAATCGTCACGGTGCACTTGCCGGCATACGACGCACCGATCGCGAAAGCGCAGGCAGCGATCTCGTCCTCGGCCTGGTGCACTACGCCGCCCACTTTCTCGAACACGTCGGAGAGGTAGTGCGACGCCGAGGTCGCCGGGGTGATCGGGTACATCGCGCAGATCTCCATGCCCGAGGCGAGCACGCCCAGCGCGAGCGCGGTGTTGCCGTTCGCCACGACCTGCGGCTCCTTCGGGCGCACGGCGGGGATGCGGTACTTGAAGCCCAGGTTCGCCTCCGCCCAGCGGTACCCAGCGTCGAGCAGCTTGACGTTGGCGTCGACGATCGCCTGCGCCTTCTTGCCGAAGGCGAGCGCGATCTGCTCGCGCGCGAGCTCGAGCTCCAGGCTGTAGATGCTGCACAGCATCCCCAGGGCGAACATGTTCTTGCCCTTTTCCGCATTCGGCACCACGGCGGCGCATTCGCGCCCCATCGGGATCTCGATGACCTTGTAGCCTGCCGCGGCGAGGCGCTCCACGGTCTGCGCATAGCTCGCGCTGACGGCTTCGTCTTTGTGCTCGCGCCACAGGCTTTCCAGAAGAATCGTGCAGCCCGGCGCGAGCTCTCCGGCGCGCACGCGGCCGAGCAGCACCTGCTCGTTGAACGCGACCACGAGGTGGGTGAGGTCCCCGCCGTTGGTCACCCGGCCGGCCCCGAGGCGGATGCGGTTGCCGCTCGCGCCGGCGACCGAGCGCGCGGGCGGGCGGATCTCGGCCGGGATGATCTCCACCGTCCAGGTGCCGATGCCCATGCGCGCGGCGATCGCGCCGAGCGACTGGCCGCAGCGCTGCGCGCCCTCGCCCGAGTCGCTGATGACCTCGACGATGTGCTCTCGGAGCTCGGTGATCGTCTTGGCGGCGAGGCTGGCGTCGTTCATCAGGCGGCGCGCAGGCGCGCGTAGTTGTGCTGCGAGGAATCGATACCGAAGAGCTTCTTGCCTACGGCAGAGCCGGAAATCCCAAGGTACTCCTTCATGCTGCGCGCGGCCTTGCGTCCCGCACCCATCGCCTCGATCACGGTGGCGGCGCCGGTGACGATGTCGCCGCCGGCGAAAACGCCGGCGAGCGACGTGGCCAGCTCATCGTCCACCGAGAGGTAGCCTTTCTTGTTGAGGCCGATCTTCGAGGTCTGGCCAATGATCGGGTTGGCGTTGGTGCCGATCGCGTACACCACCATGTCGCAGGCGAACTCGAACTCGCTGCCCGCAACGGGCTCGGGGCGCGGCCGGCCGGAAGAATCGGGCGCGCCGAGCTGCATGCGGATGCAGCGCATGCCGCGCGCGTTGCCCTTGCCGTCGTCCAGGATCTCGAGCGGGCTGGTGAGCCAGTGGAACTCCACGCCTTCTTCCTCGGCGTGGTGCAGCTCCTCCGCGCGCGCCGGGCTCTCGGCGCGGCTGCGCCGGTAGATGCAGTGCACTTTCTCGGCGCCCAGGCGCAGGCTCACGCGCAGCGCGTCCATCGCGGTGTTGCCCGAGCCGATCACGGCGACGTGCCGGCCTGCCGGAAGCGGGGTATCGAATTGCGGGAAGTCGCGCGCGCGCAGCAGGTTGCAGCGCGTGAGGAGCTCGTTGGCGGAGAGCACGCCGTTCAGCGACTCGCCCGGGATGCCCATCATCGACGGATAGCCCGCGCCGGTGCCGACGAACACCGCGTGGTAGCCCATCTCGTCGATCATCTGCTCGAGCGTGAAGAGCCGCCCGACCAGCGTGTTGCATTCGAACTTCACGCCGAGCTTGCGCAGGTTGTCGATCTCGGCGTCGATCACGGTGTTGGGCAGGCGAAAGTCGGGAATGCCGTACTTCAGCACTCCGCCGGGCTCCTGGAAGGCTTCGTACACGGTGACCTCGCAGCCGGCTTTCGCCATGTCCGCGGCGCAGGCCATGCCCGCCGGCCCCGAGCCGACGATGCCGATGCGGAAGCCGTTCGGCTCTACAGAGGTGGCGCTCGACCAGCCCTCGGCGAGCGCCTTGTCGCCGACCCAGCGCTCGAGGCGTCCGACCGCCACTGGCTCGAGGGTGTCGCCCACGATGCACGCGCCTTCGCACTGGCTTTCCTGCGGGCAGACGCGCCCGCAGATCGCCGGCAGCAGGTTGGTGGCCGTGATGGCGTCGTACGCGCCGCGGTAGTCCTTCGCGCTGATGCGGCGGATGAACTCGGGAATGTCGATGCTGACCGGGCAGCCGGCGATGCACTTCGGGTCGGGGCAGAGCAGGCAGCGCTGGGCTTCGCGCAGCGCGTTCTCGAGCGTGTAGCCGCACGCGACTTCCTGGAAGCTCTTCGCGCGCTCTTTCGCCGGGCGCTCCGGCATCGGCGTGCGCTCCTGCGGGATGGTACGGATCGTCTTCTTAGCCGCCACGCACTTCCTCGAACGGATCCGGAAGCTCCAGCGCCTCCGGCGCGGGCGGCTCTTGCATGCGGCAGCTTTCCGACCAGCGCTGCAACGCGGCCTTCTCTTGCTCGGCGAAGCGCTTCAGGCGCGCCATCAGATCGTCGAAGTCGACCTGGTGGCCGTCGAAGTCCGGCCCGTCGACGCAGGCGAACTTCACCTTCCCGCCGACCTTGACGCGGCAGCCGCCGCACATGCCGGTGCCGTCGACCATGACCGGGTTCACGCTCACCATGGTCTTCACGCCGCGCGCGCGCGTCGCTTCGGCGCAGGCTTTCATCATGATTGGGGGGCCGATAGCGATCACCTCGGCAAGATCGGGGTGCTTTTTCAATGCGAGCTGCAGTCCGTCGGTGACGATGCCGCGGATGCCCGCCGAACCGTCGTTCGTGCAGACGATCAGTTCGTCGCAGGCGCTCCTGAACTTGTCTTCCCAGAACACCAGTCCGCGGCTGCGAAAGCCGACGATGCCGATCACGTAGGCGCCGGCCTGCTTGTAGGCGCGGGCCTGCGGGAACATCGGCGCGACGCCGAGGCCGCCGCCGACGCAGGCGACCTTGGTCGCCTTTCCGATCACGCTCGGGACCCCCATCGGCCCGACGAGCGCATGCAGCCGCGTCCCGACCTGGCAGGCCTGCTGCATCTCGCGCGTGGTCTTGCCGACCGCCTGGATCACCAGAGTGATGGTCCCCTTGCGTGCGTCGAAATCGGCGAGCGTCAGCGGAATGCGCTCGCCTTCGGGGTGCGACATCACGATCACGAACTGGCCCGGCCGCGCGGCCCTGGCCATCAGGGGATGCCTCACTTCCAGCAGGAACGTGGCGTCGGAGAAGTCTTCCCGCGCCACGATTTCGAACACTGACGGAGTGCCCGGATTCACCTTGTCGAGAATGCTAGAGGGCCGCGGGCGGGGCCCTTTGATATACATCAAAGCCGCCGTGCGTGGCTCGGATAGCGTGGACGCACTGTGGCACAGCGCGTCACGCTCGCCGTCAACGGGCGCGCCCGCGAGGAGGCGATCGAGGACAACCTGCTCCTCATCGACTACCTGCGCGAGCGCCGCGGCCTCACGGGCACGAAGCGCGGCTGCGACGGCGGCGAATGCGGCGCGTGCACGGTGCTGGTCGACGGCGAGCCGCGCCTTTCCTGCCTCACGCTCACCGCGAGCTGCGCAGGGCACTCCATCGAGACGATCGAGTCGCAGAATTCGAAGGGGACACTGAGCGCGTTGCAGCGCGCGTTCCACGAGAAGCTCGGCACGCAGTGCGGTTTCTGTACGCCTGGCATGATCATGGCGGCCGAAGCGTTGCTGCGCCGCAGGGCGCAGCCGACGGAGCCCGAGATCCGCGAGGCGCTCGGCGGCAATCTCTGCCGCTGCACCGGCTACGTGAAGATCATCGAGGCGGTGAAAGAGGCGGCGCGATGATCGCCGGCCGCGGCACGCCCCTCATCGACGGCGTCGAGAAGGTCACCGGGCGAGCGAAGTACACGGCGGACCTTCGGGGAGATTTTCTCGTCGGCGAAATCTTGCGCAGCCCGCATGCGCACGCCGCGATCGTGCGCATGGACACAAGCCGCGCGCGTGCCCTTCCTGGAGTGAGGGCGGTACTGACCGGCGCGGACTGCGCCATTGCCTACGGCATCCTGCCGATCGCGCACAACGAGTATCCGCTCGCGCGCGAGCGCGTGCGCTATTGGGGCGAGCCGGTCGCGGCGGTGGCGGCCGAGGACGAAGCGAGCGCACGCGCCGCGCTCGAGCTGATCGAGGTCGAATACCGGCCGCTCCCGGCGTACTTCGAGCCGAAGGATGCGCTCGAGGGCGCCGCGCTGCTGCACGCCGACAAGCCGCGCAACATCGAGCGCGAGGTGGCGCAGTCCTTCGGCGACGTCGAAGCGGGCTTCGCCGCCGCGGATCTGGTGCGCGAAGCGAGCTTCCATTACGCCGAAGTCACGCACGCGCAAATGGAGCCCGACGCCGCGCTCGCCGAGTACGACGCCGAGCGCGGCCAACTCACGCTGCAATCGGTGACGCAGGTGCCTTACTACGTGCACCTGACGCTCGCACAGTGCCTGCAGATGAGCCCGTCGGCGATCCGCGTGATCAAGCCTTTCGTCGGCGGCGGCTTCGGCCACCGCACCGAGTGCCTGAACTTCGAGATCATCGCCGCGCTCCTGGCGCGCTCGGCGCGCGGCGCGGTGCGCATCGAGCTTTCGCGCGAGCAGACCTTCGTCATGCACCATGGCCGGCCGCAGACCGACATCCGGCTCAGGATCGGCCTGAAGAAGACCGGCGAGATCACCGCGGTCGACGCCGACTGCGTGCAGCGGGGCGGCGCCTATGCCGGCTACGGCATCGTCACCATCCTCTACGCCGGCGCGTTGCTGCACGCGCTGTACCGGCTGCCCGCGGCGAAGTATCACGGCATGCGCGTGTATACGAACACGCCGCCCTGCGGCCCGATGCGCGGCCACGGCTCGGTCGACATGCGCCACGCTTTCGAGTCGCTGCTCGACACCATGGCCCATGAATTGAAAGTGGATGCGTTCGCATTGCGCCGCGCGAATCTGATCTCGGCGCCGTATCGGGCGGCGAACGACCTGCAGGTGAATTCCTGCGGCCTGGCGCAGTGTCTGGAGCGGGTAGAGACAGCATCTCAATGGAAGCAACGCAAAGGCCGGCTCGGGCCGGGGCGCGGCCTCGGCATGGCGTGCTCGCACTACGTTTCCGGCGCGGCGAAGCCGGTGCACTGGACCGGCGAGCCGCACGCCACCGTCAACCTGCGGCTGGATTTCGACGGCTCGATCACGCTCCTCACCGGCGCGGCCGACATCGGCCAGGGCTCCTCGACGCTGCTCGCGATGGTGGCGGCCGAAGTGCTCGGCATCGGCCTGGAGCGCATAAGAGTGATCGCAGCCGACAGCGCTCTCACCCCGAAGGACAACGGCTCGTATTCGTCGCGCGTCTCGTACATGGGCGGCAACGCCGCGCTCGCCGCGGCGCAGGAGTTGAGGAGTTTGTTGGATCCGAAACTGCCGTTCGACGAAGCGGTGCGAGCACTGCTCGGCGCCGGAGGCCCGGTCACGGTGCGCGGCACCTATACCGTGCCGCCGGAGCTGCAGGGCGGCAAGTTCCGCGGCGCCGGCGTCGGGCCGAGCCCGGCGTTTTCCTACGCCGCCCAGGTCGTCGAGGTCGCCGTGGACGATGAAACCGGTGAAGTGAGAGTAGAGAAAGTCTGGGTTGCGCAGGACTGCGGCTTCGCCATCAACCCGCTCGCGGTCGAAGGCCAGATCCAGGGCGCGGTATGGATGGGCATGGGACAGGCGCTCGGCGAAGCGACGCGCTACGACCCGCCTCACGGCCTGCCCGCGCGCGCCAATTTCCTCGACTACCGCTTCCCCACGATCGCCGACTCGCCGCCGATCGAGACCTGCATCGTCGAGGCGCGCGACCCGAACGGCCCGTTCGGCGCCAAGGAAGCGAGCGAGGGCGCGCTCGCCGGATTCCTGCCGGCGTTGACGAACGCCGTGGCCGACGCCGTGGGCATCCGGCCGCACGAGCTTCCCGTGACCCCGGACGCGCTGTTCGAGGCGCTGCGCAAGCGCCGCCGCGCAGAGAAATTGAAGGCCGCATGATCGCGCTGCCCGCATTCAAGCTCTTGCGCCCGGCGACCCTCGACGAGGCGGCGCGCCTCGCCGCCGAGCCCGATGCGCGCCTCATCGCGGGCGGCACAGGACTTCTGCCCAATCTGCGCCTGGGGATCGGCAAGCCTGCCACGCTGGTTTCGCTCGACGCGCTGAAGGAGCTCGGGCGGATCGACGTCGCCGCCGGAGGCTGGCGCATCGGCGCCTGCGTCTCGCTGCAAAAGATCATTGATACAAATGAGCTCCCCAGTGCGTTGCGCGAGGCGGCTCGATCGATCGGCGCGCCGGCGCACCGCGCCGCGGGCACGCTGGGCGGCAACCTGTGTCTCGACACGCGCTGTATCTACTACAACCAGAGCGAGCACTGGCGCCGCTCGAACAACTACTGCCTCAAGCACGGCGGCGACACCTGCCACGTCGCGCCGCAGGGCAAGACATGCCGCGCCGCCTACAGCGGCGACCTCGCCCCGGCCCTGCTGGTATTGGGAGCGGAGGTCGAAACGACCTCGGGGACCCGGCTTCTCGAAAACCTCTACGGCGACGATGGCGCGAAGCATCTGAACCTGGATGGCGGGGAGATTGTCACGGCAGTCCGCCTCCCGGCGCCGAAAGGCCGCTCGGGCTACGCCAAGGTGCGCCAGCGCGGCGCGATCGACTATCCGCTCGCCGGCGTCGCGATGGTGCTCGCGATGCGCGACGGGCGCATCGCGCAACTGCGAGTGGCACTCACCGGGACGAATTCGAGACCTTTCATGTTGAGCGACACGGCAAGGCTGATCGGGGCAACACCCGATAACGCGACGGCCGCAGCGCTGGTGAAGCTCGTGCAGAAACAGGCGGGGCCGATGCGCACCACGGTCACCGCCGCCGATTACCGCCGGCAAGCCGCAGCGATTCTCGCGCGGCGATTGCTCGACCGGCTGAGCCAAGGAGAAGAGTCATGGATCTGAAGGGCAAGACCGCCGTAGTGACCGGCGCCGCCTCGGGCATCGGGCGCGCCACGGCCGAGGCGTTCGCCAACGCGGGCGCGCACGTGCTGCTCGCCGACATCAACGACGAGATGGGAGAGGCGGCGGCCGCGGCGCTCAATGCCCAAGGCCACGGCGCCGACTACTTCCACGTCGACATCACCGACGCGCAATCGATCGAGTCGTTCCGTCAGGCCGCGCTTGCCAGGCGCGGGCGCGTCGACATCGTGGCGAGCGTCGCCGGCTGGGGCAAGACCGAGCCCTTCGTCGAGAACAAGCCCGAGTTCTGGAGGAAGCTGATCGACCTCAACTTCCTCGGCACGGTGATGGTGGCGCGCGCCTTCGTCGACGGGATGATGGAGCGGCGCTCCGGCAGGATCGTCACCGTGGCGAGCGACGCCGGCCGCGTCGGCAGCCTCGGCGAGACCGTGTACTCCGGCACCAAGGGCGGCGTGATCGCGTTCACCAAGGCGCTGGCGCGCGAGATGGCGCGCTACGACGTCACGGTGAACTGCGTCTGCCCGGGGCCCACCGACACGCCGCTCATGGCGGCGGTGCCCGACAAGATCAAGGAGGCGTTCGCGCGCGTCACGCCGATGCGCCGGCTCGCCAAGCCCTCCGAAATCGCCGACGCGATCCTGTTCTTCGCCGGCCCGCAGGCGCAGTTCGTCACCGGCCAGGTGCTGTCGGTGAGCGGCGGCCTGACGATGGCGGGGTGAGGCCATGTATACGCTCAAAGCCGCCGACTGGCAGCCGAAGCACTTCCAGTGGAAGGTGGCGGATCGCGTCGCCACCGTCACGCTCAACCGCCCCGAGCGCAAGAACCCGCTCACCTTCGAGAGCTACGCCGAGCTGCGCGACACCTTCCAGCGGCTGAACTACGCCGAGGACGCGCGCGCGGTGGTGTTCACCGGCGAGGGCGGCAACTTCTGCTCCGGCGGCGACGTGCACGAGATCATCGGCCCGCTGGTGAAGATGGACATGCCCGATCTCATGCGCTTCACGCGCATGACCGGCGACCTGGTGAAGCACATGCGCACCTGCCCGCAGCCGATCATCGCCGCGGTGGACGGCGTGTGCGCCGGCGCCGGCGCCATCATCTCGATGGCGAGCGACCTGCGCTACGCGACGCCCGAGGCGAAGACCGCATTCCTGTTCGTGCGCGTCGGGCTCGCCGGCTGTGACATGGGCGCGTGCGCCATCCTGCCGCGCATCATCGGCCAGGGGCGTGCTTCCGAGCTCCTCTATACCGGGCGCTCGATGAGCGCGCAGGAGGGCCTCGCCTGGGGCTACTTCAACGAAGTGGTTTCCAAGGAGGAATTGCTCGGCAAAGCGCAAGCCATGGCGAGAACGCTCGCCGACGGACCGGCGTTCGCGCACGCGATGACCAAGAAGTGCCTGCACCAGGAGTGGAACCAGTCGATCGAGCAGGCGCTCGAGACCGAGGCCGAGGCGCAGGCGATCTGCATGCAGACCAAGGACTTCGGGCGCGCCTACCACGCCTTCGCCGCCAAGCAGAAGCCGAAGTTCGAAGGCAACTAGCAGTGCAATGAAAAGCTGCCTCGAATGGCCGTTT
>Ga0134127_10001443_pt1 | contig 17651 bp, 17 predicted proteins | sample KB31753_FD_96459 | JGI IMG/M metagenome (GOLD analysis project Ga0134127, IMG submission 96459) | Terrestrial soil microbial communities with excess Nitrogen fertilizer from Kellogg Biological Station, Michigan, USA - KB3-175-3 | ecosystem: Environmental > Terrestrial > Soil > Unclassified ... | reverse complement strand
TGAGTGCAGCCCTTGGAGACAAGGACAAGCGACCGCTCGACACCACGGGAATCAAGCCAGTGGCTGCCGACGCGCCGCCAGCTAAGCCCAGCGAAATTCCCGGACTGGCCGCGAAACCCGCCGACGTGTCGCAGGGTTCAAAGATGGCCAACTAAGCAAGGCTGAAACTACGAAGACCTTCGGCGCCTGACTCGGAAGAGTTGGGCGCCTTTTGTTTTCTAAGACCAACTTGACACGGGGCATGCGAGTCGCCGATACATAGAATGCAATCCCCCAATCACAACAAACCAAACTCTCCTGAGCGAAAGCCCGGGCATCAAAGTCCCCCAGACCTGCTATGACGAAAACTCCTTTGCCAACCCGATTAAGTTTATTTGCCTGCTTAGAGAGATTGGCTGTCTGCGCCACTTTAGTCTTTCTGATTGCGACAGTAGCTTCAGCGCAACCGTCACCCGGATCCAGCCGTCGTCGTGCAAAGGCGGATCGGATTGCGGCAAGTGTTCTGATGCGCATCGTCCGGGCCGAGGACGAAAGACGCTGGGACAACGACTTACAAAACCTCCTTAACGACAGGAATCCCGCAGTTCGCAAGCGAGCTGCGTTGGCTGCCGGTAGAATTGGAAACGAGCTCGCGGTGCCGCAGCTCACACCTTTGCTGGAGAACGATACGGATGAGACGGTTAGCGCAATGGCAGCGTTCGCGCTGGGCGAAATCGAATCGGCAGCTGCCATCGTTGCCCTGACTTCGCAACTCGATAAACGCCGAAATGCTGAGGTAAGGGGTCGGGTTGTGGAGGCATTGGGCAAGATTGCGGCTGCACTACCGGCGACTGAGACCGAGCGTAAGCGAACCCTGGGCACAGCCATTCTCGGAGTCCTCAACTTTGAGGCGCAGCGGCGTTCAAGACCTGATAACGAAGTAATTCTGCTGGCTTTGACTGCAACCCTGCGTGCTCGTCCTGAAGGTGCGGGCAAAGTGGTCGCCCAGTTTCTCAGCTATTCCAATGGGCGAGTTCGCTCCGATGCGGGCAACACTCTTGCGCGGCTGCGTGCGAATGACGGAAACGAAACTCTGCGCAAACTGTTGACTAGTGATCCGGATCCGAATGTTCGCGCGAATGCTGCGCGCGTGCTGGGTGCAACAGAGGACAAGGCTGCGTTCGAGGGACTGTTGGATCGCGCGTTGGCCGATACGGACTCGCGTGTGCGAGTGAGTGCGGTTCGAGCACTGGCCTCGCTCAAAGACAGTCGCGCCGCCACGCCACTCCTAAAAAGTGTGACGGGGACGACTGGGCGACCTTCGCGACGGCGTGCGACAGGTGATGCCGAGACACTAGAGATCGCTATAGCGATTGGAAGACTCCTCGCGAGTACGGATGACAAAGATGCCGTTGCCTGGTTGAGTCAAACTCGGACGCGCATTGGACGCGCACCGGAGATAGAGACCGCTCTTGTTCGTATCGCCCCTCATTCCTATATGCAGGAGCTCGGAACTGGCGCTGCCGCAAAACGAAAAGTACAGGAAAGAATTCTGCTTGACTGGCGAGCAGCATCGGGTCTGGCCCAGGGGCTGGGTGAGATTGCTGCGTTACCTGACTCCACAAGAGACAAGACCTCACTTGCAAAGCAGGCAGAGGAGCTCTTGCAGGCGATGCTCGACTATCGTAATTCCGACATCAAGATAAAAACCCTCGTGGCAGTTCATTCCGAATATGCAGTCCCCGATGTGCTGCGTGCGTATGCGGCCTTCAAGCCCAAGGATCTCGAGCACGTCCTGCGTGAGCACTTGAAGGAATCAGATGTTGTTGTCCGCGCAACTGCCGCCGAGCTTCTGGGGAAGGCGCCTCGAAACGCCACGAATACCCATGCGCTTGAGGCGGCCCTGCGAGTTGCTTTGCAAGACAGAGAATCTAACGATGCCGCTTTGGCAATTATTGATGCGCTTGCTGAGCAGAAGGATCGAAACGCTAATCAGGCAATCAAGCTCGCACTCGAGTCGTCTGACTATTTGGTTCGTCGCAAAGCAATCGAATCGCTGAAGGCCGCCAGCGCCGGCGATTTCTCTACGCGCCTCGGATCCCCTTCGACTGGCTCGCCAACAGCCTACACTCGGGCAATTTCGCGGATAGGCAAACGTGTCCTGGCGGTTGTTGCGACCAGTAGAGGCTCATTCACAATCGAGTTTCTTCCCGAAGATGCGCCGTTAACGGTTGATAACTTTGTGCAACTGGCCAAGCGAGGCTACTTCAACGGCATCGTCTTTCATCGAGTTGTGCCAAACTTTGTAGTTCAGGATGGCGATCCTCGCGGAGATGGGAATGGCGGGCCTGGTTATCAGATCCGTTGCGAGATAAATGAAGTTCCCTACGATCGGGGCGCGGTGGGTATGGCTCTTTCGGGAAAGGACACAGGCGGCTCACAATGGTTTATTACACACGCGCCGCAGCCGCATCTGGATGGCGGCTACACCGTGTTTGGAAGAGTCACGGCGGGAATGGATGTCGTCGATCAAATCGCGCGTGGGGACGTAATTCGTTCAATCACAATTAGCGAAGCCGGCAGACGAATCGGAAACTAGTTCCTGTCAGTTTGTGTTGCTGTAAATGACGAGACAACAGTCCAGGAAAAGAGAAGTGACTACGCGAAACGCTCTTCGTGTGTCTTCGGGTTGTTTCGTGGTCTGCTCGTTTCGCATTGCGCGGTATGCATCGCTCGCAATTGCAGTTCTTTCGGTGCCTGTTCTGGTTCGCGCTCAAGCCCCGGCGAAAGCGCCCGAGCGCAATCGCTACGAGATCAAGCTCAAGCTGGATGTTGATGAGCGATCATTCACAGGCACTGAGCGCGTGCGTTGGGTTAACCGTGGCGACCATCCAACCTCAAACCTGTACCTTCATCTCTATTCCAACGTGCGCGTTGAAGGTCAATCCACTGCCAGCGTCGCCAAATCAACTAACGCCGAGTCAGACGAGCCACGGCTCGACTTGTTGAGCGTTCGCCTGGCGTCGACCGATGTTCCCTTAGGCGTCAGCTTCGAGGATCAGGGCGCGACGCTGCGAATCAACCTTTCTGAAGCGGTCGCACCTGGCGGCACGATTGAAGTGATCGTGGATTTCAAAGGCAGTGTGCCGGAGATTGATCCGGAGGAATCTGGCATCACTACCCACGTCATCAAGCAAGTCAGCGCCGCGCTTCGTGATGAGCGTGAAACGCGACGTGCGCGAGACATCAATTTTCGTAGTCGCGGTGTGATGTTTCTCGGCACCGCTTATCCGGTCCTCGCTGTGCACGACGGCGATGAGTGGCGACGCAGGCTTGAACCCAGCGTCGGAGACATGATCTTCAATGAGTCTTCCGACTACGAAGTTTCGATCACAGCCGCTCCTGGTGTCGCCGTGTTCAGTTCTGGCGTTGAACAAGAGGTCAAGGAAACGAATGAAAAGGCCCGGAGCTTTGTGGGCTCGGCATTGCGGGACTTTGCGATAGTTGCTGGGCGTGGGCTCCATTCTGAACAAACCACAGTTGGAAACACAACACTGCGTTCGATTTTTTTGGCAGAGCACGAGAGGGTAGGGAAGCATGTGTTAACGGTCGGAGCGAATGCGCTCCGGGTGTTCTCCGCTCGATTTGGTGAGCTGCCGTATCAGACCATAAACATCACCGAAGCGCCGCTCGTTGCCGGCATCGGTAGTGCCGAGTTTTCAGGGCTACATGTGATTGCGAGTGCGTTTTACGTGGACTTTGATTCGCCTGCGATGCGCAATCTACCGGAACTGATTCGTGAGCAGCGACCTGCCGTGGAACAGAGTCTTGAATGGACAGTCGCACATCTGCTGGCGCATCAATGGTGGGGAGTCGCAGTGGGAAATGATCCGGCACGCGAACCCGTGCTTGACGAAGCGTTGTCGTCATGGTCGGCGCTGCTCTACTACCAGGACACTCAGGGCGCGCAGCAGGCTGTCACCGTCACGGAAGATCAGCTCCTCGGTGTTTACCGACTTTACCGAACCTTTGGCGGCGAGGACATGGACGCAAATCGTCCTGCGCGTGACTATCGCAACTCCTTTCAGTATGCGGCGATAGTTTCCACTAAAGGCGGGATGATGTTTGTGATGCTGCAGCGTTTGTTGGGCGACGAGAAGTTTTTTGCCGCTCTGAGGAGTTACTACAAGGCTAACGTGTTTGAGATTGCGCGGCTGGAAGATCTGCAGGGCGCCTTCATTGCGGAAAGTCCGCTCGAACAAAGACGCACAGTTGCGCGTACGTTCAATCGCTGGCTTGAGAGTAAGCGAGGAGATGAAGACATAGCCAAGCCGGATCAGGAATTAGCCGCCTCTTTGGGAATTCCGACGAAGCCGAGTCAGCAGAAAAAAGGCGACCGCACGGCGTTATCTGCTTTTGCGAAAGTGGGAAAGTTTTTCTGGCAACAGATGACGCGCATACGTTGAGATCTTCAGCAAGGAAGTGGACCTAAGAAAACGATGAGAGCTTACAAAGAGAACGACCTCAGCCTGGATCGCAGGCCGTCAAGAAAGCCCGCTCGCACTGTCGAGATTGAAGAGAGCCTCGACCGCCTGGGTTGGGTATTGGACGATCTGTTTCGTATTCCTGTTCTGGGCTGGCGCATTGGACTTGATGCTTTGGTCGGATTGATTCCGGGCGTCGGTGACACTGCGACTACTGTGGCTTCGCTTTACGTGCTTGGCTCAGCGGTGCGTTATCGGGTGCCCAAAGTCACTCTGCTGCGAATGGGATTGAATCTGGGTATCGACTACGCGCTGGGTTCTTTGCCTTTGGTAGGAGATGTATTTGACGCGTGGTGGAAGTCGAATCAGAAGAATGTCGCGTTATTGCGCGAGCGGGCCACCGTTTCTGCGAATGAAGCACGTCAGGGAAGGATGAGCGATTGGCTTTTTGTCGGGTTCATTATGATTGCGCTCGTGGCTCTTGCGGCGGGCGCCGCCCTGATTAGCTTTTACCTGCTGGCTACGCTCGCCCGTAGTCTTTTGTCGTTACAGTGAAGCTGAGACCACTTGCGTGGTCTCTTCCACACGTGGCCCGAGGATGCGCTCGAGCGTAGCTTTTAACAAATCCAGTCCGCGCTCACCGGCTGCGAAGCTCCGTAGTTTCCCCTCAGCGTCAAAAAGGTAATACGCCGGAACGTATCCCTGATCATTCTGGAAGGCATCCCGTAGCTTGTGCTCGTTGTCGATGGCACACGGTTCAGTGATCTTGTTCAACGCAACTGCGTCGCGCACAGCCTCCACATCGGTGTCGGCTTCGTATCGCGGCATATGCACCGCAATTACCCGCAGCCCTTGCGCGTAACGTTCGTCTCTCCACTCCGCGATGCGCGGTAGGTTTTCTTTGCAAACCCCACAACTGATTGACCAAAAGTGAACAATCGTAGGCTGACCTTTGGCTGTTGCCTCAGCATGAGCCTGTGTGGTGCCGAGCCACTCTGTTGCCCCGTCTAACGCAGGCATCTCGGTTCCGATTCTCATTGCCATACTAAACCCCCTGCTCAAGTTGAAAGTGACAAGTGACAAGTGACTAGATCACTCGTCACCTGTCACTCGTGACCTATCTCTCTTAGCCGTTAAGCGTCTTTTGCCCAGGCTTCCATTCTGCCTGGCACAGTCCGCCTGTCTGCAACGCCTGGATCACCCTAAGCGTCTCTTCTGCCGAGCGGCCGATGTTCAGATCGTGGATTACCTTGTAGCGAAGGACGCCTTCCGGATCGATCACAAAGAGACCACGCAGGGCGATGCCCCGGTTCTCAATTAACACACCATAGTCGCGTGCCACTTCCTTTGTGGCGTCCGCAGCCAGGGGATACCTGAGGTCTGCGACTCCGCCCTTGTCGCGCGGCGTATTGATCCACGCACGATGCGAAAAAGCCGAATCGGTTGACACGCCGATGATGTCGGTGCCGATCCCCTGGAAGTCGTCGTAGCGATCGCTGAACGCCGTCAATTCCGTAGGACAGACGAAAGTGAAATCCAACGGGTAAAACAGGAGTACGACCCAGCGGCCTTTGTAGTCCGCCAGTTTCACGTTCTCGTTCAACTTCTCGAGGTTCTTCGTAGAGGCCATATCGAAATCCGGCGCCGGCTGGCCCACCATCGCCTTCTCCATTGCTACTGCTGTTGCTGTCATGCTTCCTCCATTGTGTTTTGCTTAAAGATAATTCCTACCTTGCCCGCGTTGCGCGGGGTCGTTATTAAGTGCCCTTGGCCTTATTGCCTTCAATACAATCCGGACACAGGCCGACGAGAGTCAAATGAACCGATTCAGCTTGAAACCGCGACTTACGAGCGGCTTTGTTCATCAGGTCGGCTGCTTCCGCCAAATCGAAATCAACCAGCTTTCCACAGTCACTACAGATCGCGTGATCGTGGCGCTCAGTAATTCCGTCGTAACGGCTCGCGCCATCTCCGAAACGAATCTCGCGCAACAATCCTTCGTCGCGCAGATAGCGTAGGGAGTTGTAGACGGTGGCGTAGCTGATGGCCGGAAGGTATTTCCGCGCCGACTCAAAGACGTCGCTGGCAGTCGGATGGTCGTCCCGCTCCCTGACCGCCCGCAGCACCGCCTCACGCTGCGGCGTCAGCCGTGCCGCCCCCCGCTCTGTGGTTGAAACTTTGCCCATGAAGTAGATTTATACTAATTCTAAATTGGTAGGATTGTCAAGGCAGGGTTTCCTGTAGCGCAAACCATTAGTTTGAGCCCGCTCACGAACGAAACTCAAACTAGCAGTTTGCGCTAAAGATTCACATTCAGGGGCATCTCAGCCGGAAGGATGACGGGCGGCGAAGTCCACTATCGTGCTCGCATAAGTAGGAAAACTGGGGCAATGAATCCCATGGGGCGACAAGAGTTCGACGGACTGTCGGGTGTCGTAGGTTTGAGAGAGGAAGAAGTAGGGTACGGCGGCATGCGGCAAACCGGTGAAGCTGGGAGTCGGAGGCAGCATCAGAGTGAAGTGCACCAGAGACGCTGGCAGGGTGATCCGAGAACCGCTACCGTTAATCTCTCGGGCCAGGGTGTTAAAGAGCTCGAAGGTTGTTAGAGGATCAGGATCCGCCAACTGCAGGGTCTTCCCGATTGCCTTCGGATCCGATGCGAGCGCTGACAGGCTTTCAACAACAAAATCCACCGGCACCAGATTAAGGCTCACCTCGCGATTGCCAATATTGAGAAACGAAAAGCCAGCAGGCCACTTCAGCAAATAGCGAATCAAGTAGTAGACGCCGTCAAATTTCGCAGTTTCGCCGGAGCGGGAATCCCCGCAGACAACCGAGGGCCGGTGAATGGTGATCGGCAGATCAGCTTTCGCTGACTCAACTTCCATCTCAGCGAGATACTTTGTCTCTTCGTAGTAGTTGCGAAAGTCCGCCTCGTGTTGCAACTCCGTTTCGAGAATTCGTCCGCGTCGTTTGCCTGCTACATAACACGTAGACACGTAATGATAGTTGCGGAGTTTCGGGAGCGTCGCCACTATCTGGTTTACGTTTCGGGTGCCGGCTACGTTAACCTTCATCGCCAGCTCCCGCTCCACAGCAAGGTCGTAAAGCGCCGCCAGATGGAACACTACTGTCGATTCAACACGCAAGATCTCGAGATCGCCGGCAGTTAGACCAAGGTGGTGCTCGCTAATGTCTCCCGGCAAAATCCTGAATGAGTCTCTCGTTCTTCCCTCAGATACTGCGATTTGATCGAGTTCTTTCGTCGCTTGCTCAAGGAACGAAGGCTGCACGAGTAGCAAAAGGCGCGCGCCCGCCTTCGCCAGCTGTCGCACTAATCGACTAGCAATGAAACCGGGAAATCCAGTTAGAAATGCAGTTTCGTCAAAGCCCATAAAACAAGATCCAGTACTGTGCAAACGTCGCCGACAGATTACCTCGCGAGTATAATTCAGCCTCACATACCAACATAATTGGCCGTTTACTTGGGCCGATCACTTGATAAGATGTGCGAACAGAGCCCGGTTGTATGAAACTATCGACGAGCGTTCTTCTAAATTTCGTAAAGGGTGAAGGAATGGAATCACGTGAATGGCGTTTGCGAACTGCGGTTTGTTCGGGAGTCCTTTTGCTGTTCACCGTTTTTACGGTCGCAGCTCAGACGAAAGAAGAGTGCGCTACGAGGGTCACTCTCCTGCAGGTGAATGACGTTTACCAGTTCGCACCAGTCGATCGCGGCACTCGCGGCGGTATCGGTCGAGTCTTAACTCTAAAAAAGCAGATTCAAAAAACTTCTCCTAACACACTCTTCCTCTTTTCCGGAGATACGATTTCCCCTTCCGTAGAATCGATTACCTACAAGGGTGCGCAAATGATCGAGGCCTGGAACGTCGCCGGTCTCGATTACGCTACTTTTGGCAATCATGAATTTGACTTTGGTCCCGACGTATTGCGTGAACGGATCAAGGAATCGCGCTTCGTATGGCTGGCGGCAAACGTTATTGACAAGAAGACCGGCAAGACATTCGGCAACGTTCTGCCCTTCATTATTCGCGAGTTTGATGGCGTAAAAGTCGGCATTTTTGGTCTCGTCTTACCAGAAACCAAAACCACTTCGCGGGCCGGGCCTGACGTGGAGTTTCTCGAACCCTGTGACGTTGCAAAGAAAATGGTGTCGGAGTTGCACGAACGCGGAGCAAAGGTGGTAGTGGCCCTGACGCATCTCTCGATGCGCGAGGACAAGGAGGTGGCCCGTTGTTCAGACGTGGACGTGATCATTGGGGGTCATGAGCACACGCTCCTGGAGTCTGCGGCCGGAGGTGCTCCCATTTTTAAGATGACGTCGGACGCGCGCGAGCTGGGAAGAATCGATCTGAACATCTCGAGAACGAGCGGCAAACTTGAAAGCATTGATTGGAAGGTGATTCCAGTAGACAGTGAAACGAAAGAGGATCCCGATTTTGTCCCCGTCTACCGCAAGTATGCTGGTCTGATGAAGGAACTGGCGGCCCCAGTGGGACGAACGACGGTCGCTCTTGACGCACGCAGCGCAGAGAACCGTCGGATGGAGACCAATGTAGGCAACCTTGTTACCGATGCCTTTCGCAAAGCAACCCGTTCAGATGTGGCGTTGATGAATGGAGGATCGATCCGTGCTGACGCGATGATCGGTGCCGGGCGACTGACAACAAGAGATCTGCTGTCGATCTTGCCGTTCAAAAACAAAGTAGTGAAACTGGAAACCACTGGTGCAATTTTACGATCAGCGCTTGAGCACGGCGTTGCCCGGAGCGCTGAGGATTCCGAGCCTGGTCGCTTTCCCCAGGTCTCGGGCATTCGTTTTACATTCGACGCGAGTCGTCCGGCGGGTTCACGTGTGTTGGACGTAAGAGTTAATGGCCTTCCGCTCGACGACAAGAAGAAATACACTCTGGCGACGACAAACTTCCTCGCTGATGGCGGTGATGGTTATGCGATGTTGCAAGGTGCGCGCGTGTTGATTAAGCCCGAGCAGGGACAGACTGATTTCGATCTTTTGCGGCGTGCATTTGGAGTGAAAGCGATCGCGCCAAAGGTTGAAGGGCGAATCAAACGTCTCGATAGTTCACAGAATAAGAAGGCTGATTGTCCGGAATAAGCTGATGATTGTTGACGAAGTTTACGATGACGGTGCGTCGTCGGCGGCAAGGTACGAAGCACGGCAACTGTTTCAGGAAGCTTACGAAGCGCAGCTGGCGCAGAACTACGAGACTGCAATCGAACTTTACCACCGCTCAATCGAAACTTATCCCACAGCTGAGGCCCACACGTTTCTTGGGTGGGTTTACAGTTTCCAGAACCGCTACGACGATGCAATTGCTGAATGTCTGGAAGCAATTCGAGTCGATGAAACGTTTGGCAATCCTTATAACGACATTGGTAGCTACTTGCTCGCGAAGGGTGATTCCTACGGCTGCGTGCGCTGGTTCAAACGCGCGTTGCTCGCCCCGCGCTACGAATCCTACGTGTTTCCTCATTTTAATCTGGCCCGGGTGTATGAACGGCGTCACAGATATTTGGACGCGGTCCGGCACTACACGCGCGCGCTCGAACAACAACCTGGTTTCACTGAAGCCACCACCGCGCTACGCCGGCTCCAGGGTATGCTGAATTAGGGCGTTAGGCTTTATTCTTCCGTCCGCTTCGCGGATTGACTCAAACCGTGGTGATCTTTGTCTTCTGCCGGTTCGCATCGACAGCGACGTAGACCACTTCTGCTTCGGTCACACGCACTCTGTCAGTGCTCACTCCGACCCTCTCCGCTTCCACGATCACGCGAACAGTGATTGAAGTGGTGCCGATCCGCACAGTCTCACTATAAAAACTGACCAGGTCGCCGACGAAAACGGGTTTATGGAAGATTACTTCGCGCATCGCGACGGTAACGAAACGATCCATTCTTGTGCGTCGATGCGCTTCAATGGCGCCGGCCATATCGATGTAACTCAAAATAACGCCGCCGAAAATTGTGCCTGCGGAGTTCGTGTCGCGCGGCAGAAGCGTAATGCGTATCGCAGGATCGGTGTAGGAGTTCATGGGGATAAGATAGCAGATGCCAGATGCGAGATGTCAGATCTCAGATGTCAGATGTCGGGTCGACAGACAGCGAACAGCACAAAGCGTCAGCCTGTTAGTTCTCTGCCATCTGCCATCCGCCATCTGCCGTTTGGGAACACTTCTCAGGCTCGGGAGTCTAAGGATGCAGTAGTTTGCTGGCCGCAGCCACTCTTAAGTGAAAGGCAGATTTATGTTGTTCCTGATGTCTCTGTTTCATGCGCTTTTCGGCGTTGCTGTCTTAGTGTCCGATGAAGAGAGCCTGGGAGAAATGGGCGATCTTGGGGGTCTGATGCTGGGAGGCTTCGTTCTTGCTGTGGGCCTGGCGGTGGCGCTTACGTTTATCCGGATAAGGATGCAAGATAAGAGGCCACCTGAGCCTCAGTTCATCTCAATCAACAGCGAACAGCAGACAGTAAACAGCGAACAGCTACCAGCGAGCAGCGAACAGCAGACAGCTAACAGCAGATAGCGAATGCGACACTGCACGGACCTTCGCCGTTAGTGTGCTGCTGTCCGCTGTCTGCCGTCTGCTGTCCGCTGTCTGCCATCTGCTGTCTGCTGTTCGCTAGTGTTTCGCCATCCACTCGGTGATTGCCTGTTTGAGTTCGTCCAGATGGCGTGCGAAAAAGTGGTCGGCGCCTCTGATGATCTTCGTCGTCACGTCTGTCTTTCCTTCGAGTTGCTCCACCAGATGCTGAAGCCGCGTTAGATCTCCAAACTCATCATGGTCGCCATGGACAAAGAGGATTGACTTGCGACAGGCAAGCAGAAACTCGAAATCGTACTTGTCCACTGGCGTGCCGATACTTATCAGATTTACAACCCGAGGCTCGGAGATTCCGACTTCCAATCCCACCCGTGCTCCAAACGAGAAGCCGCACAAAGTGATCGGGCTGCCCGGATAATTTGTCGCGAGGTGGGTTAAGCCGTCGCGCACATCCTGCAATTCACCCCGCCCTTCATCATGTTGGCCCGAGCTCTGGCCTACGTCGCGAAAATTGATGCGAAGCGTTGTAAGCCCCACATCGTTCAAGGCACTGGCCGCGCGAAAGACGACTTTGTTGTGCATCGTTCCGCCACCCAAAGGATGCGGGTGAAGAACAAGAGCAACGCCTCGTGCCTTGCCGTCGCGCGGCTCTTTGAGAATTGCTTCGAGCCGTCCGTGCGCGACGGGAACAAAAATATTGCCAGCGGGATACATAAACTCAACCTACCAAATGATCTTTTTTGAGTCTATGTCGCGTACTCACTGCCTTGGACAATCAAAAACATAGACACCAGTTAACCATTTCAGCTAAATTGCTCATTGGCGAAGACCCCGTATTTTTACTGACCCGTCGAGGAAAGGTGAACGATGCAGGCTAATTTCCCTCCTTCAATTGCTAATGCGTCCCTCAAGCCGGCATTCTTTAACGATTTCCAATCCTCCCAGTCGACTGACCCTCCTCGTCAACCGCTCTTTAAGGATCGATCTCAGCGGGAAATTGGAAATAAAAGGCGGGCTCTTGTCGTGGATGATGTGGCCGACGTGACCGAGATGCTTTCGGTAATTCTAACTCATGCTGGCTATGAAGTGGTGACGGCCAACTCAGCAATGGCGGCGCTTGGTATCGTAAAAACAAATTCGTTCGACGTGATCATTTCCGATATCGGAATGCCGCAAATGAACGGCTATGAGCTGGCGCAGTCGGTTCGTAACATTCCGGGTTATGAGTCGGTGCTGATGGTCGCCCTGACAGGATACTCAAAATTTGACGATCGTCAGCGGTCGCTTGATGCCGGCTTCAACGCCCACCTCACGAAGCCAATCGAACCAAGGGAACTTCTCGATCTTATCGAGCAACTGTGAAAGCGGGCTGCGCTTGTCGAGAGCACAGTTGAGTTTGATGAAGATTTCCCTACCTCTTCCTACCATTCTTAGATCGGAGAAAGGCATTCGTGGTGCGCAGTTGCTCGCCGCCGCGGTGGTCGTCGGCCTCGTCTTCTGGCGCCTACAGTTTTCCAGTGACGCGATTTGCTGCGGCGACTTTGACGGTTATTACCACATCAGGTGGAGCCGAATGCTCTGGGAGAGTTTGCGGCACCGCAGTTTCCCGCCGATCTTTTCCTGGCTGCCGCTTACAACGCTCAACCCTCGCGACTACGTCGATCATCATCTGCTTTTCCACGTTTTCCAAATTCCCTTCACATTTGGCGACTTGAGGGTGGGCGCGAAGATCGCTTCGCTCATCTTTGCTTCACTAGCTGTCCTCTCGTGCTATTGGCTGCTGCTTCGTTTTCACATTCGTTACAGTCTGGTTTGGCTGCTGGCGTTGCTCGCGTGTTCCGCGCCGTTTCTGTTCCGGCTCAACATGGCGAAAGCGCCGCCGTTCGCGATTATCTATCTCGTGATCGGCATCACTCTTTTGTTTAAAAAGAAGTATTGGCCACTCGTGCCGCTCGCGTTTGTCTTCTCTTTGACTTACGACATGGTTGTGTTGCTGATCCTGGCAGCTTGTTTCTGGGTGATTGTGATCGCGTGGACTGAGAGGCGTTTTGAATGGCGTCCACTTGTGTGGGTTCTGATTGGCACGGCGGCGGGTTTTGTCATCAATCCCTACTTCCCTCACAACCTGCAACTCTTCTATGAGCACTTGCGGATCAAGCTGACACCACATGATTTTTCCACCAAGGTGGGACAGGAGTGGTATCCGTACAACTCCTGGGAGTTCATCGGCAACTCGGTAGTGGCCTGTGTTGCTATGGTCGCAGGTTACCTGGCATTCGATCCCGCCGATCGGAAACGCGCACACCACTCACTCTTCTTCCTGCTGTTTGCTACAGCGCTAATGATCATGACGGCGCGTTGGAAACGGATCGCGGAATACTGGCCACCGTTTGCGGTAATGTTTGCCGCTTTCTCGCTTCAGCCATGGTTGGAAGGAGCGCGGTCCGCATTTACGAACCTGCCGACTGACGTGATGGATGAATTGCAACCTTTTCTCGATCGTGACGAATTTGCTGTTAAGTCTCAGGAAGACGATCGCAATGCACTTAAGAGAACAATAATCACCGCCGTAATCGCTGTAGTTTTGGGCGTAGCGTTTGCTTTGAACCTGCGTGTGACAATGATGGATATTGCCTCGAGCGAACATCATGACTACTATCGCGCCGGCGCTGAGTGGATGCGCGCAAACGTTCCGCAGGGAGAAATTGTTTTCAATACTGACTGGGACGACTTTCCGCGGCTGTTCTATTTTGATCCGACCCATCGTTATGTGTCTGGGCTGGATCCAACGTATCTTTTCGACAAAGACCCGGCTTTATCGAAGCTTTATGATCGTGTGACGCTGGGTGAGGAAGCGGATCCGGGTCCACTGATCCGCGATCGCTTTGGCGCTCACTACGTTTTCACGGACAATAATCACAATGACTTCTACTCTCATGCGACTGAGAGCGGCTGGTTTGAAATAATCTATGAGGATGCGCAGTGCACGATCCTGCGCATTCGGGATCAAAAGGTCGAAAAGCCGCCAGAGGATCAGCCGGTCAAGGATCAGCCAGTCAATGAAGACGAGTTTGAGCCAAAGATGCAGAGGATCGAACCTTAAGGAAGTCCAAAGCTCAATGTCCAAGGTCCAAAGTCGAAGATTCAAGAGAACCTCAAGTTGAATTTGGAAACTATGGTCAAGAGAATTACCACATATGCTTCAGTCGTATGTCTGATCGCGATGGGTTTGTTAGCGTCAGCTTGCAGTCGCAGCGCCAGTGAGCCATCAAACGATTCCTCAAGCAGCCAGCCGACCGTCGCGGCGTCGCCTAAGTCGGCATTCGAGCGCGACCTTCAATTTATTCGTAACGGGCAGTACACATATGTTTGGGTATTTTCCCGGGCAGACGGTAAACCGCTCGACAGGGATGATGCCAGCTTTCTACGCAAGAACGCTCCTCAGGTTGTGGACTGGGTTACCACAGACGAAGGCAGGCGAGTGATAGGCGGAACCAACTTCGATTTGGAGAAGGGCGGAATGCCGGAACTGCGTAAGCGGTTTGTCGTTGAAGACTACACCGGAAAATAATACGAATGATGAATGCGGAATGATGAATGCGGAATTAAGAGGCTGAACGATGAACGATGTACGCAGGAGCTTCTTGACCTCGCCTTTGGTCTTAGAATTCATCAATCATCGTTCCTCATTCATCATTCGAAGCACCAGTTTTCCAAACTGCGCTCGATCTTCCATCAGTTCATGTGCCCGGCGGGCCTCGGCCAAAGGCATACTCTGATCCACCACCGCGCGTATTGATCCCCGTTCCACAAACTTCATCGCTTCCAACAATTCGCCTTTCGTTCCCATGAACGATCCGAGAATCGTCAGATGGCGATAGAAAACCTGTCTGATGTCCGTGTGGGTGTCGTAGCCGCTGGTCGCTCCGCAAGTGACAAGCCGGCCATTATTCTTCAGTGAAACAATCGAGCCCTCCCAGGTCGCCGCTCCTGTATGTTCGAACACGACATCAACGCCGCGCCGTCCGGTTAGTCGTTTCACTTCCTTCGGCCAATCTTCGTTCCGATAGTTGATTACTTCGTCGGCGCCGAGTTCTTTCGCCTTCGCAAGTTTGTCGTCTGACCCGGCGGTGGCGATCACACGGGCCCCGCGAAGTTTCGCGACCTGGATTCCGATCGAACCGACGCCACTTCCGGCGGCGTGAATCAGCACGTCTTCACCGGGTTGCACCTGGGCGCGAGTCACGAGCATATGCCAGGCAGTTACGGTCACGAGTGGCAGCGCTGCCGCTTCTTCCCAACTCAAACTCGCAGGCTTGGGGATCACATTCACAGCCGGAACTGCGACAAACTCGGCATAGCCGCCATCGCGTCGATACCCGAGCATGTCGTAGTCGCGGCAAAAATTATCCCGGCCCTGCAAACACTCAGCGCAATGTCCACACGAAACACCTGGCTGCATCAACACTTCATCGCCGGGCTGCACCCAAGTCGCCAGTTCTCCAACTTCGCGCACGACTCCGGCGATATCATTTCCGAGAATATGCGGCAGAGGGATTTTAATTCCGGGCAAGCCGCCTCGCGTCCAGACATCGAGATGATTCAGCGCACACGCCTTAACTTCAACCAGAACTTCGTTCGCTCTGATCGATGGCTCAGGGACATCGGTGTACTCGAGTACCTCCGGTCCACCATGTTGGCGGAAAACTACGGCTTTCATATTCCTATTGGCTACTGTTCATCGGTAGTAAGCGTCGCAGTCCGGGAACGGGTTTGGAGGGTTAGATCGCGAAGTTCTCGGCTGTTAATTCTTCAGGAGTCTCGGCAGGGCGATCTTCCGCTTGTTGACGGGCGTGGTATGAAGACCGCGTTAGCGGGCTCGACTGCACGTGATGAAAGCCCAGCTCCATTCCAATTTCGCGCCAACGCTCAAACTCCTCAGGGGTTACATAACGTTCGACCGGTAGACGCTTCTCGTAAGGTTGCAGGTACTGTCCGATTGTCATGATGTCGCACGAAACAGCGCGCAGGTCCTTCATCAGTTCCACAACTTCATCAAACTCTTCGCCGAGACCGACCATGATGCCGCTCTTGGTAAGCATGCCGCGTTTTTCGCTGTCGCGCCGTAGGGCAGCCCGCTGAAGCAGCGTGAGCGATTGTTGATAATCGGCGTCAGGTCGCACGCGCCGGTAGAGTCGCGCAATCGTTTCAGTGTTGTGATTAAGCACATCCGGGCGGGCGTCGAGCACAACTTTGAGCGCGGCTTCGTCGCCGTTGAAATCCGGGATTAGGACCTCGACTTTGCACTCGGGATTAAGTGAGCGGACCTGGCGGATAGTTTCGGCCCAGTGGTTAGCGCCGCCGTCCGGGAGGTCGTCACGATTAACGGAGGTGATAACAGTGTGGGCAAGATTGAGATGACGCACGGCTTCGGCAACGTGGCGCGGCTCTTCCGCGTCGAGCAAGCCCGGCGCGCCCTTGCCCACCGCGCAGAAGCCACAATGACGGGTGCAAATGTCGCCACCCAGCATGAACGTCGCGGTTCGATCGGACCAGCACTCGAATATGTTGGGGCAACGGGCTTCCTGACAGACAGTATGCAGGTTAAGGCCTTCGACCAGTTTTAGAACGTGGTTCTGGTTCGTTGGATCGCCCAGACGAATCTTCAGCCACTCTGGTTTCGGCTGGCGTTGTTTGGGAGTGTTGCTGATTACGTTTAGTTCGCGGGCCAAAGTGTGTGAACTCCTGTCTGAATTGCCTAACGGGCATTCTAACATTTGGCTCGAAAAATCCGCAGTTGGGGATGTTTTGTTTACTGTAGCAGTTTGAATTTAACGCTGAAAGCGTTCGCTAATTCCAGCCCAGGGTTGCGCTTTGGCAACCCTGGGAAAGAAACGCCTCGTTGGCAGAAGGCTCAAACCCTGAAAGGGTTGCGGTAGCAGTAACTGTCTTAGCTCCTTCAGAGTTGCGACAAGACCGACAGACAACTTACCGCCAGGGTTTCAAAGCAAACCCTGGGCTAGAATTAGCCAACGCTTTTCAGCGTTAGATTCAAACTGCACCAGCACCTGTTTTTGAACCCTATAGAAGACTCGGCCCCACCCTTTTCGACCAGCTACAAGGTTGATCGTTTCCATTCGTTCAATGAAAAGAACGTAGGCGCTTCGAGGTCTTGCGTTATACTTCGCGCCGCGAAAAGGCACTCGACCTGATGATCTTTCTCTGGAGGCTTCTATGACTCGAATATTACTCAGCTGCGCAGCCGTGTCACTTATCCTCGGCGTCACTGTGGCAACCTATGCCGACCTGGCACCCCCGGTCGCCAAGCCCTCCCCAGCGCCACCACCAAAGCTGCTCCTGACCACCGGCTTTGCTGTTGTTCCTGACAGCAAGGCCTATTCAGCCCGACTGGAAATGTCTCAAGAGTCCCTTAACCATCTCCGAGAGGCACTAGCTAGTTTGCCGGCCGATCCGGCAGCCAACGTTGCGGTCAGTCAGTCGCTGGTAAAAAGCATCAGCACCAGTTCGAGTCGCACCATCCTTGCCGGGCTGTTCTTATTTCTTTCGCTTTCCTTCGCCGGTGTTTGGCTCGCCCGGAGTGGTTA
>Ga0134127_10001440_pt1 | contig 17661 bp, 18 predicted proteins | sample KB31753_FD_96459 | JGI IMG/M metagenome (GOLD analysis project Ga0134127, IMG submission 96459) | Terrestrial soil microbial communities with excess Nitrogen fertilizer from Kellogg Biological Station, Michigan, USA - KB3-175-3 | ecosystem: Environmental > Terrestrial > Soil > Unclassified ... | reverse complement strand
GGCTCGATCTGGATCAACGTGGATGTCAGCGAGCGCAAGCGCGCCGAGGAGGAAATCCGCCGCGCGCTGGAAAAGGAGCGCGAGCTGAACGAATTGAAGTCGCGCTTCGTCGCAATGACTTCGCACGAGTTCCGCACTCCGCTCGCCACCATACTTTCCTCGGCGGAGTTGCTCGAGAACTACGGCAGCCGCCTGCCGCCGGAGGAACAGAAAGACCTGTTCCAGAGCGTGCGCGCGGCCGTGGAACGCATGACCAAAATGCTCGACAACGTGCTGATCATCGGCCGGGCCGAGGCGGAAATGCTGGAATTCAAGCCGGCGCCGACCGATCTTTCCGCTTTCTGCGAGGATTTGGCAGAAGAAATGCGGCGCTCGGCCGGCACGGCGCACCAGCTCGACTATTCCTACGAAGGCGCGCGCCATCCCGTCAACGTAGATGAAAAACTGCTGCGCCACGTGCTGGTCAACCTGATTTCCAACGCCATCAAGTACTCCCCGCAGGGCGGCCCGGTGGATTTCCGGGTGCGCCTTCAGAACGGCGAGGCCACGTTCGAAGTCGCGGACCACGGCATCGGCATTCCGGCGGAAGACCAGCCGCGGCTGTTCGAGACCTTCCACCGCGCGCGCAACGTTGGCAACATTTCTGGCACCGGCCTGGGGCTCGCGATCGTCAGGAAGTCGCTCGAGCTGCATGGCGGCGCCATCCGTTTCGAGAGCGCACCCGGGCGCGGCACGCGCTTCCACGTCGCCATCCGCATAGGTACCTGACATGCAGACCGTGCTGGTCATCGAGGACGAGGCGCCGCTGCGCGCGAACATCGTGCGCATCCTCTCGGCCGAAGGCTACCGGGTCGTCGCCGCGGCCGACGGCGACGAGGGCGTCCGGCGCGTGCTCGAGGAGCGGCCCGACCTCGTGATCTGCGATATCCTGATGCCGCGGCTGGACGGTTTCGGCGTACTGGCTGCGCTGCGCTCGCGGCCGGAGACCGCGGCGCTCCCCTTCATCTTCCTCACGGCGAGCGCGGACAAGGATGACCTCGCGCGGGGGCTGAAGAGCGGCGCCAACGAATACGTCACCAAGCCGTTCAAGATCGCCGGCCTGCTGGCCGCCGTGAGGCGGCTGTTGCCGCCTGCTGGGTGATGAGTGATGGGTGATGGGTGATGAGAAAAATCCTGGTTATTGAAGACGAGGCGGATCTCCGCGCGAACGTGCTGCGGTTCCTCAAGGCCGAAGGTTTCGAGGTGCTCGCGGCGGCGAACGGAGCCGCCGGGGTGGAGACCGCGCTCGCGCAGATGCCGGACTTGATCGTGTGCGACATCACGATGCCGGAGATGGACGGCTTCGGGGTGCTGTTCACCCTGCGCGAGAACGTCACCACCTCGAAAATCCCGTTCATTTTCCTTACCGCCAGCACCCGCACCTACGACCGCCAGTGGGGAGTCGAGCTCGGCGCCAACGACTACATCACCAAGCCCTTCAAGCTGGAAGACCTGCTCGCAGCCGTCCGCAAGCGGCTCAACGCCTGAAGTCGCGGCACCCGCGGGGGCCGGCGTGTGAGAAAATCAGACCGGCGCGCCACACAAAATCTATTTCCCCGGGAGGGGCGGCGCGTGCCGGACAACGGAGGAGCACATGAATAGCGCGTCTCGCTGCCTGCTCGTTTTCGCGTCGGTCCTGTACTGCGCCGGCGCCCTCGCCCAGGCCTATCCTTCCCGGCCGATCCGCATCGTCGTGCCGTACACGCCGGGCGGGTTTACCGACGTCACCACGCGCATCGTGGCGGCCGAACTGATGAAGAGCGTCGGGCAAAACATCATCATCGACAACCGCCCCGGGGCGAATTCGATCGTCGGCGTCGAAATCGTCTCCAAGTCGGCGCCCGACGGCTACACCCTCGTCTCGGTCATCCCGGCGCACGCCGCCAACCAGACGCTCTATCCCAAGCTGCCGTACCACTCGGTGAACAGCTTCGCGCCGGTGTCGCTTGCCGCGAGCGCGCCGCTCATCCTGTGCGTGACGAATTCGCTGCCCGCCACATCGGTCAAGGAACTGGTCGCGCTCGCCAAGTCGCGGCCGGGCAAGCTATCGTTCGCGTCGAGCGGCGTGGGCGCCTCGGCGCACCTTTCGATGGAATTGCTGATGATGATGACCGGCATCAGCATGGTGCACGTGCCGTACAAGGGCACGGCGCCCGCGCTGATCGACCTGACGGCGGGCCAGGTGCAGGTGATGTTCGACGTGCCTTCCTCGATGCTGCCGCACGCAAAAGCGGGCAAGATCCGCGCGCTCGCGATGGCCTCGGAGAAGCGCTACTCCGCGGCGCCCGAACTGCCCACCATCAGCGAGTCGGCGGTGCCGGGCTACGCTTCGGGCAGCTGGGTCGGATTCCTCGCGCCGGCCAACACCCCGCGCGAGGTCGTCGCGAAGCTCGGGAAGGAAATGATGGCCATCGTCAATCGTCCCGATGTCCGCGAACGCTTCATCCAGATCGGCATCGAGCCGGTCGGCAACAGCCCCGCGGAATTCACGGTCTTCCTGAAAAACGAAGTCGCGAAATGGGAAAAGGTGATCCGCACCGCCAACGTCAAGGTGGATCAATAACCAGGAGAGTCCCATGAGGCTGAATGTCGCACTGGGTATCGCGCTTTGCGCCGGCGCGCTTGCCGCCGTGCAGGCCATCGCGCAGCCTTACCCGGCCAAACCGATCCGCGTCATCGTGCCGTTTCCGGCCGGTGGCACGTCCGACATCCTGACGCGGCTGATCGGCGCGGAACTCACCAAGTCGTGGGGACAGCAGGTCCTCTCCGACAATCGCCCGGGTGCGAACGGAAACATCGGAGTGGAGTTGCTCGTGCGCTCCCCGGCCGACGGCTACACCCTGGTACTGATGGACGTGGGCAACCTGACCATCAGCCCCAGCGTATTCCGCAAGCTGCCCTTCGACATCATCCGCGACATGGCGCCGGTCAGCATGGTGTCTTATTCATCGCACCTGCTGTCCGCGCACCCGGCCGTGCCGGCGCGCAACGTGAAGGAACTCATCACGCTCGCGAAGAAGCAGCCGGGCAAGCTGAATTACTCCACCGGGCTGGGCGGCGCGCCGCATTTCGCCGGACTCCTGTTCGCACAGCGCGCCGGGATCCAGTGGACCTATGTCCCCGGGAAAGGCGGCACGCAGTCCATGTTGACCGTGATCACCGGTGAGTGCGACGTGTTGTTCCTCGGCATGCTGCAGTCGCTGCATCATGCAAAGAGCGGCAAGGTAAAGGCGCTGGCTGTCTCCAGCGACAAGCGCGACCCGGCCCTGCCCGATGTGGCAACCGTCAGCGAGACGCCGGGACTGGAAGGTTTCGTCACCGGATCCTGGCAGGGCGTGCTCGCGCCCGCGCGCACGCCGCCGGAAGTCATCGCCAGGCTGAACGCGGAAATAAATCGCATCATCCAGCTGCCTGACATTCGCGAAAAGCTCACGTCGCAAGGCACGACGCCGCTACCCATGAGCCCGCCGGAATTCGGCAAATGGTTGAGCGAGCAGAAGGACCGCTGGGCAAAGCTCGTCAAGGACACCGGCTTCACGCTTGACCAGTGACATTGCCGCAGGGAACACGCTCACCCGACCCGACCAGGAGAAGACCGTCATGAAACCCGCCCTCGCCCTCGCGTTGAATGCTGCGGCGCTCGCCGTCTTCGCGTTCGCGCAACCCGCGCCCGCGCAAAGCTTCCCCGCCAAGCCGATCCGCATCGTCGTGCCGTTCCCGCCGGGCGGCACCTCCGACATCCTGGCACGGCTGATCGGGCCCAAGCTCACGGAAAAATGGGGACAACCCGTGGTGATCGAGAGCCGCCCCGGCGCGGCGGGCGCGATTGCCATGGATTTGGTGGCAAAGTCCGCGCCCGACGGCTATACCCTGGTGTTGACCGATGTCGGCACGCTGGTGATCCTCCCCGTCCTCTACCCGAAGACGACCTACGCCCTGCAGGATTTCGCCGCGATCACCTCGATCTCCTTCTCGCCGCACCTGCTGTGCGTTCACCCGGCCGTGCCGGTATCCACGGTGCCGCAACTCATCGCGCTCGCCAAAAAACGGCCGGGCGGGCTCAATTACGCTTCGAGCCCGGCGGGCGCACCGTACCTCGCAGGGCTCCAGTTCGCCCACCGCACCGGCGTCAAGTGGGAATACATTACCGGGCGCGGCGGAGCGCAATCGATCATGGACGTGATGACCGGACAGGCCGACGTGCTGTTCAACGGCATGCTCGCGACGCTGCCGCCCGTCAAGTCGGGCAGGCTTAAGCTGATCGCGGTCTCCGGCGAGAAGCGCCATCCCAGCCTGCCCGACACGCCGGCCGTCGCCGAATTCCTGCCGGGCTTCCTGACCGGTTCGTGGCAGGGCCTGTTCGCCTCCGTCCGCACGCCGCCGGAAGTCGTCGCCGCCCTGAATGCCGAGGTGTCGCGCATCCTGTTCACTCCCGACATGAAAGAGCGGCTCCAGGCACAGGGCGCGGATCCGATCGGCACGTCTTCCGCCGAATCCATGAAATTCCTGCGCGGTGAGCTGGATCGGTTCAACAGGCTGGTGAAGGAAACCGGATATAAGGCCCAATAGCGTTGAGCCAAGCTCATCAAGGCGACCGGATTCAAGCTCGACAACTGAACGCGTGAAGCTGCGCAACGTCAGAGTGGCGGCCGCCGGCGCCATGCTGATCGTCGTGATCGGCGCGGCATACTGGCTCGTGTCCTCGCTCGACTCGCTCGTCAAGTCCGCGATCGAGACTTACGGCCCGGAGATCACCGGCGTCAGCGTCAAGGTCGGCTCGGTCCATCTCTCGCCCACCAGCGGCAAGGGCACGATCAAGAACCTGCGGCTCGGCAATCCCCCGGGATACAAAACCGGTCACGCGCTTGCGCTCTCCGAGATCAGCGTCACGCTAGACCCCGCCTCCCTCACCCGCGATGTGATACTGATACGGGATATTCTGGTGAGCGGCGCGGACGTGAGCTACGAGAAAATCGGCAATACCACCAACCTCGACCGGATCCAGCGCAACGTGGACGCCTACATGCGCAAGTTCAGCGGCGGTCAGGCCTCTGCCGGCGGCCCCGAGAAGAAGATGATCATCGACAGCCTCGTTATCCGCTCGAGCAAAGCCACCGTGGCCGGAGGCCTCACCGGGGGCACCGCCATTACCACGTCCATACCGGACGTTCGCCTGCGCGACATCGGCAAGCGGACTAACGGCGCGACCGCCGGTGAAGTCGTGCGACAGGTGATGGGTGCGCTCACAGCGAGCGCGACCCGCGCCGCGACGGCGGCCATCAGCAACGTCACGAAGGGCGCCGGCAAGGCGGCCGATTCGGTGCGGGGACTATTCCGATAGTGCTTCTTGCGGTCGGCTAAAATAGCATCATGTCCGGCCCCGCAAAGAAACCGCAGGAAGCCTCGCACTCCAATTTCATCCGCTCCGCGATCGAGGCGGATCTCGCGAGCGGCAAGCATTCATCGCGCGGCTGGGGCGGGAAGCCCGGCCCGGCGAAGACTCACGATGACGTGCCGGCGGACCCGGCGAAGATCCGCACGCGCTTTCCGCCCGAGCCCAATGGCTACCTGCACATCGGCCACGCCAAATCCATCTGCCTTAACTTCGGCCTCGCGCGCGATTACGGCGGCGCCTGCCACCTGCGCTTCGATGACACCAACCCGGAGAAGGAAGAGCAGGAATACGTCGATTCCATCGTCGGGGCGGTGAAGTGGCTGGGTTTTGACTGGGGGCCGCACCTCTATTACGCCAGCGACTACTTCGATTTCATGTTCTACGCAGCGGAATGCCTGATCGAGAGCGGCCACGCTTACGTCGACAGCCTGTCCGCCGAGCAGATGCGCGTGCTGCGCGGCTCGCTCACCGAGCCCGGCAAGGAAAGCCCTTACCGCCTGCGCAGCCCCGAAGAGAACCTGAAACTGTTCCACCAGATGCGCGACGGCCGGTTCAAGGAAGGCGAGCACGTGCTGCGCGCGAAGATCGACATGGCCTCGCCCAACATCAACCTGCGCGACCCGGCGATCTATCGCATCCGCAAGGCCACGCACCACCGCTCCGGTGACAAGTGGTGCATCTACCCGATGTACACCTACGCGCACCCGATCGAGGACGCGCTGGAACGGATCACGCACTCGCTGTGCACGCTCGAGTTCGAGGACCAGCGCCCGTTCTACGACTGGCTGCTCGCGCGCCTGGCCGACGACGGGCTGTTCGCGCGGCCGCTGCCGCAACAGATTGAGTTCGCCCGGCTGAATCTTACGTATGTACTTCTTTCTAAACGAAAATTGATCCAGCTCGTCGAGGAAAAGCACGTCGACGGTTGGGACGACCCGCGCATGCCGACGCTGGTGGGCGCGCGCCGCCGCGGCTACACGCCCGAGGGTTTGCGCCTTTTCGCCGAGCGCATCGGCGTCTCCAAGGCCGATTCGTGGATCGAGTACTCGGTGCTCGAGGACTGCATGCGCGAGCACCTGAACGAAGTCGCGCCGCGGCGCATGGCGGTGCTCGACCCGGTGAAGCTCGTGATCGAGAACTACCCGGAAGGCAAAGAGGAATTCGCCGAAGTCCCCAACCACCCGCAAAAGCCCGACTGGGGCAAGCGCCAGGTGCCATTCGCGCGCGAATTGTGGATCGAGCGCGAGGACTACATGGAAACGCCGTCCAAGGGCTACTTCCGCCTGTTTCCCGGCAACAAGGTGCGGCTGCGGTACGGCTACGTCGTCGAGTGCACCGGTTACGACAAAGCAACCGACACCGTGAAATGCACGTACGATCCCGACACGAAGTCCGGCACGCCCGGCGCGGAAAAGGTGAAAGTGAAAGGCAACATCCACTGGGTGAGCGCGCAACATGCGTGCGCTGCCGAGGTGCGCCTCTACGACCGGCTTTTCAAGGTGCCTCACCCGGAAGGCTTTGCGGACTTGAATCCCGACTCGAAGAAGACCGTCACGGCGCAGCTCGAGCCGGCGCTGAAACAGGCAAAGGCGGAAGAGCGCTTCCAGTTCGAGCGTCACGGCTACTTCATCGCCGACCGCATCGACCCGGGTGCCGGCGCGCCCGAGTTCAACCGCGCGGTGACTTTGCGCGACGCGTGGCAGAAATAGGATTTACCCGATGAGCATCATCAGTCCCTGGTACCAGCTCGGCTACGTCATCCCCCACCTCTACACCGACATGGACGCCTACCAGTTCTACCGCGTGGCGCCCGAAGGCATGATGCTGATCACGACCGGCATCAACCTGAAGGATTACACCCTGGCGGCCGTCGAGACCGAGTTGCCGGCGCTCTGGCAGCGCTTCGATCTCCTCGCGAGCAAGAAGGTGGACCGCCTCTCGCTCTCCGGCGTGCCGGTCGCCTCCGCGCTCGGGCGCAAGAAGATGCGGGAAATCCTCGCCGAGGGCGCATCGCGCACCGGCCTGCCGTGCGACACCGACCTCGAGGCGCACATCGCGACGCTGCAGCACTTCGGCGCGACGAAGATCGCGCTGGCCACGCGCTGGCCCGAATCGGTGACCACCGCGCTGACGCGCTATCTCGCCGAGGCGGGCATCGAAGTCATCGCTGCCCGCGCGCGCCCGCGCACGCTCGAGCAGAACAAGCATTCGAGCGCGGCCGACGACCACCTGCTTGCACTCGAACTCGGGCGCGAGGTATTGCGCGAAGCGCCGAATGCACAGGCGCTGCTGATGCCGGGCGGCCTGTGGCACGCCATTCACGCCGTGCCAATGCTCGAAGCCGAGTTCGGCAAGCCCGTGCTGCTCAATATCCTTTCCACCACCTGGGCCGCGCTCCACGCCGCGGGCAAGCGCATGCTGCACCGCCCTGATCCGCGCTGGGGCAAGGTCCTCGCCAGCTTGAAGTGAAGGGAGATCTCGCTTTTCCGCAATGCGGACAACGGCTACCGTTGCGCGTTAGACCGCGTTAGGATGGCGCCCGCATCGCGCCAAAGGAATCCATGGATACCGCAGCACCATCTCCGTCGCTGAAAGCCCATCGCGTCAAGCGGCTCGGGCATCTCGACCTGCCGGGCGCGGGCCAGGTGGTGGTCCAGGGCAACTACGCCTTCCTCGGTCACATGGAAGCGCCGCACGGCACCACGATCGTCGACGTGGCGGACCCGCGCAAGCCGCGCGTCGTCGCCCAGATCAAGCTCGAGGACGAGCACGAGCACAGCCACAAGGTGCGCGTGGTCGGCAACATCATGTACACCAACCTTGAGCGGCCGAGCCGGCGCTTCGCGGCGAAAGCCATGCGCCTCGCGCAGACGCGCGCCGGCCTGGAGAAGGAATTGAAGCGCGCGCCCACCGGCGCCGAGCTCGCGGGCAAGTTGAAGGTCAAGGAGTCGGAACTGCCGCAGCTCGAGGAATGGAGCCGCACCGGCTTTCCGCGGGCCGGGATCCGGGTCTGGGACATTTCCGACATCACGAAGCCGAAGCTGATCTCGCATATGAAGACCGGTGGAGTCGGCGCGCACCGCTTCGACGTCGACGAGAACTACGCCTACATCTCCACCGGCATGGAAGGCTACGGCGGCAACATCCTGGTCAACTTCGACGTGAAGAATCCGTCGCGACCGGAAGAAGTCTCGCGCTGGTGGCTGCCGGGCCAGCACCTGGCGGGCGGCGAGACGCCGGAGGGGCCCTCCGACGCTTGGCACCTGCATCACGCGATGCGCTGCGGCGACCTGCTGTGGGCCGGATGCTTCTACGCGGGCCTGCGCGTCATCGACGTCTCGGACATACGCAGGCCGCGCACCGTCGGCTCGTACAACTATCACCCGCCGGTCGCCGATCCCACGCATACGGTGCTGCGCGTGCCGCACAAGATCGCCGGGCGCGACATCGCGGTGGTGATGGACGAAGCGCACGGGCGCTATCACGGCCGCAGCCCGGCCGGGATGTGGGTGTTCGACGTGGGCAATCTCGACCGCATCCAGCTGATCTCCCACTTCCAGGTGAGCGAGATCGACACGCCGTGGGCGCGCAAGGGCGGGCGTTTCGGCGCGCACCAGTTCCAGGAGCACATCGAAGGCACGCTCGTCTACTGCACGTGGTTCTCCGGCGGGCTGCGCATCGTGGACATCCGCGACCCGCTGTCGCCGGAGGAAGTCGGCTGGTACATACCGGAGCCGTGCGGCGGCCGGCCCACGCCCCAGACCAACGACGTGGAAGTGGATGCCCGCGGCCTCGTCTACCTAGTCGACCGCGACTGCGGCTTCGACATACTCGAAACCGGAAAATGAAAAGGTGCCAGCCATGAGCCAAGTTTCCCCTGCCGTTCGTTCCGAGCTCGCGCCGACCGGCAAGCTGCGGGTGGGCCTCAACATGAGCAATTTCCTGCTGACCGCGACCGACGCCGCGACCGGCAAGCCCAAGGGCCTCGCGGCAGACCTGGGGCAGGAACTCGGCAAGCGGCTCGGCGTTCCCGTCGAGTTGATCCCCTTCCCCACCCCCGGCGCGGTCGCCGACGCGGCCAAGACCGGCGTCTGGGACGTCGGCTTCATCGGCGCCGAGCCGCAGCGCGCGAACGAAATCGATTTCACCGCGGCCTACGTGGAGATCGAGGCCACCTATCTCGTCCCGCCCGGCTCGCCGATCAAGGCCATCGCCGACGTCGACCGCAAGGGCGTTCGCATCGCGATATCGGACCGGAGCGCCTACGACCTGTACCTGACGCGCGAGCTCAAGCATGCCGAACTGGTCCGCGAGCGCGGTGATGCCATCATGAAGCGCTTGATCTCGGACAAGCTCGATGCGATGGCCGGGCTGCGGCCGGGCCTCATGAAGGACCAGGTCAAGTTCCCCGGGTCGCGAATTCTCGACGGCAATTTCACCACCGTGCAGCAAGCCGCCGGCGCGCCCAAGGGCCGCCCCGCCGGCGCGAAGTACCTGAAGGAATTCATCGAGGACGTAAAAGCCACGGGCCTGGTCGCGAAGCTGATCGAGAAAAACAACGTCCGCGGCCTTACCGTCGCCCCGAAAGCATGATGGACGCCGCAAGCCCCTCCCGCCCGCAGGCCGCGTCCTACACCGACCGCTTCGTCGAAGTTGGCGGACTGAAGCTCCACTACCAGGATTTCGGCACCGCCGGCAAAACCGTGATGCTGTGCATGCACGGCGGTGCGGCCAGCGGGCACTGGTTCGACTTCGTGGCGGCCGCCTTCGCCGCCGACTACCACGTGCTCGCCCTCGACCAGCGCGGCCACGGCGACAGCGCGTGGGTGGAACCGCCGGCGTACTCGTACCATGACTACGCCGCCGACATCGACAAGGTGGCGGCGAAGCTCGATCTGCGCGACTTCATCCTGGTCGGGCACTCGATGGGCGGCATGGTCTCGACCGTGTACGCGGCAACCTATCCGGGGCGGATGAAGAAGCTCGTGATCGTCGATACGTCCGTCAGGCTTTCCGAGGAGCGTCTCAACGCAATGCGCGACGTCGGAAACCGCGGCGGATCGAGCTACGCCACTCGCGAAGAGCTCGTTGCGCGCTACAAGTTAAGGCCCGGCAACAGCCTGGCCCCTGTGGAAGTGGTCCGCCACGTCGCCGGCTTCAGCGCGCGCCAGTTTCCCGACGGCGGCTGGCGCCACAAGTTCGACCGCGCCGTCTACGCCACCCGCGAGAACCTGGACGGGATGCCGTTCTGGGAACGGATCAAGGTCCCGGCGCTGCTGGTGAAAGGCGGGCGCAGCGCGCGTATCAGCCCGGAGATATTCGCGGAAGTGAAGAAGCACGCCCCGCAAGTCGAGCTGGCCGAGGTCGCCGACAGCGACCATCACGTCACGCTCGACAACCCTGATGGTTTTGTCAGGGCAGTAAAGCCGTTCCTGGCAAAGCCGTGATGGGTGATGAGTGATGGGTGATGAAAAGCAGGTAGTGCCGCACTCCGTCGGCACGAACCGGCCCAAGCTCAAGGCACCGGCAAACGCCGCCGACTGCCACATCCATATCTACGACTCGCGTTTCCCGCAGATCCCGTCGCGCTCGCCCGTTGCCAATGCGGCCGTGGCCGACTACCGGCTGCTGCAGAAGCGCAACGGCACGACGCGCGTCGTCGTGGTGCAGCCGCGCAACCATGCCACGCACAACCAGGTAACGCTCGATGCGATTGCGCAGATGGGCGCAAACGCGCGCGGCATCGCGGTGCTGCACCCGACCATTACGGACGCCGAACTGAAGCAGCTCGACGCGGGAGGCATCCGCGGCATCCGCTTCTCGCTCGGCGACCCGGCCACCGCCGTCGTTTCGCTCGACATGGTGGAGCCGCTCGCGAAGCGCATCGCCCCGCTCGGCTGGCACGTGCAGCTGCACTGGCCCGGTGACATGATTGCCGGGAACGCCGCAATGCTCGCGCGCCTGCCCTGCTCGATCGTGATCGACCACATGGGACGCTTCCCGCCGGCGGTCGGCACCGCGCACCCGGCGTGGAAGGTCATCCTCGGCCTCATCGACAAGGGCCGCACCTGGGTCAAGCTCGGGGGCGCCTACCTGAACACCGAGATCGGCCCGCCGGGCTACGCCGATGCCACCCGTGTCGCGCAGGCTTTCGTGAAAGCGGCGCCGCAGCGCCTGGTTTGGGGGAGCGACTGGCCGCACCCGAGCGAGAAGGGCCAGGCGGACGACGCGCTGCTCTTCGATCTGCTCGCGCAATGGGCGCCGGACGAGACGACGCGCACCCGCATCCTCGTCGCGAACCCCGAAGCGCTCTACGGTTTCGACAAATCCGCCTGAACAGGGGCGCAGCCCCGCGCCCTTTCCGGATTCCCGCGCCGGACCGCTTGATTGCACGGCGAAATCCACAATGCGGAACCCCGCCGGCATCCCCGCTGACTAACGCCCTAGCCCGGGCGTTTCCAGATCCGGGCACATACAACGAGGAGGAGTCACCATGCATCGAGCATTGCCTGCGTACGCAGCAGCAGTACTGTCGATCCTGTCCGCCGCGCCAGCGATGGCGGCCGAATCTCCCGATCAATATCCGACCCGCCCGATCCGCTTCGTCATCGCCCAGACTCCGGGCTCGTCCATCGACGCGATGGGCCGGGTGGTCGCAGCCAAGATGAGCGAGCTGCTGGGCGAGCAGCTGGTCGTGGACAACCGCACCGGCGCCGGCGGCACCATCGGCGGCGCCATCGTCGCTCACGCCGAGCCCGACGGTTACACGCTGTTCGCTGCCGCGACGGCGTCGCAGGTGATCGGGCCGCAACTCTACAAGAAGCACGTAACCTACGACCCGTTCAAGGACTTCGCGCCGATTTCGATGTTCGCGGTAACGCAAAACATCCTGGTGGTGAATCCGAAGGCGCCGTTCAGGAGCGTGAAAGAGCTGATCGCGTACGCCCGCGCGAATCCCGGGAAGCTCAACTGGGCGAACGCCGGCAGCGGCTTCCAGAGCCATCTGGCCGGCGAGCTGTTCACGCACATGGCCGGCATCAAGGTGCTGCACGTGCCGTACAAGGGCGCGGGCGCTTCGCTCGGTTCGGTGATCTCGGGCGAATCCCAGGTCTCGCTCGTGCCCGCACCGTCGGTGACCGGTCACTTGCGCGCGGGGCGGTTGCGCGCGCTCGCGATGGGCGGCAAGAAGCGCTCCCCGCTCCTGCCCGAGCTTCCCACCGTCGGCGAGGCCGGCGTTCCCGGCTACGTGTCCTCGGGCTGGGCGGGCTTCATAGCCCCGGCCAGGACGCCCAAGCCGATTCGCGACAAGGTCTTCAACGCCGTGGTGAAGGCGATGAAAGACCCGCAGACGAACGACGCAATGACCAAGCTCGGCGCGGAGCCGATGGCCACGACGGACAAGGAATTTGCCCAGGTGATCAACGAGGATTGGAAGGCGTACGGCGAAGCCATCCGGGTCTCGGGCATCACGCCCAACTAGTCCGGCCGCGCCAATGAAGAAGGGGCCACGATCGTGGCCCCTTCGATTTTTCTACGGCAACGATCAGCCGCCGCTCGCTCCGCCATGAGTCCCCGCATACTTGCCGGTCAACTGCGGCGTGTAGCCCTTCAGGCCCTTCTGCTCGCGGTCGAGCCGCGTCTCGCGCGCCCAGGTGCGATTGAGATCGTCGCGCACCTTCACCGTGAGCTTGCCCATGCCCTGGACTTCCAGGTCAACGGTGTCGCCGTTCTGGAACGCCGACAGCCCGCGATGATTGGTTCCGGTCGCGAGGATGTCGCCGGGCTCGAGATCGTGGATCGACGTGATCCACTCGATGCAGCGCGGGATCTTGTTCGCCATGTCGCTGGTGTTGAAGTTCTGCTTCAGCTGCCCGTTCACCCACAGCCTGACCTGCAGCTTTTGCGGGTCGGGAATCTCGTCCGCCGTCACCAGGTACGGGCCGATCGGCGCGAACGAGGCGCGCGACTTCATCATGTAGAACGAGTTGCCCAGCTTCGTGACGTCGCGCGCGGAGCCGTCGATGAAATTGACGTAGCCGAACACGTAGTCCATCGCCCGCGCAGCCGGCACGTTGCTCGCAGGTTTGCCGATCACCACCGCCAGCTCCGCCTCGCCCTCGAAGATCGACGCGGCGACGTCGGGCAGCACCAGGGTGTCGCCGTGGCCGACGATGCAGCCCGGCGACTTGTGGAACGCGTTGATCGGCGCCGCCTCCTTGCGCGTGCCGTCCTCCATGTAGTTCACCGCCATGCAATCCACGTTGACGGGCTTGGGCAGCGGCGGGCGGATCTTCACCTGCGCCACCGGGACGCCCTGGCCGCCGGCCGCGGCACGCTCGAGCGCGCCGCGGTAGTCGGCCCAGCGCGCAATCAATCCATTCATCAGGTCGCCGGGCCCGGTGTGCGGGACTTTCTGCACGACCGCCGTAACGTCGACGACGGAGTCGCCCTTCAGGACGCCCAGCCGGAAATCATTGAACATGAGTAGTTTCATATGTGTCCTCGATACGTGGTGATATCTGTCTGATTCTGAATTATTTTTGATTCGGCGCTCCTCGGGACGCCGCGCGGCGGCGGAATTTCCGCTGCCGCGTATGCCAAGGCATCTTAGTCCTCGACGCCGGACACGGCAAACCCCCCTGCCGTGGCGCCGGTCCAAGCGAGTATCATTGTCCCTGGCAGCACGGTGCCGTCCCCGGCGGGGACGGTCGCAAACGCGCTAAGCACAGCAAGGAGAGCTCGATGAACCCGAAACCCGTTTCCCTGCGCCGCCGCCAGTTGATCATCGGCAGCCTCGCCGCGACGCCGATGGCGGCGCTCGCAACCACATCCAATACCCCGTTTGCCGTCACGGCTGGCGCGCAAGGCAAGCTGGTCGTTTCCGGCCGCATACTCGATGCGGACGCCAAGCCGGTCTTCGGCGCCCTGGTTGAAATGCTGCGCGCCGGCGCCGAAGCGACCGCGACTACCGATGCCGACGGCCGCTTCATGCTCACGACAACCGCCTCCACCCGCATTCGCTACCGCGTGAGCCATGCGGAGCACGCAACCCGGGTCGAGCAGTTGAATCTCAAGGCGGATGACGCGGGCACCTGGCGCGGCACCTTCGGACTCGCGCTCGCCTGATCGCCGCGCTGCGTACACGGAAAGGGCCGGCTGAGCCGGCCCTTTTTTTGCGCCTTCGGCCCCGCTCGAGCGTCACGCCGCGCGCGCGAACTCCTCCTGCAGCTTCGTCTCGTAGGCCAGCACCTTCTGCACGGCCGGGCGCCCGCGCATGCGCTCGTGGTGCGCGACGCAGTTCCTGAATCCCGATACGTCGAGCTTGAACGATATCGCGCGCTTGAAGCACCAGAAGAAATACGCGTCGCAGGCGGTGAAATGCGGGAAGAACCACTCGCGCCCCGCCAGCAGGTCATCCACCACCTTGAGATCTTCGAACAGCAGCTTGTTGGCGACGCGCTTGACACTCTCCTCCGAGCCCGGCAGGTCGCAGTAATTCTCCGGCCGCGCGTTGGGCGTCAGTTTCGGGTGGATGCCCGAGGCGTAGAACGCCATCAGCGAGATCGCCTTGATCTCCTGCCCCGGGTCTGCCGGCAGCAGCTTCGCCTTGGGGAACTGGCGGTGGATCCAGACCTGGAGCGCGACGTTTTCCGTCAGCGGCTCGCCGTCGATCACCAGCACCGGCACCTTGTGCTTGGGGTTCAACCTAAGGAATTCCGGCGTCCGGTTGCCGCCCTTGCGCGTGTTGATGGCCTGAACCTCGAACTCGGCGCCCGCCTCGGTGAGCGTGATGAAAGGCACCAGCGCGCAGGTCATCGGGGCGAAATACAGGGTCAGCTTCATCTCGCGTAGCCTCCAGATCGGAAATTTCGGAACAAGGCGCGCGGGCGCCGCCAAATCGCGCAGCTAAATTGAGATGGAATGGCCTTCCGACGCGGCCATGCACTCGATTTCCAGGCCGCGATCGGCGAAGAATTTCCGCCCGAACGCTTCCTTCGCCGCCACGGTCTCGTCATCGTGGGAAGGGTCATGGTGATAGAGATAGAGCCGCCTCACCTTAGCCTCCGCCGCCAGCTTCAGGACCTCGGACAGGCACGAATGCCCCCAGCCGACACGCTGCGGATACTCGCTGTCCAGGTACTGCGCATCGTGGATGAGAACATCGGCGCCCGCCGCGAACGCCACCAGCCGCTTGCGGCCGTGAGCATCGCCGTTCAGGGTCAGCTCGTTGTCGGTCAAGTACGCCACGGTCTTGCCGCCCGGACCCTTGAGGAGATAACCCAGGGTCGTACCCGGGTGGTGCAGGCTGATGGTTTTAACCTGCAGGTCCTCGATTTCGAAAGCGCCTTCCGTCAGCTCCTTGTAGTAGACGTGCGCCGCGAACTCCTTCACCGCGACCGGGAAGTAGACGTGTGACATCTGCCCCGCGATCACTTCACGCAAGGTGAGCTTGCCCTGGCCGGTGCCGTGGATCACCACCTCGTTGCCCTGTTGGTACAGCGACTGGAAATACGGCAGCCCCTGGATGTGGTCCCAGTGCGGGTGCGTGATGAACAGGTTGATCTTGCGCCGCCGGTTCGCGGCCGCCAGCGAGCGGCCGAGCTCGATGATGCCGGTGCCGGCGTCGAAAACGAACATGCGGTCCCGCGTCATCTCGATCGAAATGCACGACGTATTGCCGCCGTACTTCAGCGTCTCCTTCCCGGGGCGCGGCGTGCTGCCGCGCGTGCCCCAGAACGACAGCTTCATCGCGCTCGTGAGCAGCCCGTCGATGGTATCGAGCATCTTCTGGTTGGCGACCGGCTTGACCAGGAAGGCGTCGGCGCCCGCTTCCAGGCTGGCGCGGTAGTCGTACTCGAAGCTCTTGGCGCTGAAGACGATGACCTTGACGTGATCGAGGCCGCGGTCGCTGCGTATCTGCGCGATCAGCGCCGCGCCGGACATCCCGGGCATCACCAGGTCGGTAATGACCACGGCGGGCTTGAACGACGCGATCTCGCCCATCGCCAGCGAGCCGTCGTTTATGTCCTTCACTTCATAACCCGCGATGCGCAGGGTGGCCGCGACCACCTTCGAGAGCTGCTCGTCGTCGTCGACTATCAGTATTCTGCTGCCCATGGAACCTTATTTTCCCTTGAAATGCCCGGGCGCTCTCGCCGACTCAGGGCTTTGCCCACACAAGCAGGATACCATCGCGCGGGGAGCCGCCGCCGGTCCGCGCTTGTCGCGATATACTCCGCCCACCATGGAAAAACGCAAGCTCGGAAAATCCAATCTCGAAGTCTCCGCGGTCGGCATCGGCTGCAACAACTTCGGCCTGCGCGCCGACCCCGCCCAGACCCGCGCCGTCGTGGACAAGGCGATCGAGCTCGGCATCACGCTGTTCGACACCGCGGACCGCTACGGACAGCCGGCCGGCACCTCGGAGCAGTTCCTCGGGCAGGCGCTGGGCGCCCGGCGCAAGAACATCGTGCTCGCGAGCAAGTTCGGCAACGCGATGGATGACAGCGGCACGATGCAGGGCTGCTCGCGCCGCTACATAAAGATCGCGGTCGAGGCGAGCCTGAAGCGGCTCAACACCGACTGGATCGACCTCTACCAGATGCACCGCCCGGACACCGAGACGCCGATCGACGAGACGCTGCGCGCGCTGGAAGATTTAGTGCGCGAGGGCAAGATCCGCCACGCCGGCTGCTCGCAGTTCTCGGCCGCGCAGATCCGCGAGGCGAGCCAGGCGGCGAAGCAGGCCGGCATCGAGGGCCTGGTCTCGGCGCAAAACCACTACAACCTCATCAAGCGCGACATGGAACGCGATTTCGTCCCCGCCATCCGTGAAAGCGGCATCAGCTTCATCCCGTTCTACCCGCTCGCCGGCGGATTGTTGACCGGCAAGTACCGGCGCGACGCGGCGCCTGCCGGCAGCCGCTTCGCGACGCCACGCGAGCAGGAAAAGCGCGCGCTGGCCGGCGACCCCTGGCCGATTCTCGAGCAGCTCGAGAAATTCTGCGCCGCGCGCGGGCGCCCCATGCTCGAACTCGCGGCGAGCTGGCTGCTCTCCCGGCCCGGCGTCGCCTGCATGATCGCCGGCGCCACGAAACCCGCGCAGGTCGAGGCCAACGTCAAAGCCATCGGCTGGAAACTCACCGCCGCCGACTTGGCCGAACTCGATCGCATCACGGACGTTAAATCCGCCGCCTGAAACGGTTCATCACTCATCACCCATCACT
>Ga0134127_10001438_pt1 | contig 17680 bp, 15 predicted proteins | sample KB31753_FD_96459 | JGI IMG/M metagenome (GOLD analysis project Ga0134127, IMG submission 96459) | Terrestrial soil microbial communities with excess Nitrogen fertilizer from Kellogg Biological Station, Michigan, USA - KB3-175-3 | ecosystem: Environmental > Terrestrial > Soil > Unclassified ... | reverse complement strand
CGCCGCTGCAGCACCTCGAAGATCGGCGGCACCTGCCACGAGCGCAGGTCGATTTCCGCGGCGCAGCCGTCGGGGAGGATGCGCGGCAGGTTCTCGGTGATGCCGCCGCCGGTGATGTGCGCCATTCCCTTCACCTGATCGCGCGCCAGCAGCGGCTGCACCAGCTGCAGGTAGGAACGATGCGGCGCGAGCAGCGCGTCGCCGACCGTCGCGCCGATCTCCTGCACGAAGGTGCCCGGCGTCCAGCCGGCGGTTTCGAACAGCACCCGCCGCGCGAGCGAGTAGCCGTTGGTGTGGAGGCCGGCCGAGGGCAGGCCAATCAGCACGTCGCCCGGCAGAATGCCGCGGCCGTCCACAATCTTCGCGCGCTCGACGACGCCGACGATGAAGCCGGCGATGTCGTACTCACCCTCGCCGTAGAATCCGGGCATCTCCGCGGTTTCGCCGCCGACGAGCGCGCAGCCGTTCTCGCGGCAGGCGCGGGCGATGCCCGACACCACCTGCTCGGCAGTCGCGGGCGAGAGCTTGCCGGTGGCGAGATAGTCGAGAAAGAACAGCGGCTCAGCGCCCTGGACGAGGATGTCGTTGACGCAGTGGTTGACGAGATCGCCGCCGACCGTATCATGCCGGCCGGTCATGAACGCGACCTTCAACTTGGTGCCGACGCCATCCGCGCTCGAGACCAGAACCGGCTCGTCGAACTTCTCGCGGTCGAGCCGGAACAGCCCGCCGAACGAGCCGATCTCCGAGAGCACGCCGGAGGTGAAGGTCGAGCGCGCGAGTCCCTTGATGCGGCGAACGGTTTCGTTGCCGGCATCGATGTCGACGCCGGCAGCCTTGTACTCGCTCACGCTCAGAAATCCAGCTTGCCGATGAGCGACTGCATCAGCGCGCGCCGCGGCGAGTTCTCCGGTGCCTCCCAGTAACTGCGGCGGGCGAAGGTGAAGAAGCGCTCCTTGTCGAGGTCCTCCTCGAGCATGTCGAAGCCTTCGGCGAGAAGGGTGGTCGCGTTGGCGCGATCGCCCTGTTTTTCGAGCAGCGCCATCATCAGCGGCGTGTTGCGCAGTGCCACGGTGGCGAAGGCGAGCGCCACCGGCGCGCGGGTCGAGTCGTTGGCCCCGGCAGACGCGGCAAGCAGCGACTCGGCCGCCTCGGCGTGCCCGGCGACCGCGAGCGCGCCGAGACCGGCCGCGGCGCCGCGCAGCATCTCCTGATAGCCGGCATTCTCGTTGGCGAACTTGACGACATCGGCGAGGTAGGCGTGATGCGACTCGCAATTGGTGCCGAGCAGGCAAATCGCGGCGGCAATCGACGGCTGCGTCGGCTTCGGCGCCGTCCGCTGGATCGCCGCCAGCGGCTCGAGCGCGCGCTTGTCGCCGATCTTCCCCAGCGCAATCGCCGCATCGTCCTGCAGCGGTCCGTCGAGCCGGACGATCGCGGCGAGCCGCTCGTAGGCGTACTGCGCCTTGAAATCGCCGAAGGCCTCGATCACCGCGCTGCGGAAGAAGTCCTCGCCGCGCGCCACCTCGCGAATGAGCGCCTGGCGTACGCGCTCGTCGCTGCCCTGCGCGGCCAGCGCGCGCACCAGCTCGGGGCGCACGAACTCGCCCTGCTCCTTATCGAGCGCCGTGAGCAGCTGAGGAATCATGCCCGGGTCGGGATTGTGCTCGAAGAAGCTGTAGGCGACGGCGCGCAACCGATCGTTCGGGCTCGACAGCGACTCGCGCATCGCGTCTTTCGCGCGCGGATCGTTGAAGCCGGTGAGCAGCACCAGCGCACGGTAGCGGACGTAGCCATCGGCCTGCTCGGCCACGGCCTGAACCAGCGCTGGAGCGGCCTGCGACGCCGGCGTGCGGCGGACGGTGCGGGCGGCGTTCGAGCGGGTCGCGTAATCGAGGTCGCCGAGCTTCCCGATCGCGGCCTGTAATTGTGCGGCCGGAACGGCCTGCGGCCCGCTCGGCTCCTGTGCGTGCGCCGCGATCGCACAGAGGACACAAAAGGTACAAAGGACACAAAGGACACAAAGGATGGAGCGACGCCGGGATGTCCTTCGCGCGAGCATCAGCCTGCTACTGGTTCGTTCTTCGTCGTGTCGAGCTTCAGCGCGAGCTGCAGGTAGCGCGCTTCGTCCTGCGGGAACGGCACCGGGTAGTTGCCGGTGTAGCACGACGTGCAGTACGACCGTCGCTCGCTGCCGACCGCGCTGAGCAAGCCGTCGAGGCTCAGGTAGGCGACACTGTCGGCCTCGAGGAACTCGCGGATCTCCTCAATCGAATGCGTCGCAGCGATCAAGTCGCTCTTTCGCGGCGTGTCGACGCCGTAGAAGCAGGGCGAAATCGTCGGCGGACAGCTGATGCGGACGTGCACTTCCTTCGCGCCCGCTGCGCGCACCATGCGGACGATCTTCTGGCTCGTCGTCCCGCGCACCAGAGAGTCGTCGACCAGGATCACGCGCCTGCCGTTGAGGACGCTGCGCACCGGGTTCAGCTTCACCTTGACGCCGAAGTGCCGAATCGAGGCCTGCGGCTGGATGAAGGTACGGCCGACGTAATGGTTGCGGATGAGGCCCATGCGGAGCGGGACCTCCGACTGTTCCGCATACCCCATCGCCGCGCAGACGCCGGAGTCGGGCACCGGCACGACGACGTCGGCATCGACCGGCTGCTCGCGCGCGAGCACGCGCCCCAGCTCGGTGCGCACTTCGTTGACGCTACGGCCGAAGACATAGCTGTCCGGCCGCGCGAAATAGACGTGCTCGAAGATGCAGTGCGCCAGCGGCGCCGGCGGGAACGGCTTGATCGAGCGGACTCCGTCAGCCGACACGATCAGCACTTCGCCGGGGGCAACGTCGCGCTCGTAGGTCGCGCCAATCAAGTCCATGGCGCAGGTTTCGGAGCAGACGACATAGGCGTCGCCGAGGCGACCGAGCGCCAGCGGACGGAAGCCGTGCGGGTCGCGAACGGCAATCATCCGGTCGCGCGTCAGCATCACCAGGGAGAACGCGCCCTGCACCTGCGCCACCGATTCCACGATCGCATCGTCGACGCTGCGCGCCTTCGAGCGGGCGTAGAGGTGCAGGATCACCTCGGTGTCGCTGTTCGACTGGAAGATCGACCCCTGTTGCACCAGCTCGTCCCGCAGCTCGCGCGCGTTGACGATGTTGCCGTTGTGACAGATGGCGATCTGCCCGTGGGCGCAGTCGATCAGGATCGGCTGGGCATTGGCCAGCTTGCTTTCGCCGGCAGTCGAGTAGCGGACGTGCCCGATCGCCAGCGGCCCGGGCAACCTCGCCAGCGTACCGCCGTCGAAGATGTCGGCGACGTAGCCCATCTCGCGGGCGATCCGCACCTGCTCTCCGTCGGAGGCGGCAATGCCGGCGCTCTCCTGCCCGCGGTGCTGCAACGCGTACAGCCCGAGGTAGGTCATGTTGGCCGCTTCGGGATGGCCGAAGATGCCGAAGACGCCGCACTCGTCCTTGAATTTATCGAACATCTTTCAGGCCACGCGCTTGGCGAAGTACTGCTCGATTGCCGTTGACCACGCACGCTCGGCCTCGGTGACGGCGGTGTCGACCGCCATCTCGCCGCCAACGGCTATTCTCAACCGGTTGCCGCCAGTCTGCCCGATCAACCGTGCCGGCACGCCTGCCGCCGACGCCTGCTCGAGCACCCTGGTCACGTCCGCCGGCACCACCGAGATCACGACCCGGGAGGCCGATTCTCCGAAGAGCGCCGCCGCCCGATTGAGCCGCGCGTCGTGCGCGACGGCTGCGGCGCCGATCGACACCTCCGCCCCGACGCCCACCGTTTCGAAGCAGCACTCCGCCAGCGCCACGGCGAGCCCGCCCTCGGAGCAGTCGTGCGCCGATCGCATCAGGCGTTCGCCGGCGAGCGCCACCAGCAACTGCTGCAGCGCGCGCTCGGCGTTCAAATCGAGCGCGGGCGGCAGGCCCCGCACGAGATCATGCACCATCTTGAGGTACTCGCTGCCGCCAAGCTCTCCGAGGCCCTCGCCGAGCAGGATGATCGCGTCGCCCGATTCCTGGAATCGCCGCCCGACGACGCGATCGGCGTGCTCGAGGAGGCCGACGACGCCGATCGTCGGCGTCGGATAGACGGCGTTGCCGTCCGTCTCGTTGTAGAGGCTGACGTTGCCGCCGGTAATCGGCACGTCGAGCGCTCGGCACGCCGCGCCCATCCCCTCGACGGCCTTCGCGAACTGCCACATGATCGCCGGCCGCTCGGGGTTGCCGAAGTTCAGGCAGTTGGTCGCGGCCAGCGGCCGCGCGCCCGAGCAGGCGACGTTGCGCGCCGCCTCGGCGACCGCCAGCATCGCGCCGCGATACGGATCGAGATAGCAATAGCGGCCGTTGCCGTCGACCGACATCGCCAGCGCCCGGTCGGTGCCCTTGATCCGCACCACGCCGGCGCCCATCCCCGGCAGGTTGATCGTGTTGGTGCGCACCATGTGATCGTACTGCCGATAGACCCAGCGCTTGCTGGCGATGGTCGGCGAGGCGAGGAGCGCGAGCAGCACCGGGCCATGCGCGTTTTCCGCAGCGTCGGATTTGGCGCCGAAGTACGGATTCTTCTCGAGCGCATCGACATCGAGCGCCTGCACCTCGCGCAGGTACGGCGGCTCGGTCATGGGTCGCCTGTAGAGCGGCGCCTCATCGGTCAGCGCGCGGTTCGGAATCTCGGCGACGACCTTCCCGTTCTCCTTCACCCGCAGCATCCCATCGTCGGTGACCCGGCCGATGCGGACGGCGTGGAGATCCCATTTCTCGAAGATGCGCTCGACCTCGTGCTCGCGTCCCGGCTTCGCGACCAGCAGCATGCGCTCCTGCGATTCGGACAGCATGATCTCGTACGGCGTCATGCCGGTCTCGCGCTGCGGCACGAGCGCGACGTCGAGCTCGACGCCGGCGCCGCCGCGCGATCCCATCTCGGTGGTGGAGCAGGTGAGGCCGGCGGCGCCCATGTCCTGGATGCCGACGAGCGCGTCGGTCTGCATCACCTCGAGGCACGCCTCGAGCAGCAGCTTTTCCATGAACGGATCGCCAACCTGCACCGCCGGGCGTTTTTCGGCCGACTTCTCGTCGAACTCCGCGGACGCCATCGTCGCGCCGTGGATGCCGTCGCGTCCGGTCTTGGCGCCGACGTAATAGACCGAGTTGCCGACGCCCGAAGCCACACCCTTGACGATGTCGGAAGCCCTGGCGATGCCGAGACAGAAGACGTTGACCAGCGGGTTGCCGGCGTACGACGGCTCGAACGCGATCTCGCCGCCGACCGTCGGGATGCCGATGCTGTTGCCGTACCCGGCGATACCGGCGACGACCCCCTCGAGCAGGCGGCGGGTGCCGGGCGCGTCGAGCGCTCCGAAGCGGAGCGAGTTCAGCAGCGCAATCGGCCGCGCGCCCATCGTGAAGATGTCGCGGATGATGCCGCCGACGCCGGTCGCCGCGCCCTGGTATGGCTCGATGAACGAGGGGTGATTGTGCGATTCGATCTTGAAGACCGCGGCCAGCCCGTCGCCGATGTCTACCGCGCCGGCATTCTCGCCCGGACCCTGCAGCACCTGCGGTCCGTCGGTGGGCAGCGTCTTCAAGTGCACGCGCGAGCTCTTGTAGCTGCAGTGCTCCGACCACATCACCGAGAAGATGCCGAGCTCGGTGAGGTTCGGCTCGCGGCCCATGAAGCGGACGATGCGCTCGTACTCGTCCGGTTTCAGGCCATGGCGCTCGAGCGCCTGTGAATCGATCATGCCCCTACACCTTCAGTGGACTGCCGACCCAGCGAAGCACCGACGCGAAGATGGCGCAGCCATCGACCCCGCCAAGCAGCGCCTCGCACGCCCGCTCCGGGTGCGGCATCATGCCGACGACGTTCCGTTGCTGGCTGCAGATGCCGGCAATGGCGTTCACCGAACCATTCGGGTTCGCCGCCTCGTCGATCCGTCCCTGTGCGTCGGTGTAGCGGAAGACCACCTGCCGGCTCGCCTCGAGCTGCTGCAGCACGTCGGGCGGCGCGAAGTAGTTGCCCTCGCCGTGCCCGATCGGGATGCGCAGCACCGTCCCGGCCGACGCGCCGCTCGTGAACGGCGTGTCGGTCTGCTCGACGCGGATGTGCACGTGCTCGCAGCGATACTGCAACCCCTTGTTGCGGAGCATCGCGCCCGGCAGCAGGCCCGCTTCGAGCAGGATCTGGAAGCCGTTGCAGATGCCGAGCACCGGTCCGCCCCGCTCGGCGAACGCCCGCACCGGGTTCATGATCGGCGAGAAGCGCGCCATCGCCCCGGTGCGCAGGTAATCGCCGTGCGCGAACCCGCCCGGGAGAATCACCACGTCGGCGCCCTTCAGGTCTGCATCCTTGTGCCAGAGGTACTCGGCCTCCTGGCCGAAGACTTCCTTCGCCGCATGAAACGCGTCCTCGTCGCAGTTGCTACCCGGAAAGACGACGATGCCGAACTTCATGATCAGTCGACCTCGATGCGATAACTCTCGATCACCGGGTTGGCGAGCACCTTGTCGGCGACTTCAGCCGCGAGCGCGCGCGCGGCCGATGCCTCGGTCGTCGCCAAATCCAGCTCGAAGTACTTGCCCTGCCTCACGTCGGCGACGTTGCCGTAGCCGAGCGAGTGGAGCGCGTCGGCGATGGTCTGACCTTGCGGATCGAACACCGACGGCTTGAGCGTGACGAAAACGCGCGCGCGCATGAAATCAGGCCCTCACCGGTTGAAAGACGCGGTCGAAGATGTCGTCGACGTGCTTCAGCTGATCCTCGAGGTCGAACGTGCGCTCGATGTCGAGCGCCGGCAGCGCCCGGCTGACGTCGGGATCGGCGAGCAGCAGCGCCTTGAAATCGGCGCCCTGGTCGAACGAGCGCATCGCGTTCCGCTGCACCCACTCGTACGCCTGCTCGCGCGACACGCCCTTTTTCGCCAGCTCGAGCAGCACCGAGCCCGAGAAGACGACGCCGCGCAACCGCTCGAGGTTTTCCTTCATCCGGTCGGCGTGCACCACCATCCCGCGGACGATGCGGGTGAAGCGCCGCAGCATGTGATCGAGCGCGATGAAGCTGTCGGGCAGAATCACCCGCTCGACCGACGAGTGCGAGATGTCGCGCTCGTGCCAGAGGGCGACGTTCTCGAGCGCCGCGTGGGCGTTGCCGCGCAACAGCCGCGCCAGGCCGACGATCTGCTCGCAGCCGATCGGGTTGCGCTTGTGCGGCATCGCCGACGAGCCCTTCTGGCCGCTGGCGAACGGCTCCTCGACCTCGCCGATCTCGGTCTTCTGCAGGCCGCGGATCTCGAGCGCGAACTTCTCGAGCGATGCGGCGGTGACGGCGAGCGCGAACAGCAGCTCGGCGTGCCGATCGCGCTGGATGACCTGCGAGGCCACCGGCGCCGGCTCGAGATCGAGCTGGCGGCAGACGTCGGCCTCGATTGCCGGCGGCAGGTGCGCGAAGGTGCCGACCGCGCCCGAGAGCTTGCCGACGCTCACCACCGCGCGCGCGCGCTGCACCCGCTCGACGTCGCGGGCGATCTCGGCGAACCACAGTGCCAGCTTGAGGCCGAATGTCATCGGCTCGGCGTGGACGCCGTGGGTGCGGCCGATCATCGGCGTCCGCCGGTGCTCGAACGCGCGATCGCGGACGACCGACGACAGCGCCTCGAGATCCTTCAGGACGACGTCGCAGGCCTCGCGCATCTGGATCGCCTGCGCGGTGTCGATCACGTCCGAGGAGGTCAGGCCGAAGTGCAGCCACCGCGCCGACGGGCCGACTTTCTCGGCCACCGCGGTGGTGAAGGCGATGACGTCGTGCTGGGTCATCTGCTCGATTTCCTCGATGCGCGCGATCTCGAAGCCGCCCCGTTCGCGGATGTCGCGCGCGGCCTCGGGCGGAACAATCCCGGCCGCCGCCATGGCGTCGGCGGCCGCGGTCTCGACGAGCAACCAGGTCTCGTAGCGCCGCTGGTCGCTCCAGATCCGACCCATTTCTGGGTGGGTGTAGCGAGCAATCATCTAATTCGAGAGCAGTCCTCTAATCGAGATTGAGGCGCGCCGCCGGAATCTGCAAGCCGTTGACGTTGCCGAGCACGGTGGCCGCCAGCGACCCGTTGCGGAACAAATCCGCCGCCACCCGCTGCACATCCTCCGTGGTCACGCGTTCGATGCCCAGAAGGGTCTCGTCGAGACCGAACTGGCGATCGAAGTAGATCTCCTGGCGCGCGATGTGCGACATCCGGCTGGCCGTGTTCTCGAGGCTCAGCATCAGGCTCCCCTTCAGGTGATCCTTGGAGCGCTGGAGCTCAGATTGCGGCACCGGCGAGTTCTTCACGCCGCGCAGCTCTTCCACGCACAGGTCGATGACTTCACCCACGGCCTCGTTCGAGCAGCCGGCGTAGATCGTGAACGAGCCGGCATCACGATAGGCGCTCAACCCGCTGAACACGGCGTAGGCAAGGCCACGCTTCTCGCGCACGTTCTGAAAGAGGCGCGAGCTCATCGAGCCGCCGAGGAGCGTATTCAGCACGTAGCTGGCGTAGCGGTCGTCGTGATTCTGCGGGTAGCTGCCGACGCCCAGGCAGACGTGGCTCTGTTCGAGCTCCTTGTTGCGCACCAGGATCTTCGGCACCACCTGCGGCGCCTCGTCGACGACCGGTTCGCCCGGCTCGACGAGCGAGCCGAACTTCTCGGCGACCAGTTCCCGCACCCGCTCGTGTTCGAGGTTGCCGACCGCCGACACGATCAGGTTACGCGCGGTATAGACCCCCTTGAAATAGTCGCGCAGCAGATCGGCGCTGAACGATTCGACCGTTTCCTTGGTGCCGAGAATCGGCCTCCCGAGCGGGTGGTTCTCCCAGAACCCCTGGGTGAAGAGCTCGTGGACCAGATCGTCGGGCGTGTCCTCGACCATCTTGATCTCTTCGAGCACCACCTTCTTCTCGCGTGCGACATCGTCCGCGCCGAACGCCGGGTTGCGGACGATGTCGGCGAGGATGTCGATGGCCAGCGGCAGATGCTCGTCGAGCACCTTGATGTAGTAGCTGGCGTATTCCTTGGCGGTGAACGCGTCGAGCTGGCCGCCAATCGAGTCGATCGCCTGAGCAATATCCTCGGCCGTCCGGCTGCCGGTCCCCTTGAACAGCATGTGCTCGACGAAATGGGCGATACCGCTCCGCTCAGCCGTTTCGTGCCGGGACCCCCGCGTCAACCACACGCCGATGCTGATCGACCGCACCTGGTTCATCGGCTCGGTGAGGATGCGAAGCCCGTTGTCGAGAACGTCTCGAGTGATTGGTGAATTCAAATGAACCTGCAGGAGTATGCGCCGGAACCCGGCAACGGCCTGAAAACAGTATGCTACCATCGAAAGTCTGCGGAAGCGCCGGGAAACGAGAGAGATAGCGTGGCTACTGATGAGCGGCGACCGGACCTTGCCGAGCTGGAACGCCCCGCGCTCGAAGCCGCGCTCGAAGCCCGCGGCCATCAGGCATTTCACGCGCGCCAGATTTTCCGCTGGCTCTACCGCCGGGGCGTTGCCGACCTCGACGCGATGACGGATCTGTCGCGCGACCTGCGCGCGACGCTCGCCCGCGACTTCACGCTCACCACACCGGTTCTCGCCCAGCGCGAAACCTCGACCGACGGCACCGAGAAGTTCCTGCTGCGCCTGGCCGACGGGCGCCACATCGAATCGGTCTTCATCCCCGACACGCCGGCGATGACCTTCTGCATCTCGACCCAGGTCGGCTGCGCGATGGCGTGCGCCTTCTGCCTCACCGGCAAGATGGGCCTCGCCCGCAACCTGACCGCCGCCGAGATCGTCGGCCAGGTGCGCGTCCTCGCCGACGCGCTCGGCATGAGCGAGGCGCCCTTCAACATCGTGCTGATGGGGATGGGCGAGCCGCTGCACAACTACGACGAGACGATGAAGGCGCTGCGCATCCTGACAGACGAGCACGGCTTCGACATGCCGGCGCGCCGGATCACGTTGTCGACCGTCGGCCTGCTGCCGGCGCTCGAGCGCCTGGCGACCGAGCCGGTGATGCCGAACCTCGCCATCTCGCTCCACGCGCCAACCGACGTTCAGCGCGGCGAGCTGGTGCCGATCAACCGCAAGTACGGTGTCGCCGACATCATCGAGGCGTGCAAGCGTTTTCCGCTCAAGAAACGCAGCCGCATCACCTTCGAGTACGTGCTGCTCGCCGGCGTCAACGACTCGCCGCAGGATGCGCGCCGGCTCGCCAGGCTCGTCGCCGGCGTGAAATCGAAGGTGAACCTGATTCCGCTCAATGCCGCCGCCGGCATCCCGTTCGAGCGCCCTTCGGACGAAGCGATCGACCGCTTCGCGCGGATCGTGTCGGAGCACGGCGTCGATGTGTCGGTGAGGAAGAGCCGCGGCCGCGATATCCGCGCCGCGTGCGGCCAGCTGATTGTCGAGGGGCCGAAGAAGTCAGCCGCCCAGCAGCTCGCCGTGATGCTCTGACGTCACCCTCAGCCGAACCCACTCGTTGCGCACGCGTCCCGCCGGAATCCGCAGCTTCAGATAATTTCCTGTCACCGCGAGCGTGCCGTCTTCGAGCGTGAGCGCTCGATGGGTGGTGCCGATCTGCGACGCGCGGAACCGCGCCGCCAGCCGCTGGCCGATTTCGCGAACCTGCCGCGCGCGCTCGCGGACGACCGCGCCGGGCACCTTGTCCGGTATCGCCGACGCGGCGGTGCCAGGCCGATCGGAGTACGGGAACACGTGGATGTGCGTCAGCGGCGACGCCTCGAGCCATCGGGAGAGGACGTCGAAGTCGGCGTCGCTCTCTGATGGGAAGCCGACGATGATATCGGAGCCGATCGCGGCGCCGGGCATCAGCGCACGAATCCGCTCGACCAGCCCGGCGTACCGTTCGAGCGTGTACGGCCGGCGCATTGCGCCAAGGATGCGGTTGCTCGCGTGCTGCAGCGGAAGATGAAAATGCGGCGCGAAGCGCGGCGATTGCGCCATCAGATCGACGATCGCATCCGTGCAGTCCATCGGCTCCAGCGAGCTGATGCGAAAGATGACGTCGCTGTCGTCCGTAGTGGCCGGCGCGAGCCGAACCGTTTCGAGCGCGCGCAGCAGATCGATGAGCGACGACCGCGGTTGGAGATCGCGGCCGTACGAGCCGAGGTGGACGCCGGTGAGCGCGATTTCTTTGAAGCCGGCGCCAGCGACTCGCTCGAACTCGCGCGCCACATCGTCCGGCGGCACGCTGCGCGGCGCGCCCCGGGTCGACGGGATGATGCAGTAGGAGCACGGCTCCGCGCAGCCGGTCTGGACGCGCAGCGTGAACGCCGTCCGGCCCGCAACGCCGGGCTCGATCACCGCGCCGCACGGGCCCTCGCCGAGATCGCCCGGATGGATCAACGGGATCAGCCGCGGCTTGTCGTCGTTGTGAACGACACGGACCACGTTCGGCAACTGCGCCAACTCGTCGGGCCGCCGCGTCGCGTAGCAGCCGGTCACGACGATGCGCGCGGCCGGGTTCGACCGCGCCAGCCGCCTGATGGTCTGCCGCGCGCCTTGATCCGCGCTCGACGTCACCGAGCAGGTGTTGACGACGACCAGATCGGCGTCTTCGGGCGCCGCCGCGGTGGCGCCGCGGGCGAGCAGCGCCTCCTCGAAGCCGAGTGAGTCGGCTTGGTTGACGCGACAACCAAAGGTAATGACGGCGTATTTCATGGGCGATCGGACTTGAGCGCAGATCTACCGATGTCGTGGCGGAACTGCATCCCGTCGAACGAGATCTTGTGGACGCCGGCGTACGCGCGCGCAATCGCTTCGGCGAAGTCGTCGCCGCGTCCGGCGACCGTCAGGACGCGTCCGCCGGCTGTCACGACCCGGCCGCCGCGCTGCGCCGTGCCCGCGTGATAAACGGAGACGCCGGGGATTGCCTCCGCCGAATCGAGGCCATCGATCGGCTGCCCCGATTCCGACGTGTCAGGATAGCCGCGCGACGCGAGAACCACGCCGGCGACACGATCGGCGCCGGATCGAACCGAGGACTGCTGCAGCCGGCCGGCGGCGGCCGCGACGAGCAGCGGCAGCAGCGGCTCGGCGATCCGCGCCAGCACGACCTGCGCTTCGGGGTCGCCGAGCCGGACGTTGAACTCGATGACCTGCGGACCCGCGGGCGTCAGCATCAGGCCGGCGTAGAGAAAGCCGCGGAACGGAACGCCCTCCGCGGCCATTCCGGCGACGACCGGGTGAATGATCTCCCGCATGATCCGATCCTCGAGCGCCACGTCGACCAGGGGGCTTGGCGCGAACGCACCCATCCCGCCCGTATTGGGCCCGCGATCCTCATCGAAGATCCGTTTGTGATCCTGGGCCGTTCCAACCGGCACGGCGCGCGCGCCATCGCACAGCGCGAAGAAGGAAACCTCGGGACCGCTGAGGCACTCTTCGATGACGAGGCGATCGCCTGCCGCGCCGAACTTGCGCTCCTGCATGGCCGACACGATCGCGCGCTCCGCCGACTGCAGATCTTCCGCGATCACCACGCCCTTGCCAGCAGCCAACCCATCCGCCTTGAGCACCACCGGCAATCCGAACTCGCCGCTGCGGACCGCGGTCATCGCGTCATCGATCGTGGTGCAGGTGCGGAAGCGCGCGGTCGGCACGCCGTGCCGCGCCATGAAGCTCTTCGCAAACGCCTTGCTCGATTCGAGCCGCGCGGCGCCGGCGCTCGGCCCGAGCAGCAGCTTTCCGGCGTCGTCGAAGCGGTCGGCGATGCCCAAGCTCAACGGCAGCTCGGGGCCGACGATCGTGAAGTCGATCGACTCGCGATCGACAAGATCGAGAATCGCGTCCGGCCTGGACGCGTCAGCGGCTGCGATGCGGGCGATGCGGGCGATGCCGGGGTTGCCGGGCGCGGCCAGCAGCTCGCCGACATCGCGATCGCCTGCCAGCCGCGCGACCAGCGCGTGTTCGCGACCGCCGCCGCCGACAATGAGAACTCTCATGACGGGCGCGAGTTAGCGCGTGTGACGAGATTGCACGGTGGCGGGGACGGAGCGGGACTATTTCGTTGACGTCGGTGGGGAATGCGCCTAAGATTCGCGCTTGCCTGTGGTAGCCTAGCATATTGCAGAGTTTGGTACCGATGTCGGTACCAGCGTGTACGTCGTCTCATCTCAGAGTCGCCACCCGAAGGGGGTGTAAGTCGCGTGGCTGAAGTCAAAATCCAGGAGGGCGAATCGATCGAAAGCGCCCTGCGCCGGTTCAAGCGGAAGGTCCAGCAGGAAGACATCATCAAGGACATCAAGAAGCATTCTTTCTACTTGAAGCCGGGAGATAAACGGAGAGCCAAGCAAGCACTCGCGCGGAAGCGCAATCGCAAGAAGCTCCGGCGCGAATCGGAGTAGACCGACCCCGACGAGGTAGCGACCGATGGAGTTCCAAGACCGGATCCTCAACTGCGTGGACTGCGCCACTGAGTTCGTCTGGACGGCGGGAGAGCAACAGTTTTTCGCCGACAAGAACTTCAAAAACGAGCCGAAGCGCTGCAAGGCTTGCAAAGGGAAGCGCGCGGCGCGTCCCGCTGGCGGCGGGATGTCCCGCGAGCGGGTTGAAACACAGACGATGTGCTCGGCGTGCGGCAAAGAAACGACGGTGCCGTTCAAGCCGACGCAGGGCCGTCCTGTGTTCTGCAAAGAATGCTTCCAGTCCCGCAAGTTTGCGGGGGCTGGCAGCGTCTAGGCAGCCGCTTCCATCGGTCTCAACCGACAACTGATCTAGCCCGCGCGGCCTGGGGGATCGCCGCTAGAGGAGATTCCCCGTCCGCGCGGGGCGGCGCTTGCCGTCGCGTCCCCGGCCGGGCCGCGCCCGGGGATTGACTTCGATTGCACGCGGGCGCGCGCGGGTGTTAAGCTCACACCCGCAATTTTATCTGGAGTTTCCATGCAAATCGAGGAACGGGCCGTCGGGGACGTGGTGGTGCTCGACCTGAAAGGGAAGATCACCCTGGGCGAAGGCGACGAACTGCTCAAGGACAAGGTCAACAGCCTCGTCAACCAGGGTCACAAGAAGATTGTGCTCAACCTGGCCGAAGTCCCGTACATCGACAGCGCGGGCCTGGGCGAAGTGGTCCGCACCTATACCACGGTGAGCCGACAGGGCGGCAGCCTCAAGCTGCTCAACCTGACCAAGCGCATCACCGATCTGCTCTCGATCACCAAGCTGCTCACCGTGTTCGAGACCTTCGACTCGGAGAGCGACGCCGTGCGGAGCTTTTCGCAATCCGCGAAGGTCTAGCATCCCCGCGCTAGATGGCGCGCAGCTCCTCATCACCCGTGGCGGCTCCCGGGACTGCGATCGACGCAGTGCCGGGACGCTCGCTCGCCCTCGATCTCGTCCGCTCGCTCCGCCCCGCCCAGTGGACCAAGAACCTCGTGGTCTTCGCCGGCCTGCTCTTCGGCCGGAAGCTCGCTGAGCCAGCCGCCGTTCTCGACGCGCTTGCCGCGTTTGCCGTCTTCTGCCTGCTGTCAGGCGCCGTCTATCTGGTGAACGATCTCGCCGATCGCGAGAGCGATCGGCAGCATCCGCTCAAGGCGCGGCGGCCGATCGCGTCGGGGGCGCTGCCGGCGCGCGCCGCCGCCGCAGCGGCGCTGGCGCTGGTTGCGGCTGCGCTCGCCGCCGCCTGGCCGATCGGCGATCGGTTCTTTGCCGTCGCCATCGCCTACCTCGGGCTGCAGCTGCTCTATTCGGGGCCGCTGAAACACATCATGATCATCGACGTGCTGACGATCGCGATCGGCTTCGTGCTCCGGGCGGCAGCCGGGGCGATTGCCGTCCAGGTCGAGATCAGCCACTGGCTGCTGGTGTGCACGATTCTGCTGGCGCTGTTCCTGGGCCTGGCCAAGCGGCGGCAGGAGATCGTGCTGCTCGCCGCCGCGGCGTCGAACCACCGGCCGATTCTCGGCGAGTACAGCGCCTACCTGCTCGACCAGATGATCGGCGTCGTTACCGCATCGACGCTGATTGCGTACGTCTTCTACACAATCAGCCCGGAGACGCAGGCCAAGTTCGGCACGCCGTGGCTGGGCTTGACCATTCCCTTTCCCTTGTACGGGATTTTCAGGTACCTCTATCTGGTGCATCAGCGCGACGGCGGCGGCAGCCCCGCCGATCTGCTGCTGACCGACCGGCCGCTCCTGATCTGTGTGGCGCTGTGGGCGCTCGCGGTCGCGCTGATCATCTACCGGCCGCTATGAAGTGACGCGTGATCGCCAATGCCTGATTTCAACGTCCGGTCGGAGTCGGTGAACGTCGAGGCCATCATGGAGCAGATCCGCGAGCGGATCCGTGAGAAGCGCGGCGTCGACTACACCGAGCAGCAAATCCGCGAGCTCGCCGACGTCAAGCTCGAACGGTTCCTGGATCCGCGCGGCGTGCGATCCGATCTGCTCGACCAGTTTCGAAAGGCGCAGCATGCCGCCGAGCCGCCGGCGCCGCCGAACTACACGTTCGAGGACAACACGCTCTTCGAGACCCACCGCGAGCCGGTGCGGTGGTTCCGCAAGCTGCTGTTGCCGTTCCTGAAGCTGCTCTTCAACCCGAACCCCTTGATCCAGGCGCTGAATATCCAGTCGCGGCTGAATACGACCAACGCCCAGAACGAGACGGCGCGGCGCGGGCTCGACCACCTCTACTACGAGCTGATTCACAACCTGGTAATCGAAACGACCCGCCTCGGCATCGAGGTCAAGAACCTGAAGATGCAGCTGGAGTCGGTCTCGAGCCGGCTCGAGTTCAACGAGCGGCGCGCCCGCGCGCTCGAAAGCGTCGTCGTCTACAAGGCGCCCGAGCCCGAGGAGCGTCCGGCACCGCGCCCGCAGCAACAGCCGCAGCGACAGCAGCCGCCGGTCCACGCGCAGACTTCGCCGCGCCATTCGCATCAGCAGGCCGCTCCGCCGCCCGCGCCCGCGGCGGCGGCGCCGGCGCCGGCGCCCGGCGGACCCCAGGAAGCGGACGCGTCAGCGCCAGGCGCGGCGGCGGAAGGACCGGGTCAACGCAGCCGGCGCAGGCGCCGCCGGCGCGGACGCCGCGGCGGCGGATCGGCCGCGGCGATCATGGGAGCGCCGGTTGGCGGCGCCGCCGCAGACGCCGCGGCTGCAGTCGACGCGAACACATCGAGCGAGATGGACGCCGATCGCGACGAGGAGGCGGACGAGCCGCCGGACGTTGACCCGGCGGCGCACGCGCCATCCGAAAGCCTCGAGCGTCGGCCTGCCGAACTGCCACCGGCCACCGACACGCACCTGCGCGAGACCACGAGCCCCGCCGAGGCTCCGCCTGCACCCGCGGCTGAACCGGCGGCAGCGGAGCCGCGGAATCAGTCGTCGCCCGCGCCCGACCCCGACGCGCAGTGAAAGTCGCCGTCGTCGTTCAGCGCTACGGCCAGAACATCAACGGCGGCGCCGAGCTGCACGCCCGCTATATCGCCCAGCGCCTGGCGCGGCACGGCGACGTCGAAGTGCTGACGACCTGCGCGGCCGACTACGTCACGTGGCGGAACGAGCTGCCGCCGGGCGTCGAGAGCGTCAACGGTGTTCAGGTTCGCAGGTTTCGCGTCAAGCACGAGCGCGACCCGCTGGTGTTTTCGAAGCGCTCCGAACGTGTCTTCCAGCACCGGCACTCGTTCGGCGACGAGCTCGACTGGCTGGACGCTGAAGGGCCGACCAGCCCGGCGCTCGTCGACTACGTCGCCAAGCATGCCGCCGGCTACGACTTCTGCCTGTTCTTCAGCTATCGCTACTACCACGCGTATTACGGCGCGCGTGCGGCCGCGGGCCGGGCGATCCTGGTGCCCACCGCCGAGCGCGAAGCCACCATCGGCCTCTCGATCTTCCAGCCGCTGTTTCGCAGTGTCCGCGCCGTCATGTACAACTCGCCGGAAGAGCGCGCCATGATCCACGCCGTCTCCGGCAACCACCAGGTGCCCGGCGTCGTCGTCGGCATCGGCTCGGACGTGCCGAACAACGCGCAGGCGGCGCGCTTCCGCCAGAAGTACAAGGTGCGCGGCCCGTTCGCCATCTACGTCGGGCGCATCGACGAGAACAAGGGGTGCGGCGAGCTGTTCGACTACTTCAAGGGATACCTGCAGGACCCGGCCGGCAAGCTGTCGCTGTTCCTCGTCGGCACATCCATCCTGCCGGTGCCGGAGCACCCGCGCATCCGCCATCTCGGCTTTCTCGACGACGCCGACAAGTTCGACGCGATGGCCGCCGCCGACGTGCTGATCATGCCCTCGTATTACGAGAGCCTGTCGATGGTCGCGCTCGAGGCGTGGGCGCTCGGACGCCCGGTGCTCGCCAACGGCCGCTGCGACGTGCTCAAAGGACAATGTCTTCGGAGCAACGCCGGCCTCTATTACGAATCGCTCGGCGAATTCATCGGCACGCTCGAGGCGATCGAGCAGAACCGCTGGCTGGCCGGCACGCTGGGACGCAACGGCCGCCTCTTCTTCCGCGAGCACTACGACTGGCCGGTGATCGAGCGCAAGTACCTCGAGATGTTCGAGCGGCTCAAGAAAGAACCTGCGCCGCGGTCGGCGGATCCGCTGCCCGGGTGGTTCGAGCGGCGGCGGCAGAACCTGCCGCCGGCCGAAGCGGTGCTCGCCGGCCTGCCGAAGGGCCCGG
>Ga0134127_10001437_pt1 | contig 17685 bp, 12 predicted proteins | sample KB31753_FD_96459 | JGI IMG/M metagenome (GOLD analysis project Ga0134127, IMG submission 96459) | Terrestrial soil microbial communities with excess Nitrogen fertilizer from Kellogg Biological Station, Michigan, USA - KB3-175-3 | ecosystem: Environmental > Terrestrial > Soil > Unclassified ... | reverse complement strand
GCCGGCGGCACCGACCTCTATCCAAACATGAAACGACGCCAGCAGACTCCGAAGACGGTGATCTCGGTTGCCCGATTGCGAGAGCTTTGCGAGATCCGCGGCGATCGGATCGAAGGCATGAGGATCGGCTCATCGGTTTCATTGACTGACATCTGCAATCATCCGGTGATCAATCGCGACTATCCTTTTGTCGCCGAAGCCGCGAGGCTGATATCGACTCCGATACTTCGAAACATGGGCACGATCGGAGGGAATCTTCTTCTCGACACGCGATGCAATTATTACAATCAGAACTATGAGTGGCGTAAAGGAATCAACTTCTGCATGAAGAAGGATGGCGATATCTGCTGGGTCGCACCGAGCAGTCCGAAATGCTGGGCGGTTCAGTCATCCGATCTTGCGCCGGTGATGGTGGCGATCGGAGCGAAGGTGAAGCTGGTCTCAGCGAGCGGTGAGCGGCTTTTAGATGCGGCTGATCTTTACAACAACGACGGCATTCAATACTTGAACAAACGGCCCGATGAACTTTTGACCGAGATCCATCTTCCGCCGCGAAACGGAATGCGAGCCGTCTACAAGAAGCTTCGGCGGCGAGGCGCGTTCGACTTTCCGGTGCTGGGCGTCGCGGCTGCTCTTGACGTCGCCGATGATGGAACGATCCGCGGTGCGAAGCTGATTCTCGGGGGCGTGGCGCCGGCTCCTGTTGAAGTGAGCGAGGCGCAGCAAGCGCTTGTAGGAGAACGGCTCGATCAGGAACGGATAAACGCCGCCGCTGAAGCTTGCTATCTCAAGGCCCGACCACTGGACAACACTGATTTTCTCATGAATTGGCGCAAGCAGATGGCTCGACCATTTGTTCAGCGCGCACTTGAAGAATTGAGCAGGTAAAGGATTCGGCTCACGCGTTAAGTCGGGCTTGCTCCTGTTCCAATGTGACCAAACAACGACGCAGATCAGAGGTAAGGAAGGGCGGCTTCCCGTTGCGCATCAAGTTGAGCTAATGCCGAAGAAGATTAGAGGTAAGGAAGGGCGGCTTGCCCCCGCTGCTTACGCACGATAGGCAGTGCAGTCAGCTCAAATCCAATCCGAGGATCTTTCCATGAGACAAGTCTGCGTTTTCTCGCTGCGGATCGCGCTTGCGATCACGATCGCACTGGCGCTTCAAAGCGCGGTTTTCTCTCAGTCGGCGCCCGTCTCCTATAGCGTTGTCCTCGACAAAAACCCAACCACGCATTTCCTCCACATTTCGCTTCAAGTTTACAGCAACGGTGCTGCTTCGATCGACGTTGCTATGCCCGCGTGGGCGCCAGGCGCATATGGAATTCAGAACGGATGGCGGAACGTGCAGGAGTTCTCTGCATCGGACGATAAAGGCGCAGTCCTCAAGTTCGAAAAGGTGGACAAGCAAACCTGGCGCATCAACACGGCCGGGAGTCGGATCATCACTGCACGCTATAAGCTCTATTATCGAAACTACAATGACGAGTTCTGCTACATAACGGGACCAAACGCCTTCATGTACGTTGTCGGCAAGTCGCCCTATCCGCGTGGCGGTCCGGTCTCAATAAAGCTTGAAGCGCCCACCGATTGGCGAATGCAAACTGGAATGGCGCCCGGCAAAGAGCCCAACAGCTTTGTAGCTGAGGACTATGACACGTTCATCGATGCTTCCATTGTTCTGGGTAAGAATTGGGAGCAGACGGAGTTTTCTTCAAAGGAAATACCGCACTACATCGTGTTCATCGGCAAAGGTAATTTCGATAAGAAGAAGATAACCGCAGACACAAAGACGGCTGTCGATTACTTCGCGGAATTGATGGGCGGCCTGCCATATCAGAAGTACGTGTTCTTCTTCCAGGCCCGAAGGAGCCAGGGGTCAGGAGGGCTCGAGCACCTCAACTCGACCGACATAAGCTTTTCGGCGTACAACACGCACGTACCTGAGCTCAACTACAAGCGATTCATGTTTGTCGTTGCGCACGAGTTCTATCACTTGTGGAACGTGAAGCGAATCCGTCCCGCGATCCTGGGACCGTTCGATTACACTCGCGAGCAGAATACCCGAAACCTGTACGTCTCCGAAGGAATGACGAGTTACTGGGCGGCGATCGGGTTGAAGCGCAGCGGCGTCTGGTCGCTGCAGGACTTCTATGACGATCTTATGCGCGAGATCGCGACCTTGCAGTCCTCACCCGGGCGCAAGATTACCAGCGTAGAGATGTCGAGTTGGGATACCTGGAATCGCGCCGACAACGCGACTAACCGAGCGGTCGACTACTACAACAAAGGACAGCTAATCGGAACCGTCCTGGATCTGGAGATTCGACATCGGACTGGTAACCGGCGTTCGTTGACCGATGTGTTTTTGTACTTACAGAAGAACCACGGTCTGCCCAAGTTAGGGTTCGAAGAGAAGCGCGGCTTCCGTGACGCAGTCGAATTGATCACTCGTGAGGCGTCTCCGGCAAACGCCGACTTTGGCGACTTCTTCGCGAAGTATGTTTCAGGGACTGAAGAGATCCCCTGGAACACATTCTTCGATCACGCCGGATTAGTGCTTGAGGAGAAGAAGGGTTCGGCGCGTCCCTACATTGGCATCACAACGGGCAACACATTACCGGGGGTTGGTTTCTTCGGTCCATCGCAAACGGTCTTACCGCCCGGGCAGATCGCTATTACCAACGTGGCGCCGGGCTCGCCCGCGGAAGAGGCAGGGCTTGATGTGGGAGACTTGTTGATCGCGATGGACGGTGACCGGGTGGAAGGCGCAAGCTTTGATGAACGGTTTAACGAGAAGAAAATCGGCTCTAATGTGGTCTTCACCGTAATGCGTCGCGACCAGATCCGTAGTATTACCGTCACTGTCGGCAAGGAAGAGCCGATAACCTATTCAGTCAAAGAGAGGCCCGACGCGACAGAGAATCAAAAAAAGATATTCACATCCTGGCTTCGTTGATCTGGGGGTCAGGCTTGCATAGCTCGAATTAGGGTCAGGGCTTGCAATTTGCGATTTGCATTAGGCCGGCCGTCAACGAACCGCAAATTGCAAGCCTGACCCCGAGCTTGACTTAGTTTACCTCGATAATGACAATGCTCGTGAGCTAATCGACGTTAATGCCAATTGGCTCATTAGTTCGTGTGCCCACAAGGTCTCTTTTGCGCTCTTCGGGTTGAAGAGTCGCCCTCCATTCATCATCAACTTCTCGCCGAGGTCGCCGATGAAGGTTGTAAAGCGATTCGTCGTTCTGGTGGTACTTCTCTTACCTCTAATCGTCGCGTTTACGGCACGCTCTCAGTCGCAGACTCAACAGGCTCAGCCTCCCGCCCAGACTCAACCCCCGCCGCTCGACGAAAAAGCTAAGGAGGCCATCGAAGAAGGCATCCCTGTCACAAACAAGCTTGTGATGGACCGCTGTGTGGCCTGTCACAAAAAGGACGAGAAGGGACGCATGACTCGAATCTCCTATGAGCGCACGACGCCCGAAGGATGGCAGCAGGTCATAAAACGGATGATTCGACTCAACGGGCTCACCGTTACTCCGGACGAGGCCAGACAGATCGTAAAGTATCTCAGCAATAATCACGGCCTTGCGCCGGAGGAAGCCAGGCCCGCTTTCTACGAAGCGGAAAAAAGAGTCATCGACGAGAAGTTACCCGACGAGACCCTTCGCGCAACGTGTATTATTTGCCACAGTCTCGGGCGCGTCCTCTCACAACGACGCTCGAGAGAAGAGTGGGAGCTGCTTGGTAATTTGCACGTAGGGATGTTCCCGGTAGTTACCTTCCAGGGGTTTTATCGGTTCCCGCAGCCGCCCGGCGCACCGCCGCCGACCGATCCCGATCAGAGACATCCGCTGGATAAATCAATTGACTTCCTGGCAAAGACCTATCCGCTCACGACTCCCGAATGGGGCGCCTGGCGCGCGAACATGCGCGCGCCGAAGCTCCAGGGGCGATGGCTTGTCAGCGGCAATCAAATCGGGCGCGGCCAAATTTACGGAGAGATGCAGGTTGAACCGACTCAAGTCGAGGATGAGTTCACGACTAAGCTCACCCTGAGATATGTCAAAGATGGCTCGATCGTGACCCGGACTGGAAAGGGAATCGTTTACTCGGGATACAGCTGGCGCGGACGGTCAACGGCCGGCGACGGCAAAGAGCCGGCCGAGAATCGTGAAGCAATGTTTGTGTCGCGAGACTGGGCAACGATGGAGGGCCGCTGGTTCTGGGGTGCCTACGATGAGTTCGGCATCGACGTAACCCTGCGAAGGATTTCAGCCGAACCCCTTATCGCCGGGGTCAATCCGGTTGGGCTTCAAACGAAATCGACCGACCTGCAGGTCCACGTCTACGGCGCGAATCTACCAGGCGATATCAAACGCGAAGAGATCGACTTCGGCCCAGGTGTCACCGTGAAGAGGCTGGTCAGCGCAAAGAGCGATGACGTCGTCGTTGAAATCGACGTTGCCGACGGTGCGGCAAACGGCTATCGCGACATCGCGCTTCGAAGGTATTTCGCGCCGCGAGCAATCGCGGTCTTCGACAAGGTCGATTACGTCAAGGTCATGCCGGATGCCGGAATGGCGCGGGTCGGCGGCGGCAACTTCCCAAAACAGTTACAACAGTTTGGTGCGAGCGCCCACAACCGCGGCCCCGACGGAAAGCCTCATACTCCTGACGACGTAAGCCTGGGGACGGCCGACGTCGAGTGGTCGATCGATGAGTTTCCAGCAACATTTGATGACGACGATAAGGACTTCGTTGGAACGCTCGACAGCAATGGTTTGTTCACGCCCGCCATCGATGGTCCAAATCCGAAACGGAAAAAAGGTGTCAACAATTACGGCGACGTGTGGATTGTTGCGACCTATAAACCGAAGAATGCGGCGAAGGACGCTCAGCCGTTGAAGGCGCGGTCTTATCTTGTCGTAACCGTCCCTCTGTACGTGAGGTGGGATCAGCCGGAGGTCTCTCGATGAGCGCTTATCGACAAGGCGAATTTCACTCATTTGAAGGCGGCGGGCAGAACTATCTTTATCTGGTTCCAAGCGCGGCAATCTTTGCGTTGGAAGATCTGTCGCAGGCGGTCCTCGACCTTCTCAAGGAGCGTGATCTGACCCGGGAGCAAATAATCGGAGAGCTTACGGCTCGCGGATATGATCGCACGAATATTGAAGAGACCATCGATGAGCTTCATCAATCGCACGCGATCGCGCTGGGCGAGGGATTCGTCGAGCCCCGCCTGGAAACTCCGCAACAACCGTTTCCCCTGCAAACGGTTGTCATGAATGTCACCAATCAGTGCAATCTGAGCTGTTCCTATTGCTATGAGTACGGCGAAGACCGCATCGCGACCCCGGAAGGGAAGACGAAGTTCATGAGCCAGGAGACCGCCAGGAGCACCGTGGACTTCCTGCTCGATCAGTCGCCGGGACGCCGAATGGTACATCTGACGTTTTTCGGCGGCGAGACATTGCTTAATTTCCCAGTGGTCAAATCTACGATCGAGTACGCGCGAACCAAGGCAGCCGAGTTGGGCAAGTACATCGACTTCAGCATGACCACCAACGCGACCATGCTGACGTCGGAGATCATCAGTTTCCTTGCCGAGAACAACGTCGGCGTGACAGTCAGCATTGACGGGCCGAAGGAATCCAACGATCGGTTCAGGGTTTTTCACAACGGTAAGGGCAGTTATGACGTGATTGCTCCGAAGATCAAGGAGCTGGTAAAGGTCCATCGGTCACGGCCAATCGGCGCCCGGGTGACCCTGACGGCTCAAGTAGTCGATGTGAAGAAAATATTTCGTCACCTCACCGACGAGATGGGATTCGACGAGGTCGGGTTCGCTCCGGTGACCACGTCTCCTGTGAGGTTGTACGCAATAGGGAACAGTGGGCTCGATCACGTTCTCGATCAGTTCACGGAGCTCGCCGCCGAGTATCTCGACTATGCGCTCGAGAATAAGCATCACGGGTTCTCGAACGTCAACGACACCCTCCAGGAGTTGCATCAGGGAGTGAGCAAGGCTTACCCGTGCGGCGCGGGGCTTGGGCTCCTGGGGGTCGCGCCGTCGGGGGACATCGGGCTTTGCCATCGGTTTGTCGATTCACCCGCTGGAAAGCTTGGACACATCGATACGGGCATCGATCGCGAAGCACAGGCAGCGCATCTCGATCGCGGCCACATCAACACCAAGTACGATTGTCATACTTGCTGGGCGCGGCCGGTCTGTTCCGGCGGCTGCTATCACGAAGCTTACGTCCGATACGGCGATACGTCGCACGCGAACCTGCATTATTGCGATTGGATTCGCGGGTGGACGGATGTTTGTCTGCGAATCTACGGTGAGATTGCCGCGCGGAATCCGAAGTATCTCGAGCGGTTCGACGAAAGGAAGGCGATATGAGACACCTGAAAGCCATCAACCGAAAAGCCCGCCGGGTGGAGGAGTTCATTGCCTCGGAGTACGGCGACGTTCACGCGCTTGCCCAACAGCCGCCCCCGCAGCGTCCTCACTTTCCGATGGGCTGTTCGCTGGTCTTCTCACCCGGATGGGAAACAGACTCGGCCGGCGGAACAGCGGGGCTGTGCCAGCCGGTTGAACGTGATTTGTATGATTGCTACATAACGTGCTTTTGGCCGGCGCAGGTGCCCGATCACTTCAACAACTATCCGGATTGGACCAGCAAGTGCGCCAGCGCCACAAAGGACTGGCGGAATATTGATCTGGTTTTCCCGTGAGCCTGGGAGCGCAGCCTGGGAGCGCAGCCTGGGAGCGCAGGCATCCTGCCTGCAGGTAATGGCACGAAACGGCATCAGGAACCAGGTGCGCGCCTGGGTGGAGTTCCAAATGCGTATGAGCCTTTGTTTAACCGCAGGTTTTCCTGGTAACAAACCACGAAGCAGCAGGCAGGATGCCTGCGCTCCCAGGATGCTCCGAATGCGAAATAGACTCTCTCTTATTGCCGTGTTGCTTCTGATGGTCGCGACTGCGCATGCGCAACAGGTCAGCAAGGCTACGGGCGCATTGATGTACCTCGGCACCTGGCCCAACAAGATACTGGTCATCGATGAAGCCAAGCAGCAGGTGATCGACGAAATCAAGCTGCAGACTGGCGCCCCGCTTCAGGTCGTACTCTCGCAGGACAAGAAGAAGCTCTTTGTTCTGACAACTAAGATGGGGGTCGAGGTAGTCGACCTCGCAACAAGGAAAGTAACAAGTCACTTCGAGCTCAACGAAGGGAATCGCCACGTCTATCCGTTGGGCGCCGCCCCCGACCCGCAAGGCAAATTCATCTACGCCACATTGCGAACTTCGATCAAGGAAATCGATCGCTACAAAATTGAAAAGGCCAAGTTCGCGGTAATCGATCTCGAGCAAAAGAAGGTCACCAAGACTTTCGATTTTCCCAAAGAGTACGATCAGGGCTTTGGGTTCCTGGCGGGTTACAAAGTCTCGCCCGACGGAAAGCTTTTATATGTGTTCAAAGAGGACATACTCATTTTCGATCTCAGCAATTTTAAGCAGGTCGACAAAATCGAGCTGTCTAAACCGCTTTACCCGGGCCTGTTTCCGATAAATGTTCGTGGGGACGACGATCCCAACGAGGAGCCGGGCTTTGTTACATCTGTGTTTAATGCCACCGATCCCGTTGTGAGGCGCGCGATATTCGGCATTGCGCGAATAAACCTTCTAACCAAGAACGTGGACTTCACGCCGATCGGTCCCGCGGCGCCGATGAACCGATTCTTTCTTACTCCAGATCGCAAGAAGGGTTATACGGTCACATCCACCGGACAAGGTGGAAATCGACGTACCGAGTTCTGGGTATTCGATGTCGGGGCGCGAAAGGTGATCAAGAAACTCGAGTTCGAGAGCCGTTCGCGATTCGCGTTTGCGGTCAGTGGCGACGGCCGAAAGCTTTATATATACGGCGCAGGTCCGACAATTGAAATTTACGACGCGGATACGTTGGCGCTCGAAAAGACCATCACGCTCGATGGTGATGCGATAACACAATTGCTGGTTCTTCGTCCTCAATAACCCTGGGAGCGCAGGCATCCCGCCTGCTGCCTGGGGAGTTCGCGCCTGGAAAAGGCAGGCAGGATGCCTGCGCTCCCAGGGGATTCTCAATGGACTGGAGCATACAGGTCAGCGGCGCAGCCGATATCCGAAGCGACCTCGCCGCGCTCAACGCGACGAGCTTTGATTGCGGTTCAAAGCTCGCGCCGGTGGTGGAATTAACCTGCCGATTGATCGATGAGTATTTCGGACCTGTACACCTTAGCCGATGCGTTTACGGAAACGAGTTCTGTGAACACCTGATACCCTCTCCCGCTCACCTCAAGGATGTGTTGAGCGTCGCCGCAGAGCGTGAGATGGACGTCACCCTGCTGACGCCTTATGTCAGCGACGCCGGGATAGATCTGCTGAAGCCCTTATTCGAGCTGCTGAGTCTGAACGGGGCGAATGAGGTGGTCTTCAACGATTGGGGTGTCCTGAATCTGTTGCGCCGCGAGTTTCCCCTTTTGACTCCCGTTCAGGGCCGATTGATGAACAAGTCGCTGCGCGACCCTCGCGTCACTGGTGTCTATGCGGAGAGCGATGCGCCCGCTCCGGCGCTTGTTTCTCTAAGGCGCTCGAATCTGGACTGCGCAAGCTACACCGGCTTCCTTTCAAACTTAGGAGTCGATTCTGTTGAGTTGGACAACCTTCCTCAGGGCGTCGATTTGAGCTTCGCCGAAAACGGTGTCAAAGCGAACGCGTACATTCCCTTTGGGTTTATCAGCACCAGCCGAATCTGCATGGCCGCCGGAATTCACTACGACAAGATCGATAAGTTCCAGCCCGGAGCGCCGTGTCATCACGAGTGCCAGACCCACCTGCTTGAATACGCTTACACAAACACCCCGTTCAGCAATCGCGATCAGAAGTTCTACCTGAAGGGAAACAGTTATTTCTATGTTCACACTGAAGCCATGCTGCGGGGTTTGTTCGAGCAGTCTCGATCGGGGTTGATCGACCGGATCGTATTTCAACCACGATTGCCGATGAATTGGGAGCGCCAATGAAGGTTCTTGCGCCGATCAACGCCTACGACGAAATGGAGATGCTCGCCGAGAGCGGCGCCGAAGAGTTCTATTGCGGCATTGTTCCGCGCGAGTGGCTCGATCGATATACCGGTGCGGTCTGGCTAAACCGGCGAAGTCCCAAAGGCGGGAGCCTCGAAACATTGTCGGAATTGAAGCAGCTCGTGGACGGTGCTCATCAACTGAAAATTCCGGTATTTCTCACGCTAAACGCGCCGTACTACACCGCCGAGCAAATGACCTGGGTGATGGAGCTTGCGCGCAGGCTCGATGGCGAAGCCGGCGTCGATGCATTGATTGTGACCGACATAAATCTGTTGATGCAGCTTTCGCAAGCGAAGCTAAATGCAGAATTGCATGTCAGTTCGGTTGCGGCGACGCTGAACACTGAGGCGATCAGATTTCTTCTACAGTTCGGGCCAAGCCGAATCATCCTGCCTCGAAGTCTGACGATTCCCGAGATCGGAAGGATCGTCGCCGCCACGCGGGATGAAGTCGAAATCGAGGTGTTCATGCTCAACGACGGATGCGCTTTCGAGGAGGGCTTTTGCTCGACGACGCATCACCACTCGGTCGGCGCGTTTTGTACGAACCTCTCGGACATGGACACAGAGTTTGAGCGCAGCGGCGACCGCGAACTCACGCGCAGGCAGAACTCACGGCTGCGGCGGAACCTGACCGATTATCGCGAATGGATCTGGTACGTGAACGGCAACGGCTGCGGTTCGACGGCGAACGGTCTGCCTTACGGGCCGTGCGGCTTGTGCGCGATCCACGATTTCGAGCGCATCGGAGTTGCCTCGCTGAAGATCGTCGGTCGCGAAGCTTCGCCGTTCAAGAAGCTCGCAAGCGTGCGAATGGTGCGGGCGATCGTCGATCAGGTGCGTTCCGGAGCGGAGAAGCTTGTGACGATCGAGCGGGCGAAGTCTTTGCGAGGCGAGCGCGAGCACTGCGAATCGGGCTATATGTGTTATTACAAAGTTGAGGCTTGACCGCTCTTATTCTTTGCGTCTTTGCGCGGAAGAGCCCTCACGCAAAGGCGCCAGGTCGCGAAGACCGCCAAAAATGCCAAACGATTATCGACGAATCTTCGATTACATCCTTCCATACTGGCGCAGGCTGGCGCTGGTGCTGGCGATAAGCCTTGTCTCGACTCTCCTCGGATTGGCTCAGCCGTACATAACTAAACTGCTAATTGACGAGGCGCTGCTCCGCAAGAATTTCCAGGCATTGACGGTAGTCGCCGCATTGATGGTTGTGGTGACCGTGCTCGGTTTTGCTTTGAATATCGCCAGCAGCTACCGATACGTCGCGGTGTCGGCCGCGGTGCTGTTTGATATGCGGCTTGCGGTCTACCGGCATCTCCAGCGCCTGTCGCCGCGGTTCTACACTCGCACCAAACTTGGAGAGATAGTCTCGCGCCTGAACAATGACATCAGCGAGATACAACGAGTCGCCGCGGATACACTCCTCGCGGCAATCAGCAATCTAATATTCCTCGTTGGAAGCGTCACGATCATGCTCCTCCTCAACTGGAAGCTGTTCCTTGTGAGCATACTGTTGATTCCAGTTTCGGTGATTGCGTTAAAGCACTATCGAGCGAAGCTGAGCAGCAACGTGCAGGAAATGCGGGAGCGCAGCGCAGACATTGGCAGCTTCCTGATCGAGACCTTAATGGGAATGCGTCTCGTGGTCACCTCAAACACCCAGGATGCGGAGGTCGGCCGATTTCGCGTGAAGAACCAGAGCTTCGTCGACGCTCTGCTGTCGATGCAACTGGTATCCTTTTTTGCCGGCGCGCTGCCGGGCACCGTGCTCACCCTCAGTACAGCGCTTGTGTTCCTGTATGGAGGGAAACTCGTCATCGACGGAGTTATGACCATCGGCGCCCTGGTCGCATTCATGGCTTATCACATGCGTTTGCTTGCGCCGGTGCAGAATCTGATGGGGCTGTACACCAGCGTGACCACCGCCCGAGTCTCGTTGAATCGGGTGTTCGAGATATTGGACTCGCCGGTCGAAGTGAACGAAGCGCTCGATGCGATCGAGCTGCGAGACGTCAGGGGCGACATTGAATTCGACGGCGTTACGTTGAAATACGATCGGGAGACCATTGTGCTCGACGGAGTGAGCTTCAGGATTCCCGCGGGTTCGCTCTGTGCGATCGCCGGCCCTAGCGGAGTTGGCAAGTCGACAATTGCCGACTTGTTGCTGCGACTCTACGACCCGCAAGCGGGCGTGGTTCGACTCGACGGGCGCGACTTGCGCGAAGTCCGGCTTGGCGATTTGCGACGCGAAGTCGTCTTAGTCGAGCAGACCGCGTTCCTGTTCAACGCAACCGTAGCTGAGAACATCAGGTACGGCCGGCCGGAGGCTACCCTCGAAGAAATCATCTGTGCCGCCCGGTCAGCCTCGATCGATGGGTTTATTCGATCATTGCCCGACGGGTACGACACACAAGTCGGCGAGCGAGGACAGGCGCTTTCCACTGGTGAGCGCCAACGAATAGCGCTGGCCCGAGCGCTTGTGAGAAATCCGTCGGTGCTGGTTCTGGATGAGCCGACGGCTTCGTTGGATTCTGTTACCGAGCAGGCGGTCACGACGGCGCTCAAGTTGGAAATGCACGGGCGCACGACAATTGTGATTTCTCATCGTCCGTCTTTAATCGAGAGCGCTGACTGGCTAATCGTGATCGAGAACGGACAGGTGGTCAAAGCAGGCCCGCCCGGCCAGTTAGTGGCGAGCGGCAAGACCCCATTTGAGTTCGTGCCGCGTGCCCAATATGATCCGCGTGAATCCGTCAGATCCGTGTCATCCTTGGTCCATCAATCTAACAAAGAGGAATAGACCACGGATGATACGGACTTGACGGATTTGTGCGGATCTTTCATCGGGATTGTGGAAACGCAGAAGACAGTCTCAGACCTTCAGCCCTTCGCTGACTACACCGGTCGAGGTGTGAAGATCGGCATCATCGATAGCGGAGTTAATCCGGCTCACCCGCACGTCGGTGGAGTGGCCGGTGGCGCAAGAGTTTCATCCGCGGACGCCGACAATCCGAACGACTTTCTCGACTACATCGGTCACGGCACCGCGGTGGCGGGCGCAATACGCGAGAAGGCGCCCGACGCTGAGCTTTACGCCGTAAAGGTTTTCGATAGAGCGCTCACTACCAACATCGAAATCATCATTAAGGCGATCGATTGGTGCGCGGCCAACGGGATGGACATAATCAACCTCAGCCTGGGCACCACCAACGATGATCATCGCGAGGTCATCGAACGAGCCGTCGCAGGCGCAACAGAGAAGGGAGCCGTGCTTGTAGCGGCGCGCGAGATGTTGTCCAGGACCTCATTGCCCGGGTGTTTGCCTTCGGTGATTGGCGTCGCTGGAGACTGGGAGATCCCGCGGGATCAATACGCGGTATCACGCATTAGCGATGAACTGTTGTTCATTGCTTCTGCATTTCCTCGCGATATCCCGGGAGTGCCGCGCGAACGCAACCTGAAGGGAATAAGCTTCGCAGTGGCGAATATGACCGGCTTTGTCGCTCGAGCCAGGGAGTTAGAGCCTTATGCGTCCGTAGACACCCTTAAGCGGTTGCTTGTTCAGGGATCGGCGAACGAATGAAGCGGCGAAGAAAACAGCCGAATGAAAAAGCCGGCGCGACAGCCGCTCGCTCAAACAAGTGGTTGTTGTACGGCTTCGCGGCCGTATTCACTTTGGCAGCGACGATCGTGTTCTTCTCGGAGAAGAACACGTGGTTCACTGCCCCTCCGGAAGCCTCGCACTCCGCTCAGCACTCGGGCACAAAACAGCACGACGCAGAGTCGGCTGCGGTTGTCAGCGTGAACAGCCCAACTGCGCCGGGCGCCGCGCCTGATGGAATGGTCTGGATTCCAGGCGGAACTTTCTGGATGGGCTGCGATGAATGCGATATGCCCGACACCCAGCCTGTGCATCTGGTAATCGTGGACGGCTTCTGGATGGACCGCACACCGGTGACCAACGCACAGTTCGCACAGTTCGTGAACTCAACCGGGTACGTCACAATTGCCGAACGCAAGCCCGATCCAAAAGATTACCCGGGAGTTGATCCGAGCAAGCTTGTTGCCGGCTCGGCGGTGTTTAATCCGCCCGCGAAGGATGTTCCTCTTGATGACATAACCCAGTGGTGGGTGTACCTACCCGGTGCGAGTTGGAAGCACCCCGAAGGGCCGGGCACAACGATTGAAGGACGGGATGAACACCCCGCAGTACACATTGCATGGGACGACGCGGCGGCTTATGCGAAGTGGAAAGGGATGCGCTTGCCAACCGAGGCTGAATTCGAATTCGCGGCGCGAGGCGGATTGGATCGCAACCCATACGCCTGGGGTGCTGATCTGAAGCCCGGAGGGAAATGGGCGGCAAACATCTGGCAAGGCCGTTTCCCATCGAACAATCTGGTTGAAGATGGATATTCGCGCACGTCCCCAGTCACCGCGTTTCCAGAGAACGGTTTTGGTTTATACGATGTCGGGGGGAACGTCTGGCAGTGGTGCGCGGATTGGTATCGGCCCGATTATTTCGCGACGCTGGCGGCCAGCGGGACGGCTCACAACCCCCAGGGACCTTCGGAAAGCTATGATCCTGGTGAACCTGGTGCTCGAAAGCGGGTCCAGAAAGGCGGATCGTTCTTATGCAGCGATCGATACTGCTCGCGTTATCTGGTGGGGAGCCGGGGCCGCGGCGCGGTCGATAGCGCGGGGTCGAATACCGGATTTCGATGCGTGAAGTCGCAATAGTCGGAAATATCCGAGAGGTCCTCTGAGTTTTGTCAGGTTTCGCGCAAAGACGCAAAGGACCGCAAAGACGCAAAGGATTGACATGAGCAAGAGTAAACTAGCCCAAACGAAGTTCTGCGCGATTGTGATAATTGTTGGTTGCATTCTTTCGAGCGACTTTTTGCCAAGAGCACGCGCCCAACAACAAGAACAACCTCGCGGCAGCATTGGCAGGTCGTACAAAGACTCGAAGCCATCCTGGGAGCTTCCGCCACAGGCGCCGAAAGGCGCGCCGAATGTGATCTATCTGGTGCTGGACGATGTCGGCTACGCGCAGCTGGGCTGCTACGGTTCCGAGATCCAAACCCCGAACATTGATCGACTCGCCGCCGGAGGCTTAAGGTACACAAACTTTCACACGACATCTCTCTGCTCGCCGACGCGCGCGGCTCTGCTGACCGGTCACAATCATCACAGTAATCATCTCGGAGTCATAACCGAGGCGGCGACGGGCTATCCCGGCTATGACGGGAGAATGCCGCGCAGTAACGCTACCGTTGCCGAGATCCTGAAGCAGGTCGGTTACAGCACATTCTATGTCGGCAAGTGGCACCAGGCGCCGCCTGACGAAACGAGCGACGCCGGCCCTCACGACCGTTGGCCGCTCGGGATGGGCTTTCAGCGGTTTTATGGCTTTTTGGGCGGGGAGACGAACCAGTGGTTTCCGGATCTGGTTTACGACAATCATCGCGTCGACCGTCCCAGTCGTCCGGGTTATCACCTGACCGAAGACCTGACGGACCGAGCCATGCAATTCATCGCCGAGCAAAAACAGATTACGCCGGACAAACCGTTCTTTCTCAATCTTGCATATGGCGCCGGGCACGCGCCGCATCACGTCGCGAAAAAGTATATCGAGATGTACAAGGGTAAGTTCGACAAAGGATGGGACAAGGTCCGCGAGGAAACGCTGGCCCGCCAGAAGCAAATGGGAATCGTACCCGCTGACACTAAACTCGCAAAACGCAACGCGGATGTTCAACCCTGGAGCGAGCTCAGCGGCGACCAGCGCCGCCTGTATGCGAGGATGCAGGAAGTGTTCGCGGGTTTTCTTACCCACTGTGATGAAAACATTGGACGGCTGACGCGATTTCTCGAAGAGCGTAACCTGATGGAGAACACCCTGCTGGTACTCGTCTCAGACAATGGAGCCAGCCAGGAAGGCCGTGCGACCGGCTCGTTTAATGAAAGTCTCTACTTCAATCAGATTCCCGATGACGTAGGTCTGAATCTGAAGCTGATCGACGAGTTGGGTGGGCCGCTGACTTATCCTCATTATCCGCTCGGTTGGTCAATGGCCGGAAATACACCGTTCCAACGTTACAAGCAGGAGACTCACGCCGGGGGTATCACCGATCCGATGATCGTTCACTGGCCGAAGACAATCGCCGACAAGGGAGGACTTCGAAGGCAATATCACCACGTGATCGATATTACGCCGACGGTGCTCGAGATGGTCGGCATTCAACAGCCTCGCGTTTTAAATGGCATCGACCAGCGGCCCATGGATGGGATGAGCCTGGCCTACACCTTCGGCGATGCAAAGGCCGCAAGCCGCCGCGATACTCAATATTACGAGATGCTTGGACATCGAGCGATTTATCACAAGGGTTGGGTTGCGGTTACGATGCACGTGCGCGGCGAAGACTTTGAAAAGGATCCGTGGGAGCTCTATAACGTGGCCGAGGACTTCTCGGAGACAAACGATCTGGCTGCGCAGAACCCAGTGAAGTTGCGCGAGATGATCGAGCGCTGGTGGAGCGAAGCCGGGAGATACAACGTTTTGCCGCTTGATGATCGCGGGGTGATACGCTCGCTGGAGCAGCCGGCGTTGAACCGCCCTCGCACGGTTGTGACTTACTATCCGGGGATGGCATCGGTGCCCCGAAGCAACATGTTGAACTTCCGGGGCCGGTCGTACTCGATAACCGCGGAGGTCGAGATCCCGTCTGGAGGCGGCGACGGGGTTCTCGTTGCGCTGGGTGGGCGGTTTGGCGGATTCAGCTTTTTCCTGCAGAAGGGCAGATTGAATTACGCATACAACTGGGTTGGACTCGAGCGGTACACGGTGACTTCAACGGAAGGGGTGCCGGCTGGATCGGCAAAGCTGCGGCTGGAGTTCAACATGTCGAGTCCGAGCAGCGGTACCGCGTCGTTGTTCATAAATGACAAGCGTGTTGGGGAAGGAAAAGTTGATCGCTTGGTACCGGTGACCTTCGGATTGAGCGAAGGTCTGACGGTGGGCCGCGATCCCGCAACGCCGGTCATCGAAAGTTACCAGTCACCGTTCGAGTTCACCGGGAAGATAAAGAAGCTTGTGATGGAGCTTAAGGAAGATCCAAAGCAGGCTGCTACGAAGTAGAGTTCAGGGATCAGAGTTCAGGGGCCAGGGTTTCGGTCCATTCATAAAATCGAGCAAATTCAGAAGAAGATTAGAGGTAGGGAAGGGTGGCTTGCCCCCGCCCTTTCGCAACGTCATCGAGGTTGAGATCCATGCGGAAGGGACACACTGCGAAAGCGCGGGGGCAAGCCGCCCTTCCAGACCTCTAATCTTCTTCGCAATCAGCTCGCCTTGAAAAGGCGGGCTAGCCACCCTTCCCTACCTCTAATCTTCTTCGAATGCGCTCCCTGATCCTTGAACCCTGAACTCTGAAGCTTGAACCCTGAACCAGCTTATTCGTTGACACAATTCAATAATATTGTTAGATTCATCGCCGGCTCGACCTATTGCGATCTTGTTCACAAAAAGGCGGAACCGGAGCCTCACCCTCTCGGTCTTATTGAGGCGTCTCTCGGTTACCAGCAGCGTTCGGCTTTCCTTTGGCGAACGATTCAGAGTAGTTCTGGGTTTGAAAAATCTCAGCAACGAACGAGAGATTTACTTTTTCATTACGTGGTTCTCACGTAGCTTTGTTCGATTTATTCTCAATGCTTGTTAAAGGCCTAGTAACAATTGGTTCGGCTCGCTTGTCCCGAAGTATTGCGAGCTGAGCTGCTGTCTATTCGGAGACCTTCAACGCTCCGAAGTTTCACGATGCGCCGAGAGTTGCGTCCCGGCGCCAATTTACTAACCAGAACAGCTCACGAAAGGGGAGGAACCATGAGACGAATTCTTGTGCTTTTCATTGTGATCGTGTCCACCATGATTGCGCTGGCGTTGATGCCTGCCCTGGCATATCAACAGGATTCGCAGCCTGCGGGTAACGCAGAGAAGTTTGTTCGCGTTGGCAAGCATGCAATACCCGGCAACTACATCGTAGTTTTGGATGTGGACGCCGGCGGCAAGTTCGGAGACCTGTTCGCCGCAGCGAGGGCAACCAGCGATCTGACGAAGACCTACGGCGGCGAAGCCCAGAACATCTACGCCCACGCAATCACCGGATTCTCGGCCCGTATGTCAGAAGAGCAAGCTCAAAGACTGAGCGCTGACCCGCGAGTGAGCTTCGTTGAGGAGGACTCGCTCGTGGAAGCGACGATCACTCAGAATAACGCGCCGTGGGGTCTTGATCGGATTGGGCAGCGAGACCTGCCGCTCAACGGGATCTACTCGTATACGACGACCGGCGCAGGCGTAAACGTCTACATAATCGACACCGGGATTCGTCGCACTCACACCCAGTTTGGAGGCCGCGCGTTCGTCGGATTCGATTCGGTCGGCGATGGCCAGAACACAAACGATTGCAACGGCCACGGAACCCACGTGAGCGGGACAGTCGGCGGATCGACCTATGGAGTTGCGAAGGGCGTCAGACTGTTCGCCGTGCGG
>Ga0134127_10001435_pt1 | contig 17699 bp, 21 predicted proteins | sample KB31753_FD_96459 | JGI IMG/M metagenome (GOLD analysis project Ga0134127, IMG submission 96459) | Terrestrial soil microbial communities with excess Nitrogen fertilizer from Kellogg Biological Station, Michigan, USA - KB3-175-3 | ecosystem: Environmental > Terrestrial > Soil > Unclassified ... | reverse complement strand
TCCAGGGCCCCGGCCACGCAGCCGATCCAGAGCTCGACGCTCCGCCGGATCTCCGCGGGAACCTCGCCGCGCACGACCACGTCCGACACTGCCAGACGCCCGCCCGGCTTCAGGACCCGGAACGCCTCGGCCAGCACGCGATCCTTGTCGGCCGAGAGATTGATCACGCAGTTCGAGATGATGACGTCCACCGAGTTCCCGGGAAGCGGGATCTGCTCGATCTCTCCCTTGAGGAACTCCACGTTGGTCGCGCCCGCCTTCCGCTGGTTCTCCCGGGCGAGGGCGAGCATCTCGTCGGTCATGTCGAGACCGTACGCCTTGCCGGTCGGTCCGACCCTGCCGGCGGACAGGAGCACGTCGATCCCGCCGCCCGAGCCGAGATCGAGCACGGTCTCGCCCGGTCGGAGCTCGGCCAGCGCCGTCGGGTTCCCGCAGCCGAGGGAGGCCGCTCTGGCTTCGGCGGGCAGCGCGGACGTCTCACCGTCCGCGTAGATTCCGGAGGTGATCGGATCGCACTCCCCGCGACTGGACGCGGAGCCGCAGCAGGACGTGCCATCGGAGGCGATCACCCGGAGCGCGGCCCGCGCGTACTTGTCCTTCACGATCTGCTTGATGTCATCGCTCATGTCTCTCTCCTCACGAGGCGCAGCAGGAGCCGCCCTTGGCCAGCGTCAGCCCGGCGCTTCGCGGCGCGACCACCTCGCCCTCGAGGTCGTAGTTGAGGTGATAGACCTCCCACTCCACGCCGTCCGGGTCTTGGACCCAGAACTTGTCCTGGTTCGCGTGGCAGCAGTTGACGCCCATCTCCTCCCGGACCGACAGGCCCGCCGCCTTGACCCGGGAGAGCTGGGCCATCACGGTCGGCACCGCCTCCACCTGGACGCCGACGTGGTCGATGGTTCCGGCGCCGGCGGCGCCGCCCCCGGAGAGGGCGAGGTTTACGGGGGCCCAGTCCGGCAGGAACTTGACGTACCCCTCCTTCACCTTGACCGGCCCGGTCCCGAGGAACTTCTCGTAGAACTCCCGGCTCTTGGCCAGATCCGACACGTGGAGGTGCAGATGGACTCTCGCGCTCATGGTGGTCTCCTCTAGCAGCAGGCGGTGAGCAGGCGCACCAGCGTCGTCACCGTGTCCCGCTTGACGGAATAGTAGATATGACGCTCTTGCTTGCGGCTCTCGACCAGCCCCGCTCGGCGGAGCAGGTCCAGATGGTGCGACAGGGTCGGGCCGGGAATCTCGACCTCGGCCTGGATCTCGCCGACCGACAGCTCCTTGCCCGCGTGGACCAGGCAGAAGAACACCTGGAGCCGGGAGAGATGCGCCAGGGCCTTGAACTGCTCGACGTGCTCGTCGCTCGCCTGGAGCCGGGTCAGCGGTAGCCGCGCGATGGTCTTCATATTTTGTATTTTCAGATATATCGAAATATCAAATCGGAGTCAAGCCCTTTCTGTCGCCACCGGGCCCCCCTCCGGCGGGGCGTCAGTTCACGCGGCGGGTACGGCCGGACCAGTAGGGCTCGCGAAGCTTGAACTTCTGGAGCTTGCCGGTGGCGGTGCGGACGAGCGCGTCCCGGATCTCGACCGAGGTGGGGCACTTGTAGTGGGTCATGCGGCTCCGGCAGTGCTCCATCAGATCCCGCTCGGTGCAGCTCGCGCCCTGGCGCAGGACCACGAGGGCCTTGATGGTCTCGCCCCATTTCTCGTCGGGGACGCCGATCACCGCGACCTCGGCCACCGCGGGATGCTGGAACAGGCAGTCCTCGACCTCGATGGACGACACGTTCTCGCCCCCGGTGATGATCACGTCCTTCTTGCGGTCGCTGATCGCGATGAACGCGTCGTCGGTGTAGCCGCCGTCGCCGGTGTGGAACCAGCCGTCCACGATGGCCTTGGCCGTCTCCTCGGGCTGGTTCCAGTACCCCTCGAAGACGTGGTTGGAGCGAGCGAGCACCTCGCCCTCGGCATCCACGCTCATGCGCACGCCCACCGCGGGCACGCCCGCCCGGCCCAGGCGCTGCGCGCGCTCGACCGGATCGAGCCCGTCCCACTCGGCGGGGGCCCGGTTGATGGTCAGGAGCGGCGAGGTCTCGGTGAGGCCGTAGATCTGGATGAACTCCCAGCCCAGCTCGGTCTCGATCCGCTCGATGGTCTTGGTCGGCGGCGGCGCCCCCGCGATGACCACCCGCACCCGGCCCTTCCCGGGCACCGCCACGCCCTTCGCCCGACGGGCGGTGGCCGCGTCGAGCACCGCCGCGATCACCGCGGGCGCGCAGTTGAAGAGGGTCACCCCCTCGCTCTCCACGCGGCGCAGGATCTCCTCCCCATCGATCTTCCGGATGATGACGTGCCGGACTCCCATCGCGGTGACCGCGTAGGGCATCCCCCAGCCGTTGCAGTGGAAGGTGGGCAGGGTGTGCAGGTACACGTCGCGGTCGGTCATGGCCAGGTGCCAGCCGAAGGTGACCGCGTTGAGCCAGAAGTTCCGGTGGGTGAGCTGGACGCCCTTGGGCCGCGCGGTGGTGCCCGAGGTGTAGTTGATGGACACGGTGGCGTTCTCGTCGGTCACCCGTAGCCGCGGGGTCACACCCTGCCGCAGGAAGAGCTGCGGGTCGGTGCCGCTTCCGAGCACGAAGCGGTGCTTGACCTTGATATCGCGCAGGGGCTCGTCCATCTCGGGGTCCACCAGGAGCACCGTGGAGCCGGAGTGCTCGATGATGTAGCGGATCTCCTCCGCGTTCAGCCGGAAGTTCACCGGCACCAGCACCCGCCCGAATACGCTGACCCCGAAGAGGCTCACGAGGAAGCGCGCCGCGTTCGGCGACACGATCGCCACCCGGTCGTTCTCCCCGACGCCGAGGTCGTCGAGCGTGGCGGCCTGGCTTCGCGCCATCGCGGCGAACTGCGCGTAGGTGAACCGGCCGAGCCCGCCGCCCGGCGGAGCGGGCTCGTCCACCACCGCCTCGCGGTGCCCGTAGACGAGCTCGGCGCGATCGAGAAAGTCGGCCAGCGTGAGCGGAACGATCATGGTGCGGTGCCTCCTTGCCCGCGAGGATAGATCAACGCGCCCCCGACGCGCAATCCGGCGCCCGCGCCTTCCTTGACCACGCGCGCCCCTCGCGCCAGTATCGGCCATGGCCCAGAACGCCACCATCTTCAAGGTCGCCCTGGACGTCGCGGACATCGATCGCGCCTACTACCACGCGCACGCCCTCACGATCGCGCGCCATCCGTCCGAGACCGACGAGCGCATGATGGTGCGGCTGGTCGCCTTCGCCCGGCACGCCCACGAGGCGCTCGCGTTCGGCCGGGGACTCGGCACCGACGACGAGCCCGACCTGTGGCGGAAGGACCTGACCGGCGCCATCGACCTCTGGATCGACGTGGGGCAGCCCGACGAGAAGCGGGTCCGACGGGCGTGCGGCCGCGCGGAAGCGGTGGTCGTGTACAGCTACGGCGGCCGGGGCGCCGATCTCTGGTGGGAGCACGCCGGCGCCGCCCTCGAGCGGTCCGACAACCTGACCGTGGTCAACCTGCCCTTCGCGGCCACCCGCGCGCTGGCCGCGCTGGCCCAGCGGACCATGCAGCTCACGTGCACGATCCAGGACGGCCAGATCTGGATGGCGGACCCGCAGCAGAGCGTGGCGATCGAGCCGGCGATCCTGAAGACGCCGCCCGTGGCCGACTAGTCCCCGGCCCCGCTCCGTCGCGTCAGGAAATGGTCGAGGTGATTCGCGAACCGCTGGCGATCGCTCTGGGAGAAGGGCGCCGGGCCGGCGATGAGGTCGCCGCCCGCGCGCAGGCCCTGCATCAGGTTCCGCACCGCGAGGCGCTCCTGGACATTGTCCTCGGTGTAGAGCTCCCCGCGCGGATCCAGCGCCCGCGCGCCACGCGCGATCACCAGCGCGGCGAGCGGGATGTCCGCGGTGACCACCAGGTCCCCGGGCTGCACCTGCTGCACGATCCGCCCGTCCGCCACGTCCCAGCCCTGCTCCACCCGGAGGGTCCGGATGAAGGGCGAGGACGGGACGCGGAGGGCCGTGTTCGCGACGAGCGTCGTGAGGACCTGGGCGCGCTCGGCGGCCCGGAACAGGATGTCCTTGATGACCTGGGGACAGGCGTCGGCATCCACCCAGATCGCCACTACGCCCGCTCGAGCCGGCGGAGGAATACCTCGATCTCCTTCCGGGTCTGGAGATCGCCGCTCGCGGTCGCCACCTCGAGCCCCTTCGCGTAGGCGGCCTTCGCCTCGGCGATCCGGCCCGCGCGCTCGAGTGCCCGGCCCAGGCCGCGGTGGGCGGCCGAGTAGTCGGGCTTGAGCCGGATGGCCTCCGCGTACTCGGTCGCGGCCGCGTCGGACTGGCCCGCGTCCAGGTAGGCGCCCGCAAGACCGAACCGGACGACGGGATCGTCCGGCATGATCTCGACCACTTCCTTGAACTCCTCGATCCGATCCTGGTCCGCCGGCGCCATCGGAGGGCCTCCGGGCAGCAGCATCTGGCCAACGGGGCTCCCCGTCAAGTAACCTCGGGCCCATGACCGAGACCGAAGCCTTGGCGGCGCTCCGCGGCGACGACCCGGTCCTGGCCGCCCGCGCCGAGGCCACGCTCTGGGAAATCTGGTGCCGCTCGGGAGTCCCCGAGGTGGACCGGCTCCTTCACCGGGGCATCGAGGCGATGGAGCGTCGCGAGCTGGAGGAGGCGATCGCCCACTTCACCCGGATCACCGAGCGGGCGCCCGACTTCGCGGAGGGATGGAACAAGCGGGCGACGGCGCGCTACGTGGCGGAGGATTACCCGGGGGCGGTCGCGGACTGCGAGGAGACCCTAGCGCGGAACCCGAATCACTTCGGCGCGCTGTCCGGCCAGGGGCTCTGCCACATGGCGCTCGGCCAGTTCCGCGAGGCGGCCGCCCTGTTCCGGCGCGCCCTCGCCGTGCACCCGCACCTGACCTCGGCCAATCACAACCTCGCGGCCGCCCTGTCCGAGGCGGTCAAGGGCAACGGCCACTAGCTTCAGTCCTGGGCCTGGCGGACGTGGGCCATCAGCTCGCCGCCCGTGCACGGGGTGGGGAGCCACAGCGCTCCGGGGCCGGCCGCATAGAGGGTCGAGCCGCTCGAGATCAGCATGAGCCTGGCCGAGGGCAGCAGCGGCGCGAGACGCGCGGACAACGGCTCGCCGTTCATCAGCCGCAGGTCCGCCGCGATCAGGATGAGCGTGATCGTGCTCCGGTGCTCCTCCGCGATCCGCAGGGCCAGCAGCGGCTGCGATCCCGCGTCCAGCACGGTGTAACCGCCGCGCGCGAGCGTGTCGAGCGCGAGTGCGCGGAAGCCCGTGTCCACGGTCGCCAGGAGCACGGCGCCGGCCGGCTTTGGCGGATGCACCCGGACCGTCCCGGGCGCCATGCGCGGGGTCACCGCCTCCAGGAAATCCGGCTTCTGGGTGCCCACGAACATGCACGCGAGGCCTTCGGCGTCGAGGCGCCACACGAGCGCGCGTGTCTCGATCGGCCGGCGGCCCGGCGGCCGGAAGCAGACGCCCACCTCGGCGCCGAGCGCCGGCCGCTCCTTGAGGAGGATCTTGGCCCCGGAGGCGCTCACGTCCTTCGTGCGTCCCTGGAACTTGCGCGACCCCGCGGCCACCGTGACGAGCCACGAGACCTCCTGGCGAGGACAGCGCCGTGCTTCCTGTTCGGCTTCCACCGTGCGGCTGGCGTTCATCATGAATGTCCGGGAGGAATCGCAAGAAGCGCGCCAGGCGAAAACTGCTTGGGATACAGCGTCTTCGGCGGTGACGCAGGAAGGCAATGTCAGGCTGCTGTCGGCCCCGTCGTATCGCGGCTGACACTCACAGCGCCACCCGGCGCAGGCGGAGCGCGTTGACGATCACCGACACCGAGCTCAGGCTCATCGCCGCGCTCGCGAGCATCGGGCTCAGCAGTGGCCCGCCGAGCGGGTAGAGCACCCCCGCGGCGACCGGCACACCGAGGAGGTTGTAGACGAAGGCCCAGACCAGGTTCTGCCGGATGTTCCGCATGGTGGCGCGCGAGAGCCGCCGGGCCCGCACGATGCCGCCCAGATCGCCCTGGACCAGCGTGATGTCCGCGCTCTCCATCGCCACGTCCGTGCCGGTGCCCATCGCGATCCCCACCTCGGCGGCCGCGAGCGCGGGCGCGTCGTTGACGCCGTCGCCGGCCATGGCCACCACGTGACCCTCGGCCTGGAAGCGGCGGACGATCTCGGCCTTCCGCTCGGGCAGGACCTCGGCGATGACGTCGTCGAGGCCGAGCGTGCGGGCCACCGCCCGCGCGGTCGCCCCGCTGTCGCCGGTGACCATGACCACGCGCAGACCGGCCTCCTGGAGCTCGCGAACCGCCTGTCGTGCGCTCGCCTTGATGGGATCGGCCACGCCGAGGATGCCCACGACCGCGTCGCCCGCGACCAGGAACACCACGGTCTGGCCCTCCTCGCGCAGAGCCTCGGCCCGCTTGCCGAGCGGCCCCGCGTCGATTCCCCACTCCTCGAGCAGGCGCGCGTTGCCGAGCGCCACGCGGCGGCCCGCGGTCTCGCCGGCCACTCCGCGGCCGGTGAGCGAGCGAAACGCCCCCACCGAGGCCGGCGTCCCGCCCCGCGCGTCCGCGCCGGCCAGGATCGCGGCGGCCAGCGGGTGCTCGCTGCCCCGCTCGAGCCCCGCCGCCAGGGCCAGGATCTCCGGCTCGCTCGTCTCGTCGGCGGCCATCACCGAGACGAGACTGGGCTTGCCCTCGGTGAGCGTGCCCGTCTTGTCCACCAGCAGGATATCCACCTTTTCCAGGGTCTCGAGCGCCTCCGCGTGCTTAATCAGCACCCCGGCGAGCGCGCCCCGGCCGCTCGCCACCATGATGGACATCGGCGTCGCCAGGCCGAGCGCGCACGGGCACGCGATGATCAGCACCGCGACCGCGTTGACGAGCGCGTGGGCCAGGCGCGGCTCGGGCCCCACGAGACCCCAGGCGACCCCGGTCAGCACCGCGACCACCACGACCGCCGGAACGAACCAGGCGGAGACCTGGTCGGCCAGACGCTGGATGGGCGCGCGGCTGCGCTGCGCCTCGCCGACCATGCGGACGATCTGGGCGAGCAGCGTGTCCGCACCGACCCGGTCCGCGCGCATGACGAAGCCCCCGGTGCCGTTCACGGTGCCGCCGGTCACCCGGCTGCCCGGCTCCTTCTCCACCGGGATCGGCTCTCCGGTGACCAGGGCCTCGTCCACCGCGCTCCGGCCCTCGAGCACCGCACCGTCCACCGGCACGCGCTCGCCCGGCCGCACCCGCAGCCGGTCGCCGACACCCACGTGCTCGAGCGGCACGTCCTCCTCCCCGCCGTCCTCGCTGAGCCGCCGCGCCGTCGTCGGCTGAAGGCCCAGCAGCGCGCGGATGGCCCCGGACGTGGCGCTGCGGGCGCGCAGCTCCAGCACCTGCCCGAGCAGGACGAGCGTGGTGATCACCGCCGCCGCCTCGAAGTAGACGGAGGGCACGCCGCGGTGGCGCATCGCGTGCGGGAGCGCGCCGGGGAAGAGCGTCGCGAAGACGCTGTACGCGAACGCGGCGCCGGTGCCCAGCGCGATGAGGGTGAACATGTTGAGGTGGCGCGTGACCAGCGACTGCCCGCCGCGCGCGAAGAACGGCCAGCCGCCCCACACCACGACCGGCGTGGACAGGACGAGCTGGCTCCAGAGCCACGCGGCGGGACCGAGCGCGGCCACCAGCCGCGGGGCCAGCATCTCCCCCATCGCCAGACCGAGCACGGGCACGGTCAGGGCCAGGCTCACCCAGAAGCGCCGGGTCATGTCCGACAGCTCGTGGTTCGGACCCTCGTCCGCGGTGATCTCCAGCGGCTCGAGCGCCATGCCGCACTTGGGGCAGCTCCCGGGCCCGACCTGGCGCACCTCCGGGTGCATGGGACACGTGTAGACGCGCGTGTCCGGGCCGGCCGCCGGCCCCGGCTCGGCGGGCGTCGGCGGGTGGAGGTAGCGCGCGGGATCGGCGATGAACCGCTCCCGGCAGCTCGGGTTGCAGAACCAGTACGTGGTCCCCGCGTGCTCTGCGCGGCCGCCGGCCGCCTCTCCCGGGATAGCGTCCATGCCACAGACCGGATCCGTCTGCGAGTGCGTCATGACGTCATCCTACATCCGGCGACCGGCCCATGCTTGACTATCTGAGTATGTAGTTATATAGTCATTCTGGGAGGGCGGAACCCATGACCACACTCACGAGCCCGGCCGGAGTGCTCACGATCGACACCTTTCGGGCCCCGGGTGACGGCTGCCTGGGCTATCTGGTCGTGGACGAGGCCAGTCGCACCGCCCTGGCGATCGACCCCCGACTAGACCAGGTCGACCGGTTCGCCGAGGCGCTCACCGCCCGCGACGTTCGGCTGACCTACGTCCTCGACACGCACACGCACGCCGACCACCTCTCCGGGGTGCGCCGGCTCGCCCGGCGGACCGGCGCCACCGTGCTCGCGCACGCGGCCTCGAAGCTACAGGGGCCGGCGCGGCGAATCAAGGGCGGCGCGACCTTCGAGCTCGGCGCGAAGACGGTGACCGTCCTCGACGCTCCGGGCCACACGCCCGACTCTCTCGCCCTGCTCGTGGAGGACCACCTCTTTACCGGGGACGCCCTGTTCGCGGGCGGCGCCGGCCGGACCGACTTCATGGGAGGCAGCGCCGCCGATCTCTTCGACACCCTGCGGGGACTCGAGAGACTGCCCGACACCACCGTGGTGCATCCGGGCCACGACTATGTCGGCCGGGCCGTGACCACGATCGGAGAGGAGAAGGCGAGCAATCCCCTGGTCAGGGAGCCGGACCGGGCGGCCTTCATCGCCCGGCTCTCCGCGAAGTCCGCGCCCCCCGCCAACATGGCGGCCATCCTGCGGCACAATCTCGGGGAGACCGACGCCCCGACGATCGCGCCCGGGGAGCTCGACGCGCTTCGCGGGCGGGACACCGCGCCGCTGATCCTCGACGTGCGGAGCCCGATCGAGTTCGAGGCCGAGCGCATCGAGGGCTCGCTCAACGTGCCCCTGGACGCGCTCGATGCCCGCGTGGACGAGATCCCCGAAGGCGCGGATCTCGTCGTCGTGTGCCGCACCGGGGTGCGCGCGACCATCGCGGCCGAGTCGCTGGCGCGGACCGGGCGCCGCGCGCGGGTCCTTGACGGCGGCGTGCTGGCGTGGCGCCGGGCTCGTCTGCCCCTCCGCGAGGGGCGCCGGCGCCTGCCCGTCGATCGCCAGGTTCAGCTGATCGCGGGCAGCATGGTGCTCATCGGCGTCGGTCTGGGGCTCACGGTGTCGCCGTGGTTCCTGGCGCTCGCCGCCTTCTTCGGGGCGGGGCTGACGTTCGCAGGCGCGACCGGAACGTGTGGCCTCGCGCTGGTGCTGATGAAGCTGCCCTGGAACGCGACACCCGTGCGGCCCGGCGAGACCGGTGGGGCGGTGTGCGCGGCCGGCGGCGGAGCGGCGCCGACCTGCGCCGCCCCCGCACCACCGAAGGTCTGACATGACCGCAAGACGGGCCAAGGCCTCGCTGTCACGGGAGGCGCTCGAGCTGATCGCGCAGCGGTTCCGGGCCCTCGCCGATCCGACGCGCCTGGCCCTGCTGCAGGCGATGTTCGAAGCGGAGCGCACCGTGCAGGATCTCTCCGCGATCACCGGGGCGTCGCAGGCCAACACGAGCAAACACCTGGCCCTGCTCCTCGAGCAGGGACTCGTCGGCCGGCGACGCGACGGCCTCTTCACCCGCTATCGGATCGCGGATCCCACCCTCGAGCGGCTATGTCGCCTGGTCTGCGGCTCGCTCGCCGAGCGGCACGAGAGCGTCCGGAGCCACCTCGCGTCCTGACCTTCCTCACCTACGGGCACTTCGGCGCTTCGCGAAGGTTGGCCAATCCCTGCTTGTTCCGCGCCGCGTCCACCTTGACGACCTGCCCCTCGACCTTCTGCGGAGTCATCACGCATCCCTGCTGATCGCAGGCCGGCTTCTCCTGACCGGATGCAGACCCCGACCAGAGCGTGAGGGTCATCCTTCCTCTGGAGCTAGCGTTCCAGGGTGAACTTGCTCGGCGCCGAAACTGATGGTGTTCCCACCAGGGCGCCGGCGGTCGTGCGCGTCTCACGGCTCCGGGCCACCTCGACGTCGGTCCTCCAGTACGAGGTCGGGCGGACGATCGTCGTCGTCTCCTCCCACAGCTCCTGATCGTTGGGCTGGCTGAGCACCACCGCTCGGCGGACACTCACTCCCCCGGTGACCGGGCTGATGATCTCGATCATCCGGACATTCTGACCGCGCACATTCTGGAACTCCACGCTGCGCGCCGCCGCCGTGCCGAGCCGCGCCGCGTCGGCGAAGTTGGCGGCCTGGTACTGGTTGTAGGCCGGCGCGAACTCCGTGGTCTGGGTCACGGCACGGAGTGGGCCGGCCGGCCGGGTCGCCAGCAGCTCCGGAAGGCCCTGGCCGGCTTGCCGCAGGAAGGTCTCGTCCAGCCGGCGGGTCATCTCGCCGTAGCTCGGGGTCGCGCCGGCCGCAGAGGTCGAGAACACCTCGACCCCGACCGTGCCGTCGGCCCGCTGGCGAAAGAGCCGAAAGACGCCCGGCGCCGGGACATCCACAAAGCCGTCGAGCTTGCCGTCGCCGTTGGCGTCGAGCAGTCCGACCTGAGCACCGGCGGCGGCGCCGGACGAGAGCTGCGCCGCCAGCTCCTGGCCGACCTGATCCGCGCTCTGGCCTTTGAGGGTGATCAGCGGGATCGCACCCGGCTGGTCTTCTCGGGCCCCGAGCTCGCGCCGTCGAGTCTTCACCGCGCTCTCCAGGGCGGCCGGCATGTCCTGACACCGGATACGGGCCACGTCGGAGACCGAGGCTTGCGGCGCGGTCACGGCCGGCGTCGGAGCTGCCGCGGGAAGCGCGGCCAGCTCCCGCTCCAGGGTCGCCTTCTCCGCGTCGAGGGCCTGGATCTGCCCCTGGATCTGACCGGCGCGGGAGAGCTCGAACTTCACCATCGCGGCCAGCCGCTGATCTTCGAGTGTTTGCCGATCCTTGGGGATCTGCTCGAGGCGGATCCGGATCGCTTCGGCCCGACCGGTGGCCGCGGGCGTCGGGGACGGGGTCGGGGTCGGCGTGGCAACGGCCGGGGCGGCCGTGGCCTGGGCCGCCACCGCCTTCCGCACGCCATCCGACAGGCGGGCATGCTCGGCCAGGCGCAGCCGCAGGCTTTGACACTCCGCATCCGAGATGCTCGGAGCCTGGGCCAGGGCGACGCTGACGTGAGCGAAGCCGAGCGTGAGAAACACCGTGAACAGCGTGCGAATACGCATGAGGACCCCCTCCTCAACTGGAACCCTTGGACGTGTCGGCTGTCGGCGATGATGATGCATCCGAGGTGCCAGGCCGAGAACTCAACCGAAGCGGGACGTTCCATCGAGGAGGAGGCGCGCCGGGTGAGGCGAACGCCTCCCGCGTGGGGCCGCGATGCCCCGGCGTCGCGGGCCCCCTCCAGCGCCCGAAGGCGTGTGCTAGGCTGCTCGGCAGCCATGCAGAGCGCCCACCTCATCCTGGCTCTGCTCATCGCGGTCGCCGGGCTCGTCACGATCGCGCGGCGACTCGGCATCGCCTACCCGATCTTCCTCGTCATCGGCGGCCTCGTCCTGGGCCTCATCCCGGGCACCCCGCGGGTCGAGGTGGATCCGGATCTGATCTTCCTGTTCATCCTGCCTCCGCTGCTCTACATCGCGGCCTTCTACACGCCGCTGCGCAGCCTGCGCGCGAACCTGGGCACGATCGGCTCGCTCGCGGTCGGCCTGGTGGTGGTCTCCGCGTTCGCGGTCGCCGCGGCGGCCCACGCCCTGATTCCCGGTCTTCCGTGGGCGGTCGCGATCGCGCTCGGCGCGATCGTCGCGCCGCCCGACGCGGTCGCCGCGGCCGCGGTCGCCTCTCGCCTGGCCGTCCCGCGGCGGATCGTGTCGGTCCTCGAGGGCGAGAGCCTCCTGAACGACGCGACCGCGCTGACCATCTACAGCATCGCGATCGCGGTCGCGGTCGGGGGCTCGTTCAAGGCATCCGCGGGCGTCGGGACCTTCGGGGGCGCCATGCTGGGCGGCCTGGCGATCGGCCTCGCGGTGGGCTGGATCATCGCGAAGGTCCGCGCGCGCATCGAGGACACTCCGGTCGAGATCACGATCTCGCTCCTGACGCCCTACGCCGCGTTCCTCCCCGCCCAGGAGCTCGGCGCCTCCGGGGTGATCGCCGCCGTGGTCGCGGGGCTATACCTCGGCCGGCGCAGCTCGCGCATCATGGGGTCAGACGCCCGACTCACCGGGCGCGCGGTGTGGGAGACGATCGTCTTCCTGCTGAACGGGATGGTGTTCATCATCACCGGCCTGGAGGTCCCGTTCCTCCTGCGCTCGCTCGAGCCCACCACCGCCCTCCGGCTCGTCGGCATCGGCCTGGTCGTGACCCTGGTCCTACTCGTGGTCCGCGCCCTCTGGATGTTTCCGAGCGAGCTCGTGGCGTGCGCGGTGCGCCGCGAGCCGCGTCCGCCCCGCTTCCTCGCGCACGCGCTGGTGCTCTCGTGGGCGGGCATGCGAGGCGTCGTCTCTCTCGCGATCGCGCTCGCGCTGCCGCTGACCTTGTCCGGGAGCGCGCCGTTTCCCGAACGCGAGGCCCTGGTGATCGTGACCGTGACCGTCATCGTGGTCACCCTGCTGGGCCAGGGCCTCAGCCTCCCCTGGCTCATTCGCCGGCTCCGCCTGGGCACCGATGCCGAGCTGCGCGAGGAAGAAGCCCTCGCCCGCCAGCAGCTCGTGGAGGCGGCCACGCGTCGGATCGACCAGCTCTACCCGGTGTGGCCGGACCACCGCCCCCTGCTCGACCGACTGCGCGAGACCTACGCGCACCGCTCCGAGCACGTCGAGCGGCAGCGCGACGCGTCGGGCTCCGGCGCGGAGGACCGGGAGATCATCGAGCACCGCGAGATCCAGCGCACCGTCATCGACTCCGAGCGCGAGGCGCTCCTGCGCCTGCGCGCGGAGGGCGCCATCGACGACGACGTGCTGCGGGCGCTCGAGCGGGAACTGGACCTCGACGAGCGCCGGATCGACTCCTGACCCTCAGGCGTCGCGCGCGGCACCGAGCCCGAGTCGGCGGGCCGCGCCCAGGATCGACTCGGCGCGCTTGACGAAGGGGATGTCGATCATGCGGCCGTCCACCAGGTAGGCCCCGACCCCATCGCGCTCGGCGCCGCGCGCCGCCTCGACCACGCGGAGGGCCGCCGCGATCTCCGCGTCGCTCGGCCGGAACACCGCGTTCGCGAGCGGGACCTGGGTGGGATGGATGCAGGACTTGCCGATGAAGCCGAGGCGCCGCGCGGCTTCCGCCTCGCGCGTGAAGCCGTCGGGATCCGCCACCGTCCCGTAGACCGTGTCGCACGCCCAGATGCCCGCCTCGGCCGCGGCCAGGCGCACCGCGAGCTGCGTCGCGTACACCGCGCGGGCGTCCGCCCGGTCAATGCCGAACGGCTCGAAGAGATCGCCCAGGCCGAGCTGGAGCCCGACGACTCTCGGATCCGCGCGTGCGATCTCCACGGCCAGCCGGAGGCCCCGCGGCGACTCGATGTTGGCGAGGATGCCGATGGGGCGAGCGAGCCGCCGCTCCCTCTCCACGCGCGCGAGCGCGCCCGCCGCCGCCCGCACCTCGTCCGCGGACTCGGGCTTGGGCAGGTTGATCATGTCCACCGCGGGCCACGCCACCGCCGCGAGATCGGCCTCGAAGTGCCGCGTGGCCAGCCCGTTCACCCGCACGATGACGATCTTGCCGCCCGGCCGTCCGGAGGACTGCCGCAGGAAGGCCTCGAGCGTCCCGCGCGCCTCGTCCTTCCGGCTCTCCTGGACCGCGTCCTCCAGGTCGAACGAGAGCGCGTCGGCGTCGCCCCCCGCGGCCTTCGCGAAGAGCTCGGGGCGCGACGCGGGCACGAAGAGCTTGCTGCGCATCAGGAGGTCCGTCACGCTCAGATCACCGCCCCCGCGCCGCGCAGCCGCGCGATCTCCTCGTCCGAGTAGCCGAAGCCGGCCAGGATCTCCCGCGAGTGCTGCCCGAGCCGCGGCGCGGTGAACGGCGCGGGAGGCGGGCCGTCTCCGAACCGCACCGGATGGGCCATGCCGCGGTAGTGCCCGACGCCGGGGTGCTCGAAGTCGGCCAGGATGCCCTCGGCGACCACCTGCGGATGGTCGAACATGTCCTCCACCGGCCGCGCCGCCGCGCAGGGCACGCGCTCGCCGAAGTGGGCCTCCCACTCCACCGCGGTGCGCGCCAGCAGCGCCGCGCGCAGCTTGGGAATCAGCAGGTCCGTGTGCTCGGCCCGCTTCCGCACCGTGTCGAAGCGCGGATCGCCCGCGAGCTCGGCGAGGCCGGTCAGCTCGCACAGGGCCTTCCAGAAGTGCGGGGTGTTGGCGGAGATGTAGAGGCTGCCCTGCTTGGTCGGGTGGATCCCGGTGATGCCCCCCGAGCGCATGTCGCGCGCGATGTCGCGGGGCTCGCCGTCCACCCGGACGAGCCGGGTCGCCTGCATGGTAAGGGCGCTCCGCAGGAGCGACACCCTCACGTACTGTCCGCGGCCGGTGCGGCTGCGCTCGAAGAGCGCGGAGGATACCGCGAAGGCGAGCATCGAGGCCGAGTAGAAGTCAACCGCCGAGCCGTAGACGATCTCGGGGTCGCCCGGCTTCCCCTGCTCGACGCAGATGCCGGTCATGGTCTGCAGCACCTGGTCGTACCCGGCGCGGTCCTTGAGCGGGCCGGTGTCGCCGTAGCCGGTCAGCGCGCAGTAGATCAGGCGCGGATTGACCGCCTGCATCCGGTGGCGGTCGACGCCGAGCCGGGCGGGCACCGACGGCCGGAAGTTGTGGACCAGCACGTCGGCGCGCTCGACCATCCGGCGCAGCACGCCGACGCCGTCGGAGTGCTTGAGATCGAGCCCGATGCCGCGCTTGTTGCGGTTGACACCGAGGAACGCCCGGTTCTCCCCCGGCAGGGTGGAGGGATAGTTGCGGAGGTTGTCGCCCTCGGGCGGCTCGATCTTGATGACGAGGGCGCCCAGGTCGCCGAGCAGCGTGCAGCCATAGGGTCCGGCCAGATAGCCGCTCAGGTCGAGCACGGTGACGCCGGTCAGGGGTCCCTGCCCCTCGCGGGAGTCGAACGCAGGCATCGGGATGTCAGCGGCTGGCGAAGACGGTCGCGCGGCCCTTCTGATCGAACGCCAGCACCTGGTAGCGCTCGGCGGCCTGACCCGGCACCTCCATGCCCGGGGAGCCGATCGGCATGCCCGGCACCGCGATGCCGACCACCGTGGGGCGCTCGGCGAGCAGCCGGTCGATCAGGTCGGCGGGCACGTGTCCCTCGATGACGTAGCCCTCCACCACCGCGGTGTGGCAGCTCTGGAGCGTCCGCGGCACGCCGAGCTTCCGCTTGATCGGCGACAGGTCCTCGACGTCCTGCACGGTGGCCGCGTAGCCGCTCGCGCGGACGTGCTCGACCCACGCGCCGCAGCAGCCGCACGTGGGCGACTTGTGGACGGCGATCGCGGGCTTTGCCGCCGCGCGGCCGAGGCGCGCGCCGGCCGCGGCGAGGGCCAGCGTCATCGTACCGACGAGAAGACCGCGTCGAGAGAGCACCGCGGTCATCATTTCAGGAAGGCCAGCCGGTTCGCGTTGATCTGATCCTTGGCGGTCGAGCACATGCCGTGCGGCAGGCCCGGGTAGACCTTCAGCGTGGCGCCCTTGACCAGCTTGGCGGACCGCATCGCCGAGGCGCCGATCGGCACGATCTGGTCGTCGTCACCGTGCAGGATCAGGGTCGGCACGTCGATCTTGGCGAGATCCTCGGTGACCGCGCCGATCAGCACCGCCTTGGCCGCGCGCTTCGTGCCGTGTCGCCCGAGGTAGCGGGCGACCTCGCCGCCGCCGGTCGAATGACCGACGTGGACCGCACCCTTCAGATCGAGCGCGCCGGCCAGCGCCGCGAGATCGTCGGCGTAGGTGTCCATCTCGTTGCCGCTCCAGGGCTGGCTCGACCGGCCGTGGCCGCGCCGATCGTGGGCGATGCAGCGGAAGCCACGGGCGGCCAGGAACAGCATCTGGTCGTCCCACGCGTCCGCGCTCAGCGGCCAGCCGTGGCTGAACACGACGGGCGGCCCGCTGCCCCAGTCCTTGTCGTAGATCTGCGTGCCGTCCTTCGTCGTGACCGTGCTCATGCGCCCGAGGATAGCCGAAACCGCTGGCGGGTCAAGCGAGCGCCGCTTCTCGTCACGTCGCGTGGGCGGCTCGCCTGCAAGTAGGCCAAATGTCAGGCGCTCGTCCTGGCCCCGAAGCTGCACGCACGTCGTCGGGAGGACCACATGCGATTTCGACTCGGAGTGTGCCTGATCATCCTCAACATGGCCGCGGTCGCCTTCGCGGGATCGGACCGGCCCATCACCAGCGTGAAGAGCCTGGCCGGCGAGTGGCGCGCGGTGGGCGGCGCCTCCGCGGCCGCGATTCGCATCAAGCCGGACGGCGCCTACGAGGGCACCGCCGCGAACGGAGCCCGGACGGTCGGGCGCATCACGATCGCGGACGGCAAGGCGTCGTTTCAGTCCGCCAGCTCAGCGGGCGGGGTCACCTGGACCCAGGAGGGCGGCAAGGACGTGCTCCTCTTCGTCCGGGGAGACGGCCGCGGCTCGGCCAAGCTGGAGCGGGTGAACACGGCGGAGCGGGTGAAGGCGAGATAAAGTCTCGCCCTCGCCCCCACCGTTTGACGGCGTGACCGTCGCGGTGAACGTGCCGTCGGCATTGATCTCGAGAACCGCGCGAGCCTCGACCGTGTACAGCGAGCCGCCCGGCTGCACGATGTCACCGTGCCAGACCCCGGCGAGGTCCCGGGCGTTGGGGGGCGCGGCGTCCGCGCTTCGCCAGGCGCAGCCGTCCCCGAGGATGACGAGCAGGCTCGCGACGAGCACCGCCATCGTGACCCGCCCTCGCGTCGATCGGTCAGGCCCGCGGGAATCCATGGGTGCCATACCTCCACCTCATGGCGTGCAGGTCCCCTGTCAACTCGGGCGTCTACTGGTTCGGAATGCCGGTCGAGTGCCAGGACACGAACTCGAGCCCCGAGGGCCGCTTCGCCCAGATGGCGGTGAAGCGCAGCGGCACCGTGCGATCCTGGCCACCCGCGGTGACCTCGTAGACCGCGGTACCGGTGATGATCGCGATGCAGCCGTAGGTGCGCGTCCGGACGTCCGCGTTCGGGGTCATCTTGCGGTACTTGGTGCGTCCCGACTTCATGGCGTCGATGTACTTCGCCTTGTCGTCGCTCGCAGAGGAGGAGTGATTGTAGGTGAGGTCGTTGCCGAACAGCTTCTCCATCGCCGCGAAGTCGTTCGACGTCTGCGCGGCGTAGCGCGCGGTCTCCGCCTTCATCGCCTCGTCGGCGGTGACGGTGCCGCTGCACTCCTGCGCCCAGGCGGCGCCCGCGCCGCCGAGGCCCAGCATCACGATCAGCGTGAACAGCCGCACGACTCGGGTGGCCATGGCGCTATCCTCCCTTGTGTAGGTGCCCGTCCTTCATTATCATAAACAGCGCGTCCTGACGCTGGAGCCGCTTGATGTCGGTCAGCGGGGCGCCGTCCACGAGCAGCAGG
>Ga0134127_10001434_pt1 | contig 17701 bp, 15 predicted proteins | sample KB31753_FD_96459 | JGI IMG/M metagenome (GOLD analysis project Ga0134127, IMG submission 96459) | Terrestrial soil microbial communities with excess Nitrogen fertilizer from Kellogg Biological Station, Michigan, USA - KB3-175-3 | ecosystem: Environmental > Terrestrial > Soil > Unclassified ... | reverse complement strand
GGCACCTGGTTCATCGTCATGGAGCTTCTGTCCGGCGAGACCCTCGGACCGCGCCTGAGGCGAGTCGCTCCTTCCGGCATGCCGCAGGCCGAGGCGCTCGCAATCGCGGCGGCAGTCGGCGGTGCGCTCGCGCACGCGCACGCACGCGGTGTCACGCATGGCGACGTCAAGCCGGACAACATCTACCTGCCGGCATCGGGACCGCCACGTCTGCTCGACTTCGGCGTGGCGCCGGAAATGCCCGCGGCGGACGTAATCAACGGCCACGAACCGCGTCCGTCGGCCGCTGCGACGCGCGCGTATGCAAGTCCGGAGGTTCTCGGCGGCGAGGATCCGGTACCCGCCGACGACGTCTTCAGTCTCGCCTGCGTGACGTACGAGATGCTGTCGGGCCTCCATCCTTACCGGCGGCTGAGCCGCGACGTCGCGGCACGCACGGCTGCGTCGCCCGCCCCGATCGCATCGCTCGACACGGGGCGCGCTGGCGCACTGTCGTCGGCGCTCGACCTGAGGCGCGCCGCACGGCCCACCATGCCGGAATTCCTTGCGGCGCTTCGCGGCGACAGGCGTACCGTCGCGGCGACTTCCACGCCGGCCGCGGCACCGCCGATGGTCGCAACGCAGATTCTGGCGGAAATCGTTCCCGCCGAACCCCCACGTTCACGAGCCCTGCTGTGGGGCGCCCTCGTTGCTGCGCTTGCGATCGCTCTCGGGATCGGAATCCTGATCGGCCGCGGCGAGCCGGACGCTCCGCCACCCGTCCTGCCCGCCGCGACGCCTCCGATCGAGGCGTTGGCATCGGCAGTGCCAGCAACGGACGAGATCCGGCAGTCCGCCTCGACCGGGCAGGTCGCCGCGTCCACTGAACCGGCGTCTGACGTCGGAAAGCCTCCTGCGAAGCCGGCACCGGCGACGCAGGCCGGGCTCGTGTCGTTCGACTCCCCGATGATGATCGTAAGCAAGCGTGCCGTCGTCGCGGCGATACCGCTCCGGCATTTCAGCCACGTGCGGCGCGCGGTGCAGGTGACCTGGCGCGTCGTCGACGGTACCGCGCGCGCGGGACGCGACTACGGCGGTCCCGCGACCGGCGTGGAGAACTTCGTCGAGGGCAACACTTTTCGGATCGTGTACGTGCCGATCCTGACGGGTACGCGCTCGACGCTCGACCGCAGTTTTGCCGTCGAGCTCACCGGCGTCACGCCGGGAACCGAGCTCGGGCCCACCCAGCGGGTCGAAGTGATGATTCTCGGGACGACCTGAGAGCAGCAGTTAGCGCTGCTGCCGGAGCTTCGCGGTTCGCAGCCGGGCCAGGGGCACCGCATTGGACGGCAGCGATTCCAGCAGCAGCGCATCCATGTGTGCCGGCATGCCCATGATGGCAGGCAGGAGGTCGGCCTCCGAGACCGGCGGAGACAGCAGGTAGCCCTGCACGTGCATCGCCGGGTAGCCGAGCAGCCAGGCGAGCTGCTCGTGGCGCTCGACGCCCTCGGCGGTGACTTCGAGCCCGAGGCTCTGGCAGAGCGCGATGATCGCGCGCGTGATCGCCTGCGAACGCGCGCTGCGGTCGATGGTCGCGATGAGGCTGCGATCGAGCTTGACGCGGGACAGCGGCAGCTGCTGAAGCGACACGAGCGACGAATAGCCCGTGCCGAAGTCGTCGAGGGCAACGCCGACGCCGAGCTCGCGCAGGTGCGCGAGCGCGTCGGTCGTCTGGCGGCCGGTTTGCAGCACGTTCTCGGTGAGCTCGACTTCGATGCAGGAAGCGGGAACCCGCTGCCGGTCCAGCGCCCTGCGCAGCGCCATCACGAATCGGCTATCGAACAGCTGGAGTGCCGACACGTTGACTGCGAGGCGCACTTCGGGCCAGGCAGCGGCGCGCCAGCGCGCCGCATGTTCGACGGTCGACTCGATCACCCACTCACCGATCTCGCGGATCAGCCCGCAGTCCTCCGCAATCGGCAGGAAGTCCTGCGGTGACGCGTAGTTGCCGTCCGGCAGTTTCCACCGGAGCAGGGCCTCGACCAGGCCGACCTCGCAGCTCGCGAGGTCGACCTCCGGCTGAAAGTGCAGCTCGAACTCGCCGCGATCGACGGCGCGGCGCAGGCCCTGCTCCGTCGCGAAGCGCGCCGCTGCGGCCTCGAGCAGCTCCGGGCTGAACAGGCGCGCCCGGCTGCGGCCCTGCGCCTTGGCGTGGAACAGCGCCGCGTCGGCCGCGCGCAGGAGGCTTTCCGGATCGCGGCCGTGGTCCGGGAATACGCTCGCGCCGAGGCTGAGGCCCATCAGGATCTCGCGGCCGTCGACGACGAGGGGCTCCTGGAAGCCTTGCACCAACTCCTCCGCGGCGAGCTCGATGGCGAGTCGATCGCTATCGCGCTCGAAGACCACGGTGAACTCGTCGCCGCCGAGGCGCGCGCAGTAGCCGAATCCTGCGACCGCGGCTCGCAAGCGCTCGGCAACCGCCTGCAGGACGCGGTCACCGAAGACGTGGCCCATGCTGTCGTTGACAGTCTTGAAATTGTCGAGGTCGAGGAAGAAGACGCCAGCTCTCACACCGTCCGCTGTCGCACCTGCGAGCGTTTCGTGCAGCTGCACCAGGAACTGACGCCGGTTAGGCAGCCTCGTGAGCGGGTCGTGCGCGGCGAGGTGCTGCAGCTGTCGCGTGCGCTCCTCGACTTTCGCCTCGAGCTGCCCGTGGTATTGGCGCGCGACCTCCTGGGCCGCAGTGAGCCGCTCCGCCATCTGGTTGAAGGAGGCGGAGAGCGTGTCAAGCTCCTTGACGCCGCCGCGCGGCACGACGACTCCGGTCTCCCCCTGGGCGACCCGCTCCGTGGCCCGGACGAGGCGGCGCACCGGAAGGACGACGCTGCGAACGGTATTGAAGATCGTGCCGAGGAAGAGCAGCAGCACGACCGCGCTCAGCCAGCCGAGCAGGACGCGCTGCTGCCGCTCCTGCTCGGACACCGCGCTCAGGACCTTCGCCGACCGCACCCGTGCCGACTCGGCCGCGCGCTCCGCCTCGTATCGCGTGTTGAACCTGCGTATCGCCGCCGCGAGATCGGCGTGGCTGCGGGCAAACGCCTCGTTCGTCTCCTTGCGCTGCCCGTCCGTGCGCACGAGCAGGTCGCGGAGCCACACGACGCGCTTCAGGTTGCCCCGGGTCTGCGCCAGCCAGTCCGCGCCGAGAACGCGGTTGATGCTCGCTTCGTTCTCGTTGAGGAGGGCGGCGAACGCGTTCTCCCTGATTTTGACCGCGCGTATGGTGCCCGCGCCGTAACCGTGCAGGTCGCCGAGGTCGCCGATGTAGCGCCCGAGCTCGTCGAGCGTGCGGCTCGCCTCGACCAGGTAGTCCCGGCCGACGATCTTGCCGAACACCGCCCAGACGCGGTCGAGGGATGACTTGATGCGCACGTCGAGAGACTCGAACTCGATGTCGAGCTCCGTCAGGAGCCGGCGCCGCGCGTCCGCCGAGCGCACGAGCTGCGCACCGAGATCGGCGTGCGCAGCGACCTGCGCCTCGAGGCCGAGGAGGGCGGTGTCGTCCATCGTCGGCCTCAGCGCGTCGAAGTAGGTCGCGCGCGCGGCGTCGAGCGCAACGACAGCTTCGTCCTGTCCCGCCACGCGCGTCGGAGCCTGCGAGTCAACGCGGGCGAGAACGGCGCGCTGGAACTGGTCGAGCGCCGAGGGGAGTGCTTCCGCGGTGCGGTCGTCGAGGGTTGCAGGCAACACCTGCGCCTCGGCCATCCGGCGGACCAGCGCGCTGCCATGCTCGGCAATCTGGTTCGCGACGACCGCGAGCAGGGTCACGGCGCCAAAAGCGATCGAGAGTCTCGCGGCGATGCCGAGCCGGCGCGCCCGGGGAAGCCGCGGAATGAAGCGGCGCGAGGCGCGCGCGAGCGCCGCCGCTGCAGAGCGGCTTAGAAGGCGCAGCTTTTCCTGCGGCGATGCGAGCACCCGTCACCCCCGTCGGATGCATGGTGTGTCGCCGCGGCGCCGGGAGATGTGTGCCGGTGGGCAGTTCGTGACGCGCGTCTATCGTCGTCGCCCGAATGTGACCAGCGTCTCACTGCGTCCCCGGCGCCTGCGCCGGGGACGGCTGAATGGTGGAGGCGGTGGGAATTGAACCCACGTCCGCAAGCCCTACGCCACAGGATCTACGTGCGTGTCCCAGCCTATTGTTCTCACCGCGTGCTACCCGGCGGGCGGGGAAAACACGCGGCCAGCTCCGGAACGTTTTAGCGGGACCAGCCCGGAGCACGCCGGTCCCGCGATCCTGTGAGCGCGTCCCCCGGGTCCGGATGCACAGGCACATGCCGGTCGGGGGTTAGGCGGGATTAAGCCGCCAGAGCGTAGTTGTCGTCGTTGGCAACTATAGGTTTGCAAGCGGATTAACGAGGAGGCCTGCACCTCGGCACGCCCCTGGGGTTTCGCGACCCACGTCGAAACCGATCGCCCCCAGAAGTCAGCGACATTCTACCAGATCGCGTCCAGAGCCCGACTGCCCGCGGGCTGTGTAACATCGCGCGACATCGTGTCAGCGCGACTCCTGTCCTTTCTGCTGCTTGCGGCCGGCCGTGCGTCTGCCGGAGAGTCGCCGGCGCCTGCGGAACCCGCGTCCTGGTACGCGTCGGCAAATTTCTACCTGCTCGAGGGCGAAGACGACTTCCTGCAGCCGACTGCTTTCGTCGACCATGGGCGCCTGCATCTCGAGGCCCGGTACAACTACGAGGACCGGGACACGGGATCGATCTGGGCCGGCTACAACCTGTCGGCCGGCGACGAATTCGCCCTCGAGTTCACGCCGATGCTCGGAGCCGTCGTCGGCAGCACCGCAGGTGTCGCCCCCGGTTACAAGGCATCGCTCAGCTGGCGCAGGCTCGAGCTCTACAGCGAGGCGGAGTACGTCCTCGATACCGACGGCGCGGACGACAGCTTCCTCTATACGTGGACGGAGCTTTCCGTGTCGCCTGCAGAGTGGTGGCGCGCGGGGCTCGTCATCCAGCGGACGAAATCCTACGAGACGGAATTCGAAGTGCAACGCGGGCTGCTGCTTGGGTTCCACCGCGGGCGCCTCGATTTCACGGCATACGTCCTGAATCCCGACGAGTCGCCCGCGTACGTGCTGGCCGTGGGAGCGGGCTTCTGACGACGGCCGCGCGCTAGCGCCGCGCCTTCAGCACGCGCGCCCTCTCGCGGGCCCAGTCACGATCCCGCGTGTCGGCCCGCTTGTCATGCTCCTTCTTGCCGCGCGCGAGGCCGATCTCGAGCTTGGCGCGCCCGTCTTTCCAGTACATCGCGAGAGGCACGATCGTCCGGCCCTTGCGCTCGACTGAGCCGACGAGCGAGTCGATCTGGCGGCGATGCAGCAGGAGCTTGCGGGAGCGCGTCGGGTCAGCGTGTGTCTGCGTCGAGGCGGCGACGAGGGGCGAGACATGGGCGCCGAAAAGCCACGCCTCGCCGTCCTTGAGGAGCACGTAGGCCTCTGCGAGCTGCAGTCGCCCCGCACGCAGCGACTTCACCTCCCAGCCCTGCAGCGCGACGCCTGCCTCGAGCCGCTCCTCGATGAAATAGTCGTGGCGCGCCCGGCGGTTTTCCGCGATGCGGCCAGCCGACCCGTCCTTGCCTGCCATGGCTCATTCTAGCGGCTCGCCGTTGTTGTCCATGCGTCTCATGCCTGTGACAATCTGCGCGTGAGGCGAGCGACTGATGCGTGAGGTCCGGCGCAGCGCGCTCCTGCCTTATGCCGCGGAGCAGGTGTACGGCCTCGTCGCCGACGTCGAGCGCTACCCGGAATTCCTGCCCTGGTGCACGGGAGCGCGCATCCTGTCGTCCGCGGGCGACGAGATGACGGTTACGCTCGGGCTCTCGAGCGGCATCGCGCGCGCGAGCTTCACGACACGCAACCGCCTCGATCCCGGCCGCTCCGTGACCATGAGCCTCGTCGACGGACCCTTCGACGAGCTGGAAGGACGCTGGGACTTCACGTCCATCCGGAGCGCCGGCACGCGCGCGGACCTCAACGTGCGCTTTGCGACGCACGGCATGATCGGCGCGCTCGCGCTTGGACCCGCGTTCGAGGCGATCTGCAACCAGCTCGTCGACGCGTTCGCCCGACGCGCACGGCAGGTGTTTGGTGGCGGCTGAATATATCGCGATCGAGGTCGCCTGCGCGGAACCGGATTGCCAGACGGTCATCGCGCTCGAAGTGCCAGCCGGCTGCACGGCGGGCGAGGCCATCATTCGATCGGAGATCCTGGCGCGGCATCCGGCGCTCGATCCCGCGGCCTGCGGCGTCGGAATATTCGGCCGCGAAGTGACGCGCGAGCGCGTACTCGCGCCAGGTGACCGCGTGGAAGTTCTGCGCCCGCTGCCGGAAGACCCGCGCGCGCGCCGCCGGCGCCTCGCCCGCCAGGGACGCACGATGAGCGGCGGCTCAGCTGCTCGTCGCTGAGGCGGGCCGCGGGACCGCGAGCGGTTCCTCGACGCGAACCACCTTGTCGCCCTCGAACCAGACCACCAGGTGGCTCTTGGTGACCTTGCGCTCGTGCCCGCGCCGAAGGCTGTAAACGTAGTCCCAGCGATCCTTGTCGAAGGTGTCGGTCACCATCGGCGTGCCGAGCAGGAAGCGGACCTGGCTCCGCGTCATGCCGACCTCCACCTGGTCGACGTCCTCGGCATCCAGCAGGTTGCCTTGCTGCACGTCCATGCGATAGACGCAGCCGGAGAGAGCGAGCGCGGCGATGAGTGCGGCGGCCCGGGCGGCCTTGTTGGGAGCGGGTCGCATCAGCGGGGGTCCTGGAGGATAATGGCGCGCATCATAGCGGAATCGCCGCGCCGCGCGGCGGGAGCCACGGTTGGAAACCAGCGACCTGCGCAAGGCAGGGCTCAAGGTCACGCTGCCGCGAGTCAAGATCCTCGAGATCCTCGCCGGCAACCATGGCCGGCACCTCTCGGCGGAGGATATCTACCGCGCGCTGATCGAGCAGAGCGAGGACATTGGCCTCGCCACGGTGTACCGCGTGCTCACGCAATTCGAGGCGGCGCAGCTGGTGAAGCGCCATCACTTCGACGAAGGCGGCACGGCCGTTTTCGAGCTGAACGAAGGCGAGCACCACGACCACATCATCTGCATGGACTGCGGGCGCGTCGAGGAGTTCGTTGACTGCGGGATCGAGCGGCGCCAGAACGACGTCGCGCACCGCCTCGGCTTTGCGATCGAAGAGCACAACCTGATCCTCTACGGCCGCTGCCGCCGCGAGAACTGCCAGTACCGCCGCAAGCGGAGCTGACCCGGCCGGGTCAGCGGGACTCGCCCGACGCCTTCAGCATTTCGCGCGCGTGCTCGCGCGCCTTGCGCGTGATTTCGACGCCGCCCAGCATCCTGGCCAGTTCCTCGACGCGCTCGTCCGCGCCGAGCGGGGCGACCGCGGTGCGGCTGCTGCGGCCGTCGGTCAACTTCACAACTCGGTGCTGGTGGTGTGCCTGGCTTGCGACCTGCGCGAGGTGGGTGACGCAGAGCACCTGTCCCCGCTCGCCGAGCTCGCGGAGCTTGCGACCGACGATCTCGGCGACGCCGCCGCCGATACCGGCGTCAACTTCGTCGAAGATCATGCAGGTGCGCGCGTGGCGCCGGGCCGCGGCGACCTGCACCGCGAGGCTGATGCGGGAGAGCTCTCCGCCGGAGGCCACCTTCACGAGCGGCTTTGGCGGCTCGCCCGGGTTTGCGCTCACGAGGAACTCGACGCGGTCCGCGCCCGCTGGCGCGGGATCCGCGGCGGCGTCCGCTTCCACGGTGGCCTCGAACCGGCCGCCTGGCATCCCAAGCTGCCGCACGAGCGCGGTAACCGCCGTCGCAAGCTTGCGCGCGGCCGTGCGGCGGGCCGAGGAAAGCTCCGCGGCTGACTCGCGGTAGCGTCGCAACAGGTCTGCGATGCGCTCGTCGAGGCCGCCGAGCGCCAAATCCGATTGCTCGAGCGATGCGAGCTGCCGGCGCAGCTCCTCCAGCTTTTCAGGAAGCGCGGGCGCTTCGACGCGGTGCTTGCGCGCGAGATCCTCGATGGCGGCGACACGGCGCTCGACGGCTTCCTGCCGCGCCGGGTCGGCGTCGAGCCCGCCGAGGTAGGCCGCGAGCTCGCGACCGGACTCGCGGAGCGCAATCAGCGCCTCCTCGGCGAGCCCGAGAGCGCGTTCGAGCCGCGGGTCGATCGCTGCGGCGTTCCGCAGGTACCCCGCCGCGCGTGCGGCGAGGGCGTGCGCGTCGCCGCCGTCGCTGTCGTAGACGAGCCCCAGCGAAGACTGGGCCGCTTCCGCAAGCCGCCCGCGGTTCGCGAGCCGGCCGCGCTCCTCGAGGAGCGACTCGGCCTCTCCGGCGGCGAGGCCGAGGGCCTCGAGCTCGCCGACCTGGTAGCGCAGCAATTCGAGCCGGGCGCCGCGGTCGCGCACCAGCGCCGCAAGCGCGTCGCGCTCCGCGACGCATTGCCTCCATTCCGCAGCGAGGGCGGCGACGTCGCCGGCGAGCTTCTCGTTCACGCCGTGCGCGTCGACGATCCCGCGCTGCGCGTCGCGCGAGACGAGCGACTGGAATTCCTGCTGGCCGTGGATGTCGATCAGGAGCTCGCCGAGGGCGCGCACGCTCTGCGCAGGCTGGGCTTGTCCGTTGACGTACTGACGCGAGCGACCGTCGCGGCCGACAACGCGACGCAGGATGACCTCGCCGTCTTCCGCCTCGATGGACTGCTCGTCGAGCCAGCGCCGCACCGCGGGATTGGCGGCGCAGTCGAAAGTCGCCGTGATCTCGGCGCGCTCCGCGCCGTGACGAAGCGCGTCCGCACTCGCACGCCCGCCAAGGGCAAGCATCACGGCGTCGACGATGATCGACTTGCCTGCGCCAGTCTCGCCGGTGAGGGCTGTCAGGCCCCCGGAGAGCTCGAGCTCGGCGGAATCGATGATCGCGAAGTCGCGGATCTGCAGGTGCGCGAGCAAGCTCAGTATTCCTCGTCGCCCGAGCGCCCGCTGCGTCCCCAATGCAGCTTGGATCGCAGCAGCCGGAAATAGTCGTGACCCGGCGGATGCAACAGCGTGATGCGCTCCGCGGCGGGTCCTATTTCGAGGCGGGACCCGGACTCGAGGTCGCCGAGCCGGAAGCTGTCGCAGGTGACCTGGGCGCGCATCCCCGAGCGCTCCACCAGCCGGACCTCGATCCGGCTCCCGCGCGGAAAGACGATCGGCCGGTCGGACAGCGTATGCGGCGAGATCGGCGCGATGACGACCGCACCGAGCGACGGGTGAATGATCGGCCCGCCGCAGGAGAGCGCGTACGCCGTGGATCCCGTCGAGCTCGCAATCACGAGCCCGTCGCCACCGTGGGTGTTGACGAAGCTGCCGTCGATGCGGACCTCGAGCTCGACCATGCGGCCCGACTCCTGGCGTTGCACCACGACGTCATTGAGCGCGCGGCTTTCGAGTGCATGGCCATCGGCGTGTGTGAGCCGGGCCGCGAGCAGCTCGCGCGCGTCCGTCTCGTAGCGGCCCTCGAGCACCGCGTCGACATCGCCGATCATCTCGTCCGGCAGCACGTCCGTCAGGAATCCAAGGCGGCCGCGGTTGACGCCGACGAGCGGCACGCCGCGACCGAGCGCGAGCTGGGCCGCGAAGAGCAGGGTGCCGTCGCCGCCGATCGCAACGATGAGGTCTGCCTCCCGGCCAAGCTCGGAGACCGGCTTGCGCACGAGCCCGTCCGGAAGTCCATCGATGGTCGCCTCGCGGTCGAGGAATACCGTCAGCCCGCGCGATCGCAAATGCTTCGCGAGGGCCGCCACGGAATCGGCGACCCGAGTGTCTTCGACCTTGCCGACGAGGGCGATGCGGGAAAAGTGCTTGTTCATTCGAGTTCGCGGCTTTTTAGCACGCGCTCCTCTGCCGGGCCACAATCCTTGACACTCGGCGAGCGCGATTGCTAGTTTGATCGCCGCAGTCGACGCGTTTGCCATTTCCCTTTTGCAACAGGGACTTATGCCTGACAGTCCGCGCGCTGGCGAAAGCGAGCCGAACGACCGGGCGCAGCAGCTGCTGCGAACCCTTGTGGAGTGCTACGTGCGCGGCGGGCAGCCGGTCGGCTCGCGCACGCTGACCCGGGAATCGGGCCTCAGCCTCTCGGCCGCGACCATCCGGAACGTCATGGCCGATCTCGAGGAACACGGCTTCGTGACCTCGCCGCACACCTCGGCAGGACGCGTCCCGACCGACAAGGGCTATCGCTACTTCGTGGACGCGCTGCTGCGATACCAGCCACCGGAACAGGCAGAGATCGCCGAGCTCAAGCGGCACTTCGAGACGCGCGCGGGCGATGCGAAGGCGCTCGTTGCGGCAGCTTCCCAGGTGGTGTCGAGCCTCACTCACCTCGCCGGCGTCGTCACGGTGCCGCGCGAGGCCCATGCCGCGCTGTCGCAGATCGAGTTCGTGGGGCTCTCCGGCAATCGCGTCCTGACCATCCTCGTGGTGAACGGACGCGAGGTGCAGAACCGCGTCGTCCAGCTTGACCGACGCTTCGCGCCAGACGAGCTGCGCCGCGCGGCTGCCTATCTCAACGAGCTGTTCGCCGGCCAGGAGCTGGCGGGCGTCAGGGCGCGTCTCGTCGCGCAGCTCCAGGAAACGCGCGAGCAGATGAACCGCCTGATGGTGGACGCGATTACGCTCGCGCAGCGCGCGTTCGCGGAGGAGCCCGATGCGCGCGACGCCGACATGGTCGTCGCCGGCGAGACGAACCTCATGGGGTTCGCCGAACTCTCGAACGTCGAGCGGCTGCGTCGACTGTTCGAGGCGTTCGCCGAGAAGCGCGACATCCTGCACCTGCTCGACCAGAGCCTGCACGCGGAGGGCGTGCAGATCTTCATCGGCCACGAGTCCGGCTATCGCATCCTCGACGACTGCAGCGTCATCGTTGCGCCCTACAGCCAGGACGACCGTGTCGTCGGCGTGCTCGGGGTCATCGGCCCGACGCGTATGGCCTACGAGCGCGTCATCCCGGTGGTCGACATTGCGGCGCGCATGCTGGGCTCCGCCTTGAATTCGCGGGACTGAGCCCCACACCGAGCGCGCATGAACGGAACCGAGACCGAGCGGGGTGACGAAGGCCCGGAGAACGGCGAGTCCCCGGCAGGGCCGGACGCCGAGGCCCTCCTGGCGGAAGCCGAGAGCCGCGCGGCTCAGCACCGCGGCGATTTCCTGCGCGCGATCGCCGAGCTCGAGAACGTGCGCAAGCGCTCCGCGCGGGAAGTCGAGTCGGCCCGCCAGTTCGGCGTCGAGCGCTTCGCGGCTGACCTCCTGCCGGTCGCCGACACGCTTGCGCTCGCGCTCGAATCCGCCGCATCCGCGGATGCCGCGACGCTCGCCCAGGGGCAGGAGGCGACGCAGCGGCTCCTGCTGAAGGCCTTTGAGCGGGCCGGGCTCACTGTCGTCGACCCGGCGGGCCAGCCTTTCGATCCGACCCAGCACGAGGCGATGGCGATGCAGCCTTCCACCGGCCACCCGCCGCACACGGTGCTGCAGGTCGTCCAGAAAGGGTGGCTCCTGAACGGCCGCCTGCTGAGGCCCGCGCGCGTGATCGTTTCCGAGGCGGCTCCGGCCGCCGGAACCCCCGATTCCAGCCCGCCCGGCGGTTGAAACCGCTCCCCGGCGGCCCCACTACCGGACCAGTCCCACACATTCGGAACTCATCGACATGGCCAAGATCATCGGCATCGACCTCGGCACTACGAACTCCTGCGTCTCCGTGATGGAAGGGGCGACGCCCAAGGTACTCGAGAACAGCGAGGGCGACCGCACGACGCCGTCGGTCGTCGCCTTCACGAAGGACGGCGAGGTACTCGTCGGCCAGCCGGCGAAGCGCCAGGCCGTCACGAACCCGAAGAACACCTTCCACGCGGTCAAGCGCCTGATCGGCCGCCGCTACGACGACGCCGTCGTGCAGAAGGACATCCCCCTCGAGACCTACCCGATCGTGCGCGCCGAGAACGGCGACGCCTGGCTCGAGGCCCAGGGCAAGAAGACGGCGCCGCAGGAGATCTCTGCGCGCGTCCTCATGAAAATGAAGAAGACGGCCGAGGACTATCTCGGCGAGTCCGTCACGGACGCCGTGATCACGGTGCCCGCCTATTTCAACGACGCGCAGCGCCAGGCGACCAAGGACGCCGGGCGCATCGCGGGCCTCAATGTCCGCCGCATCATCAACGAGCCGACAGCGGCGGCGCTCGCCTACGGCATGGACAAGAAGGGCAAGGACCGCAAGATCGCGGTCTATGACCTCGGCGGCGGCACCTTCGACATCTCGATCATCGAGATCGCCGACGTCGACGGCGAGCGCCAGTTCGAGGTCATGTCCACGAATGGCGACACCTTCCTCGGCGGCGAGGACTTCGACCGCCGCGTGATCGATTACATCGCGGCCGAGTTCCAGAAGGAGAGCGGCGTCGATGTGCGCAAAGACCCGCTCGCCGTGCAGCGCCTCAAGGAGGCGGCTGAGAAGGCGAAGATCGAGCTGTCCTCGGGGCAGCAGACGGAGATCAACCTGCCGTACATCACGGCCGACGCCTCGGGCCCGAAGCACCTGACGCTGAAGCTGACACGCGCGAAGCTCGAGTCGCTGGTCGAGGACCTCGTCCAGCGCACGGTCGAGCCCTGCCGCGTCGCGCTGAAGGATGCCGGCCTCTCGATCAGCGACATCGACGAGGTGATCCTGGTCGGCGGCCAGACCCGCATGCCGATGGTGCAGAAGTCGGTCAAGGACCTGTTCGGCAAGGAGCCGCGCAAGGACGTCAACCCGGACGAGGCGGTCGCGGTCGGCGCGGCCATCCAGGGCGGCGTGCTGGCCGGCGACGTCAAGGACGTGCTGCTGCTCGACGTCACGCCGCTCTCGCTCGGCATCGAGACGCTCGGCGGCGTCATGACGCGCCTGATCGAAAAGAACACGACGATCCCGACCAAGACCTCGCAGGTGTTCTCGACCGCCGAAGACAACCAGAGCGGCGTGACGATCCACGTGCTGCAGGGCGAGCGCGACCGGGCGAGCGACAACAAGTCGCTCGGCAAGTTCGACCTCTCGGACATCCCGCCGGCGCCGCGCGGCCTGCCGCAGATCGAGGTGACCTTCGACATCGACGCCAACGGCATCCTGAACGTGTCGGCCAAGGACAAGGCGACCGGGAAGGAGCAGAAAATCGTCATCAAGGCATCGAGCGGCCTCTCCGAGGAGGAGATCAAGCAGATGATCCGCGACGCGGAGGCGCACGCGGCCGAAGACAAGAAGTTCCGCGAGCTCGCCGAGACGCGCAACCGCGCCGATGCGCTCCTGCACGCGACCGAGAAGTCGGTGAAGGACCTCGGGGACAAGGTGACAGGCGAAGAGCGCGCCGCGATCGAGGCGGCGATCTCGGACCTTCGCGGCGTGCTGAAGGGCGATGACAAGGGGGCCATCGAGCACAAGGCCGAGGCGCTCGCGAAGGCGAGCGCGCCGGTGGTGCAGCGCGCCTACCAGGCGGAGGGCGCGGGCGCCACTCCCGAGGAAGGCGCTTCGGCAAAGCCGGGCGCGGACGCAGGCAAGGACGACGTCCTGGACGCCGAGTTCGAGGAGATCAAGGACAAGGGCAATAAGTCGCCCTGACGGCGGCGCGGCCCGGTCCATGAGCGATGAAATCCGCCGGGTGGCCTCGGGCCACCCGGCGTTTGCACATGTGGAGCGCCATGTCGAAGCGTGACTTCTACCAGGTTCTGGGCGTGGCCCGAAACGCCACCGAGGATGCCATCAAGAAGGCATACCGGCGCCTGGCCATGAAGTACCACCCGGATCGCAATCCAGACGACAAGGAAGCCGAGGAGCGCTTCAAGGAAGCGAAGGAAGCCTACGAGGTCCTCACGGACGCGCAGAAGCGCGCTGCCTACGACCAATACGGACGCGCCGGCCTCGATGCCGCGCGCGGCGCCGGACAGGGCTTCAGCCCGTCAGACGCCTTTGGCGACATCTTCGGCGACATGTTCGGCGATATCTTCGGCGGCGGGCGCCGCGGCGGCCGCAGTGCCGTGTACCGCGGCGCGGACTTGCGCTACGAGCTCTCGCTCGACCTCGAGCAGGCCGTCTTCGGCACGACCCAGGAGATCGACTACCAGACCGTGCGAGAGTGCTCGGAGTGCGGCGGCAGCGGCGCCGCGCGCGGGCACGCACCCGTCACCTGCGAGACCTGCCAGGGCAGCGGCCAGGTGCGCATTACCCAGGGCATTTTTGCCGTGCAGCAGACCTGCCCGCGCTGCAAGGGTCGCGGCACGATCATCACGGACCCCTGCCCGAAGTGCGCGGGGCAGGGCCGAACGCGAACGACGAAGCGGCTTTCCGTGAAGGTGCCGCCGGGCGTCGACACGGGCGACCGAATCCGCCTCGCGGGCGAGGGCGAATCGGGCCGGAACGGCGGGCCGTCCGGCGATCTCTACGTCGAGATCGCGGTGCGCGAACACCCGATCTTCGAGCGCGACGGCGCGCACCTCTCCTGCGAAGTGCCGGTCAGCTTCGTCATCGCGGCGCTCGGCGGCAGCGTCGAGGTGCCGACGCTCGAGGGGCAGGCCGCGATCAAGGTCCCGGCCGGCACGCAATCCGGCCGCGTGTTCCGCCTGCGCGACAAGGGCATCCGCCCGGTGCGCGGCGGCGCGACGGGCGACCTCTTCTGCCGCGTGGTGGTCGAGACGCCGGTCGAGTTGAACGCGGAGCAGAAGGACCTGCTCCGCAAGTTCGAGGGCGCGCTCGCCTCGGACGGCAAGCGGCATAATCCGCGCCAGCGCTCCTGGCTCGAGGGCGTGCGCCAGTTCTTCGGCAGGATGGGCAGCTGAGATGACGAACGTCGCTGTGCTCGGGATCAGCGGGCGGGTGGGGCGCTGCCTCGTCCGCGCGATCCGCGAATCGCCCGACTTCGTGCTGACCGGCGCGCTCGCGTCGCCCTCGAGCGCCGCGCTGGGGCGTGACGCGGGCGAGGTCGCGCAGGCCGGTCCCGTCGCCGTGGCGGTGACTGCCGACCGGCAAAAGGCGCTCGCGAAGGCCGACGTCGCCATCGACTTCACGTTGCCCGAGGCACTCGGCGACAACCTCGCCGCGGTTGCGCGCGCCGGCATTCCCCTCGTCGTCGGCATCACGGGCCTCGATGCCGCCCGGCACGCGGAGCTGCGGCGCTTCAGCGAGCGCTTTCCGGTCCTCGTCGCGCCCAACATGTCGCTCGCGGTCAACCTGCTCTTCGGCCTCGCCGGGCGGGCGGCGGCGGCCTTGCCTCCGGATTACGACGTGGAGATCGTCGAGGCGCATCACCGCGGCAAGGCGGATGCCCCGTCGGGAACCGCGCTGCGGCTCGGCGAGATCGTTGCGGGCGCACGCGGCGGGACGCTGGCCGAGCATGCCGTATATGGCCGACTCGGCAAGTCCGCCGGGCGCGCCCCGGGCGCGATCGGCTTCGCGAGCCTGCGCGGGGGCGACATCGTCGGCCAGCACCAGGTGCTCTTCGCGGGCAGCGGCGAAACGCTCGAGCTCGTGCACCGGACGACCGACCGCATGACGTTCGCGCATGGCGCGCTCGCCGCGGCGCGCTGGATCGTCGGGCGCCCGCCCGGCTTTTACGGAATGTCCGACGTCCTCGGAATCTGATGGGGGACTGCCCCCTTTCCGTGTAGTAAACTTCAGCCTCAGGTCGCGGCCCCCTTCTGAAGAGACAGCTGATGACCGGTGGAGTCCAAGACGGGCCCACCCACTGATGTCCTGCGCCTCTTGCCGGCGGCGGCGCGGCGGGACCCGGAGGTTGCCTGGTGACACCCACACCTGCAGTGCTCGCGCTCGAGGACGGCACGGTGTTTCGGGGCATTTCGATCGGAGCTTCCGGCGTCACGACCGGCGAGGTCGTGTTCAACACCGCGATGACGGGTTACCAGGAGATCCTCACCGATCCGTCCTACGCGCGCCAGATCGTCACGCTGACCTATCCGCACGTCGGCAACACGGGCGTCACGCCCGAGGACCTCGAATCCGACTCGGTCCACGCTGCGGGCCTCGTGATCCGTGACCTTCCAAGACGCTACTCGAGCTGGCGCGCAAGCCATTCGCTGTCGCAATTCCTGGTCGAGGGCGAGACGGTCGCAATCGCGGGCATCGACACGCGCAAGCTCACGCGGATCCTGCGCGAGCACGGCGCCCAGGGAGGCTGCATCGCGACTGCGGACAAGGCCGACGCCGATGTGGCGCTCCGTGCGGCGCGCGCCTTCCCCGGACTCAAGGGCATGGACCTCGCAAGAGTCGTGTCCGTGCGAACGGCCTACCAGTGGAACGAGGGCAGCATCGGACGCGAGCCCTCGCGCGTGCTGCGCCCCGGCTCGCGCCTGCACGTCGTCGCCTATGACTTCGGCATCAAGCGCAATATCCTGCGGCTTCTCGCGGACTACGGCTGCCGCATGACGGTCGTTCCGGCACAGACGAGCGCTGCTGACGCGCTTGCGCTCAATCCGGACGGCATCTTCCTCTCGAACGGGCCGGGCGACCCGGAACCCTGTGACTACGCGATCGCGGCCATCCAGGAATTCCTCGAGACCGACGTCCCGGTCTTCGGCATCTGCCTCGGTCACCAGCTGCTCGGCCTCGCGAGCGGCGCGCAAACCGTCAAGATGAAGTTCGGCCACCATGGCGCGAACCATCCGGTGCAGGAGCTCGCCGGCGGCCACGTGCTCATCACGAGCCAGAACCACGGATTCGCAGTCGACGAGGACACGCTGCCGTCGACCGTCCGGGCGACGCACCGCTCCCTGTTCGATGGGTCGCTGCAGGGAATCGCGCGCACGGACCGTCCCGCCTTCGGATTCCAGGGCCACCCCGAGGCGAGCCCGGGGCCCCACGACCTCAGGCCGCTCTTCGAGCACTTCGTGTTCCTGATGGTGCGTCGCCTGCAGCAGATGCTGCGCGCGCAGGTCGCGGTGGCAGAGGGGGCGGCGGCGCGCTGATGGGCAAGCGCACCGATATCGAGAGCATCCTGATCATCGGCGCCGGCCCGATCATCATCGGCCAGGCCTGCGAGTTCGACTACTCCGGCGCGCAGGCCTGCCGCGCGCTGCGCGAGGAAGGCTACCGCGTCATCCTCGTCAACTCGAACCCGGCGACGATCATGACGGACCCGGAGATGGCCGACTCGATCTACATCGAGCCGGTCGACTGGCGCACCGTCGCGCGCATCATCGAGAAGGAGCGTCCCGATGCTCTCCTGCCGACGATGGGCGGACAGACCGGGCTCAACACCGCGCTGGACCTGGTGCGCGAGGGTGTCCTCGAGCGCTTCGGCGTCGAGATGATCGCCGCCTCGCGCGAGGCGATCGACATGGCGGAGGACCGGGAGCTCTTCCGGAACGCGATGCGCGGCATCGGGCTCGATTGCCCGAAGTCCTACATCGCCCACGACCTCGACGAGGCGCTCGCGGTGCAGGCCGAGGTCGGCTACCCGACGGTCATCCGGCCTTCGTTCACGCTTGGCGGAACTGGCGGCGGTATCGCCTTCAACCGCGAGGAATTCGAGGAGATCGTGATGCGAGGCCTCGACGCCTCGCCGACGGCCGAGGTGCTGATTGAGGAGTCGGTGCTGGGCTGGAAGGAATTCGAGATGGAGGTGGTGCGGGACCGCAAGGACAACTGCATCATCGT